>JACCDP010168660.1_pt1 | contig 13438 bp, 21 predicted proteins | sample 7445841 | NCBI WGS metagenome assembly JACCDP01 (sample SAMN15323441, study PRJNA562643) | freshwater metagenome | isolation source: river surface water | place: USA:Blue River Watershed | collected 2017-08-17
GGTCCGCCTTTGCCCCTGTAGCCCACTATCCCTACAGGGGCATTGTGCTGTTTTGTGGCATAAAAAAAAGAAGCCCCGCCTCAGCTATAGTAAATTCACTATAACCAAGACGGGGCTGTTGCCTCGCGCTTATGGGTTAATTACTTAGACCCACGACCAAACTCTGTAGCATTTGGGTCTAGCCACTTAAGGACTGGACCTGCGATAGCAGCAACTGCTGCAGCGCCTAGCTTCTTTGGATCAGTCTCACCTGCAAGGTATAGAGCGATTACCGCTGCTGCTCCTGCACGTAGGTATGTTGCGAGTACTGCTTTTGTCTTTGCGTTCATTTGGCTTCCTTCTTCTTAGGTAATGGCCGAACTGCTGCCTTTACTTTATTGATTGCTTTCGCCTTTGGAACCCAAGGGAACCAAGGGGAAGTGTCATCCCCACATCCTTCTTTGATTGAGATGTGAAGATGCTTGTTGTGTTTGTTGATGCCAGTGTAAATCTGTTCGCCATTCTTGGCTGACCAGATGCGGCCTTTGAATATCAAATACTTAACGCGTGGGTCCTTCTGTAATTCTGTGTAGATTACTTGGCAGTAGACACCCTTATCTGGGTCGTGTGTTAAATCAACTGCATACCCAGAGTTATGGTCTGAGTTTGGGTTCTGCTTTACGTGTGCCTTAGATGGCAGCAAGCCATCGCTTGCTTTCTTACGCTTAGGCCATAGAGCTGTTGCTTGGCGCAGTACTGCAATAGCAGCAGGGGTTGCCTTCTTTGCTAGCGGAATCATTTGCCTCCTCGTTGCAACATAATCTGATAGAGAATTTCTACCTTCTCTTCCAACCTGGTAACTGAATCCTTTAAGGATGATCCAGAGTTAGGCTTTAGTTCGTTCAGGTAATGCTTTACTAGCCAACGTACGGCTGCAGAGAAGCCACCTAGTAGGGTCATTACGGCTACGGCAAGGGCTGCGTAGTCTTGTGGTGTCATCACACGCTCCGGATTGTGACTAAGAGCAATCCGCCATATCCGGAGAATCGCTTATCGGTTGGGGTCTTGTTAATGAAATCCAACTCTTCAATGAGTCCGATGTAAGATTCACCAGTACGGAAGTCCTGTACTCGGATGGTGTCTCCTATGTTTTCTACTGCTTCAAGCTGTGACATACGTGCATAGGCAGAGCCTTCGTAGCCAACCTCATTGTTGAACTTATCCATCTCGTGGTCGTAGCACATCACTGGGTATTGGATAAGGCGCTGACGTGGAATAGCAGCAAGAGACTTGACTTGGTATCCGGTAAATAGTGGGCCAAGTGTTGAGTCATTGGTATCACGGAATACCTCAAACTTAAATGCTATGTATTGGTTAGCACCGATTGGGTAGTTGACGTTTACCTCTGGCACTGGGTCGCCTTGTGCAAAGGTACCGATGTTGTACTCAACATCTTCTGCGCTGATAGAGTACATATTGAATGCACCAAAGGTAGTATCAATACGAGGCTGTACCAACTTAAAGATTTTATTCTCTAGTGTGTTGTAACGAATGAAACCTGTACGTAGGTATCCGCTAGGCATAAGCACAGAGTCAGACTGGATATAGATAGTTCCATCTACGCCATCACCAGCATTACAGAATGCAATGCGGTCTGTATCTCCCATAAATGCACAGGTCGTTGTGTAGTGACCTAAGGTGTCATCTGGATCGTAGACATCCCAGACATAGGCAAATACCAACTGGCTAATCTCAGTACCCAAGTTAACGCGAGTTAACCCTGCCTGTCCATCCACACCAGTAGCAGCCCAGATGTACTTATCACGGAATGCAAAGTCATAGACTGGCTGAGTTGATTCAAAGAGCAGTGGGCCGTAGGCAATAGAACCATCTTGGTCTGATACCTGTGCTACTCGCATACCTTTATTGGTACCGATAGACATATAACCAAGGTAATAACTAATCTTAAATGTTGTTTCACCTACTGGCAGTTCAGCTGCTGTAATAGCGCTGGTCAGCGTAGGCATAGCACCAGATGTATTGAGTGTGAACTTATAGATGTTTGACTGGATACCTGAATAACCAGCAATATAGATTGCAGCACCACTTGATGTGATGCTAGTAAAAATGTGGTCTGGGTCATTATGTGTATAGACCGGAGAAGGCAATGATGATGCAGATGTAGCAAACTCATACACCTTATCGTTGACACACATTACGATACGTTCTTTGGTGTACTCCATTACAGCGTTGGTGACAGTAATGCCGTTGTCACTAATCATCAAGGTAGGCGATACGGAACTGTCGTCAGATAGTAACTTCTTATAGACTCTAAGGCGTGGAGTACCAGCGTTAAGTACGTTAGTTACCCAGTAGGCGTATACGCCATCATCGCAGAGAGCCTGCACTGGATAGTCTGTACCTGAGATGTAGTCAATAAAGTGGATAACCTCAGCTACACCTGTACCGACAGGAGACACAGCAGTTGATGCTACGTTGCTGGCTGTCTTGGCATAGGTAAATGTGGTTGTAGTTGGCACACCAGTAATGCGGTACTCACCATTGAAGGTGGCATCTACGCCACTAATAGTAATCTGCATACCAGTGCAGAGGCCGTGTGCTGTAGTTGTAGTCAGCGTTGCCACGTTAGATGTCAGTGCCTTGTTGTTGATAGATACAGTAATGGCAGGAAAGACTTTATCTACGTCATACTCATCAGTTAACAAGATGCCGTTATAGGTAATGCTGTTCTTGTCCCATTGGATAGATCGTGCAATCTGCCAAGGACGTCCATCGGTACGGATGCCACCTGTAACTGTGTGCTGGCTAAACGCCTTCTTCAGTAGCGTTGCCTGTCCCTTAGTCCAGACGTCTAGTCCCTTGGACTCGGTGTACTGAAAGCGTAGCGACTCATCTTGTGCTGGCTCATAGAACTTAATGCCTTGGCCAAAGTGGAATGAAGACTGTGAGCGTAGCCACCAACCAGTGAGCGACTGCTCACCTGGCTCACGGCTAGTATCAAACTGGTTCTTGCGGTACTGCGCTGTGACACGACGATAAGGAGATTCATCTAGCGGTGTAATGAAGAATGGCAGACCTGCGATAGCGATATCGTAGGCATACCCAGTCGGTGTGTAGGTTGTACTGCCTGCAGGGTTTGAGAGTACCGAAGGTAGGCGCTCACTGATATCCGATCCGTAGGGCATTACTTCTCCTTAAATTGTTTTCGGGTACGACAAAAAGCCGCTTGTCGGCGGCTATAGTAAATTAACTATTAGAGGATTACTTCAACCCAAGAGGTTGTTGGTTCATCCCAAGCGTAACGCTTGCCTTCTTCAACTGGCATAGGTGTTGGTGCTTCCCAAAGGTATGTGTCCTGATTAAGAGACCAAGATGGATATGGCTGTGGCGCATAGAATCCTGTGCCATCCCAGTGATACCCAATACCTGCATAGTTCTTATGAAGCGGTTCTCCACCTAGAGTGTGTACTCCACCAACTGTGTTGTAGGAAGTCTTAATCCACTCACCTGTGTAGCGATCAGGGTTGGCCTTAATGAAATCATCCTCGACCACGTTTACCTGAGTGACAATTCCGTTTTCTACTTTAGCCCAATGTGCCATTATTTCTTTTCCTCTTCACCATATAGAGTTACTGTGTTTAATAGTTTGACATCACGCTTTGTCATAATGCCACCTTTTTCATCCAACTGTGACTTGGCTGTTGCCTCATCATCAGCAATGATGTGAACCAGCATTGTTACTTCAAAGCTGAAGCACTGCGTTGGCTTGGTTTCTTTAATCTTAGTTACGTTGGTCATAGTATCTCCTTATGCTAGGTATCTAATGATAACAATACCAGAGCCACCATTACCTGCTGTGCTAGTGTTTCCAGAACCACCACCGCCGCCAGTATTTGCTGTCCCTGCTGTTGGCGTATTTGTACTTGTGCTACCAGCACCACCACCACCAGAGCCACCGCTACCAGCACTAGTAACCCAACCACTTGTAGGGATATTATTTCCATATTCAATATTTCCACCACCGCCACCGCCGCGTATTACTGATGTTCCAGTAATAGAAGAAGCAACACCTGCGCCACCATTACCACCGCTTGCGGTTGTGCCTGAGGTTGCCGCTGCTACACCTACTGCTCCTGCTCCACCACCACCGCCACCAGCGCCATAACTGGATCCACTGTAGCTAATACCAGCACCACCAGCATAACCTTGATTAGCTGTTCCAGAACCTGCTGTTCTTGGTGCTGATGGTCCACCACCGCCACCGCCAGAACCACCTGTTGCACCGACTGTTGTTCCAGCGTTTGAACCACCGCCACCGCCTGTTGATGTAATTGTTGTAAACCCAGAACCTGAAATAGAAGAATTGCCGCCATTAGTTCCAGTACCAGCAGATGCCGCACTATTGCGAGCCGCACCACCACCACCGACTGTAACTGTGTATGCAACGCCTGATGACAAACTGACAGCACTTTCGGCTGATGCGCCGCCGCCTGATGATTCACCTGTTACAGAGCTACGATAACCACCAGCTCCGCCACCGCCTGAACCGCCGGTATACATAATTGCCCCACCACCGCCACCAGCAATGACTAGGTATTGTGCTGTTAAAGCAGATGAAGGTGTAAATGTTCCATCAGAAGTAAAACTGTGAATCCAATAGCCACCTGAGAATGTAATGGTTCCACCAGTTGCTTTTGGTACAGCAGTAATAAATGAACCATCGGAAGTAAATGTGTGGATTGTATTTCCACCTGATGTGGTTACAGTTCCACCAGATGCTTTTTGCGTAGTGCCAGAGTAGCGAGCAATAACAATTCCTGAACCGCCGTTGTTTCCTGCATTTTGAGTGCCACCAGAACCAGAACCGCCAGCACCGCCGCCTGTGTTGACTGTACCTGCTGCTCCTTGGCTTCCTGAACCAGCACCACCGCCGCCTGCACCAGCAGCTCCACCAGCAGAACCACCAAAGCCACCGCCACCGCCACCGCCAGCGTATGTAACACTAGAACCACTTATTGAGGTAGCAACACCAGAGCCACCAGCTCCGCCTGTTGAAGAAGAGTTTGAACCAGCAGTGTCAGCGCCTCCACCACCACCAGCATTCAATGTGGCTGATGATCCAGAACCACCAGCGCGACCTTGATTAGTAGTGCCAGCACCACCGCTACCGTTATTACCCGAACCACCACCACCAGAACCACCTGTAGCGCCATTTTGTGAACCACTAGAAACACATCGCGCTCCACCACCACCGCCGGTAGAAGTAATTGTTGCAAATACTGAGTTACCTCCGTTGGTTCCATCTGTAGGTGTACCTACGGGACCACCCACGCCACCTGCTCCAACTGTAACTGTATAAGATGTATTCAAAGTTAAAGACAATGGAGTTTCTAAAGCTCCCCCACCACCAGTTGCAGTAACTGTTGAACGCAACCCACCACCACCGCCGCCGCCAGTAGCTCCGTTGTAAGCTGTTGCGTTAGAACCTGAACCGCCGCCACCTGCAACTACAAGGTAGTCAACAGTTAAACCGCGTGTGTAATTTTGTGAAGCAAAAATTCCAAGAATAGGCATTAGGCTATGTCCCCAATCGCGTACCAAGAGTCGGTATCACGCTTCACCAAAGTCATAGCAGAGTACTGCGCTCTACACTTGGGAGAAGCAGCTGTGGCACCTGTTGACACGATAGTCGTCGTTGCAGGTGTTGCCGCCGAGACGGTCACTTGTCCGGCCCCGATTTGGATGATGTTGAGTTGGGTCCCGATGGGAAATGCAGTTGTCGCATTGGTTGGGATTGAGTAAGTCTGAGCAGATGCGTTGCTTGCTGTGACAAGTTTATTATCTGCATCTGCTAGCACAAATGTATATGTGGTACCAGTCTGTGCATTAAACGCTAAAGCAGCGCTTGCGCTGGTAGTACCGCCTACTAGATTAACTGCCATTAGTTACCCTCACTTCCAAACGCACTAAAGGATGATGTTCCAGTAGTTGAATAAACTGTGATGACATCTGTATTAGCCAAGGTAATACCTGTCGTAATTGCTAGAAGTGAACCGCTTGGTACCTGTACTCCGTATGCGATGTAGTGCTGGTTAGCAAGGGATGCACCAGCTGGACGCACTGCCACACGAATAGTGTCAGCTGCTCCTCCAGTGTTTGCAACGTTGAGTGTAGATACAATCGTTGCGCTCCCCGCCGTTAGCAACGTTGTAGCAGTTGTAGCGCTAGGCGCTGACTGCGCTAGGACTTTATATGTTGGCATTAGGATAGGTCCCCGATCACTGTGAAGTTATTACTTGATGTACAGATAATGGTTGCTGCTGAGTACTGTGCTCGTAACTTAGGAGCAGTAGCAGTAGCACCTGTTGAGGTAAGAACTGTTGTTCCATCTCCTTGGATTGTTACCTGTCCTGCGCCAATCTGCTGCACGTTAATTTCTTGGCCTGCAGTAAAGACTCCGTTAGGTACAGTCAAGGTAATTGCTGAAGCATTAGACAAGGTAACTAACTTGTTGACATCGCCTGCTACAAGGCTGTAGGTAGTACCAGTCTGTGCGTTAAGAGTCAGCACAGGCTGTGTAAAGGTAGCCCACTTGATACCCATAGAAGTAGTTGAATCTGCAACTAAATACTGTCCGTTGGTACCAACCGCTAGGTTGTCAGGCACACCTGATGCTGTAGCACCAACGATGTCACCCTTTGCTGTAACCAAAGACTTTGGAATTGCAGCATCTGCTGTAGCAGTTCCTGCTGTAAAGAATGTCGCATCATCTCCGGTGAAGACGTGCTTGACTGATGCACCTGCAGTATGAGCAATAGCAGTTGTTCCTGCCTCAGCTCGGTCAATAGTAAGCGTATCTCCGGATACGTTTGTTACCCAGACGATTTCTTCATTGATTGTGTCATAGTCAAGGGCAACTGCAAATGAGTCTACGTTGCCTGCAGCAAGGGTTACACCACCCATTAGGGCAGATCCTGTGCCTGCTGCTACTGAAATGCTTGTGGCAGAACTGTTAACACCTGCCGCAAGAGTTGTCTCTACCGACGTCGAGCTATATTTACGGGTCATTATTCTGCCTTACTTTGTGTAGTGTAAACGGATCGGGAATAGGTCTGAAAGTTTGAGTGACTCATCCTGCAAGCGCTGTTGATACAGTGCGTAGATATAACGAGATGAGTTAGCACCTGCTGCTCCTGGCACCTTGCTATCTGCAAGGTCGGATTCAGCAGAAGTTAAGTTGATACGGCCTGGGTCAATGAATGAGAGCAGACGATAGGCTGCGCCATAGACGATTACATCTCGGCAAGATTCAGGTAGACCTGTGACTGCGCTGAACTCATCAGTTCCGCTAGTCATTGTCTGAGGCTTAGACATATACCAAACCTGTACTGTTCTACCAGGCTGGATGTTCTCATAGATGTTGATTGTCTTTTGAGTATTAAAGGTTGCAACGTTAGCCATAAGGTCTTGGCGCCATCTCTTAATAGGCAACCATTCACGGCTAGATCCGGTTGTCTGCCAAGACATATAAAGTACGTTCTCTGCGTCATCTGGCAAAGCGTATGTTGTCTGGCTTGCGTTAAAGGTAAAGGTAGTTGAGTAGACAGCCCAGAGCTTAGGATAGACAGAGTTGATTGTGTCGTTGATAGCCTGCTGGATATTGGTACGTGGGAATGATGGAGTAAGAATAACCTGTGAGTTCACTGCGTGAGGAGCAGCTGATGTTCCTTGGTAGCCTCGGCCAAATCCTGGGGCTGCGTTTAGGATATTTCCTGTTGATGTGAAGTTGTCAATCCAGATAAGTTCGTCGTCAATTTCAACAATACCTTTAGCAAGGTTTGATGAAGAGCCGATTGGAATAGCAGTGTCAGTTGTATTGATTGCACTTGTCAGATAAGTAATACGATCTTGACGCAGGGTAAAGCCTGCAAGTGAAGAACGAATCTCACTGATAATGTCGTTAAGTGTTGCCATCTTCCACCTTGCTCCTATAGAACTCTAGGTTCTTTACCAAGCGTTCATCATTTGGGTTTATCTCTACTGCCTTAGTTCCGTGTATTACTGCTGTCTTAAAATCACCTAGTTGCCAACTGCTTATTGCTATCAAGTCATCTGCCATAGAACCCCACGCCCAAGATTCCGACAAAAAGGACATCGGCTTCTTGTCATACTCCAACGCCTTCTTAGCCACCAACAAGCAGGCATCCCACTCTTGGTTAACGTAGTAGTAGTTGGCTAACGCCAAGATAGATTCACGGCACGGGTACTCTTCAGTACCACGTATGAACCACTCTTCAGCGTTATCTGGTTCGCACTTAGACAAGATGCGACAAGCAGCGCTACGCTCTTCTGGAAACTGTGACAGTTCCAGATACTTCTTAAGACTTTCTGCAGACTTGTCTAACTGGTTATGGTAGGACTGTTCTCTACCAAGGTAGTACAAGTTACGAGCATCTGGGTTTTCCTTCGCTGCAGCTTCTAGCATTGGTAAGTACTGAGCACGAGACTTTTCTTTATCCTGCAGGTGGTGGGTTTCAAACCCTTCCACACGTTTCTTTACTTCGTCTCGATCCTCATACCATTCAGGTACTTCGTGGATTGGATACTTCCACCTGATACCGCGTCTGCGGTGTACCTTAAATCCATCAAACTCTGAAGCAACGCTTCCGTCTGGATGGAATGCTTCGATACGTCTATACGATGGTCTGTCAATACCTTCAGCGTGTGCTTTTTCTAGCACTTCCCGCCAGCCAGGTGTGAGTACCTCATCTACATCAAGTGCGATGCAGTAATCAAAGTCTGCTGGCAGTAAGGCTAGCGACGCATTCCTCGCGTCATCAAACCTAAAGGGTACGACAGATATCTCATAGACAGTGATACCAAGGTTTCTAGCAATCTCAACTGTTCTATCTGTTGATCCTGTGTCGGCAAGGAGATGGAAGTCTGCTTCCTTGGTTGAGTTGTACCAACGCTCAACGTGCTTCTCCTCGTTCTTACTAATGGTGTATACGGCAATTTTCATTGCAGTAGTTTACATTCCACCTAACATTAAAATATCAGGAAGCGCCGTTGCGCTTGCTCCTGTTGCTCCGGTAGCGCCAGTTGCACCTGTTGGTCCAGTAGGTCCAGTAGCTCCTTGAGGTCCAGTCGGTCCAGTTGCTCCCGTTGCTCCTGTACTTCCTTGAGGACCTGTAGGTCCAGTCGCTCCTGTGGCACCTGTGGCTCCCGCACTTCCCGTCGCTCCTGTTGGTCCAGTTGGACCCTGTGCTCCTGTAGCCCCAGTAGGTCCTGCTGGCCCAGTAGGGCCAGTGTCTCCTGTTGGTCCTGTTGGCCCAACTAATCCTTGCGGTCCTGCAGGCCCTGTAGGGCCTGTGGCGCCCGTTGCGCCAGTTGGTCCTGTAGGACCAGGTACTGTTGAATCGGCTCCTGTAGGGCCTGTAGGTCCCGTAGGACCTACACTTCCGGTTGGGCCTGTGGGACCTGTTTGGCCCGTCGCACCCGTCGGACCGGTTGGGCCAGTTTCGCCTGTCGCTCCCGTTGGGCCTGTTGGTCCAGTTGCTCCAGTATTGCCAGTAGGACCTTGAGGTCCTGTTGGTCCTGTAGCTCCCGTAGCGCCCGTAGCGCCTGTGCTTCCAGTGGCTCCAGTTGCGCCCGTCGGTCCAACTGCACCAGTAGGACCTGTGTCTCCTGTTGCACCTGTAGGACCAGTCGCTCCAGTCGCACCAGTAGGGCCAGTAGGCCCAGTATTACCAGTGGCACCAGTAGAACCAGTAGCACCTGTAGAACCTGTTGCACCTGTTGCTCCTGTCGCTCCGGTGGCGCCTGTAGGACCGATAGGTCCTGTAGCACCAGCAGGCCCTGTTGGGCCAGTTGCACCTTGACCACCTTGTGGTCCTTGGTCTGCAGAGAATGTTACAGATACTTGTGGAGTAATACTTTCTACGACGATAATTGTTGTCATACTGTTACTCCTGGTGTGACTGTAAACTGTCCTTCAAGGATGCGAGTCACTGTCGCCCCTGATGTAAGTACCAAGTCGTAGACGTAGCGACCAGGTGTAATGTTTGTAATGCCTGCAGGGAATGTTACTGTCACTCGTCCTACTAAAGCATCAAATACCATATAGCCGTTAGCAAGGGTTGCAGTCAACGTAGTTGTAGCCGATCCTGTAAATGGTCGGATAGTCATTGTGCCTGTATACCCAGTTAAGTTCCAAGGTGTTGTGTCGTTCTTAATCTGGAACTGAAAGTTAAATGTTGTCGCTTGTTCAAGCGTTAAGTTAAATGTCGCACTCAAGATGTGAGTCCTTGTAGAGCAGCGTTTGCAGTGAGGCCAGTAGTACCAGCGATGTAATTACATACGCCGTTATAGTCAAGACGATTGTTAGACCCGTCCGGGATACCCGCGATGTCATTGAGAACTCCTACTGTGTCTGTGTGATAAAGAGTTACCCCACGTGCTGCAGCCCACGCACGTGCAGCAGCTGCCTCATCAAGATATGCTGTGATTGCAGGATAGGTGCCACCATTGGCGAGTCTGTTTAATTCTGCTACCAGTGTTGAACCGATATTACCTGTTGGCACCTTCTACCTCACTTCTTCTTTTTGGCTACTGCAGCGTTATCTACCAAGTTTGGGTAGGGTCTTCCTGCTGCCTTGGCCTTAGCCTTGGCTGCAGTCTTCTGTGCAGGAGTTAACTTCTTTGATGTCTTCTTTGGGTTCTTTGTATCCCAGAATGCTTTCTTCTTCACCACTTCACCTTATTCGCCCAGTAAGCCGCAGACATCTTGCCTTTAGCAATGTTGCTTGCGTGCCTTGCTTTGAATGATGCCTGACGCTTTGTAGGTTGCTTGTCACCAGTAACACCCTGTTGACCAAAGCGGATTGTCTTTACCTTGTCGCCTTCTTTTGCTACGACAACGTGTGACTTAGTTGGATGGCTTGGTGTGCGCTTAGGCTTGTTAAAGCCTGCGACTCCTGCACGCTCTAGACGTGGATCCTTCTTAGCCATTTACTTCTTCTTTGCTTTGCCAGCTTGTGATAGAGCAATAGCAATCGCTTGCTTCTTGTTCTTTACAATCTTTGCTTTCTTTGGACCCTTTGGGTCCTTGCCTGCGTGAAGCGTTCCACGCTTGAACTCGCCCATAACCTTGGCGACTTTATCTTTGGCTGACTTCTTTTTCATTAGCACTTACAGGCTTTCTTTGACTTACCACACTTCTTGCACATTCCTGCCATTGGCTTCTTCTTCATTATTTCTTCCTAGCGTTCTTGCAAGTTGCACAGCTGCACTTGCATCCCTTTTGTGGCTTACCTGCTTTGCACTTACATCCGCACTTAGCGCACATTACTTCTTGCCGCCAACGCCTGTTGAGATTGACTCATAGGTCATATACTTGCGGTTTGACGCGAACTGCTTATCTGCTGATGGCCACGCTGAAACTTCTTCAACGTTCTTGACGTATTCAAATTCTTTCCCGTTTTCTACAGGGTACTTCTCTTCCATATCTTTTGGCATTTCTTGCTCCTAGTTTTTTAGTGTCAGGCTTGTACCATCAAAGGCCTTACCTGCTTCGTTGGATATTCTTACTGCTGCATCAATGTCAGGCTGTCTCGTAGAACGAGGCTCAATGCCCTGTCGAACTGCGTCGTAATACGCACCCAACTCTTTATCGTGTGCCTTGGCTGTCGGGATCCCGCGACTGCTTGCAGCTCCTGGACTCATCTCTAAGCCCATAATCTTGCACCCAAAGCAACCATCTACTTCTTCTGGGTGAACTTCTAAATGTTTCATTAGGCCACCGGTGTCAGGTATTCGCTGTAGCCAGCGTCAATAAGTACCTGTGCTTCTGCATCGGTAAGCGTGTAAGCGTGACCACCAAGGTAGTAGGTGTCAGCGTTGGCTAAGTCATCTTGGTATGGAGTTCTGCTTTCAGTCACGACAGAGCCGTTGACTATCAAGGTTACTCCACGTGGTACATCTGTTAAGAAAGATGGAACCGCACCTGTATACGAGCCACCTTGTAGTGGACGTGCTGCAAGACGTGCATACGTATTGAAGTATGTGCTATCGCACCACGTTTCATTCTGCCAAGGTGTAACAAGTGTATAAGGCATTTGGTTCCCTTCTGTAGTGACAGAGGTGGGATTTCTCCCACCCCTGCCGTTGCACAATTAGTTAATTGATGCAGCTGACTCAATACGATAGAGTGCTGCTTCACGGAGGCGTGCAAAGCCACCCATATAGTACCAACCGATGGTACGGAAGCGACGGAGTGCGTCAATCTCTGGACCGATAACAGTCGAGATGTCCTGACCCTGTGCTTCAGCAAGTGCTTCACGACCAGCGATAACAGCCTTGTAGACGTTAACTGATCCTGAGTTCGCAGCGTAAGGCACACGAGGTGTCTCTACTACGAATGCACCTTCGATTACGCCAACTGCACCAGCCACGAATGGTGTGCGGTCTACGTACTGTGTCAATGCCTGGAATCCACCAGTGCCTGATTCGGCACGGAGGTCAGCAGCCTGACGTGGGTGTAGGTATGCTGCGTACAAATCATTGATACGTGGCACAGCCTTGTTTGTGCGAAGCTGTGTGACAGCCTCACGGATATCAGCAACAGCCATTGTCATTGAAGATGTGATGGTGTTGGTTGTGGTAGCAGTTCCTGCGTAGATGACGTTTGAGCCACCTGTGAGAACTCCTGCAACTACAGCGTCAATAGAGTCTGCTGAGTTGTAAGCGATGATGTCAGCAAGTGCTGAATCAACATCGTTGAAAGAAGTCAAGTTGAGCTTCTTTGTTGTTGTAACTGCTGAGCCGTATTCGTTCAGTGTTACTGTAACCTGGTTAGGGTTACCAAGTGCAATGCTTGATACATCTGATGTTTCTGTCAATGTAGATGTTGCCTGAGCAAGATCTGAATAGATTGAGAATACAACTGATGAACCTGGCATTGCCTGTTGTACTGGCTTGACATCTGCAATCGCACGCATTACCGGAATGGAGCGGAGCGCCATTCTTACATACTGGTCGTATGCGGTTCTGACGAGGTTGCTAATGTCCGATGTACCTGTTAAGGAACCGGATGGAATTGCCATTAGGCTTTACCTTTCGTTGTTTGGGTTGAGTTAAAGTCCAGACTGGCGAATGATTTCGTCCAGCTCATCTTTGCTATTTGCATTCATAAGGCGGGACATCACGTCTGCGCCTCTCTCTGGTGACAGTCCTGCATCAGCAGTACCTGTCATCTTCTTGTATGCAGCAATATCAGCTGGGTCTACATTTGCCGTCTGGTTTTGGCCAAGGTCAATACCGAATACATCGGCATAGTCCTCAAGCCACTTAGACACAGACTCCTCAGTTGGGTCAATGTCCTGTGGGATAAATGAAGCGATCTTCTGATTTACCCCGCGACGTTCGAGGGCATCCTTGA
>JACCDP010009992.1_pt1 | contig 13437 bp, 9 predicted proteins | sample 7445841 | NCBI WGS metagenome assembly JACCDP01 (sample SAMN15323441, study PRJNA562643) | freshwater metagenome | isolation source: river surface water | place: USA:Blue River Watershed | collected 2017-08-17
GCCAGCCTGCGCGCCATCTCCCCACGCATCTTTGCCGCCCCTGCCACCGTTGATGACATGGCCACCCAGCTGGTGCACGCCGCCACCGCTGTCGCAGCCGGCGAGGCCAACACCCCGCTCCCCCCGACCGCCAGCAAGATGCCCCCCACCTGGTCGGCCGCTCTGAGCGAGGTCATTCCCTGGATCCTGGCTGGGGTGCGAGAATTGCGCCATGGGTAACACTGCTCAGGTTCGCGTTTTGGACGCCAGGCTATTAAAACTTCAAATTAATACTTCCCTCCGAACACTTCATGAATTCCCCTGCGAGGTTGAATTGCCATGAATGACCAAACGGTCTGGCTGCTGTTATCAACCACCTCGCCTGGTAGAGGTCCAGAAACTTACGGGGATCTACAAAATATTTATGCGTGGACCAATCGGGTGCCTAACGCAAAACAAGTTTCAGAGGGAAGCGTCGCGATCATTGGCGACAACTATGCAGGGACGATTCTGAGAGTCGGACGAATCGCGTCAATTGCCACAAGTGAAGGGCTAACGGCAATTGACCGTTGCCCATCATGTCAGGCGTCAAGCCAAAATCGTCGGTCAATTGATCCAGAATCCTGGAAATGCCCCAAGTGCAAGCACGAGTATTCAGCACCACTGAAAGACCTTGTCCCGACCCTCCACTACCGCGCCACTTTATCGCCCAATACTCAATACGGTGGACCATCAACATATGCCGACGTGCAAAAGGCCGGCTCTCTGGGGAACCAAAATGCAATGCGCGAAGTTGACTTCACCCTATTGCCCGTAAACCTTCAAGTAATGATTCAAAACCTTGATGTCGCTCTGACCCAAGAGTCAATCGCCACCTACCCTGCGCCGAAAGTAGGGCGCACTACAGAGCCCAAGATTGGCGAGCGCAAGGCAATCGCAGATAGGGCGGCTCAACCGATGTCTCAGCCTGAGGCGCGACTCGTTGAGCAGTTTAAGGATTGGCTTGTAGCGACTGGATGTCAGCGCCCAGCAGCAATCAAATTCCCTGCTGGCGGCGGGGAAACCTGGGCTGAAGCAGACCTTTGGATCCCAGAGAAGAACCAGCTTGTCGAAGCAAAAGCTGACGCAACGCGAGAGTCTGTGCGTATGGCTATTGGCCAAGTACTTGATTACACACATCTTGCCAGCTTATTGATGGAAACTGAACAGTTTCCGGGCCTAAAGAGCTCACAGCCTGCCATCTTGCTTCCAGTGCTTCCAACATCTGATCTGCTTGAGTTGATTAGAATTCTTCATATTGTCCTTTGGGTTCAATCAAATCAGGGATTTCAGGAGATCCGCTAAGTCATGGGCGATGAGCGGATCTCAATCCTGAGTCCGATAGCCGAAATAGTGTTGTGAGATCAAATACTGCGCGTGCAGCTGAACTGATTGCCGCAGCAATCAATTGCGTGTCCGGCAGCAATGCCTCGGACGTTGAACAGGTGTTTCATGAATTCCGACTCCGTCCACAGGGCGGCTCTTACCGACATAAAACTGGGTCCACTCTTGTGTGGGGTGACATCAGCCGTCTCGTAGCATTCCTGCCAGAAGTCCGTGACGTTTCACTGAAGGATTTAGCTGGTCAGTACTTAGTCCCAAGTTCAGCGACGAGACAGTTCATAATTCACATTGATTCCGTTAAATCAGGTGCTAGCGAAGCCTTGGACTTGCCCACCGATATTCAGGGGCTGCTTGGTCATTCACTTGGGAAGGCCGATTTATTGCTGGTAGGTGAAAAGAGCATACTGAAGCTTTCCGTTAAGCAGTTAGATTCCAAAGAAGTGAAGCTCGGGCAGCAGAGCGCTTCCGCAGTTTATGATTTCCGTCCGGTTAATTTCACGCTGTCAGGGGGCAAGAATTTCCCGAACTTAAAGCATGCTGTCGCCGAACTTACATCTCGACTTAATGGAAAGTTAATCCGGCCAAATGCATTGAGTTCAGACCAGTGGAACAAGATTGCCAAAACTCCCGAGCAGCAAAGACTCGCAGTTGTCAAAAGCAGTTGGCCAGAGGAGTGGTCAGCGATTGTTTCGTCAACTTTATACGACGCAGGTCAGGCTCTGGATGCGTTCCTCAATGCGGCGTTCTCCTCAAATCAAAGGGATCACGCTCCAAACTTGAGTGAAATCTTACGCCACCGCCTGCTCGGAAGGACTACGGGCGCTGGCCAATCGTGGATCACATCAAAAACTGGCCCGTACAGATTGGATGAAACCATCAGCAATCTTTCGGCGATAAGTGGACTCAAGGCGGAATGGTCTCGCCGCGCAAGTGGGATGGGTAAGGACTCTTGGCTGATTTACGTAACTTTGTCAAAAAAGCGTTATTTGGTCACCAAAATTGAACCAAGCTTTGACGGACACGAAGCAAACGTTTCACAAACGAAAGGCGTCATCTACTACTTCCAGGAAGGGTCCGGCGCGCGAACCGCAGCTGAGGGGTCAGTTTGGGATTTGCTCTCGGACGTTAGCGTTTCCCGCCAATAACGCGAACCATTGGATCCAAGAGCGCCTTGATCACATTCACATTTACTGCATTTCCTGATTGCTCATAGTTTTCATTTTTCTTGCCCACAACCACAAAATCGTCAGGAAACCCTTGCAAACGAAGAGTCTCCCTGACAGTTGCTCGACGCAGATGTCCTGCTCCATACTGGGGGCCGGGCTCGTAGACAGTGTCGTCTACCGTCGGGATTATTTCCCGAGCTGCCGGGAAATACAGCGGTAGAAAGTGTGACCAAACTACGGTTAGTGTCGGGCCGAGCCCGTCCACGTGGTAACACTGCCCGACATTTCCGCCTTCGCAATGATATGCCCGGCCCACTCGTCGCATACCGTCTCTGTATGAAGGCGCACCTGCATCGTTCATATCCATCTTTATGTTCCTACGTTGATTTGCGTTTAGTTCTGTTCCAGCTAACTCAATACCTTCAACAATCGACCGGATGGTATTCCGATGTGCGCTCCCATCCGGAAACAATGATGCCGCAGAGATTTGGAAATCACGATGAATGCCAAGAATGAACACCCGGCGACGAACCTGCGGAGAGCCAAAATCGCTACTGACAAGCTCTTTCCAGGCAATGTCGTAATCCTTCATAGCCTTCAGCTCACGCTCAAGACGAACCATCGTGGAGCCGATTTTCCGCTGCTTACCCGCATGGAGCTGAGAGATACCCGGTTCGGTTGCGCCGTTAGTCGCAAGTCCAGCGACATTTTCTAATAAGAATGCTTTTGGCCCAATATGCCCAGAGATTGCACGTGTCTTGGAACCCTGAATCAATCGCTTTATCTCAAAGAATAGTCCGCCGCGTTCATCATCCAGGCCTTTCTTGAGGCCACTGTTTGAAAATGGTTGACAAGGAAATCCCCCAAAAACTAAATCAACGCCCGAAGCTTCTTTCGTAGCAATCTTTGTCACATCGCCTTCAGGCATATGCCCGTAGTTCGCTTGATACACGGCGCATGCTGCTTCGTTGATATCGGATGCAAACTTGAGTTGAATGCCGAAGCCAGCTTGATGGGCCGCGTGTTCAAGTCCGATATGAAATCCGCCGATTCCAGAGAAAAGATCAACAAATGAAAGTGTCCCGACAGGTCTTACTGGTGATGAAGTCCTGTTAACAATAAAGGGTTGGGTTACCGGATCGGAAAGCAGTCCCAGGCTTGTTAATGCGTTCATTCATCAATCATACAACACGCTGAATTAGGATTCTGGTTCCAACAGTGGTGGAATTAGCCGTCAACAGTTCGGAAACAGTTCGGATTGGCGCGTGTGATCATTATCAAGAGCCGCGTGGGCACAAGGCCTAAAATCACGAAGCGCAGGCACCACCTGTTTGGCGAACTACGGGCGCATGGACCCTGAATAAACCCGCGCCAACGCTCATTACTGGGTACACAACCCCTGGTCGCGGTCGATTCATTCACCCCACAAAGCCACGAACTCTGCCCCCAAGTGAGGCGGCGCGAATCCAAGGATTTCCTGACCGGTTCTCTTTCAGGCTGGCGACGAGCAGTCGCCGCGCTCCGTGCTAAGCACATGGATCGGCAATGCAGTGCCCTCAATTTTGTTACAGTTTAAGCGCTGCCGCCGATGAGGCCTCGTACGCGGCTCGCACGGCTCTTTCGTCGCTGGCCCGCCAATTCATAGCTGGCCCATAAGTCGGCAGGAACACGCTCTAATCTGAAGATGATCCACGTCTATACTTGGATCATGTCTGTCCGCCCTCAGCTAATCCCACGGATGTTCGCTACTGAGAGGTCTCACTAGGCAATGCCTCGGGAGACTAATTCCGGCGGATTCTTTGAATGGTCCCTTCGGGGCATTCCCTACACTGCGGCGACCGCAGCGGCCGACATCATTGACAACTCAATCGCTGCCATGGCCAAGAACATCTGGATCGTGAACCGAGCAGCAGCGAATCCTCTGGAGTCGTACGTCGCCTTCGCCGACGATGGGCACGGGATGTCCGACGTCGAGTTGCGACGTGCAATGCTCTACGGATCCAACGATCCTCGCGCTGATCGAGGCGCAGGAGACCTAGGTCGATTTGGACTGGGCATGAAGACTGCCTCGCTTTCGCAGGGACTCTGCCTAACCGTCTGGTCGAAGAAAAGTGGTCACGCGCCAGCCGTGCGACAGTTTGACCTTGAGTTACAGACGGCTGAGAGCCGGGGCATTGACACCGAGCCTCAACGACTGACGGAACGCGAAGCTCTGAACGACGTCCTGCGCAAGACAGGATTGGAAGCAACGGACTCCGGCACAGTTGTCTTGTGGAGCGGGCTTGACGTGATGCTCGAATTGGGGAAGGACTCAGCAAACCTGGGCCTGGTGGACACCGACTCAGATCGGGCTGGTGACGAATTACCCATTCACGTCCGTCTGATGAACAAGCGCGTCACAGAGATCCTTGAGCACGCCCAGTGCGTGTTTCACCGGTTCCTTGCTCCGATTGACGGCCGACCGAAGCGGCTGACGATCTCGCGAGTCTTTGACGACGGTTCCATGCATCGCTGCGCAGCATGGGACCCGTTCCTCCAGGGCAAGCAGCATGAAGACATCCCGGTTGAGCGTCCACCCCAGCAGAAGGTGCTCCGCGGGAAGGCAGGTGAGGCGACCGTCCAACCTGTGATCCTTCCTCACGAGAGCAATGTTCCAGTGGACACGTTTGCGTCGCTCAGATTGAGCAACCGAAACATGAACTCGCTGCAAGGTTTCTATGTCTACCGCCAAGAGCGGCTGATCGTGATCGGCGACTGGCTGGGGCTATACGCCCCAGAGATCCACTACCAGTTGGGGCGAATCGCCCTCTTCCTCGGCAACGACAAGGAGTCCGACAGTGCCTGGTCCATCAAGATCAACAAGGACAGCGTTCAGATCCCCAATGCGGCTCGCCAGGAGATTGAGCGGATCGCGAAGAGCACGCGCAAGCGCTCCAACGATGTATTCCGTCGCGTTGGCCGAGTCCGCAGCCGGAGCAGCGAGGCATCAAAAACGACAGTGCAGATTTGGATCCAGCGTCGGGTAGATCTTGATGGGAAGCGACATCTGCAGATGAAGCTGAACAGAATGCACCCCCTAATCAAGGCCGCGAGCAAGGACTCCCGGAATCTCGGAGCCCTGCTATCGGCTGTCGAGGGTGGTCTGCCGTATGAGGAAATCCAGGTGCTCCTCAGCGATGGCGAGAAGCTGAGTACAGAATCAGATCCGGCTGTCGCCCTAGGCCTGCTCAAGGAGGCCGTCGAAATCATGGCCGATGACGGCGAGTCGCCGTGCGACACGCTGCTGCGCGTCTCCAAGGATCTCGCCCCGTACAACAGCGAATCGTTCCATGTCGCCGTCGGCTTATTGCGAGCCGAACTTGGCTGTAAGCCCGCCAAACGCGAAGAGGGCTGAAATGCCGAGCGTTGACACCCCACGTGATGCCCGGATAAGGAATCTGGTTCAGTTGTACCTAGAGGCTTTTGGGCGAAAGAGCCGCGACTCCGGGACGATCGCGAAGCAGGTAAAGAATCTCGCCGAGAGCCTTGATCTAGACGAAGCTCGCGAGCCGTTGTACGCAACACTTGTGCACGAGGCATGCGCGCAACTGGAATTCGAGATTCCGCATCATCAGTCGCCGGATTCAATCGGCGTGGATGGTGATGATGCCCAAGAGGACCCTAGCGAGCCACCGAACTGGATTCGCGAAGGATACGAGTGGCCCCAAGATGGACTCTGGATTCGGTATCGACGGTACCTGCTGGGTCGTTTCTCGCCCGAGAAGGTTGACGCGCTGGGGAAGACCTGCGACGACATCCTGCGCCGCCTCGGCAACCCCAAGTCGCCACGCGAGAAATGGACCAGATTCGGTGCCTGCATCGGCCAAGTGCAGTCGGGCAAAACCCAGACTTACATCGGACTGATCGCGAAAGCGGTTGATGCCGGATATGTAAATGTCATCGTGCTCTCGGGACTTCACAACAGCCTCCGCTCGCAGACCCAGTTCCGCGTAGACGAGGGACTCGTCGGTAAGACAAAGATCGGCGACAGTCTCCAAACCTGCGGGGTAGGCGATCTAACTCCGTCGCAGCGTGAGGTGTCGACCAAGTTGCAGGTGCTTACAACCGCTCAAGATGACGGTGACTTCAGCCCTTCCGCGCAGCTTTGGCAGATCGTTGACGCGCCGGCGATCATGGTCATCAAGAAAAATGTGTCTAGGCTCAAGAAGCTCCGCATTGAGATGACCGCCGACCAAAAGACTTGGAATCCCCGCTACAGTCGCCCGACTATTATCATCGACGACGAGTCCGATCAGGCGTCCGTCAATGCCAAGGGCGCGGATTCGCCGAGTGCCGTGAACAAGGAGATCAGACTCCTGGTTGATCTCTTCGACCGCTGCTCAATTGTGGGGTTCACGGCGACGCCGTTTGCGAACATGTTCATTGATCCGAATGCGACCTTTGAAGACGTTGAATCTGAACGTAAAGTACCCGATCTATATCCTCGTGACATGATCCGGCTGCTGCCGGTGGGCCCTGAATATTTCGGCCCGAAGCAGATGCTTGCGTACGAGGGAAGCGGCCCGAGATTCACTGCACCAGCCGACGATTACAAAGACTGGCTTGTGCCGCATCACAAAAAAGAGCATGTGCCTGGGGCGATTCCAGAGTCGCTGAAGAACGCCCTTGCCCTGTTCATGATCGGCGTTGCCATCAAGCGCCTTCGCAAGGGTGTGCGGGGCGAAGCGGGCTTTGATTTTGAAATGAACGAACATGCGACCATGCTTGTCCACGTGACGCGGTTCACCAGGGTGCAGTCTCTGGTGCGGGACCAGATCCGCGATGAGTTCCTTGAGGCGAAGGAGGAACTGCTCGGCGGGAGCGCCGAAGGACCGTGGCACCTGCGGCTGCGCGCTCAGTTTGAGGAGATTGAGACGATGGGAGAGTCGCTTCGTGAATCGCTTGACCCGGAGCTCTGCCGCTGGCTCGTCGGTCAACCCGTAGAATACGCACGTGCACTAGCCTGCCTCCGAGACATCCTGCCGCAGTTCGAGATTGAGGTCGTCAACGGGGAAATCTCCGATGCCCTTCAATACCGTCAGTCTCGCGAGCGAATCATTGTCGCCGTCGGCGGGGATAAGCTCTCTCGGGGCCTGACGCTCGAGGGTTTGACGGTTTCGTACTACCTGCGCAATGCCAACAGTTGGGACACCTTGATGCAGATGGGGCGTTGGTTCGGCTACCGAGAGCGCTATCTGGACCTCTGTCGGGTCTTCGTGCCCTCGGAACTGGAATTGGCCTATGAAGAGGTTCTGGAGGGCATCGTAGACCTAGAAGAGCAGCTTCGAAAGGCCGCGGTCTCTGGCGCCCAGGTACGAGACTTCTGCTTGACACTCCTTGCATCGCCGTCCGGCAGGCAGCCGACCGGCAGGATGGGCAACCAGCGAAGAATCCGTCAGGTCGGCGGGTATGGCGCCAGCTTGATCCAGAAACGCAATATCCCGATTGACGCCGAGAGCGCGGCGTTCAGAAATGCCAGATCGGCGTTCGGCGCTCTCTTGCGCGATGCAACTCCGTTTCGACATGCTGAACCTAGCGAAATCAGGGCGGTACACGGTGCTGATGAGTCCATGCTGCTCTTCAAAGAGGTGCCAAGTGCAGTTGTTCGAGAATTCATCGTCACGGCGGGCCTGCCGACATCGGGCCAAGAGGAGAGCGCCGAGGAAATCGCGGAGTACCTGCAGCAACACGAGAACAGTGGCCGCTTGACTCAATGGACAATTGGAATCCCGAATGTCCGACGCTACCCCGAATGGGACCGATATGAACCAATCCCCGTGGGTGAATACCGAATCGGACCGAGCCGCCGAGGCAACCAGGGTCACGGTGACGGACTCATCCAGGACATGCCCGGATTCCGCCGAATCGTGACGTTGATCGGCCCTGCGCACGAAGGAGCGGGACTAACGGAGAAACAACGTAAGGATGGAGGCATCTTCGGGAAGAGTGCGGCGGAGATTAACGGAGAGCAGTATCGAGAGGCGCGCCGCATTGGTGAAGAACCGGTAGAAGGGCTCCTCTTGGTCTACCCGGTGGTCAACTCCAAGCAGAAGTCGACTGACAGTGGGCAACCGCACCACGAGTGGAGCGTCGCATGGGCCATGTCGCTTCCCCCGATTGAACACGACAGAAAGGTCTTCCGACACATTCCTCAGGCGACGTACGATGCCTATGCTCGGGCACGTCGGCTGGACGAAGAAGATCAAATGTCTGAAGAGGATGCGCGATGACACCAAACAAGCCCAGCACCTTGCTCTCTCTAGTCACCGAAGAGGCAACCGCCAAAGGCGTCGTCGTTTGGCAGCGAGTGCTCGCCGGCGCTCATCTCGCTTGCGTGGTAATCGGCCATCCAAGCGGCTCGGGTGCGCTTGGTTTTGACTTGAGCGACGAGGAGATTGCCACGCACGCAGATTTTGAAGAGGTGGGCGGCCTCACATTTGACTCCGAAGAGGCTACCAAGGGTGTACCCGGCAAGTGGTTTGCCATCCATGCATTTGACCCCGAGGACTCGCGACTCTTCCGAAGTGTCGTTGACGACGTGTGCGACGGTATCGTTCGCGCCGGAGAGAGCCGTCACACTGAGCTGTCGGCCATGTCCGCAGAGATGCGCCGATGGCTGCGCTTCCTTCGCGCCGGACGCAAGGGTCTCAGTCTTCCGCGCCAGATCGGACTATGGGGCGAGTTGCACGTGCTTCGTCGCCTTGCCGCAGAGCGAAGCTGGCCCACGGCACTCGAGTGGTGGACGGGGCCGAGCCATGCGGCACATGATTTCTCAATTGACACATTCGCAATCGAAGTCAAGGCTTCGCGAACCAATCAGCGCAGCGTGCGAATCAGCTCACTTGAGCAGCTCGATGACGAAGGCCTCACCTCGCTCTACCTGCTAAATCTCAAGGTTGACAAGGTTGCACGTGACCAAGGGCGGTCGTTGACCGACGTGGTGGAGGCAATCAGGGGCGAGCTCGGCAGCGCGCCAGATTCGGTATTCAGAGATTTTGAGGCCAGGCTGCTCGGTTCCGGGTACCACGACATCCACGCACCGAAATACCGCCGTCGCGCGTGGGTCTGGTCTGGTACTGAAATCTATCAAGTTGATTCCAACTTCCCGCGCATCGTCAGAAACAACGTCTCAGCCGGTATTGCAGAGGCAACCTACAGCGTGGATCTCGGAGCGGCGACGGGCTGCCTGAGGACCATTCAAGACGTGGCGAACGGTCCGCGCAGCATCCTGGAGATCTGCCTCGGATGAGCACTTTCGCATCAAGCGAGGAGTTCATGCAGCATCTTCGCGAACGCGCAATCTTCTCCGACGAGGGCTACCCATCGGAGGCGCTACTTGCCGAGATGCTGAAGATCGCCGCAGAGGCCGATCCGACGAGGCCGGAGTATGCGCTGACCTACTATCGCCATGAAGCATCCGACGGAACGCGATCCGGAATTGATGCCTACAGCCATCGGTACGACGAATCGGCTCGGATGTCCGACGACGACTCAGACGAGCCCACACAGCTACTGCTGATCAACTTCATTGCGAGCACCAGCGGGGAGCAAGGTCCGGTTGGCACCGAGCGCTTGCGAGCCGCAACCGACGAAATCGCCGGATTCTACGCACGTTGCAGGCTTCGGAGCGGATTACCGAGGGACATCGGGGAGATCGGCTCCGATGCTCTCCTTGATCTTGCGGAGATCTTGCGCGAAGGCAGACAGGCAATAGACAGCATCCGCCTTGAGGTCTTTACGGATCTCCCCATCGCACCAGACGCCGAATACACGGAACAACGAACGCTAGACGGCATTCCAGTGAAGGTTGATATCTGGACCCCAGATCGACTCCGGGAGACTTGGCAGGCTCTTCAGGTCGGAAGGTCCGAAGATATCGTGCTTGAACTCTCCAGCGACAGCTCGCATCCTGTGCTCGCAGTTGGCTCAGATGAATATCCGATTTTCATCACGGCGCTGAAAGGCGATCAGCTCGCCGCATTCTATGGACAGCACCAGCTCCGAGCCGTTAACGAGAATGTCCGCGCTTTTCTCGAATTCAAGGGCAAAACAAACAAGGGCATCAGGGAGACTATCAAGTACAGACCGGAACGCTTCATGTCTTACAACAACGGACTCACGATCGTGGCCTCCAGAATTGATGCCGATGTGGTTCATAGCTGCCCGCATGAGGACTGTGAGGAGGGTGAACATCCGTCGGAAGACGCGATGGGATGGCCGTTGTCAGCCAGGTCACTTCACGACGTCCAAATCGTAAACGGTGGCCAGACAACAGCCGCGATCTACCACTGCTGGAAGGACGGGGGAATGCGAGAGCAGGTAGAGATGCTCAGGGTCTTCGCAAAGGTTATCGTCGTCGGGACTGGGGACCATGACGAGCGCGAGGAGTTGGTTTCCGCAATCGCCAAGTACTCCAACACTCAGAACAAGGTTGACCCGGCCACACTTGAAAGCAACATTCCGCACTTCAAGTCACTTGCGGCCGCCGCCGATTCACTCTCAACTCCAAGCGGTCTCCGGAACGGTTCAACTTTCTGGTACTTCGACCGTGCACCTGGACGCTATGTCGCTCAGGGCAAGGCCGAGGGGGCCACATGGAGTCAGATGCACCCAGCAGACCAGGTTATCGACAAGTACGAACTCGCCGACATCGTGAACTGCGCCGACGGTCGGCCCCACGATGCCCAAAAGGGAAGGAGCGGCTCTTTCTCCGCCTATCGACAATTGCTTAAGGAGAGGAACCGAGTGCACCACAACGCCAAGGACAGGACTCCGCGCGGTCTGTGCCTCTTTGGTGAGAATGCCTATCGGGACCGCTCAGAGTATGACGACTATCTTGAGGAGTGGCGGGGCACCGTATCATCCGTCATCGTGCTGCGCCGACTCAAGCAACTTCTTGACCCTGAGACTGAAAGCTGGATGCGCACCATTTCGCGGCGATATGTCCTGGCGATGGCATATGAGGCGTTCAGGCCACTATGGGATCGTGCATGGACATATCAGAGTGCAGATGACGCTTATCAGCACCACTGGAGTGCAGCGTGGCCCAGCCATCCAACATTCGAGTCTTGGGCCCAGGCAGCCCTGCAGCACGTGGTTTCAGCAATGCGCGCATCCGGGCGCGCCCACCCGGGCAAAGGTGAGAACCAGAGGGGAATGATGGAGGAAACGTGGAATCGAGCGCTCGCTGGATTCAAGCGCTCAACTCGGTAGCCACTCAGAAACTGTGAGTAAGCCTCTTGACGGCTCCTACTGGCTGGACAACATGGCGATCTTCTTTGATGCCATCCGAGACATAGAGGTATCCGTTGATCGAGCGCTGGGCATAGGCGGAAGCTACAACGATAAGCGCTCCTTCAGGGACAAGATGACCGCCGCAGCAAGGCCGCTCGGTCTTTCGCCGTCGGACCTTGAGCTTCTCAGACACGCGCACAACATCCGCAATGCGTGGATTCACGAGGGATCAGGCGTGACTGTGAGTAGGGAATACCTGGACCGAATCCGGGCGATAGCGAAACGACTCAGGCCGCGACCATCAGCTTTTGAATTGCTTGAGAAGGCACGCGCCGGAGGTACAGAGCACGGGGTTCTAACAGCACAGCCAGACGACGAGCTACGTACCCTCTTGCTCCAGATGGCCACGGGTGACTTTAGCCAGGTGCCCGCCTACGACGGGGATCAACTGCTCGGACTGCTAACCGCAGAGCACCTGCTCATGTTTATTGCTTCTTCGCTAAAGAACGAACCTGATCCTATCGTGTCAATTGACCTCTCAATAAAGGTTGCTGACGTACTCGGCGCAGTCACACCTTGCCCGCGATTTGCCGTTGAAACCCCATCATCAGTGATCCTGGAGGCTTTCAGGGAGAGCGAGATCGGCGGCAACCCGTTGACCGCCGTAGTCATTACGAGACATGGCAAACAAGACGAGAAACCGCTTGCAATCGTGTCCGCCGCCGACCTCCCACTGCTCGCCTAGGTCGCACGACAGAGGTTAATCGCATTGACTCGCACCGAAAGCCTCTCGACAACAGTCTGAGCAATCCGGGCTGAGTGCCGGATACCCTGCAAATGTTCTCCGTCAAAAAGCTTTCCTAAATGCTTGACGAAAGCACCTTTCGTGAGGTAATATCACATCTGTCAGATCAAGTGTCTGCACAAAGGCCGCCCCTCGAGAGCGGCGACTGCTTAGATATCCAAATCACCCGCGACGTCCGGCTTTAGCCGACGCTGCCCAACGTCATGAGGAGGCACGATGGCAAAGAATGATTCAGCCGAAATGATGGTTGAGCGAATGGATCCTGAGTTCATCTTTGGCCCGGTCTGGGTCGAGCGAGATGGTTCACTCACGGTGCACCTCAGTACCGAGGATGCCGAGCGCCTGATCCACGCCCTACCGTTCAACTATCCGCTGGCAAAAGTGATTCGGGAGGCGCTGCGGACCGGTGGTCCGATCAGCCCGATGTTCTAGCGGGCTCGGGGCCGCTCGCCCCTCATCGAGCGACTACCAAATCCAACTCATCACAAGGAGGTTTTCATGAGTAACCCAAACACGCCTTCGACCAGCGAAATGGTCTACGTCTACACCCCAGAGTTCGCGAATTGGAACCTCGGGCCGACCCATCCCACGAAGGGGATCCGGTACGTGCACGCCACCACGCGCATTGGCGAGCTTGCCGATTCGTATGGTGTTGCGGTTCGCACAATTGCTCCGCGGCCAGCTACCCGAGAGGAGCTCGCCCTGGTCCATAGCGATGCGTACGTCGCCACGGTGCTCGACGGTGGGGATTGCCCGGAGTCAACCTGGAGTGAGCCGCGCCCTGACCTTTCGGTGTTGGCCCAGCTCATGGCGGGCGGCACGCTCACGGCC
>JACCDP011050524.1_pt1 | contig 13437 bp, 7 predicted proteins | sample 7445841 | NCBI WGS metagenome assembly JACCDP01 (sample SAMN15323441, study PRJNA562643) | freshwater metagenome | isolation source: river surface water | place: USA:Blue River Watershed | collected 2017-08-17
ACCGCCATGGTTCCGTCCTTGTTGTCGCCGAGCATCAGCAATCGGTCGCTCGGGGCCTGCAATGTCACGCGCCAGTCGATCCAGCGGGCCTGATCATCGCCACCAAATTCCAGCACGCGCTCGTCGGTGCAGATTTCCCGACCGTCCGGAGCCAACCAGCGGTTGCGGGTGGCCAGTCGGCCGGTCTGGCCGCTGCGGGTCTCGAGGATCTGGGTTTGTTCCGAACGTCCCTTTTCCTTCGGCGAGCGTCCGATGTCTCCACCGGCTTCATTCCAGAAATCCACTCCGTTCATGAAGCTGTGGGCGAACCACATGGATCGGTGCCACGGATGATCGGTCTCCTCACCGTCGGTCTGGGCCATCGGGAAATCCCGCGTCAGTGGTGTGCCATCGATTGCCAGGATGGGGTGACAATAGGGTCGCGAAGCCCCATCGCCGAAGACGTAGTCGGTGAAGTGTTTTCCGGAGATTGTCACGCGGACGCGATCCTTCAAGGTCTCCAGACGGACCGGCTCGGCAGACTCCAATCGCAGGATGGCGAACACGACACCCAGCAAGGACAGGAGGATTGGTTCGGGAGTTTTCATCGGCGACGAGGGAAGTGGTTCTACGGGATTAAATCCGGAACCGGTCGATGGGACAATCCTTGTATGAACCGGTTGGGAGGATCGATTTTCGGGGTCATCGCATGACGGCTTGAAGTCTCCGTGTTCGCAGTCAGGGTTGTACACCCTTCCCTGACACTGTGCTGAACCCCGATCTCTCATGAGGATTTCTTCCCTGTCCTTGGCTTTCTGCCTGTTGCCCCTGATGTTGGTTGCGTCAATGCGGGCGGCAGACCCGTCACCGGCCGTATTGCCCGGAACCCAACCGCTGACCCAGACGGGTGATTTGGCGCAGGCCTTGGTTGGGGGCATTGATCGATACCTGGACCGTGTCCTCGCGGCGGCACCCCAAGCCCGCGCCCGCCATTGGAACCGGGATCTCAACTCGGCGGAGGCCTACGTGCGATCCATTGAGACCAACCGTCAGCAACTGGCCCGCATCATCGGCGTGGTGGACGCTCGCGGGCCGGCACAACTGCGGATTTCGGCACCGGTATCGGCTTCCACGTCGGGCAATTCGGCTGAAGTGGGTCGCGGTCGAGGCTTCAAAATCTTCTCGGTGAGTTGGTCAGTCGTTCGTGGAGTGGAGGCCGATGGCTTGATGCTGGTTCCTGATGGCGAGGCCAAGGCTTCCGTGGTGGCGATCGCCGATGCGGACCAGACACCGGAGCAAATCGCGGGTCTTCAACCGGGCGTGCCGGAGTCGGATCAGTTCGCCCGCCGGTTGGCCGAGCGAGGCTGCCGCGTGCTCATCCCAGCGCTGGTCGATCGCTCCGACACCCACAGCGGATTGCCCGGGGTGCGCAAGCTCAAGCAGTCGCAACGCGAGGTGCTGTGGCGGGCGTCCTACGAGATGGGGCGCACCGTGCAGGGCTATGAGATCCAGAAGGTGCTGGCTGCCGTGGATTGGCTGGAATCCCAGAAGCCGACCTCGGGATCAAAGAAATCAGTGGGCGTGATCGGCTACGGAGAGGGCGGCATGATCGCCTGTTTGGCCGGAGCCTTGGATCCCCGCATCGATGTCACCGCCGTCAGTGGGTTCCACGTGAATCCGAACCTTCACGACGAGCCCATCTACCGGAATGTCTGGTCGCTGACCGACCAATTCGGAGCGGGCGAGATTGCCGGACTCATCGCGCCCCGAGGGCTGGTTTGGGTGGGAGGACGCTACCCCGAGACCCAGTACCCATCCAAACCCGGCCAGTCCCATCAGGGTGCCGCACCTGGTAAACTGGGACGTCCCGATCCCGAGGTGGCCCGACAGGTTCTTGAAGAGGCGGGTGCTTGGTTGAAAGGGGTACCCGGGCTGGATCAATGGAAGCTGGTCGAGGCACAGCCCGACGAGTTGTTCAACGACGATGCCTTGGGTGCTTTCGGCGACCGCCTGGGGCTTCCGGAAGCAACTGCGAATCCAGCCGCCGTCTCCGGACTCCAACCCCTCCCCGACAACACGGCGCGCCAGTTGCGGGCCTATTCGCAAATCCTGGAAGACACCCAGTGGCTCATGCGTGAGGCCGAATTCACGCGCGCAGAATTCTGGAAGAAGGCCGACCGCAAGAATGCCGAGACCTTCGCCCAGAGCGCCCGAACCTATCGGGACTATTTGCTCAAGGAGGTCATCGGACCGATTCCGCCCGCCTCGCTGCCTGCCTCGCCGCGGACCCGAAAACTCATCGAGACCAATGGCATCACCGCCTACGAGGTGATGCTCGACGTGCATCCCGACGTGGTGGCCTACGGCATCCTTGTCGTGCCCCGCGGACTTCAGCCGGGCGAGAAGCGTCCGGTGGTGGTGTGCCAGCACGGGCTCGAGGGTCGTCCGACCGATGTGGCCGATCCGCGCATCGACGCCGGGGCGTATCACACCTACGCGTGGCGATTGGCCGAGCGTGGGTTCGTGACGTTCGCACCGCAGAATTGCTACATCGGTGAGAACCGCTTCCGTCAGGTGCTGCGCAAGGCTCAACCGCTTAAGCTCACCCTCTGGTCGTTCATTCACCGACAGCATGAAGTCATCTTGGATTGGTTGGCCTCGCAAGAGTTCGTGGACCCCTCGCGCATGGCCTTCTATGGGCTAAGCTACGGCGGCAAGACGGCCATGCGTATTCCGCAGGTCATCGACCGCTATTGCTTGAGCATTTGCTCGGCCGACTACAACGAGTGGATTTGGAAGAACGTCTCGGCACGGTCGTCCTACTGCTACCTCTACTGGGGCGAGTACGACATGCCCGAGTTCAACCTGGGCAACACCTTCAACTACGCCGAGCTCAGCTGGCTCATGATCCCGCGCCCCTTCATGGTCGAACGCGGCCATGACGACGGCGTGGCACCCGACGAGTGGGTGGCCTACGAGTTCGCCAAGACACGCCGGCAGTACGTCAAGCTGGGCCTGGGCGACCGCACCGAGATCGAATTCTTCGACGGTCCGCACACCATCCACGGCAAGGGGACGTTCGACTTCCTGCACCGCCACCTGCGCTGGCCCAAGCCCTGAACCGGCAATTCCGAACTCCAAGAGCCCATGAAATCCACGTCCATTCGTCGCCGACCCTTCTTGCGCTTGACCGGTCTGGTCGGATTGGCCACAGCGGCCGGCGGGATCGCCCGTGCCGAGGAGACCGCACCGGACCTGCACATCGAGGGGTACGCCGGAGAAGTCAGCTATCCGCAGGGCTCGGAACTGTCTCTGCATGTCTCCTCCAGCCAGCGGCGGTTCTCGGTGGCGATCACCCGCATGGGGGCGCGGCCCGAGGTGGTCTGGAAGGGCATGGCGGAGAACGGGGCGATCCACCCCATCCCGGCCAATGCCTCCTCGCACGGTTGCGGCTGGCCCGTCGCGCTCCGCGTGCCCATCGGCTCGGAGTGGAAGTCGGGCTACTATCAGGTTCAGTTCCGGGTGGAGGATCGCGGGGGCGACTACGTGCGGCGCACGCACCGGGTCGCTGAATCCACTTGCTTCTTCATTGTTCGGGCAGCGCAACCGGCACGGGATTCGAAGATCCTCCTGCAGTTTTCCACCAACACCTACAACGCGTACAACAACTGGGGCGGGTTCAGCCTCTACGCCTACAATGGTCGTGGCGGCAACCAGGGACACCGTGTGTCCTTCCAGCGTCCGCCGGCATCGCAGTTCTCGAACTGGGAGCAGGCCTTCGTTGAATGGGCCGAGTCGAACGGATACGTGCTCGAGTACGCCGCCAATGGCGACCTCGAGTCGCACCCGGAAATCCTCAAGGCCTACAAGCTGGTGCTCAGTGTGGGCCACGATGAATACTGGTCGACCCTCATGCGGGACCATCTGGAGAAGTTCATCGGCGACGGCGGCAATGTGGCCTTCTTCAGCGGCAACACGTGCTGTTGGCAGGTGCGTTCCGAGGACAACGGTTCGGCGCTGACGTGCTGGAAACAAAACGTCCAACAAGATCCGGTGTTCGTGGCCCGCGGCAGCCAGGCAACGCTCTCTTCCCTGTGGAGTCATCACCTGGTGAAGCGTCCGGAGAACCAGCTTACGGGCGTGGGCTTTCTCTGGGGCGGCTACCACAAGAGCCACGGTCAGCTCATGGATGCCTCGGGCGCTTTCCATGTCCACCGTCCGAGCCATTGGCTGTTCGAGGGCACCTCGCTCAAGACCGGCGACAATTTCGGGGCCAAGGACACCATCGTGGGCTACGAGTGCGACGGTTGTGAACTGGAGTGGCAAGAGGGGTTGCCCCAGCCCACCCATCGCGATGGCACGCCGGCGAACTTCGAGGTGCTGGCGACGGCCCCGGCCCAGTGGCATCCCGACGACTGCGAGTGGTACGAACGCTGGCAGCCGGGACGCAAGGGCCATGCGGTGCTCGGCACGTACACCCGCGGAGGCACGGTGTTCACTTGCGGTTCCACCGATTGGTCGCACGGGCTCCGCGGTCGGGATCCGATCGTTGAACGCATCACCCGCAACATCCTCGACCGTCTCGGAAAATGAGCCTGTCCCTATTTGGGTCCTTGCGACGGCGCACCGTTGGTTGGGTTTGTTCGGCGGGAGTGCTGTCTTTCTTCGCGATGGGTGATCACGGCGTGTCGGCCGACTCCGTTGATTTCAATCGCGATGGTGTGCCGGAGACGCTGATCCATCAGCCTGGCAAGACCCTCCTGAAGAAACCCGATGGCCAGCCGGCGGACTTCCAGTTGCCCGAGGGGCTTTCCGTGATCGATGCCCGAGGCAAGGATTCCGGGCTGCGTTGGGTGGACCTCAACGGCGACGGCTTCGAAGACCTGATCCAGTCCAATCCGGAGGGCTACGCCATCCATCTCTGGAACCGCAATGTCCGCGCCGAACTGGGTTGGACCCAGGGTTGGTCGCAATTCGTCCGTTCCGGTCTTCGCACCGGGGCCAACGACGAGCCACCCTCACTGGTCGGGACGACGGTGCGCGTGACCGATGGGGTGTTGATCATCGAAACTCCGGCCACCGGTGCGCAGCCTGTCCGAACCCAACGGCTCTCTGCCCGCGAACTCATTGCCGTGCGCATGCCGCCTCCGAAATCCCCGGAAGAGGCGCGGGCGTCCATGCGGTTGGCGGAAGGTTTCCAAATCGAACTGGTGGCGTCGGAGCCGCTGGTCATCGATCCCGTTCACCTCAACTGGGACATGCAAGGTCGGTTGTGGGTGGTCGAGATGCGCGACTACCCGTTGGGCCTCGACGGCAAAGGCAAACCCGGCGGCCGGGTGAACATCCTCCACGATGACAATGGCGATGGGCGCATGGACCGCGTGGTGCCATTCCTCACCGACCTCGCCTTTCCATCGAGTGTGTTGCCGTTCGGAAAGGGCGCCCTCATCGCGGCGGCCCCCGAACTGTTCTACGCCGAAGACACCGATGGCGACGGGCGTGCCGATATGCGACGCGTGCTCTTCACGGGCTTCACTGAGGGCAATCAGCAGCACCGCTTCAATGGCTTCGAATGGGGTCTCGACGGTTGGCTGTACCTCGCCAATGGCGACAGCGGCGGGACCGTGAAATCCCTCCAGACCGGCAAGAGCCTGTCCATTGGCGGCCGCGACCTGCGACTGAATCCCGACACGGGCGAGATGGAGACTGTCTCGGCCCAGACCCAATTCGGCCGTCGCCGTGACGACTGGGGAAACTGGTTTGGCAACAACAACCCCACCTGGCTGTGGCAGGTCACGGTGCCCGAGCACTACCTCCGCCGAAATCCCAAGGTGGCGGTGAAGCGGGTGAGCCGAATGTTGGCGGAGCGCGAGGATTCCACGCGCACCTTCCCGGCCTCTGCGCCTTTGACCCGGCCCAACCAACCGTGGTCGCTGAATCATGTGACCAGCGGGTGCAGTCCCACTCCCTATCGCGACGACTGGTTCGGGCCGTCGTATGCGCACTCGGTCTTCATCAGTGAACCGGTCCACAACGTGATCCATCAGGAAGTGCTCAGCGCCCGGGGCAGCGCCTTGCACAGCCAGCGGGCCGCCGGAGAAGAGCGTTCCGAATTCCTGGCCAGCACCGACAACTGGTTCCGCCCCACGACTCTGCGGGTGGGCCCCGACGGGGCCTTGTACGTCGCCGACATGTACCGCTTCATCCTCGAGCATCCGGAGTGGATTTCCCCGGAGATGCAGGCCCGAGTGAACCTTCGGGCCGGTGACGATCGCGGCCGCATCTACCGCATCTCCCCTCGCGGTGCCGTGCGGCGTCCAATCCCGAAGTTGGGCCACCTGGATACCGCGGGGTTGGTCGCGGCCCTGGACTCCCCCAACGGCTGGCAGCGGGACTCGGTCCAGCGGCTTTTGGTTCAACGAGGTGACGCAGGCGCCGCCGCCGGCCTGCGAGGTTTGCTTTCGCCCGACCACCGCCCGCAAGTTCGGGTGCAAGCCTTGGCCACCTTGGGTCTTCTGAAAGGGGCCCTCGACGCGGCGAGCGTGACCACGGCCTTGGCGGATCCTCATCCGGGAGTCCGACGCCAGGCCTTGGAGCAATCGGAGCGTTTGGTGTCCAGTCACCCGGAGGTCTTCCCGTTGGTGGCTGCCTTGGCTCGGGATCCCGATGCGTCGGTCCGATTGCAAGCCGCCTTCACGTTGGGGCAATGGCCCCCGGAGCAGGGTGAACCGGTGCTGCGTGAATTGGCCGCCCGGGATGCCGGCGATGAACTCATCCTCACCGCCATCCAAACCTCCGTGCGTTCGGACAGTGCCTTCTTCACCGCGTTGAAATCGGGCCAGAAGCCCGCGCCTGTGGCGACGACACCCGTCCTGAAACCGAGTTCGGCCGATCGTGCGCAGGTCATCGCTCAGTACACTGCCAGCACCGGGTCGCTGAAGGGCGATCCCCAACGCGGCCATGGCCATTTCACGACGCTGTGTGCCGGATGCCATCGCCTGCGTGGCGAAGGCCAGGAGGTGGGTCCTGATCTCGGCATGGTCGCTGGCAAGCCGCACGACTGGATGCTCTCGGCGATCTTGGACCCGAGTCAGGCCGTCGAGGCCCGCTACCGCGCATGGACTCTGCAACTCACCGATGGGGAGTCCATCACCGGACTCATCGCCGCCGAGACGGCCAACAATGTGGTGATGCGGTATGCCGGCACCAGCGAACAAGCCATCCTGCGTTCAGCCATCCGCAGCATCACCGCCCAGTCCGGCTCCCTCATGCCCGCCGGCTTCGAATCCGCATTGAAGCCCCAGGACCTCGTCGACTTGCTGGCCTGGATCCGAGGTGAGTGAGGGGTGGCCGTCCAGGCGGTCGGTTCACTCCTGAAGGAAGCTCAACAGGCGGCGGGCTTCGGGGAGCAGGAAATGGAAGTCCGTGAAGGGTTCGAAGCCGATGTCCTGCCAGCGCACGCGCCCGTCGCCATCCACCAGAAACACTCCGTGCAAGGCAGTGCCCTCGAAGTCGTCATGGGCGTGCCATTGTTTGAAGGCGGCCAGCGTCGGATCGGCCGCCAGCGGGAATGAAATCCGGCCGTCCTTGCCGGCCTTTTCCCGCGTCTTGGCCAGGCCTTCGACGGTCTCGGTGCTGATGGCCAGAATGTCGATGCCGGCCTTCCTGAACTCTTCGGTCCGTGGGGCCAGCAGTCGCAGTTGCTCCACGCAGTGCAGGCATCCGCCACCCAGGTAGAAGACCAGCAGCACCGGGCGTCCTCGGAAATCGGCCAAGGTGATGGGTTTGCCATCCGAGCCGGTGACCGCCAGCGGCGGGGCAGGCTGCGGGTTCCAACGGAAGGATCCCAGCGAGTCGAGCGCGGGCCGGGTTCCGGAGTCGGCCGGATAGGTGGCCGCCGGTCGCCAGTCCGAGCCGGCGTCCGAAGCCTTGGAGGCTGCAATCACCGGGGCCAATCGGCGCACGATGGGCAGGTGGGTGTCCATCCGTGCGCTGAGACCGCGCAAGGTCGCGAAGGTTTTCAGGGCTTCATTGGTTTGACCGGCCTTCCACTGAAGCTCGGTGTGCACGGCCAGCGGGTGCACTTGGTTGGCCCCGGCGTCCACCGCCTCTTTGGCCAGTTTCAGCGCCTGATTGGTGTTCCCGATTTGGAACCACATCGCGGCCAGACGTTCTTTGGAGACGGTTTTCAGGGCTTCCAGACGCTTGGGCAGGTCGTTGGTCTCACCGGCATGGACTTCCAGACCCACGCGCAGTTCCTCGATGAAGTTCTCCAAGTTCTCCATCGGTTCCGTGGTGCGCTTCACGGCATCCGCAATGGCCGCATCGATTTCGCCGCGGCCTTTCTTGTCGGCCTTGGCCTTGGCCTCGGCGGCGTCCACATGGGCTCGTCGTTCATCGCGCAACACTCGGATGGCCGCCTCGATGGATTCGATTTGTTCTGAGACACCCACGCGGTTGCCTTTGCCGAGATGGGCCAGTCCGAGCATGCGCGCCCGTCGGCCTTGCTCGTCGGCCAGGACGGTCGGTTCCAGATACGGGGTCTGTCCCAGTCGCAGGGCTTCATCCCACAGTTCCCAGCGCAGCAGCGTCTCCATGAGGCGTCGGCGCCCATGCCCCGCGGTGCCCCGCTTTTCGTAGGCGATCCCGTTGGTCTGCTTGTCGAGGGTGTTGAACCCCGGATGTCGGGGCATCTCGATCATGTTGACGCACAAATCCACCGCCCGGTTCACCTGTCCGATGTAGTTGTAGGTTTGCACCAACCACTCGCTGTTGTGCGCGTAGTTGTGGATGTGGTCGGGCAACAGGCGGTCGGCCATCAGTTGGCTGTTGTCCACGCGCACCGAAGCCTCCTGCTGCCACGCCATGTCGGGGTATCGCTTGAGCTTGTTGAAGGTGTGCCCAGCCATGTGCCACTGATGGGCGACGCCCGGGGAGCTTTGACCGGATTTCGAGGCCGACGGAACCGCCCGGATGGCGGACTCGTCCTTCTCACCATCCCAGAGGTGGATGCGGTAATGGTGCGCCGGGTGCATGGGTTGCTGGGCGAAGACCTCCTTGAGGATGGATTCGACCGCTTGGGCGCTGCCGATGGGCCAGCCCTTGTAGCTGCTGTCCCACAAGTGGACCGCGAGGAAGGCCTTGGCCTCCACGTCGTCAGGAAACTCGAAGATGATGTTCTCGAGCGCGCGCGTGTAATCGCGGCGGCGTTCCTTTTCGTCGCGCTTCGGGTCCTTGTGGAACTCGGCCAGGGATTCGATCCACCGCTTTTCGCGACGGGTCACGGAACCCTTGCGACGGTCGGCTTCCCGGATGAACACGGCCGCACGGGTGGCGTTGTTGGCGTTGGCCATGGCCATGCCCCAGTAGGCCATGGCGCAGTTGGTGTCGTGGAAGGCGGACTCGCGGAAGGAACGCTCGGATTCCAGGTACCAGAACCCGTGCAACTGCCCCACGCCTTGCAGGAAGAACTTTCGGGTCAGGTCGTTCGTTGTGGTGATGTCGAAGCGGATCTCCGGCATGCCCGACATCAACCGTGCGTGTTGGCGCGGGCCCTCGTTGAAGGCCTGCCCATGCATGGAGTGTCCGGGATCGACGGTCTTGGCGTCGTCGGGCCCGGCCTGGGTTGGGTCGCCGTCATGGCCCATTCCTGAGAGGATTCCGCCGAGGAGCAAGACTCCCAGCCACAGTGAACGCCCAAGACGCTGCATGGCCTGAGGCTACCCTTGAGGCGTCGCGGGCCAAGGGGGATCTTGTGGCAGCGTTCAACGAGTTTCGCGCAGGCAGTACAGTCGCGAGGCGGTGCGGATGAAGAGCCTGTCCCCAGCGATTGCGGGAGTGGCCATGCACAGTTCGCCCAGCGCATTGACCCGCTCCAACCGATAGGGGTCACGGCCGCTGACCACATAGGTGTCGCCATCCTCGCTGAGGCAGAACACCCGTCCGCGGTAAGCCCAGGGGGACGCGGTGAAGCCGGCCGTTCCGTCGGCCTTGAGGCGTTGTTTGCCGTAAAGTTCCCGACCCGTTCGAGCATCACGACAGCTCAAGAAGCCGAAGTCCCACAGCACGTAGAACCGGCCGTCGTAGGCCAGTGGCGACGGGTTGTACGGGGCGGCGTTGGCTTCCATCCAGGCAATGTTGGCGCTGTCGCGGGCTCCCTCGGGCAGGGTGAGATCGCCGACTCCGCCGGGTCGAATGGCGTAGACCGGCTTGTTGAGCTTGAGGTTGTCGCCGACGTACCCGGCACCGACATACAACAGCCCATCCGCCTCGAACGGGGTGGGGATGACGATGGTGGAGGGCCCCTGCAGTTGCCACAGCACCTTGCCTGTCAGGTCGTAGCTGCGGATTTGATTGCGGCCCGGCACCACCAGTTCACTGCGCTTCGGAGTCTTCCAAAGATACGGGGTGCTGAAGTTGCTGGGCTCATCGCGAGGGACTTGCCACAGGATTTTGCCCGTCTTGGCGTCGAAGGCACTCAAGGTCGAAGCCTCTTCGTTGTCGTTCACCACATACACCCGACCTTGGTGCAAGACCGGGGAGGCCGAGGTGCCCCAGCCATAGCGCATCGGGCGGGGCTGCATCGGCTGCGACCAGATCACCTTGCCTTGAAGATCGATGCAGAACAGGCCCACGGATCCGAACAGCACGTACACATGCTTGCCGTCGGTGACCGGAGTCTCGGAGGCGTAGCTGTTCTTGAGGTGGATGGGCGTGGATGGAATCGCTCCGTGAAGCTCGGTGCTCCACAGGGTCTTGCCGGAGTCGCGGTCGAGGCACAAGGCCAGCCAGCGCTGCCGTTGCTTCGGGGGATTCGGGCGGTCGCCGCCGAAATACAGACCCTTCTTCGGAGCCTCCAGTTCTCCCTCGCTCACCGCCGTGGTGAGGAACACCCGTTTCCCCCACACGATGGGCGAAGACCACCCGCGCCCGGGAACCTCGGCGCGCCAGGCCACATTGGTCTCCGGGCCCCAGATCAGGGGCAGCCGGTCGGAGGTGCCGACTCCGCGGCTTTCGGCCCCGCGGAACTGGGGCCAGTTCGACTGGGCGGCAGCGCTCAAGCCGAAGCCCACAGCCATTGCGGCCAAGAACTGGCGAGCGATTCCGAGTCCCCACGCGCCTGCGGTCGTCTTCATCGCCCTTGGCTAACGGTCTGTACGCCGCGAGGCAACCTCCATCGGTTTCCATCGGCCGAGGGACGATGGGATTTCAGGTCCGCCCTACGCCACCACCGGGCGCACCACCTCGCCGGCGACGTCGGTGAGGCGGAAGTCGCGGCCGGCGTGGCGGTCGGTGAGGCGCTTCCAATGCTCGCTCCGGCCCGATCCCGCTGCCGCCGGGAATCAGACTCTCCATCGCAATCTGGAGGATAGATTCAGGTTGCTGGCCAACGGGGGCGTTGAGAGTTTCGAGGCCCATGGAAATCAGACTGCGTTTGGGCGGTCTCAGCAACGTTGGAGCTCTATGACCGTCACCACCACTCCCGGCGCGCTCAAGAAATTCCGCCGCACGCCTTGGCGATTTCAGCAGACTGTCGAGAGGCCAGACGCCGGAGATTTGGAGCGGTTTGTTTCCACCATCATCAGTGCTCACGGCAGCCTTGAGGCGGCCACGGTCACGATTGACGCCGTGATTTTCGATACGGTGCGGATGAGCGGACTTTGTCCTACTGGCGCTGCGATTACTCATGACGTGTCGCTCGTCGCACAGTCAGCAGAGGAGGCACAGGCTTTGTTGGTCGCGGCTTTTTGGGACGGCCCAGACTTCGTCTGCATACCGACGCCGAAGCCATTTGTTTTCAACGCGGACCATGACGATTGGATTACCTTTTACGCGAACAGCAAGTCGCACCTCAATCATGTCATCGAGCCACTCAAATCACATGGCTACAAGCTTGTTCAGAATTGGCGGAGAGAGCTCTAATCAGGGCGCTGCAGCGAGCCGCCGCCCCGCTGGGCAGTCGGACGGTGCGGGTAATTTGGCAGCGACTGTTGCAGCCGACCGGGCGTTTTCGGCGGCGGTCGCTGAGCTTGGTCTAGGCCAAATATGAAATGGCTATCCTCACTCCTCGGCATCAAGCCCAGACCTGCCGTTCCCACGTTGATTGATCCGGACTTCGGGAAGATCAGTTTTGACGGAGAGCAGACCGGCATCTGGCAGACGCATGACGATGTAGAGGACACCGAGCATCATGCGAGGTATGGATTTTCTGCGATACCGGGAGACCTCAGCGGACCATACCCCAAGTCTAGAGCCTTCTTGCTCCAGAAGAAGAAGGAGTTGGCTGAGTTGTGGCGCATCTGCACTCCGGCACTCGAACAGGAGTGCGAGCGATGGACCGCGAAGGGTTTTAGGAAGCCGGTTGAGGTGCAGTTTGTTTTATCATCCATCAGTATTGATGAGGATTTTGAGTCATCCGGCGCGTATGAGGTTGGGTTCGAGTCGAAGGGCGATTTCTGGGTTTACTTTGCAGTCACCGTTAAAAACGGGAAGATTGAGAGCTACACATGCGACACTTGACGATTTGGCCAGAGCGCTGCAGTGAACCGCCGCTCCGCTGGGCAGTCGGATGGTTCAGGTGACTTTGGCAGCGCTGGTCGAACAAACCGGCTGCACCGAACGCCGGGATCGCGCCGCGGTTTCATCCTTGTCACCACTGGCACGGCGTCGGTGAGCCGGAACGCTGCCCAAAAATAGAAATGAGCCCTTCGAAAGAGTGGCACCGCCACGAATCAGACATTGGCGACGGCGATTGCGAGCGTGACCCCCCAAGCGAGAGCTTGCAGTCGTGATCATTGGGAAGCCGGTGCGCCACGAGTTTCCAGAGCCACGGTTGCGTGCGAAGGTGGAATCGATGGAATTGATCCTGATAGAGCAGGACTGTGCGCGGGTCGTTTTCCAGTTGGCAACGGCGACAGGGCGCTCCATCTATCCCCCACTGCACCATGATGGAGAGTCGCTGTGCGGCGGAAACCGACCGTCGCTGGCGCAGGTGCCAAGCCGCTGACGTGGAACGTCGATGAAATACCCATGAAAGTGCCATCGCGAAGAATGCCCGCGGCTCCGGTTCACAAAACTCCTGTCCGGTCCTGGTTGTTTCTTGCGGCGCTGTTGGCCGGACTCACCGGCTGGCTTTGGCAGCAACCCTATCTGGTGGGTGTTCTCCTGGCGGTTTTCGGAGTGTGCGTCGGGATCCAGCTGGTTTGGGATACGAGATCGCGTCGCCGCTTGGCCGTTGCTCGACAAGCGGGGAGCATTTGCGAGTTCGCGCGCTCCTTTGATCGGTTGGCCGACACTTGGGTGATTCGGGCGGTTTACGAGGAGATATCGCGACACCTGTCGGTGGATGGGAGAGCTGTTCCAGTTCGTCGCCAAGACCGGTGTGAGAAGGATTTACGGATTGATCCAGATGACTTGGACGACATTGCCAGAGACGCCGCATTCCGCGCACGTCGCTCG
>JACCDP010728735.1_pt1 | contig 13435 bp, 15 predicted proteins | sample 7445841 | NCBI WGS metagenome assembly JACCDP01 (sample SAMN15323441, study PRJNA562643) | freshwater metagenome | isolation source: river surface water | place: USA:Blue River Watershed | collected 2017-08-17
AATTACACCCATACATTATTCCATTTATATTAAATGATATTGTCGGTGAGTTCGGGTCTGAATATGAATCAAGTCAAGATTTTAGTTTAACAGATTTACCTGAAGATAAAATAAAAGAAATATATGACCAAAAACCCAATTTGTTTGACAATAGAAAGGGTAAGAAGGCATTACGAAAAATTGGTTTACTTTCCGATAGGTCAACGGAAGATATGATGTTTGAGTTACAAATTGACCCCGCATATATTTCACGTTATGTGGATGGTGATTGGACAGTAAGAAAATACAAAGACGCACAGGGTAGACAAAGAGAAACCGGTATGTTCGAAACTTTATTAAGTGGTGACTATTGGGATTTATTTGACAATGGTGGTGGTGAATGGGAAACTGCGTTGGAATACTACGCAGATGAAGAAAACACTGGTATTATTTGGGATTTAATTAAAGGATTTACAAACGAGGACGAAATTGAGGGTAAATCATTAAGTGAACTAATTAAGGAGTTTGATAACAATTATGAAATTAGAAACGCATTAGGTAATGCGATATCGTCCGCGGAAAGTGATTCATATTATGTTTACTACAAAAGAACACTTCAAAACGCATTAGAAGAATATGGTAATGTAACGAAATTGAATGATGAGGGGGCAACGATTGAAATTAATTTAAAAACCGTTATTGATAATCATGGAGTAAATGAGGATGATTTAGATGATTATTTCGAAAGATGTGACGATAGTTACGAATGTGTGTTTGATGAACTGATGGGAGATTACTATGAAAAACCCGATTTTAGAATAGACGATAGATGGGCACCTGATGTTGATGAGAGATACTTTAACGAAATTTTAAACGATTATTTGGGTGACGTTAGGATGTAAATGATTTTTTTAATAAATCAAGATATTTATATATAAACACAAAAACCATGGAAGAAAAATACTTAATTACACTATCAGGTTCAAGTATCGTACCGGTAGAAGGAACAGAAGAATTAACAACAAAAGAACAATGTGAAGCTTGGTTGTTAGAAAATCAAGAATTTACAGCAAACGAAGAAGGTGCTGAACACACTCATTCAGGTAAATACGTTATGATACCAGCACCTGTTGGGGAATAATAATAAAAAGAATTTTAATAAAACCCCATTTATTGGGGTTTTTTATTTTTAAAACTATACATTTTTAATTTTGAATTAATTATATTTAAAATAAAAGATAATATTATGGCAATGACTTACAAAATTTTCGAAGCAGGTAAAGATGTACCTGTATTGGGAACAGAACATTTCACAACATTAGATGAGTGTGAGGATTGGTTAGCGGAAAACCAAGTTTTTTACGACGAAGAAGATCCTGAAAGACCTCATCCAGACGGAAGTAAATATATTTTATACACCGAGGAGGTTTAATATGGGATACTCAAAAGAATTTATTGAGTGGACCAATTCCGATTTAGAATATACGTTTGAGGTTAAAGAGGTATCGGCAGGGATGTTACCTGGAGATTCTAATAACGTATCTTGTGAAGGTACCGGTTATTTAGGTATGTTTAAAGATTTGCAAGGTAACCTAATGTTAAAGATGAAATCAGATAACCAAGACGGTTTCATTATGGAAAAATATGTTGACGTTAAAGGACGATTCTTAAAATAGATAGTCCTTTAACCCTAACTCCAAATTAAATTTTGGTTCCCAACCCTTCATCCATTTTTCATTATCACTTTTAGTAAAAAACTGATATCCTATCGGTATTTTATTCTCTTCATGATATGCATATTCAATACCCAATATTTCAAGAACATCTTCGAACGTTCTCGATTCACCACTACCAACCTCATAATAATTTGAAGAACACTCAACATATTTTTTAAACGCATGTAGATTTGCACTAATCACATCTTTTACATAAACAAAATCCCTAGTTGGTTTTAACGGAAATAACTTGATTTCCTGACCTTCTTTTTGTTTGGTTATCATTTGATACGCAACTGATGACATCTTCCCTTTATGGTCTTCGTATGGTCCGTAAACGTTAAAATATCTTAAAGCAACTCCACCATTTTGAATTACGTGTTTTTCCGCAACGTATTTACTCCATCCATATAGATTTGACGGATAAAGGTTATTAGTTCCATAATTTGCTGCGGATGATGAGTAAATCATTTTACAATTATAAACATAACAATAATCTGACATTATCTTTGTTGATTCGTAATTTCTGGTCATCATGTAATTCACATCTTGTTCTAAAGTATCTGAACAGGCTCCGATATGAAAAATAACGTCAGGTGAAAATTTATTTATTTTATTTAATAAAACGTTTGTCCAATCTTCATTTAGAAAAATGTCTTCATTAATTTCTAAAATTTCAAAATCATTTTTTATTTCTTCCATTAAGTTCTTCCCAATGAATCCATTTGATCCGGTTACTATTGCTCTTTTCATGGTGTTGTTACCCCTCTTTTTGAAACGACGATTGATGCCATTTTATTGGCGAAAATTATTGATTCGGAAACGTCTCCGGTTTCCAAATATTTTAAAGTAAATGATGCTGTGAATGTATCACCAGCACCACTTACGTCAATGGTTTCTTTGGGGTCGGGAGAAGGATAAACAACCCCCATGTGTTTCGCCCCCTTAGAACCCAATGTAATGATTATTTTATTTAACCAACTATCGTTTATTGTGTGATTGTTAAATTCCACCTCATTTAATTTAACAAAATCAAAACACGAAAGTGATAACATACCGATTAATTTTTTAGTGTCGGTTACAGAAAACTTTGAGTAATAACAAATTTCGTTGACAACTTTTTCACTTAAAAATCCTTTGTGGTAGTCACTAACAATTACCGCGTCGGAATCTGTAATTGTCCTAACAACTTCTTCAGTCATTACTAACTCATCAATGTCATTCTCAACATCTACACGAATGAACATATGATTTGATTTATCGTCAACGTATCTAGTTTTAGTTATGGGTGATTTCTGATGTATAAAATTTATCTTTATGTCTTTATTTAATGCCCTTAAATTTTCAACAACGTTTCCCGCCATACCTGGATTTATTTCCGTATGTAATGGATTGAAAACAGGTACGGGAGCCTCAGGACTCAAACGTTTAGTTTCACCATAAACAAATACGTCATTACATAATTCACCTATTACTGTTATTTCCATAGTTTAATATACTAGTTGAGGATTTATCTTTTATTTTTTCAAAAAACATTACTTTCGGTACATACTCTACACCGATAATTCTATGATATTTGTAGTCATCACCAATAACCAAAATATCGGGTTCCCATTCTTTTATCCTATCAATGAGTGTATTATCATTATCAAAAGATACAACGCTGTCGACAAACCTAATGCTACCAATAAATTCCATACGGTCTTTGATTCCATTATATGGTCTACCTTCTCCTTTTTTTTCACGTACTCTATTATCTGAGTCAATACCCACCCTAACGGTCCCCAATGTTGAAGCATATTCTAATAATTTTATGTGACCTATATGAAGAACGTCAAACGTCCCATTTACCCAAATCTTTTTCATTTTTGTGAATCCCCCTTCCAAACCCTATATGAATCAGAATCAAAATGTTGTGTGGACACTTCAAAAACCTCACCATCGATTAGTGCCTCCAACTGATGTGGTTGTCCGGGTCTTTGTCTAACAACATCACCAGGAATTAATCTATGTTCTATTATTTCTGCTGTGTCAGTATCTATCCACCTATAGATAAACAATCCTTTATTAACATACCAAGTCTCATCTTTAATCATGTGATAGTGCATAGAGAACTTAGCACCCTCCTTAAATCTCATTAATTTACCACAGTAAAGTTCATTATTCGTTATGATAATTTCCTCTCCCCAACCCTTCGGGACTTTACATTCAGAACATTCCGTTATATTATGTACCATTGGTTTTTCCATAAAAAAATATAAGAAAAATAAAGCAATAAAACAAGCGAGTATTTATATTAACATGAATTTCGAAATATTAATAGAAGAATTACTTAACGAGTTATCGGGAGCTGAAATATATCAAAAGTATTATAATAAAATACCATATGATATTTTTCTGAACATTGTTAAATCGGACCCTAAATCGGTTATTGATGAACAAGGTAATCCAACCACATTAGGGAAGTATGTAAAACTATTAATTTCCCTTTATCAAAAAGGGGGTTTACAAATTGAGGACTTAGATAAAGCGTCAGAATACTTGGGTTATGTATACCAACATCGTATTGCTATTGATTTGGGTAAAGTAAAAGAATTGGGGGACTTATACAATGTGGTTAAAGATTATATTGCTAAAGATAGTCAAAGTTTAGATGACGTATTAAAGGTACTTTCACAAGACGAGTATAAGGTTTTACATAATGGAGAGGAGTGGTATATATTTCAACCGTTAACTGAAAAGGCATCCTGTTATTTGGGTGTCAATACTGAGTGGTGTACAACTTGGGGTCCCTATACCTTAAATAAAAAACACAAGGATAGATCAAACATGTATCAACAATATTCTAAAAATGGTCCTCTGTTCATAATGATTAAAAAAAGTAATCCTTCTGAAAAATACCAATTTCATTTCGAATCCAAACAATTCATGGATAAGGATGACCATAGAATTAATATTAAAGAATTTTTTAACGGAAAAAATGAATTAATAAATTACTACTTCCCATCGTTAACAAAAAAAGTTTCCGACAAACAATTAAAATCAGAACTAAAAAAAATTGATATATTACCAGATGAAGTTGGAATGGGTCTAATTCAAAAGGCAATTGGGCAGGTTAATAATGATTTAGTTAATGCATTATTAAATCAAGACGATGAAAAATTAAGTGAACTTATTGTTAGTGACAATATTAATGGTGGATTTGAGGTATATGAGGGAAAATTGACATTTGACGTTAACACAATCGATTCTAACTCAGAAGAGGTTTATAACAACATTAGATATCACGAATACGAAACAAGTGAAGGTTGGACGTTTGTTTACGACGATATGAGAGATCGAGGGATTGATGAGTATGAAAGAGAAAATCTAATCTCCTTTATTGAAAAATATTACGAAGAAAATCCGAGCGAATTTTTAAGTAGTTTTGGTATAAAAAATAAGGAGAAATTTGTAGAAACTTTTATTGATAATTATGTGGAAAATCCAGATATTCAAGAATCTTTTTGGTCTAACATTGCGGACCTCTCTTACCAAAGTTATGAAGACGAAAATCAAACCGCGGCGGACGCAATAAAATCCGACATTGATATTGATAATAATAATCGAGGATATCGATATGAAATAGGAGTTGTAAAATTCGTTCAATTCTTAATAAAAAAAGACATCAACAAAATAGACGATGAAACAAAAAATTCTTTAGAGAATGTGATGGATGAATTTATTGATTATTTAGGACATGGTGGTGAGTGGGAAAGAATTTATGATTTCGATTTACGATACCCAAAATATGGTGATGGGGGAGATTTAACAAAAGAAACGGACAAATATTTTGAAAATATGTTAAATGATGTTGAACAAAACAAAGATTGTTTTTCTCTTAGAACTAAGTTGAACGATATAGTTAAACAATATTTTAAAATGTCAACAACATTCGAAAATGAACATATTAAAGTTAGGTTAAAAAGTAATCAAATTGATTGTTCAACCGGCATGGTAAAGGTTGAATATACTAATAAAGATACAGGTGAGACGTACGGTGGGTGGAGAGACCCTAAGGACGGTGTTAAGGTTGATAACTTGGTTTCACTTTTAACTAACTATAAATTATTTGAATCGTATTCTAAGTTTAGAAAATTGATTAAGTAATAAATTTTTCTTATATTACGTTATGAATATTATCTTAGGTTATGACATCATAACACATAACGGACCATTACCAAATTGTTTAGATTTCAAATTTATACCCACGATTCAAGAAGGTTCGAATTTTGATTATAACAAATGCTTTAAATATTTTAATCAAAAATGGGGTTGTGATTATTGTTTATTTAATAGTAATGACTTAGATAATATTAGTACCATTAAATCGGTTTATAATATCATTAAAGACCGTAAAAGAGGTGATTCATATAAATGGTTTTATATTGTCGAGCCACACTCTGGTTTAGATTTATTTTTTGGATTACATAGGGTACATGATAAATTCGCTTTAACATTAATATCGGAATCTGCCCTAAATGAAATAAGGAATGGTGAGGGTAATTTATTAATTAATTATACCGTAGATGGTGGACTTGGTGTGAACATTGAAAACTTTTCACTTATTGTTGATTTCACCAGAAAAAATAATATACCAGATGAGAAAGTGTTTTTTATTTTTTCTGATTTTAAGTTAAAAGAAAACTTTGAAAGGTTGGGAGTTAACTATAACGTATTAGACTCCAATTTTTATTTACCATTCAAGGCGAGGGAATTTCAATCAATTTTAAATGGAGAAGATAAAACAAATTCAACAGTTGTTACGGAAGATGATTTTATTAAAAACATAGAGAATGATAAAAAAGATTTTCTATTACTATCAAGACATTTTAAAATGCATAGAATAATGTTATTGAATAAACTACATAGAATGGGTTTAGATAATAATTTAGTCTCGTGGGAAAAATCGTACTATAACGGCGGAATGGTAGAAGAGATGTTAAAAAGAGATAATAATATTGAATTTGCTGAACTGTTAAAAAACACGTCAAAACATTTAGATGTTGATGATATCGTGAATGTCTGGGGTTATGGTTTTGAGGATAAAAATCTTTATTTAAACACATACATTAGTTTAGTAACCGAAACCATTTTCTTTCAATCGGATTGGAAAGTTAATGAGTACTCAACATTTCCAACTGGATTCATATCTGAAAAAATTTGGAAACCTATTGGTCATTGCCAACCATTTATTTTAGCAGGACCAGCAAAGTCGTTAAAATATATTAGAACAAAATTTGGGTTTAAAACTTTTCATCCATATATCGACGAGTCTTATGATGATGAATGTAACGATATGAGAAGAATAAGTTTAATTGAAAATGAAATAGAAAAATTCAGTAATAAAACAAAATCTGAAAAGATAGAATTTTTAAATAATGTTAAAGACATTTGCATTCATAATCAAAAATTATTTATATCAATAGGCGAGGAATCGAGAAAAAATATTACCGAGTCAACAAAAGAAAAATATTATTTCCTAAATTTATTTAGGAAATAATCTACTCTCAATAAATTTATTTAAAGTCTCACCAAATTTTTTATAACCAAAATAACCTGGATGGGTGTCATCAGTAAAACCGTTTAATTCATCTTTAATTGTCAATTTATGTCTATAACAAAAATGACTAGACGAATGGCAATTCTCATCCTCCAAAATTACCTTTCTTTTTTTATCCAATATATCGTAAACATATTTGTGTGATGATTTAAGAGTGTCATTCTCAAACATATAATAATATGGTATATTATTAAATTCTAAAAAAGTAAACAGCCCAACTAACTCACCCTTAAATTTATTCGTATAAACAATTGGATTATGATATTTTTTAAAATAACTCCACAAATCTTGCTCAATCTCACCCTTAAAAAACGAATCTGGGTATTTGCTGTCTGTTGGTGATATGGTATGATGTGCAGAAACAATATTCATTTCACCATCATTATCATATCTAACATTAACAACCATATAATCATCAATTTTATTTGAATAAAAATCTATTCGATGAATTGGGTCTGTTATCTCAAATAAAAATAATGTTTTGCGAGCCTTATCAATTCCAATTTTTTGAATGTGTTCATATGTTCTACGAATAAGTCTTGGCGCTCCCGAACCAGATTGTCCATCGTGAGTTAATTCACATTCAAAATAATCTGCAACGTATTGAGGGTAAGTTACTTTTTTTTCGTCTTCCCAATAAACATTGTATAATTTTTTATATTCATTTTTAATGTTCGTATGATATAATCCACCACCGGCGGTAAGAGACGAACCGTTAGAATAAATTGAATCTATGTTAGGTATTATCATATAAATCTTTGTTTTTCTTTAGGGTGGTTATTTGGAACGTTCATTATTTTCCTTGGGGACGGTTTATTAATCGATTGTTCAATTAAAGAGATTATTGTTTTAGTTAATTCCCTATGACCCTCCTCACCAATATGTAAATCTTTAACTGCACCCTTAGTTTCATCCTCAATACTTGAATATTTTCTAAAAGGAATCATTAATTCATAACATTTTTCTTTATGGTTGGTTGAGTCAAAAAATTTCAACCTAATGTTATTGTCTTTAATAAACTTTAAAACTTCTGGTTTATTTTGAAACATACCATGAATTATGATTTTTTTACCTTCATTTATTTCGGATAACATTTTTTCTAAATCAATATTCTTTTGTAAATCGTATAAAACATCTGCATTTTTATCGACGATGGACCTTAATTTTTTTTCCATATAGGGGTATCCTGCGGCGTGAATACATAGTTGTTTATCTTCCATCATTTCGGTTGACCAAAGATTTTCTGGATAATCACATTCAGGAGAAACCCAGCTCCAATGATAAATTTGATTATTTGGAAATAGATTTTTTATTATTTTTATAAAATTACTTATTTCTTTATACCAAATACTATATGTTACTCTGTTTAGTGCAATCTCCTCTGTCGTTGATTTTTTAACATTTTCGTTCTGTTTAGGATGTGGGTTGAATGGGATTACATCAACAAATTGATTCACGTCATCAGCAATCCTAAATCTACCTTCTGATGTCCAATTAAATATTAAAATATCTTTTGGTTTGATTTGATCCATCAAATTTATAAATGTATCAAATATTGTATAATTAGATGCGCCTCCCCTACCACTATTAACCACATCGATATCGAAATATTTTGGGATTAATTCGGCATAATGTTCAGGAACAAACCCTAAATGTTTTACATACTGTACTGACCAACTTTGACCAGATTCATAATGAGATTTAAATGTTTGAGTGTGGGAATCACCGAACATGTATAAAACCGGCTTCAGTTTTTCAACTAATATTGGTATTACAGTTTCGGCATATAATTTATTACCAAAATAACCTGGATGAGTATCCTTAGTAAAACCGTTTAACTCATCTTTTATCGTTAGATTTTTTACACCACAAAATCTATGTATAGACGAAAATCCCGCAACTCTCAATTCCCTATCCGATATACTTTTATAAAAAGTTGGGAATATATTTCGATATGTATCATTTTCAAAAGTATAATAATATTCAAATTTATTTTCTTCTAAAAAAGATAAGAGTCCGGTAACTTCACCAACTACCTTTTCGGTATAAACAATTGGATTATGATACTTTTGTAAGTAATTTAAAACCTCGTCTTTAAACTCATTATGTAAAAATTCAGAATCATAAAACTTACCGTCAGGTGCGGTTGTATCTTGTATTTGAATCGATGTAATTTCTGAATTATCATTATCATATCTAACATTAACAATAACATAAGATTCTATTTTTTCAAAATACATATCGATTCTGTGAATTGGTTCGGGAATTTCCAAAATAAACAATGTTCTGTTTGAGGATACCATACCCACATTTCTAATGTATTCATATACCATTCTAACTAATCTAGAAGGACCACCTCCCGATAATGCTTCGTGAACTAAATTACAACCGAAATGATCTGCAATGTATTTCGGGTATGTAACATCCTTTTCATTGTCAATATCAATCCCGTGTAGTCGTTTATATTCTTTTTTATTAAAATTATCGTTTATTCCACCACCTGCGGTCAATGAAGATCCGTTGGTATATACCGTATCAAAATTTTTCCATTTCATATTTTTAAATATAAATAAAATATTAATTAAAAACAACAAAAAAAGGGAACAATTTGTTCCCTTTTCTATGACCTTGTGATTATGTTTATTTAGAATTTAGTTCCACATTGTGGGCAGAACTTATGTGTGTCTTTTTTTCTCTTACTACCACACTCAGTACAGTAAGTAACTAAATCTTCCTTAGTAATAACTTGAGTTGATTTAGGTTTTATTTTCCACCAATTTGTTGCAAATGGGTATGTGTTGAATGATGTTGAATCATTTGTAAAAGATTGATTTGAATCCGAACCTTTTTCAACTCTTCCAGTCTCAAGACTTCTTAATGAATTGGTGGTAAATGTACTTGTACCACTTGTCAATGAAGAATTATAAAACGCATTCGTACTTGTTGTGGTAAAAGTACCGTGACTTGGTATTGATAAACCACCCAAAGTATTATGTGTTGTGTAAGTAAATGGTGTTGTGTGATTAACATTCCAAGATGGATTGTTAATTGTTACGGTTCCCGTTCCTCCATTATTATAAATTGACGTAATGGTTTCATTATAGAATTTAACAACCACATCACCGTTATTGGCAATTGCTTGTTGAACTTCTTGATTGGTCCCATTTACGACGTATGTTTCAAACAAAAACTTCTTTGCCTCATCAAGATACCTTTCGAGGAAAACACGTTCACCAGGACGAAGTATAATACCATTACCGATGGAATTACCATTCATCTCAATCTTTGCTAAAACTTTATTGTTTGTTGGATTGTAAAGTTCGATTTCGAACTCATCACCGTCGTTAAGATAAACGGTATCAATGTGCAGTTTTAATCTTTGCTTACTTTTTGTAATGAAAGATTGTGGTACAGCAAAACCAGTCGTGTTAACTGAAATTCTTCTGTTCATTTCCTTATATTTTTTTGTATTTGAACCCGAATTCGTTGGTATCAATTCCAACTCAAATGTCTCAAGGACACTTCGACTTCAACCACAAGGTCTATTATAAGTATAATGAAAATTTATAAAATGTAAAGTAAAAATCTTATAATGTGTAAACTTCTAAATGAAATGAATCAATTACAATTTCACCAGACTCATCATTTTTTAACGATACAACTAAGGTATTTCCAATTGTAACCACTCCGTGACCTGTTTGGGTGTCTGTTTCGATATTACCCCAATCAATAGGTAAGGATATAGTTCCGGTCTCCATATTATCTTCATCAATCCAATATTCCACCTCAATCTCAATTCCCTCAGGACCTTTAATATCATATAACGAAATATCCTTTACACCCCAAGATCTATGTTCTTGTTCAATTAAGTAAGTTAATGTGAGATTGTATCCTGAACTTATATCATTGATTTCCATACCTTTATACGTTACTCCATAACTCTCAACGTCAATATTGACGTCTCTCTTGTATCGATTATCGTCAATAGATTCTTTAATTAACGTATTTGTCATCGTTTTTACTTGATTTTCGGTGAGTATTAACTTTTTCATATCTAATAAATATCCCTCAAAATTATAAATAAAATTTGGTATATCCAAAAAAATCACTACTTTTGTTATTCAAAATTTAAAAATGAAAACGATAATTTTACTATTTGGGGTATTAACGTCTTTTTTCTCATCCGCACAGATTAAAGCCAAAATAGTACCAATTGATAAATCCATACATAAATTGAGTGGAGATACAATCAAAAGTGTTAATAAATTACCAAGTGGTTATGTTATAACAATTAATAAAACAACAAATAAAAAAGACACTTCATTATCTTATGAAGAAATTATATTGGTTTTTGATGAGAAAAAACGAAAGACCAAATCTTAATTACCCGTTTTGTAATTGGCGTTTTGTTGTTTTAATGTTGTTGTCGATTGTGAAGTGCCTCCCACATAACTATGAAAATTTATATGGTGGGTTTCACCCAAACCATTATATTTAAAATTTACATTTTTAATTAATGGAATAATTTGTGATGATGAATTTGGTAAATAATTTTCAACGTATATTTGGAAATTCTTCATATATATTGATTTTACTTGATTAATCATATTCTCTTCGAAAGACGAACCAATTGAATCTAATTGTTTTCTTTTTGCCTCATTATACCCTTTATACTGTCCGTCGTTTGCTAGTTTATCCGGTGTATTTTGTAAAGAAATTAACTTTTGTGTGTATGAAGTAACGTCAAAATCTAAATTCGTAATAAACCCTTTTGGTGTTAGATTTTTAATTATCTCATCTTTTTTACTCCAATCCATAAACCCATATGCTCCGATTATCGTATAACCTAATATTTTTTTAATAAATTCGACCAACTCATCATTTGACATATCTCTCTTAACTCCAACGAAAGTACCTTGATTTTTTAAATCAGGATGAACAGATAAAAAAACTAACATATTCTCTAATGAATTTATTGTTGGTGTTTGATTTAATGCTCTATTAGAATCGAACTTAACACCACTACTCATTCTTTCGGATTCCGCCTCTTTACCTTTAGTACTTGAACCAAAAGAAATAGTTAAAACACCACCTCTACCGCTCATTTGGTCCATTGCTCTTGTTAACGATAACAAACCATTATGAGTACCAAATACCTGACCACTAACAAATCTAAATGATTTTGAACCCGAATCTCTTAACGACTCATTGTTTACATATATTGAATCCATATACCCTTTAGGGTCTTCATTATATTTGTTAAAGGGTTTAAAAACCGATAGATATTGGGACTTATTACCCGATTCGCTTACTTTTATAACATCAGCAACATTTGCACCATAATAGTAATTTTCGTGATTACCACCATCAGGTAAACCAAAGTTTTTAGTTAACAATGCATGTGTAATTTTTTGTGCGTCGGTACCACCTTTAAATTCACTTGCCTGTTGTTCATTAAGAATTGTGTCTATTACTTTTTTTACCTGTTGTTCTGATAATACAATCTTCTTCATTAAAATTTATCTTTTTATATAAATACTTAATAAAAGGTATCTAGTATTTATAGATAAATAAAGACTTAAAACACAAATACAATTATGTTATTAAAATTAGGATCAGAAGGTGAAGATGTAAAAAAACTTCAGGTTAAATTAGGGGTTGACCCGATAGGTAAATTTGGACCAAAAACCGAAGCCGCAGTAAAATCGTGGCAAGCGTCTAATGGTTTAACGGCGGACGGTATTGTTGGTGATGGGACATGGGGTAAATTATTTACCGAAGGAACTACAACTCAACCTACTGTAATAACCGAACCGGCACCTGTTGCAAGTGTTGGTGGATTAAAATTAGAAAAACTAAAGGGTCACATTCCCGATTCAGTTATTAAAATGATACCTGATACTGCCGCTAAATTTCAAATTAACACACCGTTAAGATTGGCACATTTCTTAGCACAATGTGGTCATGAATCTGGTGGTTTCAGAGCGACTAAGGAAAATTTAAATTATTCGGCCAAGGGATTGGTGGGAACGTTTAAGAAATATTTCCCAACAGAGGTGGCAGCAAAACCATATGAAAGACAACCTGTTAAGATTGCCAATAAAGTTTATGGAAATAGAATGGGTAATGGTCCCGAATC
>JACCDP010800501.1_pt1 | contig 13432 bp, 19 predicted proteins | sample 7445841 | NCBI WGS metagenome assembly JACCDP01 (sample SAMN15323441, study PRJNA562643) | freshwater metagenome | isolation source: river surface water | place: USA:Blue River Watershed | collected 2017-08-17
GCACTATTTGGACGAACCCCGGAACCGTCGCGCGTCGTGAAAGCCGCCGCGGGTAGCAACGCCGGCGCGTCACAAATAAATAACTACTATTCGTATGGTGACGGGACGGCGCGCCAACGCTGTATGGCGGTCCCGGCGATTTCAAGAGCGAGGGACCTTTTAGCGTCGGTTATTTCTTGTATGCCGTTGGTTATGTACAAAGAAATGTGGAACGGCGAAGAAATGGAACAGGTACCGGAAGCGCCGCGCTCTTGGTTGCGTCGCCTCGATAAATCGGTCCCTAATTCGACGTTGTTGGCTTGGTTGTTCGACGACATTTTTTTTACACAACGCGGTTTTTTATACGTCACCGAACGAACTAGCGACGGGTTCCCAACGTCGTTTACCCGGTTGCCGTCGGCAATGGTCACCACGTTGGATCAGGCCGGCCCCGTGTTTTACGCACCGTCCAAACAAATTTTGTTTAACGGTCTACCTATTCGGCATGAGGACGTCATTCAATTCATTAGCCCAATTCAAGGTTTGATTTATACAAGCCCGCAAGCAATCGAAACCGCTATTCGCCTAGAGCGCGCGCGCCTACGCAATTCGCAAGCAACACAACCAGCGGTGACGTTACGTCAAGTTGGCGGGGAACCAATGTCGGGCCAAGAGCTAGCCGACATGGCGGCCGCGTTCGACAACGCACGTTTGTCCAATTCAACAGCAGCAGTAAACGAATTTGTAGAAGTCGTACCGAACAATGCGACCCCGGACAAAATGCTACTTATCGAAGCCGCTAACTATCAGGCACTAGAAATGGCGCGCCTAGCAAACATTCCGCCGTACTTGGTTGGTGTTTCCACCGGCGCATATTCGTACCAGTCAAGCGAGCAGGCGCGCATGGACCTCTATATGTTCGGGGCCAAGGTGTACGCCGACTGTATTGCTGAAACGCTGTCTAGCGATAACGTGCTGCCGCGCGGCACATACGTCAAATTTGACGTTGAAAGTTATTTAGGTGAAACGCTTATGGGCGACACAAACGAAATGTACGTGGAAGAAAATACGCAGGAAAGCAGGGCCTAGTTATGTTGAGATTGACGCCGCAAGAATTGACGCTAGACGCCGCCGCGCCCGGTGAGCTGCCTCGCCGGACGTTGGCGGGCGTCGCGCTGACCTATGGGGAAACCGCGACCGTTTCCGACGGCCAAAAAGTCCGTTTTGAAGCCGGTTCGCTGCCGCTAGAAGGCAAGAAACCAAAAATGTATTTGTACCACGACAGCGCCCGCCCCGTCGGCGTCGTCACGGCCCGCGAGCTTGTCGGCAATTCCGTCATGTTTGAAGCCAAAATTTCGGACACAACCGAAGGTAACGAAGCCTTAGTTTTAGCTTCCGACGGCGTTTTGGACGCGGTTTCCGTAGGCGTTGTGCCAACCGACTTTGCGTTTGAGCAAGACGGAACCATGGTCGTTAAAGCTGCCGTATGGGAAGAATTGTCGTTAGTGCCATACGGTGCGTTTAAATCCGCAATCGTCGAAAAGGTCGCCGCGACTATCCCACAAACCGACGACGTTTTAGGTAATAATGAGGAACAGGACCAACAGGAAAAGGACCACGAAATGGAACAGCCAGTAGAAACCCCTGCCGTTATCGAAGCCGCCGCGATTGCGCCGGTCTACGCGCAGCCACGCAACTTCAAGCTTCCAAGCCCGGCGGAATACATCGCCGCAATGGTTGACGGCGGTTCGCGTTGGGCAATCATGAACGAGCGCATTAAGGCAGCCGCACCGGATATCACGACCTCGGATACACCGGGTATCTTGCCCGAAAGCATTGTGGGCAGCCCCTACGACGGACTTAACCCAATCAGGCCGTTTGTCTCGGCTATCGGCGTTCGCGCAATGCCGGGCGCAGGTTCAACGTTCCGCCGTCCAAAAATTACTGTTCGTCCAACGGTGACCGAGCAGCCAACCGGACAGCTGAACACACTTGACCCGTCCACCGTCACCGTTGCCAATTTTGATATCACAAAGAAAACTTTTGGGACGTACGTCACCATGTCGGAACAAGACATGGATTGGAGTGACCCCGCATCGTTGGACATTGTGCTTAACCAACTCGCTATCGCGTACGGTCAGGCGACCGACAACTACGCGGTCGACACCATGGTTGCCGGCGTTACGCAGACCGAAACCGTTACCGATTTGACCGACCCCGAGGCTGTTATCGAAGCCATTTATGGTGCGGCATATCAGATTTCTAACGGTTCTAACTATCTGCCAACGCATTACTTTGTTTCGCCGGTCACTTGGGCGAAGCTCGGTATGCTCACGACCACGACGGGCGCACCGGTGTTTCCGTACGTGGGCGCACCAAACCTTATTGGTCAAAACGCGCTCGGCACGTCGTCCGCTACATCGTGGAACGGTAACCCGTTGGGCCTCGTCCTTGTCGTGGACAAGAACATGGCTGGCGGAACCACCACCGGAACAATCTCGGGCGTTATCGGCCACGCAGCCGGACCAGCCGCAGGATTTGAATTCTACGAGCAGCAGAAGGGCGCTATTAGCGTCGACGTTCCTAGCATTTTGGGCCGCACCATTTCTTGGCGCGGTTACGCGGCCGCCTTTATGGCAGACGCAACCAAGTTTGTGAAGCTCGTCAACGCTTAACCGAAAGGCGGGTTCCCGCCGTGGCGGTAGCACAAATAACCCATAAACAGCTAGTCGACAACTACGCGGTTGTCGAATTGCTCACCAACGCAGACCCGCTAAACGTCGGCGACAGCTTTACGGTCGCCGGCGTTGGGGTTCCGTTCAACGGTACGTTTACCGTCCGGGCGCTTCCGCAATATCTGTTTACCGGCGTCGACGACCAAGGCGACCTTACATACGACCCGCTCATACCAATCGCTAACCAAGTGCTGTTCGCGGTTACCGGGTCCGATGTTGAACGCGCCGCAGCTACCGGAACCCTGACCTACGCCACGACAGCGTGTACATGGGTTACCGCTACACAAATTGAAGATTGGCTAGGTATCGGCGTCGCCTCAGCATTGGACGCCACATTTCTGACCCAATGCGCCGCAGCTGCCAACGCATTTTGCTATAACCGTCGCCGCGAAGCCGGCTACGTAGACAGCCTTTCCACAAGCCCTAGCGGCGCGGTCACGCTTGGAACAATCGCCTACGGCGGTTTCCTTTACCGTCAACGCGGTTCGGTATCCGATTTTGCGTCGTTTGACGGCATGGTAGCGGGCGGGTCGGTTGGCCTTTCGCCCATGATTAAACAGCTGTTAGGTATCGACCGGCCGCAGGTTGCCTAAATGCCCGTCGCCTACACCGACTTATTTAACGAGGCGCTAGACGACCTAGCCGCGGCTTTAAACGCTGTAACCGGCCTTACGTGCGTTACAGACCCGCGGAACCTTGTACCGCCTTGCGTATTGGTGGAAGCCCCAACGTTTGTAGCGTGGAACTACAATATTGTAAAAATGTCGTTCCCGGTACGCATAATCACGCTTGGCCCCGGCAACCTTGACGCGCAACGCTCACTTATGAACCTCGCCAACAAGGTTTTAACGGCTAATGTTGGTGTAGTAGACGGACGGCCCACAATCGCCGTTATCGGCGGTTCCGAGCTACCCGCCTACGATTTAACGGTAGAACGACAAGCGCAAACGGGGTAGCCATGGCATACGAAATTGTGTCCGCAAGAATTGGAACCCGGGGCGCACCGTTTTTGCCGCGCCCCGGTATTAACGTGGAAGCGCTTTTGGCGGCCGGTTTTATTAAGGTATCCGCACCTAAGCCCGCAAAAAATGCTAAAACTAAATCAGAAACGAACGAAAAGGAATAGCCCATGCCAACGTCAATCGCTCTCAGCAACCCGGTCGTTACCGTCAACAGCGTCGATTTGACCGACCAATGTACGGCAGCCACTTTTACGCAGCGCTACGACCAGCTGGAAAACACGGCGTTTGGTTCGGGTTCCCGCGTGTATACGTCGGGCCTAGGCAACCACGAGCTTACGCTCACTCTTTATATGAGCTACGCCAGCAACGAGACATACGCGACTTTGAAAGATTTGGTCGGCACGACCACGACCGTCATTGTGAAGCCGGCAGCCGGCGCGGACAGCGCCACCAACCCGGGCTTTACGCTTACCGGTACGTTTCTCGCAGAATTGCCCGTAGTCAATATGACGTTGGGCGAGCTTGCGACCGCCGACATTACGTTTGTTGGTGGCGTGTACAGCACCGATATCACCTGATAACAACGGCCAACTAATCGGCCCGACAACGAAAGGTAAGCCATGCTATTAACACTTAAGGTTGAAACAACCGACGACACGTACGAGGTTTCTACAAACCTTTTTGTTGTTGTCCAATGGGAACGCCGTTTTAAGCGCAAGGCGTCCGATATGGCCACCGGCGTCGGCGTGGAAGATTTGGCGTATTTGGCTTGGGAAAGCGCAAAAGCAACAAAAATTGTTGTACCCGGGTCATTCGACGATTACCTAAAAAAGCTTGTAAACATTGAGGTTGTTTCTAAGGACCCCGAAAACCCTACCCACGCGGAACCTACCGACGCCAATTAGCCGAAATGGTGTTGGCGGTTGGTTGGTCGCCGCAATGGTATAGCGATACGTTTGACCTACGTGACCTACTGACCATGGTTACTATTGGTGAGGAACGACAACGACAACGTAGGTAACAAATGGCAACCGCGGCAACCCAATTACAAATTAAGGGTATCCAAGAGGCCTTGGCCGAGCTAAACAAAATTGACCCGCGTTACCGACGCCAAGTTACCAAGGACATTAAAGCGTCCGGGTCCAAAATCATTTCCGAAGCTCGGTCAATGGTTGCCAATTTTGATAACAGCAAAGGTAACGGCGCACCGTTGTCCGGTATGCGCCGCGGTTCGCTCGTCAAAGGTCGCGAGGTCCGTTGGGATAACGCGGCAGCCCAAAAAGGTTACAAAATTAAGGTTGGCGCAAGAGCTACCCGGGAACGGTACGTAAACTTTACGCGCACCGACGATTTAGGCAACCAGTACACCGAACAAGTAGCTTTTGGTGCGCTGCCCTACCGGCTCATGGTTGTTCAATCTGTCGACCCGGCAGCCGTCATTTACGACCACGCTGGCCGCAATACACCCAGCAGCCTTTTCGTAACCAATTTGAACGCCCAAGAGGGCCGCCAGCCGCGCGTAATCGACCCGGTAGTAGCCCGTAACCGGCCCGCCGTGGAAGCCGACGTACTAAAAACCGTCAAAAAGGTTATGGACATAACCAACCGAAACTTAAAGGTGCGTTATGGCAATTAACATTCCAATTCTTACAACGTTTAATAACACGGGCTTACAGAAAGCCCAAAAAGCGTTCCAAGGTTTAACCGCGTCAACCGCGCTCGTTGGGGCCGCTGTAGGTGGCGTCGTAACAGCTGTCGGCGCAATGGCCTATAAGGCCGTCCAAGCCGCGTCAGACCTTAACGAAGCTATTTCCAAGTCCAACGTGGTGTTTGGCGCTATTAGCGTTGAGGTCCAAGCATTTAGCCGTACCGCCGCCCGGTCGTTTGGTATTAGCGAAACCGCAGCGCTACAAGCCGCGTCTACGTTTGCCGTGTTCGGTAAAGCTGCCGGGCTAGCCGGAAAAGACTTAGCGGTATTTTCAACCGATTTTGTGGGCCTTGCCGCCGACCTAGCAAGCTTCAATAACACTAGCGTCGACCAAGCCATTAACGCGCTTGGCGCAGCTTTACGCGGCGAAAGTGAACCATTGCGTCAATACGGCGTTTTGTTAAACGACGCAACCCTAAAAGCTGCCGCGGCCGAGCTTGGCATTTACCGCGGAACCGGGGCGCTGTCTCAACAGGCCAAGGTTTTAGCAGCGCAAAAGGTTATTTATGAGCAAACAACGGACGCCCAAGGCGATTTTGCGCGTACGTCGGACGGCCTTGCTAACCAGCAACGCATTTTGGCGGCAACGTTTGAAAACGTTAAAACCAACATTGGCCAAGCGTTGTTGCCGGTATTTCAAAAATTTATTGGTTGGGTAAATGAAAATGTAACTCCGGCAATTGAACGCATAGCGGACGCTTTTGGCGTATCGCTCACCAAGGGCTTACAGCAAGCAGTAGCGGAAATGGGTCCGGCCGGCGAAGCCATGTTGAACCTTGCGGAAAGTATCACTATTGCCCTTGCGCAAATGTCGAACGTCGGGCAACGCACCAAGCTCATTCTTAAAGCCGTTTGGGAAATGGGCGAAAACGTGGTGGCCGGCGCGTCAAGCCTCGGCGACGCTTTAACTGTTGACCTTTCTGTAGACATTGACGCGCTAAGAAAGAAATTTGATGATTTCCGTAAAGGCGTTGGCGTCGCGTCGGCACAAATGGATTATTCGTCGTTTGCCGCTAAAAAGCTTGCTGAAACGGCGCGCAGCTTGTCCGACAGCATGGGCGACACAACGCCAACGGGCGCAGGAACAGCGACTAAAAAGCTGACCGAAGCCCAAAAGAAACTACAGGAACAGTCCAAAAACTTACGCCGTGAAATTGCCGACAATTTTAAAATTGCGTTGGATAAAGCGACCGGACAGCTTGACGACGCCCGCCGCGCCTATGACGATTTCCGAGACAGCATTAGCGGCAGCGTCACCGGCACATTGTCGTTTAGCGACGCGCTAAGAGAAGCAACCGACAACAAAGGTAGTTTTGTTCAAGGTTTAACGGTTATGGCTAACCGGTCCAAGCTGTTTGGTGAGCGTGTCGCAACGCTACTTAAAATGGGGCTTTCTAAGGCCGGTTTACGTCAAGTGTTGGACGCCGGTGTAGAGGCCGGAACGTTTATTGCCGATGAGCTTATTAACGGCGGTTCGGCAGCTATTGAGCAAACCAACCAGCTGTTGGACAGCCTACAAAGCGTCGCAGACCAGCTAGGCGTAGAAGCCGCAGACGAATTTTACGGGGCCGGTGTTCGCCAAGGCGAAGCACTAGTGGCCGGTATCCAATCCGTTATTGCCCAATACGAGGAAATCCTAAAAAACCCGAATTTGTCGTTGGACCGTTTGCGCGAAATTTTAGGTATATCGTCCGGTGCGTTTGAAGCTGTAAACGAAACCGTAGGTGGCGGCGGCGGCAATGGAAACGGTGGCGGCGACGGCTTCAACCCAATCGACGTAGGCAATGGCGTCATGCTTGACCCGCGTTATCTTGATTTTTCGGGTTTGCCCGGCGGCGGCGATACGTACAACATCAACATTAGCGGCGGGTTCGCAACAGCCGCCCAAATTGGTGAAGCTTCAATTAACGGAATTAAAGCGTTTAACCGTCAAAACGGCCCCGCCAATATTGCGGTAATTTGATATGGCAACCGCCGTAGTCCAAGCCGGAAACTATGACCTACGCATAGCTACCGGTTTTCAAGTTGACGCTTTTGAGCTTGGGAACAGCCTTAAAGGCGTATTAGGCAACACCGAATACGTGTTGGGCGGCACAACCGAATTTGCGTCCGTGCTTGAAGATTGTACGAACGTGAGCGTTCGCCGCGGTCGACGCGACCCGGGCGACCAATTCGCGGCCGGAACCATGGCGTTTACCATTCTTGATACAACCGGCATTTTTTCGCCGTTTGACCAAAACAGCCCATATTACGACACGCCACAAGCCAAACCCGGTTTAGCACCATTACGCCAAGTAAACCTTGTCCGATACGACGCGACCAATAACGAAGAATATTTGTTTCGCGGCAAAATAGTTAATTACGAATACAATTTTTCGTTAGACGGCCTCGACACCGTTTCCGTGTATTGCGCCGACGATTTTTACCTACTGGCGCAAACCGCTATGGACGAGCTAAACGTAACCGTGGAAACGTCCGGGGAACGTATCGAAACCGTATTAGACCTACCCGAAGTCGATTACCCGACCGGCCCTACCGCCCGCAATATTGACCCCGGAACCGTCACGCTTGGCAGCGACAGCGCGTACACCGTTCCGGCAGGGACCAACGTTTTAGGGTATTTAAACCAAATAAACCAAACCGCCGAATTTGGCCGTTTATTTATTAGCCGCGACGGCGTTTTAACGTTCCAACCCCGTGTAGGAACAACCATTAGCGGCCCGGTAGCCACGTTTTACGACGACGGAACCGGCGTACCGTACGACGAGCTAGGCATTACGTTTGAAGCCGACAGCGTAACCAACCGCGCTCTAGTAGAAGGCTTAAATGGCACAAACGCCACGGCCGACGATTTAACCAGCCAAGCAACCTATTTTATTCAAACCGCCTCAATAACTAACAGCCTTTTACATGACGCCACCGAAATACAGGACGCCGCCGACTACCTTTTGGACGGCGAACCCGCTGCCCGCTATAACAGCGTCGGAACCACGTTAGCCAGCTTGACCACGGCCCAACGCGACGACGTAGCCATTATCGACATTGGCGACACCATAACCATAGAAAAGAGCTTTAACAGCGGGCCGGGCGTAACGCAGCTTGCCCAAGAATTATCGGTAGAAGGTATCGAACACATTATTGACGTACGTTCTGGCCACCGTGTCCGGCTGTATACGTCACCTACCCAAATTGTGTACCTACTGATTTTGGGGGACTTGGTATATGGCGTATTGGGCGCGGACAACGTATTAGGATAAAACTATGGCAACACCAACGTCATTACCGGCAACATTTGTAGACGGAAACATACTTACCGCGTCACAAATGAATAATTTACGCGGCGCGTTCCGTATTCTTCAAGTTGTAACGACAACGAAAACAGACACTTTTAGTACGTCAAGTACGTCATTTACGGATTTAACCGGCATGAGCTTAAGCATCACCCCGTCAAGCACCAGCAGCACCATTTTGCTAACGATGAATTTTGGGGCCGTGGACGTCGCTGCCGCCGCGCTTGTCCAGTTTCAGTTTGTGAGAGGTTCAACCGCAGTTGGTATTGGTGCGGCGGCGGGTTCACGCACACCCTCGACTGTGGGCATTATTCCTCGAGCGGCGGCGTCGGATTATTCAGCCGCCGCAACATTTATGGACAGTCCGGCTACAACATCGGCAACCACTTACAAAGTCCAAATGCGAATGAGTGGAAGCACCGGCTACATCAACAGAGATAGCACAGACGCCGATGTTTCGGCAGCACCACGAACCATTTGTACCTTAACCGCAATGGAAATCAGCGCATGACCACCGACTACGCACTCGTCCTCACCACAAACTATCCGGGCTCAGAATGGGCCTTAAACGGCGACACCTACGACGGCCTTCTTTGGTTAAGCAACACGCCGCAACCAACCCAAGCCGAACTTGATGCCGCATGGCCACAAGTCAGTTATCAAAACCAATGCGCCATTGTTGAAGCCGCCCGGTTAGCCGCCTACGAAAAACAGTCCGACCCGCTGTATTTTAAATGGCAACGCGGAGACGCAACCGAAGCCGAATGGCGCGCCGCTGTCGCAAAAGTAAAAGCCGATAACCCATATCCGCCCGCGCCGTGACGAAATGGCTACTGAAATTGTGGTGGCTTTTATCGGTGGCGGTTTCGGTTTGGTCATTGCGCTTATTGGTAAATACGCAAAAGAAAACCGAGCCGACCACGGAACCGTACACCGGGCATTAGGTCGAATAGAACAAAAAATAGACGGACACATTGAGGCCCACAATGAATAACAAACAAAAAGCCATGTTGGCGTCCTACGCACGTTCCGCTATCGCCGCGGCTGTTGCTGTTTATGCGACCGGGAACACAAATTGGCAGGATTGGGTTAAAGCTGCCGTAGCGGCGCTTATTCCGGTTGTTATGCGTTGGGCAAACCCAAACGACCCGGCGTACGGGCGCACTAAATGAGTTTTGCGAAAGCTAAGCCCGGTGTTGCCGGTGCGCGTGACTACATCGGCAATAGTGACGGCCCGGCTAAAGGCCCGCGGGCCGGTATGGACGAATTTATTAGGCAGATAATTTGGGTAGCGGACGGGGCGCTATGGAATAACGGCAGCTATGGACAACGCGACGTACGCGGCAAACCCGGAACGATGAGCGTTCACGCCACCGGCCGCGCCGTCGACCTTTCATACCGGGCCAACGCGCAGCACCCAAAAGCCAACCGCAAAAACGCCCGCGACGTCATCAACCGCATTTTGGAACACGCGAACGAATTCGGAATACAAGCCGTTTTAGATTATTTCCCCGTACCACACGGCGCGGGCTGGCGTTGCGACCGCCAAGCTTGGGAAAAATATACCGTTAAAACAATCACCGGTGCGCCCCGCGGCGACTGGTTCCACCTAGAACTAGACCCAAAAATGGCCGACAACCCGGACGCCGTAAAAGCCGCATTTAAAAAGGTTTTCGGGTAAATCCACCACTAAACGCCACCGATTGCCTAAGGTCGAATTACCGACAGAAAGGCCAATTATGGGAAACGAACCGCAAACATTTATTTACGAGGTTTACCTAACCACGTTGGAAAACGGCCAACAAGTCATGTTCCAGCTGTTTAGAGAACCGGAAACTGGCAAAACGTTACACGCCCAAATGGCGTTTCGAAGCCCCGCCACCGGGTCATGGGGCATACCGTACCAATGCGAAAGGGCATAACTAATGGACGTTCTAACGAAAACCGCTATGGGCTTTATTGCCGCCATGCTCGCTATGACCGTCGGGCAGCTTCACAAAGGCCCAAACGAGCTTCCACGCTTGGCGGAAACCGCCTTTACAGCCCCGTACAGCCCCGTTACAGCGCCGCCCGTACCTACCACTAGGCCAATCGTAAAAACGACGAATTGCGCCCAAGTAGGCGTACTAGCTGTCGCGGCCGGGCTGCCTACAAGCGAGCTTGCTACAGCCGTCAAGGTAGCGCGACGCGAGAGCCGTTGCTGGTCAGACGCCCACAACAAGGCCGACACCGTCGGGCAATCGTACGGAATTTGGCAAATTAACGATTTTTGGTGTCGCCCGTCGACCTATTGGCCGACCGGTTGGTTACAGGCCAAGGGAATTTTGACTACGTGCGACGAGCTTTTAAACCCGGAAACCAACGTTAAAGCCATGGTTGCGATATGGCGTAACAGCGGTTGGCTACCATGGGCAACAGCTAACTAGAAAGGCCCCGACATGACGCCCGAATACCAAAACGTTTTTGCCAACCTCATCACCGAAATCTGCCGGCCGCAACACGTACCGGTAGTCAACCCAAACGCCGAGCTAATTACCCGCCTAAAAAATATGGCGTTTGACTTTGATATGTCCGGTCAAACGATTTATTGGAAAACAATTATGGACACGCTAGACGCGTTAGGCGCGACCAATGATTAGACCCGCCCGCTACGTACCCGAATACGACATACCGGCGCAACAATTTCACCACGATTTAGAGTACGGGCAACAAGGCGAAGCTTTAACCCGGTCGTTCCTCGCGGCTATTGGGTCCGGTGCGTTTGAGGTTAAAACAGACCGCTACCGCAACGGCCGCATGATTATTGAAACCGAACATTTACCAGCGCAAGACGCCAAAACCAATAATTGGCAGCTGTCCGGCATAAACACCACAAAAGCCGCATGGTGGGTTTACGTGTACACGCTTAACGGCGCATTTGTGATTATCGACGTACAGCGACTAAAACGGTATCTACGTAAAAACCCAAGCTTGTTTAATTGGGAAACCAAACGCACGTTTGGAAACAAAACAAACAACCCGGCCCGCGGCTGGCTACTAGAACCAACACAAGTAATGGACCTCATGACCAACCCGGCATACGACGGCCCAACAGCATTACACCCAACAAATACGATTTAAACCCGACCACGAAAGGCAACCCGACATGGCATTTAGCATTGGTGATTACGTAGACGTTCCGACCCGTTTACGCGAAGCCCTAAAAAAATATCCTGAGCTACGCATACAGGAAACCGACGCCCAAGTAGTAACCATGCCGGACGGGTCCACGTTTTATCGTTGTACCGTGACCGTGTGGCGTGACGCCACCGACCAAATACCCGCTATTGCGACAGCCGCAGAACCATACCCGGGCAAAACCCCATACACAAAAAACAGCGAATTTATGGTGGGCATGACCTCAGCACTTGGCCGCGCCTTGGGCTACATGGGTTTCGGCATAAACAAATCCATAGCTAGCCAAAACGAGGTGGCCGCACGTGTCGACCAACCCGACAGGCCCGCCGCCCCCCGGCCGGCCCCAATCGACCGCAGCGACGAAATAACCACTATTGGCGGGTCAAAAGCCATAACACCAAAACAACTTGCCTATATGAAATCGCTAGCCAAAAAGCTGACGTTGGACGAAGAAGCGCTATTTAACTACGTCCAAGCGCTGTTAAACGACGACAGCAAAGTACCCGAAGCGCTTACCGTCGCGGACGCTAACCGTGTTATTGACGCGCTGAAAAAGGACGTAGGCGCGTGAGAGAAGCCGCGTTCAAAAACACGGTTATAGAGCTTGCCCAATGGCGCGGCTGGCTAGTTCACCACGATTTACCAGCTATGCGCCGCAACGGTTCATGGGCCACCAACGTCCAAGGCGACAGCGGGTTTCCTGACCTTGTGCTAGTCAAAGCCGGAATAGTTATATTTGCTGAGCTTAAACGCGAAACCGGGTCAACAACCAAGGCGCAGGATTTATGGCTAGCCAATCTGCCGGACACGTTCCCGGTATACAAATACGTTTGGCGGCCCTCGGACATGGCCGACATTAAAAGAATTTTGGGTTAGGCAAGCGTCGACAACTAAAGAACATTCATGGGCGTACCCCGGTGGCATGGGGCGGGCGAGAACACGCGGGAACGCGGGTAGACGGTCGCGCCCCGAAACAGGCAACGCGAAATGGTTTGGGCAAGGCGACCGGGCTAAACGTAAACAGACGTTTAAAGAACAGCAAGAGGGAACGGGCGAGAGGCTACCCCGTGGGCGGGCATTACCTCACTAGGCTTACACCGTGACCGTCGGGAACCCATAACCCTCGTGAACACGCCCGGCGGTCACACTTAACGGACACATACACAAACGAGCGAAAGCTAAACCCGACATGAAACCTAAGCGAATAACCCCGAGGCCAAGCAAACGGCACGTTTGCGCGGCAGCACAACCGAGCGCAGCGAGGGCGTGAGCTATGCCTACAAGCGCAAACAATAAACAACGCAACCAAGCCGAATTTAAAAAAAACCGCGCACGACTACTAGCCGACGACCCGCCTTGCCATTGGTGCGGCCAAGCACCCGCAACCGAAGCTGACCACTTACAACCAACAGACGCCGGCGGAACCAACGCACTAGACAACCTCGTACCAGCTTGTAAACCCTGTAACGCACGACGAGGACAGCGCTACGCACAAGCCAAACACCAAGCGCAAACCCAATACCCACAAGGGTTTAACGAACGTGAACACTCTCAGCGTTTTTTTTCCGACGGACGGAAGCC
>JACCDP011020105.1_pt1 | contig 13432 bp, 11 predicted proteins | sample 7445841 | NCBI WGS metagenome assembly JACCDP01 (sample SAMN15323441, study PRJNA562643) | freshwater metagenome | isolation source: river surface water | place: USA:Blue River Watershed | collected 2017-08-17
CCACCGGGATCACGGCACCGGTCATGAAGCTCGACGCGTCGCTGGCCAGCAGCAGCAGCGGGCCGTCAAGCTCGGGCATCTGGCCCACGCGCTGCATGGGTATGCGCGAGATCAGCGCCTGGCCCATCGGTGACTTCAGCAGGTCGCGGTTGATGTCGGTCTCGAAGTAGCCGGGAGCGATGGCATTGACGCGGATGCGGTGCTCGGCCCACTCCAGCGCGAGGGCCTGCGTGAGCTGCACCACCGAGGCCTTGGTGGCCGCATACGACGCCACCTGCGCGCGCACCCGCAAGCCCAGGATGGACGCGATGTTGATGATGCTGCCGCCCTGCCCCGCTGCGATCAGGCAGCGCGCTGCGGCCTGTGCCACGCGGAACACGCCCGAAAGATTCGTCTGCACCACCGCGTCCCACTGCTCGGGCGTCACGTCCACGCTCGGCGCGCGGTTCACCGTGCCGGCGTTGTTGACCACGATGGTGGGCAGGCCCAGATCGGCCTGCGCGGCGGCAAAGGCGCGCTGGACGGCCTCGGCATCGGTCACGTCGCATCCATAGGCGCGCACCTCACCGGCGCGGCCGCAGCCGTTGGCGATGCGGGCAGCCACCTCGTGGCCCAGCGCCTCGCGCCGGCCGAGCAGCGCCACGCGTGCACCCTGCATCGCCAGCACCTGTGCAAAGTGTTCGCCCAGGCCGCTGAAGCCGCCGGTGACAAGCGCGGTGCGCCCGGAGAGATCGAAATGTTTCATGCGGCCATGATAGACAAGCCGATCTGCTACCCTCAAGCCATGTCTTCCAGCCCCCCGAAGGCGATGTCGCCCGGGCTCGTGGTGCTGCTGCTTGCGCTGCTGCTGGGCATCCAGCCCATCACCACCGATCTCTACCTGCCCGCCCTGCCCGCGCTCACCCGTGAGCTCGGTGCCGGCATGGGCCAGGCCCAGCTCACCCTGACCGCGCTGCTGCTGTGCTTTGGCCTGTCGCAGCTGGTGTTCGGGCCGCTGTCCGACCGCTACGGCCGCCGACCGGTGCTGATCGGCGGCATGGCGCTGTACACGCTGGCCGCCATCGGCAACACGCTGGCCACATCGATCGAATGGCTGATCGCCACCCGCGCGCTGCAGGGCGCGGCCATGGGTGCTGCGGTGATGTGCGCCCGCGCCATCGTGCGCGACCTGTACGCGCCGCAAGAAGGCGCGCGTGCCATGGCCAGCGGTCTGGGCGGCCTGGGCGTGATCGCGCTGCTGAGCCCGCTGACCGGCGGCTTGCTCACGCCGCTGGCCGGCTGGCGCTGGTCGCTCGCGGTGCTGGCGCTGTTCGGGCTGCTGGTGTGCCTGCTGCTGGTGCTGCGCTTTCAGGAAACCTGCCCCACGCCCACGCCGCTTGCGCCGCGCACGCTGGTGCGCAACTGGGGCCGCATCGTGCGGCACCCGGGGTTTCTGGTGTGGTCCGGGCTGCTGGCTGCAAGCTACGGCGCACTGTTCACCGCGCTGGCGGCCTCGTCCTTCGTGTTCCTGGAGGTCTACAAGTGGTCGCCTGCGATGTACGGCGTGGCCATGGCCAGCGCCTCGCTCACCTACATCGGCGGCACCTTCCTGTGCCGGCGCCTGCTGGCGCGCCACGGCCTGCAGGGCGCGGTGCGCATCGGCGCCTTTCTTACCCTGGGCGGCGGCTTTGGCATGGGCTTGCTGTCGCTGGCGGGTGTGGATGCGTGGTGGGCCTTCCTGCTGCCGCACTACCTGTTCATGATCGGCCACGGGGTGCACCAGCCCTGCACGCAGACCGGTGCGGTGGCGCCGTTTCCGCAGTACGCGGGGGCCGCGTCGGCGCTGTCGGGCTGCCTGCTGACCTTCGTCGCCTTTGGCATCGGCGCCTGGCTGGGCTGGCGCATGGACGGCACCTCGCTGCCGCTGATCCACGGCATGTGGTTCTGGTGCTCGGTGATCGTGTTCATTGCGTGGGGGCCGGTACAGCGCTGGGGCAACGTGTCGCAGGCGGCCGCCCATCCCGCTGTTGCGCCCGGGCGCTGATCCGATGCAGCCCGCCCGGTCACCGGAGTCGTCGGCACCGCTCCCGCCGGTGTGGCAGCAGGCGATCTGCCTGGCCGGCCCCACCGCGTCGGGCAAGACCGCCGCTGCGCTGGCGGTGGCCGCGGCGCTGCCATGCGAGATCATCAGCGTGGATTCGGCGCTGGTGTACCGCGGCATGGACATCGGCACCGCCAAGCCCACCGCCGCCGAGCGCGCGCAGGTGCCGCATCACCTGATCGACATCCGCGACCCGCGCGATGCCTACAGTGCGGCTGCCTTCGTCAACGATGCCACACGCCTGATCACCGACATCCGCGCTCGCGGCCGCCTGCCGCTGCTGGTGGGCGGCACCATGCTGTATTTCAAGGCGCTGTTCGATGGGCTCGATGCCATGCCGCCCGCCGACAGCGGCGTGCGCGCTCAACTCGAGGCCGAGGCCCGCGAGCGTGGCTGGCCTGCGATGCACGCCGCGCTCGCCGAGGTGGACCCGATCACCGCCACCCGGCTGTCGCCCAACGATTCGCAGCGCATCCAGCGCGCACTGGAGGTCTGGCGCATCAGCGGGCAGCCGCTCAGTGCGCTGCATGCAAGGACGCGCGGCCAAGCCGCAGGCGATGCACGGCGCGCAGACGGCGACGCCTCCCCCGCGCGGCTGATCTCTCTGGAGCCACGCGACCGCGCCTGGCTGCATGAGCGCATCGCGCAGCGCTTTGATGCGATGCTGGCTGCAGGCTTCGTCGATGAAGTGCGCACGCTGCGTACGCGCGGCGACCTGGTGGCCGCGTTGCCCAGCATGCGCTGTGTGGGCTACCGCCAGGCGTGGGAATGGCTGGAAGCGGCCGAGCGCGGCGAGGCGATGCCTGCAGACACGCTGCGCCAGCGCGGCATCGAGGCCACGCGGCAGCTGGCCAAGCGGCAGGTCACCTGGCTGCGCAGCATGACCACGCGCACGGTGATCGATGCCCAGGCGGCCGATGCGTCACGGCAGGTCGTGCAGCAGGTGCTGCGCTGGGCACGCGACAATTCCGCTCCATGAGTTCTGCGCTTTCGCTTCCGGTGCGCCTGCAGGTCGAGTCGCTGGGCAAGTCGTACGCCGACGCCCGCGTGTTCGCCAACGTGTCGCTCAGCGTGGCGGCAGGGGAATTTGTCGCCATCGTCGGCGAGTCGGGTGTGGGCAAGTCCACGCTGCTCAACTGCATGGCCGGGCTGGACCACTGGGACAGCGGACGCATCACGCTCGACGGCACCGATCTCGGCACGCTCCCCGACGACGCGCGGTCCCTGCTGCGTCGCGAGAAGATCGGCTTTGTCTTCCAGGCCTTTCATGTGCTGCCGCACCTGGATGTGGCGCAGAACGTCGCCTTGCCGCTGCTGTTGCTGGGCCAGCCCGACGACGCGCGGGTGCAGGCGATGCTGGATGCGGTGGGGCTGCAAGGCCTGGGCACACGGCTGCCGCAGCAGCTCAGCGGCGGGCAGCTTCAGCGGGTGGCCATTGCACGCGCGCTGGTGCACCGCCCCGCGCTGGTGCTGGCCGACGAGCCAACCGGCAACCTCGATCCCACCACGGCGGCGCGGGTGATGGACGTGCTGCAATCGCAATGCCGCGAGCATGGCGCCGCGCTGGTGCTGGTCACCCACTCCGAAGCGGCCGCGCAGCGCGCCGATCGCATACTGCACCTGGGCGCCGACGGCATCAGCTGACCGGTCAGCGTTCGCTCCAGTAGCGGTAGACCCACAGGTCAGCGAACCCCAGCCGCCGGTACAGCGCCTGCGCGCCGGTGTTGGCCTGCTCCACCTGCAGGAACATCTGCGGCAGCCCGCGCTGCAGCGCCTCAAGCGCCAGGGCCCGCACGATGACCGATGCAAAGCCGCGCCCGCGGTGCGCCGGCCAGGTGCGCATGCCGTGCACGCTGGCCCAGCCCTCGCTGAAGCTGCCCATGCCGGTGGCCACGGTCTGGCCGTCCACCGTCACGCTGGCATAGCGTGCATGCCGCGCGCGACGCAGGATGGCGGTGCGGCTTGCGGCCTCGTCTGCCGCGACACCATCCCCCAGGAACACCGCGCACCACGCGTCATCGGGCTCGGCAGCGATGTGCAGCGTGGCGCCGTCGGCAAGCGCCCGTGCAGGCGAAAGGGTAGCCACCTGCGCCGATTCAGCCACCTGCACCCGCGTCGGCGATGCATCGACCCAGCCACGCGAGTGCAGCAGTGTCTGCACCTCGGCCAGCCCGGGTGTGTCGGGCAGGCGAAAGCACGCCGGCTGGCCGGCTGCCGAATAGCGTGCCATCACCGCATCCAGCCCGCGGGCGAGCGCCGGCACATGGCTCAGCGGCGTGGCGCTTCGCGCACGCGAGACCACGCCGTCGTCGATCGCGATCAGCCAGCCGTCGAGCTCTACGCGCTGCGTGGGCGGCACCGCGTCCAGCGTGGCGCGCTCCATCGCCGCGATGCGCTCACTGGTCAGCACGGCACGCTTCAGGAGGGCGGCACCAGCCACTGCGCGTAGCGCGCCAGGTCCACATTGCCGCCCGAGATGATCACGCCCACCCGCTGGCCCTCAAGCGCAACGCCCGCATGCAGCGCGCCTGCAAAGCCCAGGCAACCGGTGGGCTCGACCACGATCTTCATGCGCTGCGCAAAAAAGCGCATCGCCTCGATCAGCTGCTCGTCGGTGGCGGTGTGGATGTCGTCCACCTGCGAGCGGATCACCTCGAAGGTATAGCGGCCCAGGTGCTGCGTCTGCGCGCCATCGGCAATCGTGCGCGGCGTGTCGATGTGCACGATCTTCCCCTCGCGCAGCGATCGCTGGCCATCGTTGCCCGCTGCCGGCTCCACGCCGTACACCTTGCACTGCGGCGCCAGCGCCCGCGCCGCCAGCGCACAGCCCGACAGCAAGCCGCCGCCGCCCAGGCACACCCACAGCGCGTCCAGCGGGCCCACGTCCTCCAGCAGCTCCAGCCCTGCCGTGCCCTGCCCCGCGATCACGTCGGGGTGGTCGTAGGGGGGGATGATGGTCATGCCGCGCTCGGCCGCGATCTGCGCGCACAGCGCCTCGCGGTCCTGGGTGTAGCGGTCGAACTGCACCACCTCGCCGCCGGTGCCTTCGAGGTAGCCGCGGGTGGCCTGCACCTTGGCGGCCGGTGCGTCCAGCGGCATCAGGATGATCGCGCGGATGCCCAGCATGCGCGCCGACAGGGCCACCGCCTGCGCATGGTTGCCAGACGAGAAGGTGATCACCCCCGCGCGCCGCTGCTCGGGCGAAAAACGCGCCAGCGCGTTGTAGGCCCCGCGGAACTTGAAGGCGCCCATGCGCTGGAAGTTCTCGCACTTGAAGAAGAACTGTGCACCGCCCAGCGCATCGGCGCTGGCGCTGCGCAGCACCGGTGTGCGGTGGGCCTGGCCGCGCAGCCGGCCGGCGGCAGCGCGCACATCATCGAAAGTGGGCAAGTCCTGCATGCGCCCAGCTTATCGCATCCGTGTGCGGCAGCCTGTCGCGCGCGCCGCCACAATCGGTGGATGCATCCCCAGGCCCTTCCCCCGGCAGCGCTCCTGCGCAGCTTCTCGTGGCAGGAGCTGCGCCAGCACCCGTGGCGCAACCTGGCCGCGATGCTGGCGGTGATGCTGGGCGTGGCGCTGGCGTTTTCGGTGCACCTGATCAACGCCTCGGCGCTGAGTGAATTCTCCAGCGCGGTGCGCTCGGTCAACGGCGAGCCCGACCTCGAGCTGCGCGCGGTACGCCAGGGCTTTGACGAGTCGGTCTATTCGCGGGTGGCGCAGCATCCGCTGGTGCAGGCCGCCGTGCCGGTACTGGAAATCCAGACGCAGATGCTCGACGCCCAGGGCCAGCGCCGGTCGCTGCGGGTGCTGGGCATCGATGCGCTGCAGGTGGCCGAGGTCGCCCCCGCACTGCTGCCCAACGCGCACAAGGGCGCAGACCGCTTTGCCTGGTTCGCGCCCGACACCGTGTTCCTCAACGCCGCCGCGCGCGCCCTGCTGCCAGGCGATGTGCAAACGCTGCAAGTGCAAGCCGGGCTGCAGATGCACCGCCTGATCGCTGCAGGCACGGTGTCGGCCGGTGGCGGCGCCCTGGCGGTGATGGACATCGGTGCCGCACAAGACCGCTTCGAGCGGCGCGGGCAGCTGAGCCGCATCGACCTGCGGCTGAAGCCCGGCGCTGACCGGGCGCAGCTGCTGCGCGAACTGGCCCTGCCCGCCGAAGTGGGTGCGGCCGCCCCGCGCGAGTCCGAGCAGCGCATCAGCAACCTGTCGCGTGCCTACCGGGTCAACCTGACGGTGCTGGCACTGGTGGCACTGTTCACCGGGGCGTTTCTGGTGTTTTCGGTGCTGTCGCTCAGCGTCACACGCCGTGCGCGGCAGTTTGCGCTGCTGGGGGTGCTGGGCCTCACGCAACGCCAGCGCCTTGCGCTGGTGCTCACCGAATCGGCGGTGCTGGGCAGCGCCGGCAGCGCACTCGGCATTGCGCTCGGCCCCGGTCTGGCCCTGGTGGCGCTGCGCCTGCTGCAGGGCGACCTGGGCGGCGGCTACTTCGCAGGCGTCGCGCCCACGCTGCAGTGGAGCGCAGGCGCGGCGGTGGTCTATGGTGGCCTGGGCATCGTGGCAGCCCTGGTGGGCGGCTGGTGGCCCGCGCGGCAGGCGCAGCAGTTGCCGCTGGCGCAAACGCTCAAGGGCCTGGGCAGCAGTGCGCCAGCCTCGCGTGCAGCGACCTGGAGCGTCGGCCTGCTGGCGCTGGGTGGCGCACTGGCGCTGATGCCGCCGGTCTGGGGCCTGCCGATCGCCGCCTATGCGTCGGTCGCGCTGCTGCTGGTGGGCGGCATCGCAGCCCTGCCCTTTGGCGTGCGGCTGCTGTACGACCGCCTGGCGCCGCAGGTCGCGCGCCGCCCGCTGGCCATGCTGGGGGTGGAGCGTGCGCGCCGGGTGCGCGAGAGTGCGGCGGTAGCCGTCAGCGGCGTGGTTGCCTCGCTCAGCCTGGCAGTGGCACTCACGGTGATGGTGGCGAGCTTTCGCGACAGCGTCACCCGCTGGCTCGATGTGGTGCTGCCGGCAGACTTGTACCTGCGCACCGCGTCATCCGGCTCGGGCAACACCGCCACCGGCACCGCCAGCGATGCCAGCTTTCTCGAGCCCGGCTTTGTGCAGCAGGTCGGCAGCGTGGCAGGCGTGGCACGCATCGAGCCGTTGCGCACCGTGCCGCTGCTGCTGGACGCGCAGCGCCCGGCGGTGATGCTGATTGCGCGCACGCTGGACGACCCGGCCCGCACCCTGCCGCTGGTGGGCGATGTGGTGCAGGTGCCTTCTGGCGCGATCGCGATCTATGTGAGCGAGGCGGTGGTGGACTTGTATGGTGCGCGCATCGGGCAGCCCTTTGGGCTGCTGGCCTCGGCCTTTGCCGGCGATGCGGCGCGCGGTGCGCGCTTTGTGGTGGCCGGTGTCTGGCGCGACTACGCACGCCAGAGCGGATCGATCCAGATCGACCGGCGCGAGTACCTGCGCCTGAGCGGCGACGAGCGCATCAACGACCTGGCGCTGTGGCTGACCGAGGGCGCACAACCCGGCACGGTGGAGCGTGCCATCCGCGCGCTGACCACGCCGGGGCTGCTCGAGTTTGCGTCCTCGCGCGAGATCCGCGCGGTGTCGCTGCGCATCTTCGACCGCAGCTTTGCCGTCACCTACTGGCTGCAGGCGGTGGCGATTGCGATCGGGCTGTTCGGCGTGGCGGCCAACTTCAGCGCGCAGGCGCTGGCCCGCCGCAAGGAGTTCGGCCTGCTCGCGCATCTTGGGCTGACGCGCCGCCAGATTCTGGGCGTGGTGGCGGCCGAGGGCGCGGCGTGGACGGTGCTGGGCTCCATCGCCGGGCTGGCGCTGGGCATTGCGGTCAGCACGGTGCTGGTGCATGTGGTCAACCCGCAAAGCTTTCACTGGACCATGGACATGAACCTGCCGATGCTGCGCTTGCTGGCCCTGTGTGCGGCGGTCATCGCCGCCGGTACCGTGACCGCGTGGCTGGCCGGGCGCGCTGCGGCCAGCGCCGATGCGGTGCTGGCGGTCAAGGAGGACTGGTAGCGTGCGCAGGATCCCGCCCGCTGTGCTGCAGATGACTGCACTGTCGCGCCGCGCCCTGCTGCAGGGCACGGCCGGCCTGCTGCTCGCACCGGCGGGCACACAGGCGCTGGCGCCGCGCAGCCTTCAGTTTCCGCGCGACTTCGGCGCGCACCCTGACCTGCGCACCGAGTGGTGGTACATCACCGGCCACGCCCGCGCAGGCCAGCGCGTGCTGGGCTTTCAGGTCACCTTCTTTCGCGCGCGCGTCGACGCCGCGCAATCGCTGCGCTCGGCCTTTGCCGCGCGACAGCTGATCTTTGCGCATGCGGCCATCACCGACCTGCAGGGCAAGCGCCTGTGGCACGACCAGCGCATTGCGCGTGCCGGCTTTGGCATGGCCCAGGCCGATGAGGCCGACACCCGCATTGCCCTGCGCGACTGGACGCTGACGCGCGAAGGGCCCGCCGCGCAGGGGCACTACACGGCGCGTATCGCCGCGCAGGACTTCAGCATCGAGCTGCGGTTTGATTCCACCCAGCCGCTGCTACTGCAGGGGCGCGAGGGGCTGTCGCGCAAGGGCCCGCTGCCCGAGCAGGCCAGCTACTACTACAGCCGCCCGCACCTGCGTGCCAGCGGCGTGCTGGGCCTGCAGCGCGAGCGCCTGGCGGTCGAGGGCACCGCCTGGCTTGACCACGAGTGGAGCGAGACGCTGATGCATCCCGAGGCCGTGGGCTGGGACTGGATCGGCATGAACCTGTTCGACGGCAGCGCGCTCACCGCCTTCCGGTTGCGGCGCAAGAACGGCAGCGCACTGTGGGACGGTGGATCGTTCCGCAGTTCGCCGGCCACCGGTTCGCAGCTCTACATTGCCGCGCGCGGCGAAAACGAATTCCTGCCGGTGCGCTGGTGGCAAAGCCCGGTCACGCAGGCGCGCTACCCGGTGGAATGGATCGTGAAGACGCCCGCCGACTTCTACACCGTGCGCGCGCTGCTTGATGCGCAAGAGCTCGACAGCCGCCGCTCCACTGGCGCCATCTACTGGGAAGGCCTGAGCGACCTGTTCGACAGCAATGGCCGCCATGTGGGCCGCGGCTACCTCGAGATGACCGGCTACGCCAGCCCCCTGCAAATCTGAGCGGGCCCGCCCTGGCCCCGGTGCCGCAGCCCTACACTCGGCGCATGGCCCGACGCAACGCATCGCCCAACCCTGAAGCACCCAAGGGCCGCCCCCGCTCCCTCGGCGGGCTGCTGCCCTTCCTGCGGCCGTACCGCGGGCGCATGGCACTGGCCGCCAGCTTTCTGCTGCTCGCAGCCGCCGCGACGCTGGCGTTTCCGGTGGCGCTGCGCCACCTGATCGATGCCGGCCTGGTGGGCGCCGAGGTGCAGGGGGCCGACCGCGGCGCGCAGGCCATGGCGCTGCGTGGCCACTTTCTGGACCTGTTTGGTGTGGCGGTGGCGCTGGGCCTGTTCAGCGCGGCGCGCTTCTACACCGTGAGCTGGCTCGGCGAGCGCGTCACTGCCGACCTGCGCAATGCGGTGTATGCGCATGTGCTGCGGCAAAGCCCGCAGTTCTTCGAGACCACGCAGACCGGCGAGGTGCTCAGCCGCCTGACCACCGACACCACACTGGTGCAGACGGTGGTGGGCTCGTCATTCAGCATGGGGCTGCGCCATGCGGTGATGGGCATCGGAGCCTTGATCATGCTGGTGTGGACCAACCCGTATGTGATGCTGCAGGTCTTCCTGATCCTGGTGTGCGTGGTGCTGCCCACCATGTGGTTCGGCCGGCGGGTGCGGCGCCTGTCGCGCGCCAGCCAGGACCGGGTGGCCGCCTCGAGCGCGATCGCCGCCGAAGTGCTGAACGCCATCCCCATCGTGCAGGGCTACACCGCCGAAGCGCGCGAGGCGCAGCGCTTTGATGCCTCCACCGATGACGCCTTTCGCACCGCGGTACGGCGCACCAAGGCGCGCTCGGCACTGGTCGCCTTTGTCATCATCGCCAACGCCGCGCTGCTGCTGTGGGGCCTGTACGAGGGCACGCAGGCGGTGCTGGCCGGCACCATCACCGCCGGCCACCTGGGGCAGACCGTGGTGTACGTGGTGATCCTGGCCGGTGCGGTGGCGGTGCTCGGCGAGGTATACGGTGACCTGCTGCGCGCTGCCGGCGCGACCGAGCGCTTGATGGAGCTGCTGGCGCAGCGCTCGCCGATCACATCGCCTGCGCAACCGCTGGCCGCGCCCTGGCCTCAGCAGGGCAGCACCGTGCGCTTTGAGGGCGTGCAGTTTCACTACCCTTCACGGCCCGACCAGGCCGCGCTGCAGGGCTTCAGCCTGGACATTGCCGCCGGCGAGACGGTGGCGCTGGTGGGTGCCAGCGGCGCGGGCAAGAGCACGGTGTTCCAGCTGCTGCTGCGCTTTTACGACCCGCAGCAGGGCCGCATCGTGATCGATGGCGTGCCTGCGCACGAGATGACGCTGCACGACCTGCGCGGGCGCATTGGCCTGGTGCCGCAGGATGCGGTGATCTTTTCTGCCAGCGCGCTGGAGAACATCCGCTACGGCCGCCCCGGGGCCAGCGACGACGAGGTGCGCGCCGCGGCCCAGGCGGCACACGCCGACGGCTTCATCCGCGCGCTGCCTGGCGGCTACGACAGCTTTCTGGGCGAACGCGGCGTGCGGCTGTCGGGCGGCCAGCGCCAGCGCATCGCGATTGCACGCGCGATGCTGCGCAACGCGCCGCTGCTGCTGCTCGATGAGGCCACCAGCGCGCTCGACGCCGAAAGCGAACGCATGGTGCAGGCGGCGCTGGAGTCAGCCATGCGCAACCGCACCACACTGGTGATCGCGCACCGGCTGGCCACGGTGCAGCGCGCCGACCGCATCGTGGTGCTGGACCACGGCCGCATCGTCGAGCAAGGCACGCACGACGAACTGGTGCAGCGCAACGGCACCTATGCGCGGCTGGCCGCGCTGCAGTTCATGGCGTGAAGCTTCGGGCAGGCTGCAGGCTTACTGCAGCGGCCCCTTGAGTGCCTTGGGCACCGGCAGCGGCAGCACCGGGATGCCCTATTCCAGCAGCTCCACCGCTTCTGCCCGGGTGGCCTGGCCGCGGATGCTGCGCTCCTGCGATTCGCCGTAGTGCATGCGGCGCGCCTCGTCGGCAAAGCGCTCGCCCACGTCTTCGGTGCGGGCCATCACCTCGCGCATCATGCGCAGCCACGCGGCCTGCATCGCCTGGCGGGTGTTCGCCGAGGCCAGGTCCATCGCCGGCTCGCGCCCGGCCGGCACCGGGGGTTCGGCAGAGATCGCGTTCGGCGCGGGGCCTGATGCCGGTGGCGCAGCGCCGAGGTTCAGGCGCGGTGCGCTCAGGGCCTTGCGCACATGGGTGTCGCCGCAGACGGGGCATTCCACCAGGCCGCGCGCAAGCTGCCCCTGGAAGTCGTCTTCCGAGGCAAACCACCCTTCGAAGCGGTGGTCATCGCTGCAGTGCAGGTCCAGCACCTTCATGGGCGGATTATCGGCCGCGGTCGGGCGCGGGCAGGTCGTGCCAGTCCAGTGCCCAGCTGCCGTCGAGGACTTTGCCGATCCAGGGCAGGCAGCTCAGCGTCTTGGCGTCGGTCAGCTCGCCCGAGCGCACCCAGTCGTGCAGCTCGGTGGGCGTGGCGGCAAACACCTCCAGGAATTCACCCTCATCGAGCTGGCGCTCGCCCAGGCGCAGGCCGCGCGCAAAGCAGATGTGGATGATCTCGGTGGAATACGCAATCGCCAGGTGCATCTTTCCGGCGTACGCCCATTCGTTCGCGGTGTAGCCGGTTTCTTCGAGCAGTTCGCGCTGTGCGCACCACATCGGGTCTTCGCCGCGCTCCAGCTTGCCGGCCGGCAGCTCGGTCATCGCGCGGCCCACCGGGTAGCGGTACTGCCGCTCCATCACGATGCGGCCGTCGTCGAGCAGCGCCACCACCACCACCGCGCCGGGATGGGTGACGTATTCGCGCGATGCGGTGCTGCCATCGGGCAGGCGCACCTCGTCGCGCCAGGCGGTCAGGAACTTGCCGCGAAACAGCAGCTCGCCGCCGATGCGCTTTTCGGCCAGCGGGTGGTCTTCGGCTGCAGGAAGCTCAGGCAGCCGGGGCAGCTCAGGCGGCTGCATCGTCGGCGGCAGGCGCCTCGCGGCGGCGCGGCACCAGGTACTGCCACACAAAGCCGGGGAAGGCGAGCGTGGCGAACAGCGAGGCCGTCACCGCGTAGAACTCCCAGCCCTGCGGTGCGATCTGCCCGGCGCGCAGTTCCAGCCACAGGCCGAAGCCGCCGACCGCGAAGTACATCAGCAGCAGCTCCCCAAGGCGCAGGGCCAGGCCCTTGGGCTGGCGCAGCGCCACCACGCCGAGCAGGCGGCGGGTGAAGAACGGCAGGTTCGCCGCCACCAGCGCCAGAAGGATCAGCGCCCAGATCGAAGCCGCCTGCGACATCTCGCCCCCGTGTGCCGGAAATGGATCAGGTGCCCAGCGTGCGCACGATCGCCTGCGCGCACAGGGCCATCAGGCCGCCGGGCAGGATGCCCAGCACCAGGATCAGCAGCCCGTTGATCGACAGCACCGCGCGCACATCGGTCGGTGCCACCACCGAGGTGGCGGTGATCGGGGCGTCGAAGTACATCACCTTGACCACCCGCAGGTAGTAGAAGGCGCCGATCAGCGACATCACCACCGCGAAGATGGCCAGCCACAGGTACGTGTCTTGCCCGGTGGCGATGAGCGCCTGCAGCACCGACAGCTTGGCATGGAAGCCCACCAGCGGCGGAATGCCTGCCAGCGAGAACAGGCAGACCGCCATCACGCCGGCATACAGCGGGCTGCGCTGGTTCAGACCGGCGAAGTCGGCGATCTCTTCGCTCTCGAAGCCCTCGCGCGCCAGCAGCATGATCACGCCGAAGCTGGCCAGCGTGGTGAGCACGTAGGTGACGATGTAGAACATGGCCGAGCTGTAGGCGTTGGCGGCCGACAGCGTGTTGCCGTTCACCACCCCGGCCATCAGGCCCAGCAGCACAAAGCCCATTTGCGCGATGGTGGAGTACGCCAGCATGCGCTTGAGGTTGGTCTGTGCAATGGCCGCGAGGTTGCCGACCAGCAGCGAGGCAACCGCCAGCACCGCCAGCATCTGCTGCCAGTCGATCGCCAGCGGCAGCAGGCCCTCCACCAGCAAGCGGATGCAGATGGCGAAGGCCGCGAGCTTGGGCACCGAGCCGATAAGCAGGGTCACTGCGGTCGGCGAGCCCTGGTAGACGTCGGGCACCCACATCTGGAACGGTACGGCGCCAAGCTTGAATGCGAGGCCGGCGACGATGAACAC
>JACCDP011384163.1_pt1 | contig 13432 bp, 12 predicted proteins | sample 7445841 | NCBI WGS metagenome assembly JACCDP01 (sample SAMN15323441, study PRJNA562643) | freshwater metagenome | isolation source: river surface water | place: USA:Blue River Watershed | collected 2017-08-17
TACATCCAGTCTCAGCTGGAGTCAATTCTGACCGAAGAGGCTTACTTGAAGATTGATGAGGAAGTTCCGGCAGCGAGCCAGCCAAATGTTTCTTACGACTACTATCAGCGTGAACCAATGCCGCTGGGACAAACCGAAGAGACGGAAGTTCGCTACACCTACACCTACGAAGAGACTCAGGCTCAGCCTGCTGAGGGTGAAGAAAACCGCTACTAAGCGTCAACGGGTGGCAGTGTTTGCAACTCTGGCTGCCTCAATTGTCGCAATCGATCAACTAACCAAATATTGGGCAGAAGCCAACCTTTCACAAACTCAGAGCATTCAGATAATCGGCGAGTTTTTGCAATTTCGATTGGCTTATAACAACGCTGCGGCATTTTCAATCGGGCTTGGCGCTACATGGATTCTTACTCTGATTTCACTGACCGCCAGCACGCTGCTGCTGATTTATGGCCCTCGAGTTAAAACGATGGCATGGGCGGTAGTCGCCGGGTTTGCACTCGGAGGAGCAGCTGGCAATCTGATCGACAGGGCTCTCAAACCACCGCAGTTTCTAAATGGGTGGGTGGTTGACTTTATTCAAATCCCCTTTAATTTTCCGATTTTCAATTTGGCTGACATTTTTTTGGTCACTGCGGTAGTGCTGGCAATTTTGCTTACCCTTCGTGGAGATGAGATTGGGGGAGGCCGTGCCAAGTAAATTGTTGCCAGTGCCGCAGGCCCGCGTTGGTGAGCGGCTGGACGCCGGTCTAGCCAAGATGCTAGGCATGAGTCGCACCCAAGTCTCAGAGCTAATTGATACTGGCAAAGTTTTGGTTGATGGGTCAGTGGTTGATAAGGCGACGAAGCTCGCTGATTCACAAATTATTGAAGTGGACTTGGAATCGACTGAAAAGGTTCTAGAGGTGACAGCTGAAGATGTGCCTGAGCTGAAAATAGTTTTTCAAGATGCGGATCTTGTGGTTGTCGACAAGCCAGCTGGTGTGGTTTCGCATCCATCTCTAGGATTCGAGGGCCCATCTGTGCCAGGCGTTTTACTAAGTCGCGGTATTCAGCTTTCAACCTCCGGGGCAAGTGAGCGCCAGGGAATCGTTCAACGACTGGACGTTGGCACCTCTGGCCTAATGGTTCTAGCCAAGAGCGAGCGTGCGTATTCGGTTCTGAAGCAGGCTTTTCGAGACCGCGTGGTCAAGAAGACTTATCACGCGCTCGTGCAGGGACATCCCGATCCAGCCAGTGGAACTATTGATACCCCGATTGCCCGTAGCACCAAGCACGACTACAAATTCACCATCTCACAGGCCGGGAAAAGGGCCATTACCCACTATCAGACCCTCGAGCTACTACCAACAGCTGCTTTACTGGAAGTCGGCTTAGAGACGGGCAGAACCCACCAAATCCGAGTTCACTTCTCCCACTTCAGACACCCACTAGTTGGGGATCTCCTGTATGGGGCAGACCCTAAAATCGCATCGAAGCTGTCTCTGGATCGGCAATGGCTGCATGCAGTAGCACTTGGTTTTCAGCACCCGATAAGCGGTGAGGAGCTGTCGTTTAGCTCTGAATATCCGGCTGATTTGGCTAAAGCCCTAGACGCTCTGCGTGATCCAGATTTCCGGCTTTAGCATTGTTGCCTAGCCAAGGGGTTGATTGTGTCAGATAAGTCGTTTGTTCATCTGCACAACCACACCGAGTATTCGATGCTCGATGGGGCGGCTCGAATCAAACCCCTCGTTACCAAAGCAGCCGAACTAGGCATGCCAGCTATAGCAATGACTGACCATGGCAATACCCATGGAGCATATGAGTTTTGGAAACAGTCAACAGCCGCCGGCATCAAACCAATCATCGGTATTGAGGCATATCTAGCCCCAGGATCACGACTTGATAAGACTAAGGTTCGTTGGGCTGACGGGGGAGAAGATGATGTCTCTGGTGGTGGCGCCTATACCCACCTAACAATTTGGGCCAGCAGCAATCACGGGATGAACAACCTGTTTCGCCTTAGCAGCGAAGGTTATCTCTCAGGCTTTTACGTCAGGCCCAGAATCGACAAAGAACTGCTGGCGAAATATTCCAAGGACCTCATTGCCACCACTGGTTGCCCAGGTGGTGAGGTGCAGACCAGGCTTCGACTTGGTCAGTATCACGAGGCATTGAAGTCAGCAGCTGAATTTAAAGAGATCTTTGGAAAAGATAAGTTCTATGTCGAGGTTATGGATCACTCACTAGACATTGAGAAGAGGGTCAGAGATGACCTGCTTCGTCTAGCTAAGGATCTTTCGCTTCCGCTGGTCGCAACCAATGACTTGCACTACGTGGAAAAAGATGATCACACAGCTCACGAAGCTCTACTGTGTGTCCAGACTGGCACTAATTTGAACGATCCCAGGCGCTTCAAATTTGAATCGCAGGAGTATTACCTCAAGTCCTCATCCGAGATGAGACGTATTTTCTCCGAGCTCGAAGAAGCAGCCGATAACACCTTGCTTATTGCTGAGCGGTGCGAAATTAACTTTGAAAAGCAAGATCTTCTTCCACGTTTTCCTGTGCCAGAAGGCGAAACCGAAGCTGGCTGGTTTGAAAAGGAAGTTTGGAAGGGCATGCAGCGGCGCTATCCAGGCGGCTTCAGCGAGCGGCATCGCGAGCAGGTGGATTACGAGATACAAGTAATTATCAAAATGGGCTTTCCTGGTTATTTCTTGGTTGTGTCAGACTTCATTGCCTGGGCGAGATCGCAGGGCATCAGAGTCGGGCCTGGTCGAGGCTCCGCGGCCGGTTCGCTGGCTTCCTACGCACTTGGAATCACAGAGCTCGATCCAATAGAGCATGATTTGATTTTTGAAAGATTTCTCAATCCAGAGCGTCTTTCGATGCCGGATATAGATGTGGATTTCGATGATCGTCGTCGACCAGAAGTTATTCGGTATGTCACAGAGAAGTACGGAGACGACCGCGTCGCACAGATCGTAACTTTTGGAACCATTAAGGCTAAGCAGGCCATTAAGGATGCCGCACGAGTACTGGCTAAGCCATATTCGGTAGGGGAGCGGCTGACCAAAGCGATGCCACCGATGGTTTTGGGTCGTGATGTTTCATTGGATGATGTTGTAAACAAGGAATCTGAGCGCTACGCCGAAGCAGCAGAGTTTAGAGAGATTCTTGAGACTGACCCGGAAAGTAAAGAAGTCTTTGACCTAGCGAAGGGGTTGGAGTCGCTCAAGCGTCAATCATCTGTCCATGCGGCTGGTGTCATCATGTCTGCGAAGCCGCTGCTTGAGGTAATTCCGATTATGAAGCGCGAGGATGACGGCGCCATCATTACTCAGTTCGACCAGCCACCCTGTGAAGAACTTGGCCTGCTCAAGATGGACTTTCTGGGGCTGCGCAATTTAACGGTCATCGATGACGCGCTTAGCAACATCAGGCAAAACCGTGGCGTCGAAGTAGTCCTTGAAGAGCTGGACCTGAATGCCGATCAGAAAACTTACGATCTTCTCTCTCGAGGTGAGACGCTAGGTGTTTTCCAGCTGGATGGAAATAACATGCGTTCGCTTCTGAGGATGCTCAAGCCGACGGAGTTCGAACACATCTCGGCTGTAATTGCCCTCTACCGACCAGGTCCGATGGGAATGAATTCTCATACGAACTACGCTCAGCGCAAAAATGGACAGCAGATCTCAGAGGGAATTCACCCGGAACTCACTGAACCGCTGCGAGAGATTCTTGGTCCAACCTATGGCCTAATTGTTTATCAGGAGCAGGTAATGGCCGTAGCGCAGAAGGTGGCGGGCTACTCGCTTGGTCAAGCGGATCTATTGCGCCGAGCAATGGGCAAAAAGAAACCTGAGGAACTTGAAAAACAGTTTGAAGTTTTCTCAAACGGCATGAAATCAAATGGTTTTTCAGTGGGGGCCATTAAGGCTCTCTGGGACACTTTGCTGCCATTTGCTGACTACGCATTCAACAAGGCTCACTCAGCAGGTTACGGCGTGCTCAGCTACTGGACTGCGTATCTAAAGGCTAATTTCCCTGCAGAGTACATGGCTGCACTCTTAACTTCTGTAGGAGATTCGAAAGACAAGCTAGGCGTTTACCTAAACGAATGTCGAAAGATGGGTATCCGAGTTCTGCCACCAGACGTCAACCAGTCAATCGATGTATTCGCCGCTGTTGGCGATGACATCAGGTTCGGACTTGCGGCAATAAGAAATGTTGGCCACAACGTAGTTGATGCGATTGTTCAGACTAGAAAACCCGAATTCGCTTCCTTCGATGATTACTTGCGCCGCTCTCCGGCAGTTGCCTGCACCAGGCGAGTAGTGGAGTCACTCATCAAGGCTGGTGCATTTGACTCCATGGGCCATTCAAGAAGGTCTCTGTATGCGGTGCATGAGGAAGCAATAGATTCAGTGGCTGTTATCAAGCGCGAAGCTGCTACAGGTCAAATGGATCTGTTCGGTGATTTGCTACAGGACGATACCAGCACGGTAGTTATCCCAGACCTGCCTGAATGGACAAAACGTGACCTACTTGCGCACGAAAGAGAGATGCTAGGTCTTTATGTTTCAGATCACCCGCTGGCCGGAATGGAAGCCGAGCTCATGCGTTTTTCAGACATGGGAGCAGCAGCACTTCGCGATAGTGAAATTCAAGATGGTGAAACGGTCACGCTCGCAGGCCTTATCACTCAGGTTCAACATCGAATTGCTCGCTCATCTGGGAATCAATACGCACAGCTGACATTGGAAGATTTCTCTGGAGAAATCTCCATCATGTTCATGGGAAAGACTTATCAGCAATATCGCGAATTCTTGGTTGAGGATCTTACGGTTACCATTCGAGGACGCGTTACCCGAAGAGATGAGGAAATTGTCCTGCAGGGATTTTCAATTGAGACGATTGATCCGGGGCGTGATAAAGGTGGGGTTTTACAGTTGAGCCTGACCGAGACAATGGCGACTAGAGAGAAACTGACTCAATTGGCAAACATTTTGGAAGCCCATCCGGGGCCGGTCGAAGTTCAGGTCAAGCTTGCTGGAAATTCGGGGACCAGCCATTTCATGCTTCCGCAACGAGTTAAGGTCGGCCAAGATCTGTTTGGCGAACTCAAGGCCTTACTCGGCCCAGAAGCAGTCAACTAATCTTTGTCGCTTAGTTTTTCGCCAACTGCATGCCATGCACGCTGGAAGTAAACAAGTGGCTGTTCTGGAATTCGATTCACCAATGCCATCTCGGTTGAAATAATCACAACAGCGTTCGACTCAACCTCAAATCGCTTTAGCACTTCGCCAATCAAAATAGCTGGAGCCTTTTCGAAAATAGGCAAGCCATAGGGCCCCTCCACCTCAGACCCATCAAACCGATTCTCTTTGGGTCCTGCTAGCCGCTTGGCCAAATCGAGGGTGCTTTGGTCGAGAGTGTGAAGCGCGACCTTTGTGCCGATTTGGAGGTGGGGGTAGCTCGATGAACCTTGGGCAATGTTTAGCGAAACTAGTGGGGGATTCGAGCCAAGAGAAGTGATTGAGGAGGCTGTAAAACCGATTGGCTCACCATCGTTGGTTCGGGAGGTAACCACCGCAATCCCACTGGCGTGATTCCTAAACACTGATTTGAGTGCAGATTCGCCTGTGAGGTTGAAATTTTCTGAATAGTTAGTCATTGCTTAGATAAGGTTAGAGCATCAACTTCTCATTCGAGGTAATAGTGCGACGATTGGTCTGGAATTCTGAGATTTCATCCCTAGCGGTTGCTGAAAATCTCCCTAGGGCGACACAGGACCTAGCGGATGTCACCAGGTCGGTCGAAAAAATCATCCAAGACGTTCGCTCTCGAGGCCTGGCAGCGCTACTTGAGCAAGCAAAGGAATTCGACGGCGTCAGTGATTTAGTTCCAGCCGTTTCACGCTCTGCCATTCAAGCCGCCCTAAGGGATTTGGACCCAGGCCTTCGAGCGGCCATCGAGGAGGCAATTCGGCGAGTTCGACTTGTTTCAAGCAATCAATTGCCGAGACAAATCGAAACTTCGATTGCAGATGGTTCTGACGTGACGCTGCGGTTTCAGGCCATTGATTCGGTAGGGGTTTACGTGCCTGGTGGAAAGGCCGTTTATCCATCCAGTGTGATTATGAATGTCGTACCCGCGCAAGTGGCGGGTGTGCGAAGAATTGCCTTAGCGTCTCCAGCCCAGAGTGACAATCAAGGCTTGCCTGATCGAACAGTTCTTGCCACCGCGGCGCTACTAGGAATTGAAGAGGTTTATGCGATTGGGGGAGCAGGCGCAATCGCGGCGATGGCTCTTGGTGTTTCTGAGATTGGCCTGGAGGCAGTTCAAATGGTTACTGGTCCAGGGAACATTTTTGTTGCGACGGCCAAAAGAATACTTAGCTATCGTGTTGCAATTGACGCCGAGGCGGGACCAACAGAAATTCTCATAGTTGCCGATGACTCTGCGAATCCAGCTTGGATTGCTGCAGACTTAATCTCGCAAGCCGAACACGACGAAAATGCGGCCGCGGTTCTTGTTACCGACTCCGAATCACTTATTTCTAAAGTTGAGGCGGAGCTATCAAGGCAAGTAGAAACAACTCCAAACAAAGAGAGAGTCATGGCCGCTCTCAATGGATATCAGTCGGCTTTGGTACTTACCCGGTCGATGGATGATGCCGCGCGAATCGCCGACTACTACGCTTCCGAACACCTCGAGATTCATACTCGCAGCGATGAGACGGTTTTGAAAAAAATATCGAATGCTGGAGCAATATTCTTGGGCGGCTACTCACCTGTGAGTTTGGGGGACTACCTCGCAGGATCCAATCACGTCTTGCCCACTAGAGGTCAAGCAACAAGGTCAGCTGGACTAAGCGTCTATAGCTTCCTTCGACCTCAGCAAGTTGTTCGCTTTGACCGCGCAGGCCTTGCCGGGGTAGTTGAACAGCTAGAAATTTTTTCAAATGCGGAAGGTCTTCCTGGGCACGGGGCGGCTGGTCGGATTAGATTTGAGTCCTAATGCACTGTCCATTTTGTAGACATTCAGACTCCAGGGTTATTGACTCGCGCACCAGCGATGACGGGTCTTCTATCCGTCGCCGTCGCCAGTGCCCAGAGTGTCAAAAAAGATTCACAACAGTTGAAACTGCATCGCTAATGGTCACCAAACGCTCTGGAGCGACAGAACCTTTCAGTCGAGACAAGGTAATTGCCGGTGTAAGAAAAGCCTGTCAGGGGCGGCCTGTAACCGATGCTGATCTTGCGCTATTGGCACAGCAGGTGGAAGAAGCTTTGCGCTCTACCGGCGCAGCCAGCATAGATGCGCAAGAAATTGGACTCGCCATACTTGATCCGCTCAAAGAACTGGATCAGGTGGCATACATGAGATTCGCCAGTGTTTACCAAGCCTGGGATTCGCTAGATGATTTCAATCGTGCGATAGATGAGCTTCGCGGTTGATGTACCGATTAGCTTTCAATATTTTTTTCAAAAAAATTGACCCTGAGTTGGCCCATGAGCTTGGGGCTTTGGTAATTCGCATCGCGGGCTGGTTGCCAAAATCTAAACCCAATTCGAGTGTCGAAATTCAAGGGATGCATTTCGTCAATCGAATTGGAATGGCTTCGGGATTTGATAAGAATGCAAAGTTAGTCAGAGGCTTATTTAAACTGGGGTTTGGACACGTTGAAATCGGCACTGTCACTCCCAAGCCACAAGTGGGGAACCCAAAGCCAAGATTGTTTCGGATAACCAGTCTTCAAGCACTTATTAACCGCATGGGTTTCAATAACGACGGTGCTGAAGAAATTGCCAAGCGCTTGAGAAAGCTGCGCAATAGCGCAAGCCCTCTGCCTGTAATAGGTGTCAACATCGGCAAGAATAAATTGACCGAACCAACCCAAGCGGCGGCGGACTATGAATTCTGCGCAGAGCAACTTGCCCCCTATGCCGACTACTTAGCGGTAAACGTTTCAAGCCCAAACACTCCAGGCCTTAGGGACCTGCAGCAGATCGATTCGCTTCGACCTATTCTTACTGCTGTGAAAAATAAGAGCCTTGGCAAGCCAGTGCTAGTAAAAATAGCCCCGGACCTCTCGGATGAGGATGCAGTAGCGATTGCTCGACTAGTGGATGAACTTGACCTGGCTGGCGTAATTGCAACAAACACCACAATTACTCGCCCTCAGGTAGACCTTCCAAATTTGCAAGAACAGGGTGGCCTGTCCGGTCGGCCGCTAGCAGACCGGTCAAAAGAGGTGCTCACTTTATTGAGGGCAACTTTGCCAAAGCGAATTATCGTTTCGGTTGGTGGAGTCGAGACTGCACAAGACGTTCAAGAGAGATTAGAGCTCGGAGCAGACCTGGTTCAGGGTTACACCGGTTTCGTCTACTTCGGACCTAGCTGGCCTCGTCTGCTAACTAAGGTCTAGTTGGTGGAGACTGAGTTAGGGCTGGGTCGGACACAATCGATCCCGCCAGAGCTTCGTCAATTTTCTTCATCAGCTCAGCTGGAATTTTGACTCCCGCAGCCTTGGCATTTTCCTTTATTTGTTTTGGCTTCGAAGCGCCAACAATTGCGGCAGCTACATTTTCGTTTTGAAGAACCCAGGCAATCGCAAGTTGGCTCATCTCTAGTCCAAGCTCCTGGGCGATTGGCTTTAGTTTCTGGACTTTAGTGAGAACTTCATCGGTCATGAATTTCTCGATGAATCCATTGACCTTTGGATCTGATGCTCTTGATCCAGCGGGAGCCGGGGCACCTGGTAAATACTTGCCTGTCAGAACACCCTGGGCGATAGGGGACCACACGATTTGGGAAATTCCCAGTTCCTTTGAAGTAGGGATTACTTCACCCTCAATTACACGCCAAAGCATCGAGTACTGAGGCTGATTTGAGATCATTCTGAAACCCAACTCATCGGCTAATTTCTTGCCCGCTCTAATTTGCTCTGTGTTCCACTCCGAGACTCCGATGTAGTGGACCTTGCCTTGATGAACCAAATCAGCGAATGCCTGCATAGTTTCTTCAAGGGGAGTTTCATAGTCAAAGCGGTGAGCCTGGTAGAGATCGATGTAGTCAGTCTTTAGTCTTTTTAGTGAACCGTGTAAAGCTTCGAAAATGTGCTTACGAGAAAGACCAGCGTCATTTGGGCCCTTTTCAGCTACCGGCCAGTAAACCTTGGTAAAGATTTCAATTCCCTCGCGTCTTTCACCTTTCAGCGCTTCGCCCAGAACTACTTCGGCTGCTTGATTTGCATAGACGTCCGCTGTGTCATAGGTAGTAATTCCTGCATCCAAGGCGGCGTGAACAGTCTTGATGGCCTTTTCATCTTCAACTTGCGAGGCATGGGTAAGCCAGTTTCCGTAGATGATTTCCGAAACTTTTAGTCCTGAGTTGCCGAGGTAACGAAATTCCATTTCTTCTCCTTATAGCTTTTGAAATCTAGCGACTTGTGGTTTTGGAATTCTCAATGAGCGCATTTGAATGGACCGCATAGCCGCATACCAGGCAATTCCCTGCTCCACGTTTTCTTGGCCAAACTTCAGGGCTACCTTCTTTTTGGTAGACCGACCCACCAGGGTTGCATCTAAAGCCACGACTCCAAATAGTCCCCACATTGCAAATAGTGCAATTACCTGTAGTACGAACGAGTCGATGAAGGTCATAAAGACAACGATGAATAGCATCGGCAGCACCAGCTCACCGGCGGTAAATCTGGCATCCACCAGATCTCGTGCAAACTTTCGCTGCGGACCCTTGTCTCGGGCGCTCAGGTAGCGCTCGTCCCCGGCCATCATTCCTTCGCGGATTTGCTGACGCTGAATTCGAACCTTTTCCTTCTCCGCTCTGCGGGCTTCTTTTGAGCGATCGCCAACCAGTGGCTTCTTGCGAGCTTTTTCACGCTCTTTGCGGCTTGGAGTGGGTTTCCCTTTTCCAACATTTGAGCTGTTCTCGGTCATCAGCGCCTTTCAGGGTTCTGGCACTAGATTACTGCCATGTCGTTTAGTGAAATTTCCCTAGAACAAAACCTTTTGAGCCAGTCCAAAACCTGGACCCAGCAGAACTTCCCGCAGGCAGTTTCAATCTTGGATGAGCTAGTCAAGATACCCGGCATCGCTTGGCCAGCGTTTGATCCAGCAGAGCTGGAGCGGTCTGCGAAGGCAGTGGCTGAGCAGCTGAGAAAACTTGAGTTCTTTGACTTTGTTGAAATTAGGCGTTCCAAGAAGCCATCTGGCGAGGATGGTGCTCCAGCCGTGCTGGCAAGAAGACAGGGCGCCTCTGATGCCCCACACGTTCTCCTGTATGCCCATCATGATGTTCAGCCTCCAGGGGAGAGGACGCTGTGGCAAAGCGAACCATTTGAGGTCACTCAGCGCGGCGATCGCCTCTATGGCCGCGGTGCAGCAGATGACAAGGCAGGAATTGTCACTCACCTTTTTGCTTTGAAGGGTCTTGGCAAAATAGCCGATGATTTACGAATTGGAGTGACCGTTTTTATTGAGGGAGAAGAAGAGGCAGGATCGGAGTCTTTCCAAAACTTTCTCGCAGACAACCTCGCTGACTTGAAAGCAGATTTGATTGTGGTGGCAGATAGTGGAAATTGGTCGGTTGATACTCCAGCGCTGACGACCTCTCTGAGAGGCGTGGTTTCACAGACTTTCACGGTGAGAACGCTTGACCACGCACTGCATTCCGGAATGTATGGCGGACCACTGCCTGACGCAATGACTGCGATGGTGAAGCTGTTGGCAAGTTTGCTTGATGAGAATGGAAATGTTGCAATTGCCGGATTGAAATCAGATGAAACTCAAGGACCAGACGTCAGTTTGCAGCAACTTGCCAATGAGTCTGGACTACTGGAGGGAGTTGAGCGCATTGGCACTAAACCAATCACTCAACAAATCTGGGGTGAGCCTGCGGTTACTGTTATCGGTCTTGACTTTCCTAGCGTCGCGGTGTCCTCGAACACCGCTCAACCGTCCGTCACTGCAAGAGTTTCTTTACGCCTAGCTCCAAGTGAAGATCCGCAGCGGGGTCTAAAGCTCTTGCAAGAACACCTGGTTACCAAGGCCCCGTTTGGTGCCAAAGTCGAGTTTGGTCATTCTGAGCAGGGCCCAGGCTACTTTGCTAAGAATGGCTGGGCCTCTCAGCTGACTCACCAAATCCTTTCAGCTGTTTGGCCTTCAAAGTCCGTCGACATTGGGGTTGGAGGTTCGATTCCTTTCATTTCTCATTTCGCCCAGGCTTTCCCGGACGCCGAGATTCTGGTCACTGGGGTGGAGGATCCGGATTCCAGGGCACACAGCCCCAATGAGAGCCAACACCTGCCAACTCTGGAGCGGGCTATTCAGGCCGAGACACTGCTGTTGCTGCATGGGAATCGCCTGCAGAAAAACTAGTTAAACTGGTAGCGGAGGAAGTTATGACTGATGTTCTATCCCATGGCGTAAAGTTGACCGAGACAGCCGTCAGCAAGGTGAAATACCTGCTTGAGGCTGAGGGACGCGATGACCTGCGGCTAAGGGTTGCTGTGCAGCCTGGTGGCTGTTCAGGGCTGATCTACCAGCTGTTCTTTGATGAAACCCTCGAAGAGAGCGATGCCGTCGTTGATTTTGATGGGGTAGAGGTTGTGGTTGACCCCATGAGCATCCCATACCTCGATGGGGCTTCAATCGACTTTGAGGACAGCATTCAGAAGCAGGGATTTACCATCGATAACCCCAACGCCAGCGGCTCTTGTGCCTGCGGGGACTCCTTCAGCTAAACAGGCCAAATCTGAAACCCTGTGCCAGATTTCGAGGTAAAATAGCCACAGACCTAAGTTCTAAAGGAAATTTAATTGACTAATCGGCGTCGGAAACTGGCTCTGGTCAGTCTTTTTTCTTCAGTTGCCCTTGTTCTAACGGGCTGCACACCGGAGGTTCAGCGCGGGTTTTTGCCTGACTCTGCAGGCGTCACAAACCACACTGATCGCATTATTGGTCTTTGGACCACATCTTGGATTGTTCTACTTTTAGTCGGAGTCGTTTCTTGGGGTCTGATGGCATGGGCCCTGATTGTTTATCGTCGCCGCAAGGGTGAGACAGGCATGCCTGCTCAGCTGAGATACAACATGCCAATCGAAGCTTTGTTTACAGCCATTCCCCTAATTTTGGTGATGGGCTTTTTTGCATTCACAGCTCGTGACACCGCAGCGATCGAAGCCAAGATTGAAAACCCGGATGTTCACATCGAGGTAATCGGAAAGCAGTGGAGCTGGGACTTCAATTACGTTGACGCAAACGTTTACGACTCTGGCATTCAAGCGCAGTTCACCGGAGCGGAAGAGAATGTCGTGGAAACTCTTCCAACTCTCTACTTGCCTGTTGGCAAGTCGGTGCAGATTGATCTTTCATCACGTGACGTAATTCACAGTTTCTGGGTCGTTGAATTTTTATACAAGAAAGACATGTTCCCCGCCAAGACCAACCACATGTACTTCACTCCATTGAAGGAAGGAACATACGTTGGAAAGTGTGCAGAGCTTTGCGGCGAGTATCACTCAATGATGCTTTTCAATGTGAAAGTAGTTTCGCAATCTGAATACGACTCACACCTCGCTAGCCTCGCGGCTAAGGGCAATGTTGGCCAGCTTTCAACCGAATATGACAGGAATCAAAACCTTTCTGGCGGCGATCCAGAGAAGAGGGACTAATCGTGGCGACCATAACTCAAACATCTAACCCAACCACCTTCACTCCGAAGCGCAGTAAGGGACAGATTCTTGTTGACTGGCTAACTACAACCGATCACAAGAAGATTGGCTACCTGTACCTAATTACTTCGTTCATGTACTTCCTAATTGGTGGAGTTATGGCGCTGATTATTCGTGCGCAGCTGACTCTTCCGGGTCTCGACATCGTTGCCACCAAAGAGCAGTACAACCAGTTATTTACGATGCACGGCACGATCATGCTCTTGATGTTTGCAACACCGCTTTTTGCTGGATTTGCAAACGTGTTGATGCCGGTCCAAATTGGTGCACCGGCTGTTGCGTTCCCAAGATTGAATGCAATCGCGTATTGGTTCTTCAACTTCGGATCTTTCATTGCCGTTTCAGGATTCTTCACCCCACAGGGGGCGGCGTCTTTTGGTTGGTTTGCATATGCGCCACTTTCTAATACAACGTTCTCGCCCGGTATTGGTGGCGACTTGTGGGTATTTGGTCTGGCTCTAAGCGGATTTGGAACCATTCTTGGTGGTGTTAACTTCATCACCACCATCATCACGATGCGCGCACCAGGTATGACGATGTGGAGGATGCCGATCTTCACTTGGAACACTCTTGTTACCTCAATCTTGGTGATCATGTGCTTCCCGCCACTTGCAGCTGCACTGTTTGCACTTGGTGCCGATCGAAGATTTGGAGCCCACATTTTTGACCCTGAAAACGGGGGAGCGA
>JACCDP011309779.1_pt1 | contig 13431 bp, 28 predicted proteins | sample 7445841 | NCBI WGS metagenome assembly JACCDP01 (sample SAMN15323441, study PRJNA562643) | freshwater metagenome | isolation source: river surface water | place: USA:Blue River Watershed | collected 2017-08-17
AGCAAGGATATGACGAAGTAGTGATAAAAAAAGCTAAAGAAGAAGAAGAAAACCTACCAGCTGTCGCCCGATTTTCAAATTTTTGTGTTTTTCGGGAGGTGCAAAAGGGTGGGAATGCAATGAGACGTTGTTTGCAATCAGAAAACAAAAAATCCCCAATTAAGGGGATGTGCATACCTCCTAAGTATGAACGATAAGTATTTTGGTCTAATTAAAGATTCCTCAAAATCTTTTCTGCATCGCTAAGGGTGGCTTTTCTTTCATTTGCTTTATTACGTTGGTATCTCTGATAAACATAGATTACTCCGTAAGCGGCAGCTAGTGCTACCAAAATCATGGCAATGTTTTTTGTGTCCTTGTTCATATTTTAATTTTTATACGATTCTTCCAAGTCCCGTTTGGTCTTGAGTTGCTTCGATTATTCCTTGAAGAAGACCTAAATACTTTTGAGGTGGAGTAGTGGTGTACCCCGCACGAGCAATCATAAGAACTTGTTCTTCGGGAGTCTTTGCTTTTAGACGGGCATCCTTGTATCTATCTAACATAAGCACTTGAATTGTAGCACGAATACCCGATTCTACATCTTTGAATTTGCTAAATTTTTGTTTTACAAATACTTTCTTACCTCTAACATATTCGGTAGTGTCTTTTACTACAAATCCCGTTACCCCTTGAAGATTAGGGTTGTATTTAATTCCACCAAAGTTGTTTGCTTCTTTCGTTAGTCCACTTAGACCCCATCCGCTTTCAAGTGCTTTTTGTGCAACCACAGTTGGAAAGAATAGCCCAGTGCCACGAATAGCTTGAGCAATACCTTTTCCGTAGTCTTTTAGAAATTGAGTTGTTCTATTTTTTACTGCTAACGAATACATAATCTATTTTTTTGAATATTTTGCTTTTAACTCATCAATTGGATAAAAGCCATCTGCATATTTATCATACCCACTTCCGAAATATGTGCCTCTTTTTATCATATTTTTCCACCCATTGTATTTTGTGGTATATTCCCATAATTGGTCTTTGTCGGTCATATACCTTCTATTCTTTAGATATGCACCTACCATACCACCCGTTCGGTCTGCCCCGTGTGCGCAATGGATTAGAGTGTTTCCTTGGTCTAATATTCTACTTATTTCATCAATACTCTTAGTGAATCCTTGCCCTTTTTTATACCCTGAAGCAGAGTAAACATATTTAAATTCACACCCGTTTGCCCTACAAATACCTTCCTCAACTGAACGAGGTGTTTCAGGATATGAACTACGATGTTGGCTATCTCTACCATCACCATTCATCCGAATAATTCTTTTTATGCCATATTTCTTAATGACGTAAGGCAACTGAGTTGCAGTCAACTGAGCAGAGCGGTAATTCCCTTTGCCATCGGGGATTAAATCTAATTTGAAGTTTTTATGCAATTCAGGGTCTTCAACTTTTGGGTCGAGGCTTTTTTTATTAAGTGTTTGACCACCTTTAGCTTTTTTCAAATATAAAACAAGACCCACTACTGCTAGAACACCGCCAATTATGAATGCGTTTCTTATTTGCTTGTCCATACTATATCTTTTTGTAAATTTTGTATGCTATATATAACGACCCAAACCCAAGTAAACCTATAACTAACCAAGTGTTTCTTTTTCTAATGTAGTCTTTGTCGTCTAATAGTGTATAAGTGAACTTATTGCCATATTTACTTCCACTGATTCTAGCTAACCTCATCATCTCGTAGAAGTCATTATTGTTTTGGAATACTTGACAACCCGCACTATCCCTTCCTATTAAAGTCTTATCATTCTTTGTGGCGGTTGATTTATGTATGTTGATACCAAAGAATCCATCTTCTTCAGCATTAAGAAAGTTTGTCAATCCATCTCTATCATTATCCCGTATAACTCTAACCTTTTTTAGCCTTTGGCAAAGGGCTTCATATTTTCCTCTATGGTAGTCAATTTTATAAGTGTCGACATACTGACCACCTTTTAGTATAGCTGCCCCTCCCTCACCCATCGGGTTTTTAAGGAAGAAGGTAGATGGGTCTGTTGTTCCAACACAAATCCTTCCTTGTAGATTCCCCTTATCGTCATAGTAGAAAAAGGCTATTTTATCGTCATAGCTATTCTGATTGACGGGAGAGGTGTTACGAATGCCTACTACGTTCAGGCGGTATGGTTGGGTATAGACGATATACCCTTTCTGCTTCATGGTCTTGACAATATTTTGTAGTGTCAGATTTTTCATGCAGAAAGTTTATTGTATAAATACAAAGATGCACCTACTGATACGATGGCAATACCAACATACAATGCTACATTTTTACCTTTATTACCACTAGAAGTAGGTAAAACGGGAGTTAAATATAATTGTGCCTCGGCTCTCCTTCTATTGGCTAAACCTTGTACAAAAACACCCTTTGCGGTTACAAGGCTATCGCTTATTACTTTGGCGACTTCTTCTTTGGGCAGATTTTTATTTACTGCGGTGGCTATTCTACTCTTCATTAGTCCACCACCACCCGCATTGTAAGCTATTGAAATCAGGGCGGCATATTGATTCTCGTTTAGCCTTGTTGTATCAATTTTTGTAGAGAGATATTTTTCCCACTTGTTAGTCTCTTCCTCAATACGTTTATCTGCTTCGGCTTTGGTTATAACATCGCTTTCCTGAACCTTTGAGCCATCTCTTCTATAAATCGAACCCCATCCGATAGTCCAAACTTTTCCGAACTTATCCCAATATGCGTAAATTGGAGTGCTTGAGGGGGCATCTTTTCTAACACGAACATATCCACCCCTTGCGGCTGAATACAAACCCTCTTTGGATTTGATAAAGTCGTAGGCTATCTCAAGTGCTTTTTCTCTATTAGCCATATATCTAATTGATATACAAATATATATGAATGATTTGTTAATCTAAAATACCTCTTATGTGGAAAACTATTTTGGAACTTGTCATATCTTGTCATAAATTAGCACTATCAATTAAAAAACCATTTATGCTAAACCTTGAAAATGACATGGAATGGGTGGTTAAATGTATCCACTCTTGCAACACTACTTCTCAGATAGAATCTTGTAGAGAACTGATTAGCATCTTCGTTGGAAAGATGGCAATTCAAAAAATCGACACCTCGGAAATACGAAAAGTGGAGGATGTACTTTTGGATGAGTTAATCAGCCGAGAAGCACAAATCTTTATCCCATAATAAAAAAATACCCAAAAATGAGCAATGTAAATTTAAGCGGTCTACCCGCACACATCAGGGACAACAAGGCTGTAAAAATGGCAATAATTGACAAGAGCCACAATGCCTTACTTATTCACTTTGACGGAAAGGTGGAACTAGAAATCCATACCGAAAAGGGGGTCAGAAATATCGGTACGATAAATGATAAGACCCTATTTGTAGATAGGGACTCTGAGAAGCACCTCCATCGTAAAAGCAATGCTTACGGATTTAACTACTACTTGCTGAAAAACACCGATTTTTTCAAGTGGGTTCTAATAAAGGAGGATGGACAAAACATATATGTCATACCCAAAGAAACCATAATTGAGTTCGGTCAGGTTATGTATTTTAAGAACTCCTCCGATGGAAACTCTTTTGAAGTTCAAATATTTCTAAACTTAGATATCATCAAAACCTATAAACAAAACTAAAATGAAAAATTCGCTAAAATTTTTATTGATTATTTGCCTTTGTTTCACCACCCTTAGTCTATTTGCCCAAAAGAGAGATAGGGCTACCATGATTCAAACGGGGGTAATTGATAGTAGAACGGGTAAAATAACTTGGTCTGAATCGGTTGAGGTTGACCTTATATTCACTTTGGATGGAAGTGATTTATACATAGATGATAAGGCTAATACACACATTAAAACTTATGGGAAGTCAAGGGAAAAAGAGGGATATAATGATGATGGAGATGAGTTTGTCTCTTACTCATGGGATGCTTATGATGAAAAAAATAGAAGTTGTATATTTAGTATGACCCTATTTAAGAAGTTGAAAATCGTTACTTACGTTATTAGGTATAACGATGTCGCTTTCAGATATTACATCAAAAATTCACTTTCAAATTTCAGTTTATGAAAAATAGCTTATTAAACTTGGAGGAAATCATTAGAAATATGGCAGACTCCTATGGCTTTGTGATACTCTTAGACACGGGTAAGTCAGTTAAGGTAATTATGGATAATACCAAAAGCCTTCGTTTAATTGGTCATGTAAAGACCTTAGTACCCCATTTTGAGGATGGCAAAAGGGTTCGTGCTAGAGATTTCACCTTTAACATGAACTAATGAATGATAATGCCACCCTTAAACTATATGTAAATCAAAGACTTGTCTCTCAAAGAAAGGCTAACTCAAAATCCACTATTAACGAGATAATCGAAAGGTGGAAAAGGATGTATGCTTTAGATAAGCACAATTACAAGATTTATATACAAGTTCCTTCGAAAATGAACCCCAAATAGAGTTATTTTTGTAGACATACTAAATCCCAAATAACATGAGTAAAAACTTTTCAGAGGTCAAAGAGCAATACCTCTCAGACCCCTTGAATATGACCTTGACGGAAGCATCTCATTATACGAAACTTTCAAAGAGTTATTTGTATAAGTTGGTTGCTAAAAAATCTATTCCGCATATTCGATTGGGTTATAAAATTATTTTTAATAAGATTGCTATTGATGAATGGATGGAGAAAAAGGTGGTTGTGGTAAATGGCTAAAAAAAGTTCAAATAGAAAGTCAACGAAGTATCAGATAGTAAGTAAGCAATTTACTGCTATCAATAACTCATTACCCGAAGAACAAAAACTTTCTATTCAAAGAAGAAGGCAAATTATTAAGCAAGTCCTTCTTCCTTCTCTTTCCACTACGGCAAAATCTAAGATTAGGGCAAAACAATTAAAGACCCTGATTTTTGCTGAGATTTCTAAGCTACCACCTCGACAAGCGAATCTTTGTAATCTTAACTATATTTCTCCCGCACAATATGTTGATGTGCCGTGGTATGAAATAGACGAATTCTTACAAAAGAGATTACCCGACTGCATATTTGTGAAAGTTAATGCGGGTCAGTTTGGTCAAACAAAAATATTCAATACCCGAAACTACAATTACTACTCCAATGGTGTTCAGGAAATAACTGAAACGATAAGGAGGGAAGTAAATAACATGAGTGGTGCTTTTTATTCGGGTTATCAAATGTTAAGACCCCGAAGAAAGAATGATGGTCAGGCTGATAGTTATTACCTAGAGATGATTTTGTTCATTGCAACTATGGGTTCTTCTAACCCCGTGACCACTATCGGTACTGAAACAAGATTCAAACCCAAAGGTGGTGTAGAAAAGAAGCTATTCAAAAAAGAGAGCGGTAAAGTCAATCAAGAGTTAGACTTACTTTTTAATAATTTACGAAAGGAAAAGGAAAAGAAGAGCAGAGCATTTAGGCAGATACGTAAGGACACAACCAAGATTTCCAAAATTGCTAATAGGAAACAAACACCTCAGAATCAATTTAAGTTGATTGAGCAGTTTGCTACGAACTACGAAAGAGCATTGAAAAAACTAAATCGTTACTTAGAAAAAGGATTAATCAGCAAGGCTAAGTATGATAAATCACTGATAGAATTAAAACAATCTTTCGATAAGTTCAATGAGACTTAAAACACGTCAGTTTTGCTTCGGTAAGGATGAAAGTAATTTGCTCACCCGATTGAAAGACATGGGGGAGGATGCCTACATTAAAAAGGGTACTTTTAGTACTGAGATTATATGGGCTAGAAAGTCTTTTGTGTTTCCCTCTATGAAGAAGGGTGACTATCAAAAGTTCAAGGCGGGGTTGTTTCTCTTTAATAAGGTCAGAAAGGAGGCTAAATCCTTTTTGAAAAAGAACCCAAATATAAAATTACCCAAAGAGGAAAGGTCTATCTACTTCAACGAGATGCCCCACCTGAGTGTGAAGGTGTGTGGTACTGACCTTAATCATGCTTATTGGAGAATTGCTTTCAACTTGGGTATTATATCTGAAAACACGTACAAGCAAGGTCTACCTAAATCATATAAGACCTTACGATTAGCCTCTCTATCCACCTTGGGTGCGGGTCGGACTTTTCAGGTCATTAGGGATGGTAAGATAACAACCCAAAAAGAAACCTTTGGTGGTGATGAGGAACTTAAAAAGGTATACAAACTCATTAGGTTTACTTGTTTCAAGTATATGAATAAGTTAAGGAAGATGCTTGGGGAGGACTTTTTAGCCTACAAGACTGATTGTATATACTATATCGATACCCCTGAGAATAGGGAAAAGGTTAGGGATTATTTTACCCAAAACGACCTGACATTTAAGCAATTAAGCTAAATTTGGATTGGTTAAAAAAAATACCCCTTACATAAGGGGCAAATTTTTGGATACCTCACATGAGGAAAACTAAACCAAGACAAATTTATGAACACCAAGGAAACTTTCCTAAATAATTATAACAAGCCCATCATCAGGAGTTGTTTCAATTGCCTCTACTACGAATCAATGCCTAAAGAGAAGAACATGGGGTATTGTAAAAAGAGGCAGATGTATTTCGCATACACGATGAAAAAGACTGTTTATGCCATCGTAAAGACTTATTACCTATGCGATTGGCATACACACCAACGGGAGGATTATTTGCAAAAAAACGCACCCAAGGTGGTTATGAAGGATATTTTGATAAAAAAGCCAAAAAAAGACGATGAACTTCAGTTGGGAGAAGCCGACAATTCGCCATTATAAGTATTATTTCTTAGGTATTGCCAAACCGATTGTGATTCAAGCCTACAATAAGGCTGAAGCACGGGAAATCATAAGCCGTAATTGGTCTAAGTTGGCTAAACCTTATCAAATAAGCAGTATTATTGGGGAAACAGTTACATTACCGCTTTTCGGCATCACTACACGGGATGAAGGCAATATCAATTATATATGGGTGGGCAAGTCATATTCATCAACGGGTTGGATGATTAAAGAAGAATTCCGTAAAAAATTTGGAAGTGAACAACCTTTGACATAGTTTAGCATAGAATATCACATATCTTATACCTAAAATCAATTTTTATGATGGCTATGTACAAGAAGGTGTCAAAAAACATTTATCAGGAAGGGAAAACTCTTTTCCGAGTTCGTTTCACAATCAAGAAAAAAACAAGCAATTCTTTTTTCAAGACTAAGGCTGAGGCTTTAGCTTTTAGAAAGAAGAAACTTGGATTTTGATTATCACTTGTTTTGGTGGTGGGGAACAACCCCTTAAATGACTCCGTGCATCTATTTATTATTGTAAATTAGATGTAGTCAGCCACCTCTTTTATGCCAATTGGATTATACAAATACTTCAATATGACAATCAAGAAAAAACTATCTCAAAAGTTGAAGGATAAACTTCCATCTACTTCAAAACCTATTAAGTTTAAGCCCGTACCATATAATATATATCTTAATTCTTTAAAATCTTCAATTATTTCTAACGAAGAAGCATACAATTATCTGACCAAAGGAAATGATATTATTAGCCTAAAAAAGAAAATGAAGATTCAACTTCGTTTTAATACCCCATATCCCGAAAGGTCAATCTATAAGTGGCGGTTGTTGAAGGATGGGGTTGAGATAGCACTAGTCGATGATGTACAATTCGATGTACCCACTTACACTACCGAGGATGAGTTAATGATTGATGGAAAATTGATAAAAAAGTGGCACATTACTTGTCAAGCAACGCAAGTAACTATTATGATTGATGAAAGAAATGATAGCCTTATAGCTAAGATAAAATAGCCTACCACCTCACAACTAAGAAAAAACTAAAACTACTTAAATGGTCAAAATTAGCCAATCGCTTATGAAGTCCTACGTGGACTATCTGAATCAAAAAGAATGTGGGGTTTTATTCAAGGCAAATTATATTGACAAAGACCCTGAAGCACAACGACCGCCAAGTGATGCTATGAAGGTGGGTATATACTTTGAATATTTGTGTACGGGGGCATTACCTAAAAGTGGTCAAATACCTGAACCTGAGATGGTCTATAAGGGTACTGCAAGGGAGAAGATGTCTGCACCTTACGAAAGAGCGATACAAAGTGCTGAGATTTTCAAGAATATTATATCCCACTACGGAATTAAGATAAAGTCAGTTGGTTTGAATTTAGAATCCCCTGAATACGGAATGAGTGGGGTGGTAGATATTCATGCAGAATGGAATGGTAAGGATTGCTTCATAGACTTAAAATATAGTGGACTTATTGATGACAAGTGGAACGAAATGGGTTGGGATACTGAATCCCTTCACATGAAGGACTCACTTATGATTCAAGGTGTACACTACAAGATTTTAGCAAGAGAGGTGCTTGGTATCGATGACATTCCTTTTTACTACTTCGTTTTCTCAAGCCAAGACCCTAACAATGTTAAGATTATTTTACAAGAGGTGGAGGAGAGCAGAATAGCCTCTCACGTTGTTGCCGTAGGAAACGTGGTTACCAAGTTGTCATCAGATAGGTTTACTCCTTTACCATCACTTGTCCGTTGCTCAAATTGTCCTATTTATAACAAATGCCCACACAAGGTGGATTACCCATTGGTTGAGGAGGTTTACTATTAGAAAACATTAAATATTAAAATGATACACGAACTAAAGAACCCGATTGACGTACACACCCCTTTAGGTTACGGAAAGGCTATTGCTTGGATAGACTATGGTGTGGATGTAAACACTGTTTGGAAAGTAGTCTTTTATCATAATGGTATGGTAAGAAACTTTTATGATGATGAAATACTTGTTTATCCAAATAAGATGAATGGTGGTGACATTAGTATACCCTCTGAATGGAAGCCCTGATATGAAAAAGATTTTGGGTTTTTTGACATTTTTGATAAAACTAATTGCTTACGCATTGATAATAATTGCTTTTATACCAATATTCGCATTGGCGATTTTATTAACCTTTGACTCTAAAGAAAGAAACAATTTTAAACTATGAGTAATAATTTACCTACTAAGGATTTGGTGCAAACATTTAAGTCTCAAATTTCAAATTACGAGAAGCAAGTACTTCCGAACCTACTTGAGAAACACGGGATATCTCCCGCACAATTCGTTCAGGTGGTAATGAGCGAGGTAAAAAAGAACGAAAAACTGCTTCAAGCCTTTCAGGATAATCCAAGCAGTATGTTCGCCTCAATATTGGCGGGGGCAGAGATAGGTCTAATCCCTTCCGACATGATTGGTGAGTTTTACCTCATCCCAAGGAACATGAAGCAAAAGAATGGTGGGTACAAGCTATGTGTTACCCCCCTTATTGGCTACAAGGGATTGGTCAACATACTACTACGTAGTGGCGACATAACCCGAATCCACACGGAGGTGGTTTACGATGGGGATGTATTTGAACCCTCTTATGGACTTGAACCAAACATAGTCCACAAGCCAAACTTCCAAGTGCCTAGAACGGCTGACAAGATTACCCATGCGTATGCGGTTGCTAAAAACAAGTTGGGGGAATATCAGTTTGTGGTTCTTTCTAGGTCAGAGATAACGGCTATCAAGAATATGTCCAAGTATGAAAATGACCTTTACTTCAATGATTCTAAAAACCCTAATCGGTGGATGGAACGTAAAGCCGCCCTTATTCAACTTTCCAAACTCCTACCCAAAGACTATTATAGCAAAAAAGCCATAGGTATGGACAATATGATGGAAGGTGGTGCGGTAATCACTTTGGACGAGAACAATCAGGTTAAAATAGTAGAGGGTACACCTATCAAGCCGACCCGTTATCGTAACATATACGGGACTCTGAATAGCCCTACACCTGAATTACCACAACCTGAAGAGACAACCGATTAGTTGTCCTTCATTGTAAAAACGTAAGTAGCATCGTTGGTAGGGAAAAATGTTGTACCAAAACCCGAACTTGGTGCAATAACCCCTAAATAATAGCTACTACCCGTTGTTACATTAATAAGGCTAACATTTTGGGTAAGAGATGCGGTTGTTGTGCCACCCAAAATTACGTAATCACCACTTGCGGTGGTTATTGTGCCACTTTGTGTTACGGGTGATGCAAGGTTGAGTTGGTTTATGAAGTTCACATCGATTGAAATACTTCCACCCACACCCGTAAGGTCAATATTGTATAAAAACTGAGGTATTGCTTGGTTGTATATATTTAGAACCCCAAAAACGTAATCATTATCGTAGTTGGATATGAAAGTGTTACCACCCGAAGTAAAACTGAAGAACGAACCGATGCCTAGTGTATTTAGTGCATCTACCACCCCCTGAACCGACAATGTTTGAAGTGGGGCTACAAATATGCTGAAGTCATTAATTGAATTCGCTCTATACTGAACTGATACCCTATTCTCCGTGCCAAGTGTCAATCCCGTCACGTTCCACCGATATTCCGTTGTTGCGTTACTATTGTCTGCAAGGTCACTAGGGTTACCCATGATAGAAACATCAATGATACCCGTGGTGGTGTTCTGAAGATTTATCGAAATAGTTTCTGAAGCCATTTTGGACTATATTTTAGTTTCCCAATCTTCAAAAAAACCGAATTTGCCCATGGCACTCTCAAGAGTTTTAAAATTGTCAGGATAGAGAGCATCAAGAGCATCTTTCTTAGCTAATCTTTTCGCAAAAAACTGAACTTTTAATGAAGTCAAAGGAAGCAGACTGAACTTAAAGTTACTTTGACCATCTAAAACTACATCAAAATCTTTAGTTTCATAGAAAAGAGACTCTTGTACCTGATAGGGGTCAACAGTTGGGGTCAGGTTTTCTATTTTTTGATTACCATTTACATTATAATGTTGAAACTTCACTACCCCCGTTAACTGCTTTATGTTGTTTGTGAATAGATATACCTTATCGACAAAGTAAACGTAATCACCTAGGGACTTCTTAATCTCATCATAGGACACATTAGTAGCGGAAACCACCACTGCGGGTATCGTATTGTTTACTATCGTAGGGCTAAACGAAGGCACTATTCAATAGTTTTTAATATTTTTTCAGCAATCAGTTCTTGTCCTTTCCCGTTTGGATGTGTGCCATCTCCCGTCATGGACGATGACAACTGAAATTTATCTACAAGTGTGGCATTTCTTAATGCCAAAAACCTCTTTTGCAACTCAACATATCTAGCAACAAGAGGTATATAATCTTCTTTTTTTGTCACATATCGGGTGGTTGGCATCTTTTTCCAATCCATGAACCCCGATGGTTCATAACCCATTACAACATAAGCCTCTGCCCCTGAATCTCTAACCATGTCAATCATTTTTTGCAAGTTAGATTGTACTGATTCGTAAGGAACATTATTAAAAGCATCGTTCACACCACCATAAATGTAAACTCGGTCATACTGATTAAATAACTTATTTGGAAGATTAGTAAGCATCCACTTAGTGGTCATACCACCCTTTGCCAAAACATCTATTGTTAAATCAGGTCTTTTTCTCCTTATCAAATTAGGGTAATTGTTTGTACTCCTACCATTGTATTCGATAGCGGTTAATGAATCACCGACAAACAATATTTTCTTAGGCTTTTTTTTGGGCATTTTTTTGAATGCTATGAATAATACCACCACTAGGGCAGAGCCTATCCAAACCTTAGCCCATGTTGGTATTGATTTCATAACTACTTATTCTCCAAAATTACTTTACCTGAAAGGTCGCTTACTACCACAACCCCATCGCTACTACGTTTGTAAACTCTCACTTTAAGTTCTTTTGCAAACTCACGATTAAGTTCATCCAAAGCCTTTTCGTTCTCTCTATTGTTTACGGCATCGATGTATGCTTTCAAAGCAATAAATGCGTTCTTTTTATTAGCATTTGCAAGTTCTTTGGGGTCTATCTTAGGGGCATCTATCTTCTCTTCATTGCTCGTATTCTTGATACCCTTGTCTTTGAATAACCAAAATATAATAAAACCACCACCAAATATGATGAGTGCTTTCTTTAGTGTATCGTTCATTTTTTCATCATTTTTTTTGTTACAAAATATGCTACCACCCCGACTACCAAAATGCCGAACACAAGCATCCTAGTTTTTCGTTTTTGATTCAAGTCAATCATTTCTTTCTGATTCTTAGAACGAATTAGATTATATGCTTCGTTATAGTCCTCTTCGGTAATGATTCCACCCTTTTTAAGGATATCATTTATTTTAGATTGAAGGCTCGTTTCTCTTTTTTTTAGTTCATCTGAGATAACAGACAAAGCACCTTCCCGTTTGAGATTTTCACGGATTTTCTGCAACTCGGTTTTCAAGTCGCCAACCACCACTTGTGCTTCTCCTCTTGTTAATGTTTCCATCATTTCCTTTTTAATAGTACTACCGCAACTAATACAACCAACGCACCACCGATTATTAAGATGGCATTTCGGGTATCACGTTTTGTCTTTTCTTTTTCTTGTTCAATCTTAATCCTATTGACCTCTTGAATTAAAATGGCTAACCTTTCATTTTGGTTTTTTGCTCTAGCCACCTTTTCATTCAAATCCCTTTGGTCACGATAGGATAGTCGAGAGATGGCAAGTTCCACCTCACGTCTTTTGTTTGTATCCTTTATTTGGGTAACTGCCGACACTGTTGCCGAAGCCACCGCTATTCCCGCTTGTATAGGCATATCTTCTAATTTTAATAACTCATATAAACTACCCCCTCAATGGGTTCAAGTCCTTTAATATGTTTCATACCACACCTTTTGAGCCAATTAATTGCTCTTTCATTTTTATCGTACAAATACATGAAAAACTGATTGTTCAGTTTAATACGCATAAATTCAAACAAAGATTTAAGTTTCTCAGGTTTTCTCATTGTTTTATTGATTCCAAAAGAGTAAATCATGCCCTTTGCCTCACCTAAGACAACAAACCCAATAGGTTTAAAATCTTCATCAATCCCATAAATCTTCAACTCCTCGTTGTAATAGTAATGGTCTTTGATTTTTTTTATCGTATCAAAAACCATTCCTCTCAAAGAACGATTGCTTAGGTTAGGGTCGTAATACATTTCTAAATCCGAATCCCCATCCCAAGCGGATGTAACGTACTCCTCAAATTGGAGATAATTTATCTCTTTGAACCTCATTTAATATTTCCAAAAGAACTAGGGCGATACGTTGTTGTTGAAGACCCCGTAATTCTATTTATGGCTTGTACGTTCGTTGCGGTTGCTGGGAAAGTGAATGAACCCACACCTATGTTTGTTGGTGTTAGATTCATATTGATTTTATCCATCGTTTCACGAGACAATCCTAAGTTCTTAGCCAAACTCATCTGAGATTTTTTCTTTTCCGATGGTAGGCTAATTTTTATTTCTTTTGGAACAAAGGTGGGTGTAGCCAACGAAGGTTCACCCATATCAGGTGTTTCATCACC
>JACCDP010197476.1_pt1 | contig 13430 bp, 7 predicted proteins | sample 7445841 | NCBI WGS metagenome assembly JACCDP01 (sample SAMN15323441, study PRJNA562643) | freshwater metagenome | isolation source: river surface water | place: USA:Blue River Watershed | collected 2017-08-17
CCAAAACTGTAACCAGATTTTTTAGTCCAAATATCAAGCATTTTTTATTCCCAAGATACTATATTTATAGCACCTTAGGAATTAGAAGTTACCCTAACTTAAAGTTAATAGGGCCCTTTAAAGATATCGCTCCAGACACTCTAGTTGTAATGTTCAACTGGGCAAAAGGCCAAAATAAGTAGTTTTGATTGCCGCCCCAAGTAGATTCTACGTTAGTATAATCGTCGTCGTTGCCTGTATCGTAGATTCTGTCTTGACCCGGTATTGTAGTTCCAGTTAACCAAGTTTTAACTTGAGCCGGAGTAGCGGAAGGGTTTGATTGTAAATAAAGTGCCAGTACTCCTGCAACCTGTGGAGCAGCCATACTAGTTCCAGAAATGTTCGTCTGTTTATAGCTGGCATTTTCGTGATAAGCTACGCCGCCGCGTATATTAGTTTGACTACAAGCACTCATAATATAACTGCCAGGGGAACTGACTGTAACACCAGGACCTTGATTACTAAAGTCAGATTTGACTTCTAAAGGAGTGTAACTACTAATTTCTTTTATTGACCCAACAGTTATAGCTGACTCGCTGTGAGGACTTTGCCCTCTGTGATAATAGATGTTACCTAATGCTGAATGAGTCCAGTAATTGTTATAATCTGATCCAGCCGCCGTGTCAATTTTTTCATAATTATTTCCAGCCGCGGTAACTACGATTACTCCTGCGGACAATAATTCTGTGATGTCACTGTCAACACTGCCTACTTTATAGTTTCCTCTATAAAAGCCGTTGGAAAATCTTCCAATCATACCGTATTCTGATTTCTTTACAGTGTCGGTCCAAGGAGTTCCTCTGTAATTGCCTCCAGTTATGCTAGAATAGGCAACACTGTATCCCCAACTCATATTAACTATAGTTGGTCTTTTATATCCAGTAACAGGATCAATGGGTTTGTTTTGATGCCATAGTTTAATTACATCGAAGCAGTCAGTGATAGAAATACCGGATCCTAGGCCACTCACAGGATCTAAGTCACCCGAGCCTTCTAATCCTCTTACTTTTAAACTGTATATACGAGCATTTTTTGCCCACCCAAATGTTTTACCAGCAGCGATGCCAGCTACGTGAGTTCCGTGGCCGTCCCAGTCTCTATAGTGGTTAGCACTTTGAGTTCCTGATATTCCGCTTTCGGTATACCAGTTAATTTGTTGAACTCTGTTGTTGCCTTCGCTGTCTAAAAATTCGGGATGATTAACTTCGATTCCACTATCTTGTATAACAATGTCTACACCAGTTCCATCGTTGATATAAGTGTAAGGTCCTCCAGCATTAAGTCCTCCTGCATAAGGATCATTATAACTTATACATCTACGTAATCCCCAGTTTTTATTATCTCCTGCACTTACATAACTTTTAGTAAAATTATCATTTTGAGATAACACATTGTGTTCGATAATTAAGTTAGGATTTTGTTCTGGGGGAATTTCAACACTGTAAACTCTAGGATCTAATTTTAAAGTTTCTGCTTCTTGATCTGTTAGTGCATAATGACAGCTTAATAGACTGGCAGGTCTGTTATTTACAATATCAACAGCGTGATCCGGAACGTATGGATGATTGTTAGTAGTTCTTTCCATTTCATCCCAAAACTGATCGTAGTTAACTCCTTGTTTTAGAGATACAATATATTCTCTTCTTTCCATGATGATCCTAATTAGTATAGAGCGTTGAAAGCGGCACCGTCATAAAACACAGGATAAGGTACAACACCTGATTTAGTATCTGGATCCCAGGATACTCCATCTGCTACATAAAATGCTCCTGTAATAGGAGAACCTGGAGCCGCAGTTAAGATTGGAGGTTGGAAGCCTCCGTCTGTGGCGTACATCCAACTATTTCCATTTACGTTAATATTAAAGTTAGATGTAGTTGAAATTTCTGGATTGCCAATTCCTGTGCTTACAAATTCTTTAGCATAAATTTTATTGTTAGTAGTTAAATCGTTTTCGACTGTGACATCTGAATTGAATATAGCTGCTGGAACAACTGTGATGGCAGAACTGGTATCAGTGTCAATGTTACTAGCAAATAATACACCAGATACATAAGCATCTGCGTCTAAATTAATAGCTCCACTGCCATTAGTTTTAAAATCTAAACTGGCATTACTTACAGTGGTTTCAATTTGATTTCCAGAAATTCTTATGGTACCACCAATTTCTGCTCTGCTAATAATGCTAACAGTTTGAAATTCGTCGATTATCATTGCGTCAGACAGGACGTATCCACCTCCTGGCTTAGTGGTTTGGAAATACAATCTACCTGCAAGACTTGGTTGTCCAGATATCGCCGGCGGAGTCTGAGCTGCTGTTGCATAAATTGCTGCTGAAGCAGATGTCGGATAGCCATTGGTTACTATAGAGTTAACTCCGTCTAATCCAGTAAACGTAATAGCTCCTAGTATATCACCATTTTGCACGCCGGTAGTTGCATTAAGAGTTCCTCGTCCTCGTATTAAATTAATTCCGTTTGTAAATTGATCATTATGTACAGTAATAAATTCAGCTACAGAGAAAACGTTATTAGCACCAAATCCAGCATTATCTGAGACTCTAAATTTCGCCCCAAACTCTTGCACTCCGAGTGTGTTGTTTAAATCAATTCCGCCACCTAGTGTTACGAATTTTTCTTCACCAGTTGGGAACAAGTTTAATCCTCTTGTAGTAGTTTCTCTGACAGTTCCACCAGAGATATAAGAAAAAGAAGATGTTGTTATGATTATAACTTGTGTAGCAGTTGATGATACCACTTCATACACACCATCCCAAGATCCGCTGTTGACATTTTCAATTTTAACGAATCTTCCAGCGTAAAATGGAGGATGAGGATGAGTAGCGAAAGTAACAGTAGCTCTTCCTGCTATTGGCGTATTAGCTTGAATATTTGTAATAACCAATGGTGTACTAATTAGTTGACTAATAATAGTATTGGCACCTAAGATGTTTGCACTTAAACATCCTGCCTCACTGCTGAATCTCATATCTGGACCAGCACTGGTAAGGTCATTAGCATTGCCACTTAAAGAGTTATAGTAAGGAACACTGAAAATTGTGTTTGTAGGAGCAACAGAACCAACATTGGCCGCATCAATAGTTAATACACAAGGACTACCGGTATCGTCGACTGTGACAGAAATACCGTTGGCTCCTATGACTTGTAGCGTTTCAGAGTTATTGATTAAACTTTGAGTAGAATCAACTCCGGTAATATACCAACCTACCTGACTAAGATCAGCTCCACCACCTACACCTTGAACTGCGGATCCATCAATATTAACTCTAGTAACACCGCCAGGAGTTTCACTTACTCCGACATTAATACCATTCAATCCAACAAACTGAATAGTCTCTGAGCGATTAATTTGTGTTAGAGTTGAATCTAGTCCAGTAATATTAAAGTGATAATTTTCTGATACTCCAGTGCTTGGAGGAAAATTTACTACAGCGTTAATTTTTCCTGTACTGTCATTGTAGGTAAAAGTTATGCCGGTTGTTGTATTACCAACAAACATTGCTCCAATTACATCTTGTAGCCCTTCAGTAGTTAAATCAACTTCAGAAGAAACTGCGACACCTCCAGCTGTTGATCCATCCCCGATATACAGTTTGTTAGTATCTGTAGTCCAAAGAGGTTCGCCCAGTGCTGGTACAATAGTTCCTCTAGCTGATTCAAGTCCTTGTCTGATTCTAAATGCCATTACTTTCTCCCGACCTCTTAAAATGTTCCTAAATTAATGTTTATCTCGCTTGGCGTGTCAAATGTTCCCATATTAACACCTACCACAGATAATAAGTAGTGTATGGGTGATGGAGCATTTCCATTGAAATCTACGAACTCCCAATCACCTCCAGCAGCCGCAGGGCTGACCCAACTTAAATTACCATTGCCGTCTGTTGACAGTACGTAATTTGTAGCACCACCAAATATTTTTACTCTTCCTGCTGTGCCCAGCGAGCTTGTACCATTTACTGTTAAGTTTTGACCAATTGTGGCGCTGCCTGATGTCAAACTTATATTACCAGTTATATCTATGTTTCCAGTACCAGTAATATTATTACTATTAAGATTTAAGTTTGTTGTCAGTGAACTGAACTGCGATGTTAAAACTACTTCTGTTGCTGTAGAACTTAATAGAATATTTGCACCAGCAACTAAACTTTTAAAAGTTAAATTATCGCCAAGTGCTGGACTAGCCTGCTTGCCTGCGAACAGTGTTGTACCGCTGCCTAAATTTACAGCATTTGTAACAGTTAACGAGTCAATTTCTACAAAATTAGCATTGACTTTTTCAAAAGCCACACGTAGGTCATCGCCCGTGCCGTCGTTTGCGTAAGTTCCTAAATTAACTGTTTGTATAGCCATAGTTCGCTCTTTTTAATATTTATCGTTTTACAAAATTGAAGGCTGCACTGATCCTAAAATCTGTGCTGTTATTCTTTAATACTCTATGTTCAAGATTGCCTGAAAACACTAAAAAATCGCCTGCACTAGGTTGAAAAACTTGGAATTCGCCTTGACGTCTAAACTCTATACCACCAGAATTTTCTGGAGTTTGTATGTATAATACTGCGACCCACGGGTGACTGGTATGAGCGTGCCAGCGATATTCGTCCCCAGGTTCACCACAGTTAAACCACCATTCGTCGATCTTTAGATCACCTATGCTACCTGAGACTCTGTTAAAAGTACTATCAAACCAAGAGTAAGGATTATGTTTAATCCTACGACTGTGCCAAGTACCATACTGTCCGCCGCGAGCATTGTCTAAATCACGATAGAGATTGACGACTTCAGCCGCTACACTCTCATCAACTGCTATATGGCTCTGTGTGTACATAAGATTATGCTATACCATACACTGCTTTAGTGCCTTCATAGTTAGAACCTGTTGAGAATGTGTTGACTACAACATCACCTAGATCGCCTTGGAATCTATTAGCGGTTACAATAGACGATGTGTCATTGGTGCCAATACCAAAATAGGACGGTCCTATTGGACCAGACCTTGATGTAGATAGTGTGTTTTCTGTCCCGCCGTTGACTGAAATGCCTAGTGTTAGTGTCCCTGTAGAGTAGTAAAAATACAAGTGATTCCAAGCACCAGTGGTAACTGTTGTGGTGGTGGTTATAAAGACGATAGCTGAGCCGTTCCAAGTACCTGCTCTTACATTATTAGAACTGTCAATCTCAAGCATATTGTAATGGAAACCTGCATTTTCTAAACCTCCACCTAGTTCAGACATCAAGGACACATTACTAGACACCGGATAGAACCAAATGTTGAAATAAAAGTCACCTGTAGCGTTGTGAGCCTGTGTGGTTATATAACCAGTGCCGCTGAAGCTATGTATGTTCTTTGTGGTCACTCCGTCTGGCATTAGTTGTTGTATTAACAAAGGATCAGACCCTGGCACGGGCCTAATAAACTGACTAGACACATTATCCCAAGTATAATCGCCAACAGCAGAATTAGGAGTTCCGCTGTTTGCCGTCAATAATATCTGTGTTATAGGCATCGTGTATCCTTAATTGTCATCAGTGACATTACCTGTCAAGAACCAAGTGTCTGTTTCAACTTTTAACAGTGTGGCCATACCTTGATTGTCTAGATCCCAGTACCTACCTATAGTGGCTACGCCTGGAACTAATACATTTATATCCCCGCCATCTGCATCAATGCTGACTGTACCGCCACTGTTGTTGACAATAACCACAGTAAAGCCTATGGGCAGTGGATTGTCGTAGTTGTAAGGAACGTTGATTGTGGTATCGCTGCTAGTAACATAGATATGTTTGCCCATATCTTCTACAGTCAATCTATGATCCGCACCATTAGAAATTCTACGCTGTGGAATCTGCTGTGCTGAACTAGTCTGACGAGTTCCGTCAGCAAATTCAATAGCTCCGCCATCACGATCACGTATTTCTTGGAAGGTATGATATTCATCGCCGCCGCTTAGGTCAACCCAGTTAGACTCAAAGTTTGGAGTCCAGTCTTCCCAATTACCTGTGCCTATGACAGGAGTAAATGCTGCCGCTTCTGTGGCAGTGACTAGGTCCACATCGTAGGCATCAGTCTGTACACTCCAAACACCATAGACACCGTCGCAGTCACCAGCCTTGGGCAGTTTAACCAAGAAACCGTTGTTACTGCTGCTGGCAAAAGCATTAGTATATCCTGAGATATACAAGTGATCTGCGTCAAGGGTTAGATTGCGACCATTCTTGAATCGTTCGTCGGTGTTGTCATATTGTTGTACCAGTGTTCCAACCCACTTGCGATAAACTAGGTCACCACTAGTAGCAAATCTAATAACACTGATAACATCTTCGTATCTGCTTTCTACATTAGATTCTATAGCAGCATAAATGTCACCGTTGGTATCTATAGCCACAGAACTGTCGCCTCCTACAGTATAAGTTCTTCTCTGCCACTTGATATTGCCCGAAGTATCTAGTTTGGTAACAAATGCTTCATTATTATCATTATTATGACTTACTGCCAGTATTGATCCTCTAACTGCTACACTCTTGGCATAACTGTCAGTGAGTGTGGTGTTTAAGGCCTTGGACCACTGGTGTGTGCCTGAACTATTCAACTTAGTAACCACAGCACACCAATAACTGTTAAGAGCAGCACCTGCGGCATTGTTTCTAGAAATCATTTCACCTGCGGCATAGACATTGTTACTGCTGTCTACGGCCACTGATAGATAGCGTTCGTCGTCATATTGTCCTCCAGCACTGAGTACCTTGCTCCATTCGATACCTGCACCGTCTTTGTCATAGCGAACAACAAATGATTCACTGCCTAGTGTGTGTTGCACGGACCACGAACCTGATCCGCCAAAGTTAACAGCATCGCTGATTTCAATCTTACGGTGAGTAGTTGGTGCTGTTCCTGAGGCACCTGATATAGTAGATACTCCACCAGTACTTACAGAACCTACTACTAAAGATAAATTGTTTGTCGGGTCTGTACCACCAGCAAACACAGTCCCTAAAATAGTTATATAATCACCTACTACATAATTTGAACCAGCGGCAGAAATGCTATCAATCGCAATTGCTCCATCGTCACCTATTGTTACATCGATTGTAGCACCGCTGCCCAGTTGATGTGCTGTACCTGAAACACCATTATAATTTGTCGGGTCGCTGCCGGCAGAGGTACCTTCGTATGTAAGCGAGTATGATTCTATAACACCGCCGGCTTCAACAGCCGAAACAGTAATGATCAAGTCATTAACACCGTCTACCCCTCCTAATGACGAGCCTAAAATCTTAATCTTATGTCCGGCACGATAGTTTGTTCCTCCACTAACCAAAGTAAAAGAATATATGCCAGGATCACCGTCGTTGGCCACAACATTAAATGTAGCACCTGAACCTGCTCTGGTCGTACCAGTTAGGCCTGTGTAACGATTTACATACTGTATACTAGCACGACCAGTAATTCCAGTACCTGTGACATACCAACTGTTAGTCACTGGATGTACAGCGTTAGACGCTGTAGCACTGTTTAGAATAATCAATGTGCTGGTAGTACTGCCTGTCTGAGGTGTTACACTGATGCTGTTAAATTCATCATACTTGCGACCTACTACTGCTACGTCCCCATTAGTGAAGAAATCAAAGTCATAGGCAATAGTCGCACCATCGTCATTTGCATCACGGAGTCCTGCACTATTAACTACCTTGGCAGTATCAGGATCGATCTCGACTAATAATACATTGGTATAATTGCCGTAGTATTCACACAGCACTACCACATTGCCTGTAACAGGATTTAATTTAATGGCATTACATCTATTGTTGTTACTGTTGTCAAGGTCGTATAATCTTATTGACCATAGTATTTCGCCTTGGCTGTTGTAGCGAGCCACCCATCCTTGGCTGAAGTAATCAGTTTCTCCCGCTACATAAACATCGCCTGTGGCAGAATCTACTACATTACAACGGATGTCAACATCATCGGTGTTGTTGTTAGCAAGACCAAATATTGAGAACCAACCAATCTGTGTCTGCACAAGACGTAGGTCTCCATCATTAGGTATAGTCAATGTACCGTCGTTGCCAAACACATATTCATAAGGTGCTGATTTGAAAACGTGCTGTGCCAGTATGCCTTCTACTAGCTCTAGCTCAGGATCAGTAACATCAACATCCTCAGTGAGATCATTGACTATAGCTTCAATTGGACCCATTGGTTCATATACTGGTGCTGTGACTAATTTAGCAGGTATACGGCTTGCCTTGACAGTGAACTTTTCTAAGCCGCTGCCTATGGTCATTTCACGACCGTCTTGGTCAATTTGGAAGGTTATGCTTTCATCATAGATGTTGTTGCTCACACTGTCGTCTAGATCTTTCTGTCTGGCAGTGACCTGTACAGCCAACTTTCCTGAGTTGTTTAGGCTGAGATATCTACCTCTATTTTGTCCATCGTAGGTAAAACTGCCAGTACCGGTTCCGTCGTCAGCATCAGCACCTAAACGGTATCCATCGGCTTCGATATATCTCTGCCATAACACTGTGCCGCTGGTAGAATACTTGGCAATGGCTAACACATTGCGAGTAGTGTTACTAAATGCAAATTCACCAATATCTCTTATGGGATTTTGTTGAGCCACAGTTAAAGCACTGAGGTATATGTTACCCGAATCGTCGCAATCTATGCCTGTGGCCACTGAAGCACAAGGTCCAGGTCCTATTCTACGCATCCACTCTATGTTACCTGTACTGGTCAGTTTCATAACGTGTGCTACAGTTACCTGAGTAGTATCACTGTTGTCGTGTACAATGTCTTCTCTGCTGTTTACAGATACAAATATGTTGTTTTGGCTGTCTATGACTAGGTCAGCACCGCTGAAGTCTCTGCCTGATACGGGTTCAAATAACACCTTGCTCCAAGTATGGGCGCCTGTAGTTCCGTCGAACTTGACCACAAATGCTCCGCCAGTTCCAGGCTCAGTAAGTCCCACTAACACAGGATGCCCGTCGGCACCCACATCCATACCCCACGCTCTAGTGTCAGCAGCATAGTCAAAGGTCTTAGACCAAGCCAGTGTACCATCTGTAGCTGACACTTTCATTAATAGGCCTTTGTACTCATTGCCACTGTTGTTGTCTTCGTACTGTCCGCCAATAAAAATATTATTACCGCTCAGTACTATGCCGCCTACTTCTTGCCAAGTATTAACGCCATTGCCTACTAATCTGTAACTAAGGTTGCCATCTAAATTGCCTCCAAATGTGGCATCTGCAAAAAATACTGTGGTTTCGTCACTGCCGCTGTCGTAGGTTGATTCTAAAACTGTGCCTAGAGTGGTCCAGTTTGTGTTATCTTCTGAAGATTGGAATATCCATCCAGCAGCCAGCAAATTAACTTGGCCATAGACATAGACAGTCTGTACAGGATTTCCTAGATATGTTCCACTGCCTAATACTGTGTTTATGCTTACACTTTCAATGTTTTCTGTTATTACAGAACTCTGATAGTCCTTTTGCCATTCCAATGATCCTTCAGCAGTCAGTTTCATAATGACTATGCTGTCAACAGCATTGCCGTTATCCATACTGGCTGCAACTATGATGTTACCGTCGCTGTCAATGGCTATGTCGTGTGCAACATTAATGTCTAAGTCGTTATCGATCTGCTTTTGCCATAACAGGTTGGCACTGGTATCAAACTTACTGATGACCAATCGATTATTGTTGTTACCGTTGTTGATGTGCAGAGTGACCATATTGTCATCACTGTCATAGGCTACAGCACTGGCCTGTATACCACTAGAATCGTTATTAGAACGATTTATGACTGCCCAGTAGTCTGTGTTGCCTACTGTGACTTTGACTTCTTTGTCGTCTGTGAGACTTGCACCACCTCCGCCGCTAGTATAGTCTAAACTATTCCAAGCAGTTTCGCCGTCACCAATTTTAAACAGACCGGTGTCGTGTTCAAAACCTGGTTCGCCTTGTGCTAGAGTTGGATTTGCGTCTGTCCAGGCCGCAGCCGTGTCGCGTCTAAATTTAATTTTTGCCATTTGTTATGCTCCGTTTCCGTCAATTATTAATTCGGCTTCTGCTGGTGTGTAAGCATTGCCACCGTCTATTTCGTAATTCTGTAAGGCTGTCAACCTAGCAGCCAGTTCGTCAAGTGCTGCCGCTACAGTATTTACCGTGGGTTCATTCCAGTGGTCTGGGTCTTCAGGTGTATAACTGTTGTCACCACCACCTAACACTGAATCACCGTTGCTGTCAACGATGTCGCCGCCTTCGGGCAGTTGTAGGTTACCGTCAGTGCCAAAAGACCAAGTTCCATTCGCACCGTCGTTGGGGGCTATGTCAATAGCTTTGCCAGGATTTCCGGCAATTATAAGACTATCAAGTTGTGCACCAACGAATCCAGTTGGAGTGTCAAGCAAATTAAATTGAATAGATAAAGGAACAATTATTTCACCACTTCTCCTAAAATTAACAGAGAGTGTAGTCTCTTCATCGATAGCTAACTGACTAATAGTAAAGCCATTGACAGTATCGCTTGATAGAGTAGCACCTCCAGGTAGTTGTAGGTCGCCATCATTGCCAAATGTCCAAGTATTGTCTTTTGCTGTGATTGTGACCTTGATGTCGGCTTGTTCTGCTTGCCACAATTCATAAGCAGACTTGGCAGTGTTTGCTATTACTGCCATACCAACTGGCGGAGGTATTTCTCCAGGAGCGATATTTTGCATGAACTCCATTAACAATGTATATGCTTGATAACTTGGCAATCCCGCCCACGTTCTTGTTCCTGGAGCGATATCTGCCGCATCCTGATTTCTTATATCAACCCACGCTTGTTCAGCTTCAACCCAAGCGTCACGCTTAAAAGTAGCTTCGTCGTAGCCTGCCGTTATGGTTACGTCTCGAACACTTGTTAAATCAATACCATAAGCGGGGTGCATGGCAAAAGTAGACGTAATCATCTCGCCATCTACTCTTGTTGATAATTCAATAATCGATTCATTGCTTCCCACACCATTAAGACTTATAGCAGCATTTGAACCAACACTTTCAATCCAATGATACTGCGGCAATGTTAAAATACCGTTTGTGCCAAATATCCAACTGTTGTCGTTTGATGTAAGTTTGATAGCACCTGTTGATTCTACAGTTGCGGGATACTCGGGTGGAGGTGTAACTGATGGGTTAGTAACAAAGAGGCCAGCCTCATTGTCAAAGGTAAACCCAAGAGTGATGTCAAATGTGTATCCAGGAATGCCGTGATCTGCTTCTGTGAATCTAAAAATGTCACCTACAGTATATCCAGGATTTTCAGGATATGTAGGATCATCCATCTGTGTTTCAACAGCACCGTTTGGATTTACGACAAACCCTATACCATACTGCCAAGCAGTACCTGTTAATGTAATAGGATCACCAACTTTATGATCGGCATCCAGTACTGCTGTAAACATCTTTGGCAGTAGTAATGGAACTGTTATTGTTCCTGATTTGTCAAAGTTCCAATCTTTGCGGTTACCATCGTAGTCAGCAGTGATCACAACATTATTAGTAGCGTATAAGACTGCTGAGCCAACTATCGGACTGCTATTAAAGTACAGACCTGAATTTCCATCACTTTCGGATCTAATAGTAAGATCATTTGTTCCCAGGATGGTACTGTTAGTTGGAACAACCATGGTACCATCATAGTTAAATCCCCAATTCTTTTCAACGCCATCTGCTCTGGTAGCGATTTCAACTACGCCCTGTGCGGCGATGACCCTACCGTAGGTTTCGTCAGCAACATTTTCTTCAACGGCTTCTAATATAGCACCGTTGTTTGTTCTGACTTGAAAGTAGGAAGTATTATTAGGACCGTCAGGTTCCACATACTTCTTAATAAAAACGCCTGAGTTGTTTACTGTTACGGAAGAACCTGCTTCGTCAGTGGTAACAACAACTGTGTCATCTGTGACCTGAGTGATTCTTTTTGCGATAACAATGCTTTCAGCTGCTATTTCGATCTGAGATTCTACTGTTGTAGTTTCGCTAATAGTCCCGTCTATAGTTTCTTCGGTGATCGTTTCGGAACTTGATTTGCCGATAATCCCATTAACGACTGTAAGACTGTCCGGGAATGTTATACTACCATCATTGCCAAATCTCCAACTATACTCATCAAGTGTATCGGTGTTCCTTACAGTTATATTAACACCTGGTCCCCAAGCGGTAAGACTAATATCGCCGCCTAAAAATTCTGTGGTCAACGGCAGCGATAGTCTTGAAGAATATATAGGACTTGGACCACTCTCATCTACAATTTCTTCAAAACCGTATTGAGTTTGACTACCGACATACAGTATACCACTAAATCCTATGTTAACATTACCGTTAACATCTGTTGTGGCTGTGAGGCCTTCACTGGCTGTAAATGTCGGGGTATCGGTTAAATCTGTGTAACTACCCGAATTGGCAAATATGGGCTTGTTAACAATGCTGTCCCAAGTTAAATCGCCGCCTGGCGTAGCCGCTACTCGACTATTAATATATAAGGTGCCGTCGTCGGTAACGCTTAACGGAACACCGTCAAAATATACTGTGCTACCTGTGAGGTATATACTCTTGAAAGGTTTTTCTAATGAACCTAAATTATGTTCAGAACCTATGTTAGGAACAATGTCTCCGTGTACAGTTAATTCACTGTTTATTACCACCGCCTGATCGATAATAATATTACTACTATCAGTAGTGCTGAGTATATTATCGGTAAATTCAAAACTACCTATGTTTAATCCACCAGCATCTAATCCTAACGCTGTATACAATTCAGTAAAGTTGTCATTGACTTTACTGAACGCTGTGCGTAAAGGGTCTCCGTTGCCCTTATCCGCAGATCCAATGTTTATTATTTGTTTTGTCATTATACACGCCCCACAGCAACTTCGATAACACCAGCCTCTAGTGTATCCTTATCTTGTAATGCTTTACCTATAATCGTACCTACTTGAGGATTAATTGCTTTAGCAGCGTGTCCGGCTATGCCTGCTGTGGTTAGCAAATCGCCTTTCTTAACTTTACCAACTACTTTACAAGGTACACGACCTTGTAATGCTATACAAGCTCTGGTTCCTTCTAGTTGTCCATTCATCTTAAATGCTGGGTCAGTTGACACAACACCTGCTACACGACTATCGCTAAATGTAGTTGTAGTTGTTACTTCGGCATCGCCTCCAAACACTAACACAGTGCCTGGTTCGTATTCCTTGTCAGCACTATAGTATTCTGCTAAGTCAGCTGAGAAAGTTGATTCCAGTGTTGCTCCTGTTCCTAGAGTCCATTGACCTAACACTGTCACTGGAGTAGCAGTACTTGAACTACCTGTAGCACTTAGTA
>JACCDP010170281.1_pt1 | contig 13425 bp, 11 predicted proteins | sample 7445841 | NCBI WGS metagenome assembly JACCDP01 (sample SAMN15323441, study PRJNA562643) | freshwater metagenome | isolation source: river surface water | place: USA:Blue River Watershed | collected 2017-08-17
CGATCGGGGTCCAAGTGACCATGAATTATTGGAGCGGAGGGTCAAAGAGTTGGAGGGTAGGGTGATTCGGATGGAGTACGACATCCGCGACCGCGTGTCCCGTGAGGTGACTGGATCGATCCTTTCGCTCGTGGCTCTCGCCTTGATGCTCGTCGGGACATTCTACTTCCTGCGCTGGCTGTGGGAGTATGCCCGCACCCATTAACCTCTTACTTCTAGGCTCGGATGGTGGGGTTCTTGATTGTCTCTCCTTATTCACAAATATGAGGTGTGCGTGTGGGACGAACGCTGGGTCAGGCCGTTGCTCGTCAGGTATTCGTGCTTAAAGTAGAGATAAAGGCCGATTCTGGTGTCAGGCGGTTTTATTAACAGGCTGCCAATCGGTCGCGCATCATCCTCTTGATACTCTGTTGTACAGAGTTATATATTGGTTGATGAGCCATTACTTTCACCACGACAGTGCTGAGCAAGTCCTTAAGACCGCCGAACTTCGTAGACTGGCTGAAAGCGGTGACGCTAAGAGCCAGTACGAATTAGGCTGCTTTTTAGTTTATGATGCGGAAGGGGGCCCTAAAGATAAGCTTGTTCGTGAAGGCGTGCGTTTGTTGCACTTGTCTGCTGATCAGAATCACATTGAGGCTCTTGGCTCTCTGGGTGCTATCTATTTGCGTGGCCTTGAGGGTGTTGATTCCGATTTGGATCTAGCCAAACGTTATAACGAATTGGCTGCAGCGGAAGGCCATCACGGAGCAATCCAGAGTCTGGCTTATGGCTTTGCATATGGAAATACTTCGGACGCAGCGCCTGATTTGATAGAAGGCTATGCCTACTTTAAGTTGAGTGAATACATCGCATCGTCCACAGGTTTCTCTGCTGAAATCGCGCGTGATAATATCAGTATTCTTGGTGCCAGCATGGATGAAGCGCAGTCAGTTTTGGCCACGCAGCGTTTTGTGAAACTACGCTCTGAGCTTGAGGCGAAACCTGTTTGGATGGTTTCAATAGCAAAGAAGAAAAGGAGTAGCGATAAGGATAGGTATTCAAGGCTGTTAGACTGGTACTCTGAGGCTCTAGTTCAGGCTGACTCTTATCCTGGCGAGCATGTGCGTCTTAAGTCACTTCTAGACGAAATGGAGGCCACCATGAATAGGGACGATATGCTAGTGATTCGTTCCGATCGCCAAAAGCGCGGACTCTCGATTACACCTGTAACCGTCACTAATAAACCAAGTTTTGGTGAGCGAGGATGTCTTGGGTCAGTTTTTTTAGTTCTACTAGTTCTCCTCGTGGCGGTTTTATAACTTAGCGACGCGCCCCGTCTTAAGCCGAATACGGTAGCTGAACAAGGAGCCTGGCCTTATATTTGGAGCGTTTAACCTAAACTAGACTGATTAAAGTGGGTTACTGTTCGGACTGTTCGTTGGTCCGCTCTGACCCCTTGGTCCAAAGCCGAGATGGCAGACTTTACTTCGAATTCGGCCGGATCTCCTCGCGGAGTTCGTCGGCCATGGCCTGGGCTTTGTGCAGCTGGCTGGCCGACAGCTTGGCTTCGAGCGCTGCGAGGAACTGGCGCTGCTTGTCGCGGGTGGCCTCGTCCTTGGGGCGGTGGGCGCTCAGCCAGGCATACGCCTGGACGAGGTCCTTGGACACTCCCTGGGCTTTGATATACATGGTCGAGATCCTGAGGCACGACATGGTCTCGCCGTGCAACGCCGCCCGCCTGAACCATTTGTAGGCTTTCTGGTAGTCCTGGCTGACGCCGTCTCCGAGGTAGTACAAGTCCCCGAGCCCGAGCTCCGCCTCGCGGAATGACTGCTCGGCGGATTTCCGCCACCACTTGGCGGCTTCGCTGCGGTCCTTGGGGAGGCCGGAGTAGCCCTCGTAGTATGCCAGCCCGAGGAAGAACTGGGCGACAGGATTGCCCTTCAGGGCTGACTCCCGGGTGCGGTTGATGTCGTCGGCAGCCCCTGCGGTTAGGGTGGACATGCCCAGGCACAGGCAGGCGAACAGGCAGGTGATCAGACGGTTCATGGAGGGCTGGGGTTAGCTTTAGCTCAGACGCACTCCTCGGGGAGGTCGGTAATCAGGGGGTGCGGCTCGCCGTGGTAGGAGAGGGTGAGGTAGTGCTTGGTCCGGGTGATGGCCACGAAGAGCAGGGTGCGCTCGTTGCTGAGCTTGCTCAGGGGCTTGGGGCGGGCGTCCAGCTGGGAGTCGCTGTTGAGCCCGGGGATGAAGACGTGCGGGAAATCCAGCCCCTTGGCGCTGTGGTACGTCATGATGAACACGGTCTTGCGCTTCTCGCTCTCGGCCAGGTCGCCGCTGCTGTTGCCGAAATAGCGCAGGGGTATCCGCGCGTCGGCGAAGAAGTCGTTGAAGTCCTCGTAGTTGCCCTGCTGCATCGCCTTGCGCTCCGGGACCTCCCCGGCACCCTTGAGCTTCGCGACGCAGGCGGCGAAGTCCTGGATCTGGTTATGCTTGGGGAACAGCACCGCGGCCGGCGCCCCGGGCTTGGCGGCCGCTTCGGCGAGCTGGAAGACCTTGGTGAACTCCGCCGTCATGCTGTCGGCTTTGAGGACCTTGGCCCGGCTGCCTTCCTCCCGGACTTCCGCCCCCTTGGCCGCCTTGGCGCTGGGGTTGATGTGGTGGCCGATCTGGAAGGTGACCAAGGAGAGGCGGGGCATGTCCCGGAGGATGTGCACCTGGGGGGACTTCAGGATACCGCTGATCTGGGTCGGGGTAGGGCTCTTGGGGTAGAGGGATTGGGCCGGGTCGCCGGCGGCGATGACGTGCGGGGCATGGGCCACGATGACCTTGAGCTTCTCGGGGGCGACGTCCTGGACCTCGTCGACGAGGATGTGGTTATACTTCTCGGGAGAGTGGAAGAAGTCGTTGACCGTGCGCACCTCGACGGCGTCGGCCCCGGCTTCGGCCAGGCCCATGGCGGTGAGGTCCTTGAGGGCGTGGGTGTAGGTCAGGTAGCAGACCTTGGCCCGGCGGTTCTTCTTGAGCAGCTGGATGGCCGCATGGGTCAGGACGATGGTCTTGCCTGAGCCGGCATAGCCTTTGATCCAATGCCTGCCGGTCACCTTGGCCGTCGTCTTGCCGACGACGGTGCGCTGAGCCGGGGTGAGGTCTTTGAAGGGTACGAACCAGTCCATGGCGGTTTATGGAGGAAAGGCCCATTCGCGGGCAAACTTATTGGAGGTATTGAGTAAAGCGGGGAGGGTGGAAGCGGTTAGCGGTTGGCGGTTGGGAACACAGAGAGGCAGCTAGGGCAGCACGCGGTGCTGCCCCTACCTCGAGGCAGCTATGTCGTGACGCGGTCCCGACCCTACCTGTGGCGAGGAACGGGAGATTAGCGCCGAGCCCAGCTGTGCCGACGTTCAATTAGACGATTTAATCTCCGCAGACGGACCTAAATCCCGATCGAAAGGATAAGACCGATGCGTAAGTCTGAAGGCATGCGTAAATCCTACGTTATGCCTCTTTCCGTGGTCGTCGTCGGACTGGTGACCATCCTTTGGGCTGCATGGTCCGAGGGTATGTTTACTCCCGCCAAGGAGCCGCCTATTCTCACGAGTGATGAGCTATATGCCTCTATCGTCGGAGATTTGCGTGCGAAACGAGAGATGCCCATCCTGAAGGGTTATCTTTACTCCGAAGAAGTGAGCTGGGCGGGGCATGGTAATTTAAGCGACGGTCGCAGGCCGGTGCTCATGTTCGGTGAAGTGAAGTGGGAAGAGGTCGATGAATGGGAGAAGGGCCGGAAGTTGTTTCTTTGCTATGATGAGGCCAGGGGCGCCACGCTTTTGGACAAGCTTAGCGGTAAATGGTTACCGGTCCGGTTGGTTTACGACAAGGACATGAAACCGTCACATCCAATCGATTCTTATCTATTGTCGATCTACTCATTGGCGAGTTTGCACGTCAAAGCCGTCGCCGTCGAAGGCATGCGCCTTTTCAGGCTGGAGATCGATCGTTGTGACCGGGAGATCAACGCGCTCAAGCATCTGCCCGAGAATCAACGTCAGGCCTTGGCCAGGATCTGTGTTCTCCGTAAGGAGTATATCGAGCAGTATGCCCGCTTCGGGGCTGATGCATATTGGAACACCTACAATGGCACGCTGACCGCCGAACTTACTCTTCAATATGAAGTCGACCTCTGCCGGAACGCGCTGTTCGATCTGGCCAAGCTCTCCGAATACTATGCGACCTACAATGAGGAGACCCCTGAATGGAGAAGATGAATGAAACGTCCTTAGATAGGTTCGTGCAGGCCCAAGAGGTCACCTTCGATGCTGCGTTGGCCCAGCTGAAGGCCGGGCGGAAGACCGGGCATTGGATCTGGTGGGTCTTCCCTCAGCTGCGAGGGCTGGGTGCGTCGCATAAGTCGATCTTCTACGGCATCGCCGATGAAACCGAGGCGCAGGCCTATCTGCAGCATCCGGTTTTGGGCGCCCGCTATCGGGCATGCGTGGCGGTCGTCCATGGTCATCTCTGTCAGGCCGGCGTGGCGACGCTGACGCTCATGGGCAGCGAGATAGACGTCCTTAAGCTGCGCAGCTCCTTGGAGCTCTTCCTCAAGGTTTCCCCGGTTGAAGAAGCCGACCTGCGTTCGCAGGCCCAAGATATCCTGAAGGTGCTGGGGTAGGGGCGTGCTCCCCGCACGCCCGTGACTTCTTAGGTCAGATACATCACGCCGCACTTATTGCAGCGCCATGTGCGGACATAGTCGGCCATCTGCGATTTATAGTTGCGGAGGGCCTTCTGATAATCGGCTTCGATCTCCGCCTCATGGCGACGCCATGCTTTGACGCAGAAGAAACAGGCGACAGCTGCGAACACGGCAAAGAATATCATCGAAACGCCTTCATCGCGACCTGAGCTCCTCTGTAATAGTGCAATTCCTCCGGCTCCAAGGCCGAAGGCTGTCAATCCGGTCGCGATGGTGAGCAGGCGTGAAATGATGAAGGGTTCCACTTTTTCGGGTTTGATCGGCGGCGCGCATTTGACGCCCACCTTGTTGATGGACTCGCCCCCTGCCCAGAGCCTGAAGCCGCTGGAGGTGCCGGCCGAGAGGGAATGCTGCTGGAGAGAGGCTTCGTAGGCCGCGTGGGCCTTGATCACGTCCGTCGAGTGGCAGGAAGGGCAGGACGGGCCGATCTGCTGGGTCATGACGACCTGTCCGGAGAGGGCCTGCTGGGCTACGGGGAGGGGAGGCACGACGACCTGAGGGACTGCGCTCGGCTGAGCGGCGAAGAGGCTGCTGACCGGCTTCCACTCGGACATCCCCTGAAACCAGAAGTAATCAGTCGGCAGGATGACGCCGGCATTCATCAGCGCCTGGATGTCGGCCAGCTCGAACTTGCCGATTTCCTGGGAGCCTCGGTTGACGGTGTATTTCATGGATGGGTGATGTCTATGCGGCTGGCTTTACCTGAAATCCATCAAATTATCGGTTTAATTTGATTCTTCGCGGTTCAGGGGAGGGTCGGGCGGCCGGATGCCCGGCTCCAGGCGATATTGTTATTATACTTTATAAATGACATCTGAGGGGGTTGCGGAACCCGTCCGCTCGGGCATAGTGCGCCCACTTACCCCATGAGCATCCATCCGAACGACTATAACCTCAAGCAGGTCCTGTCCGAAAGCGGCGACCTCTACGTGCCCTGGTTCCAGCGCAACTACACCTGGGACGAGGATAACGTGGACGAACTCTTCCAAGACCTTTTCGAAGAGTTCTCCTGGGAGAACATCGTGGATTCCGCCCGCAACCGCACCCAGCTGCGCGATTACTTTATGGGCGCAGTGATGCTCTGTGGTCAGGGCGACGGCCGCCGCATGATCCTCGACGGCCAGCAGCGCTTGACGACTCTGACCATGCTGCTCGCCTGCGTGCTCAAGAAGATGACCCATCACCCGGAACTGGCCGCCCTGCACGCCCAGGGCGTCGCCATCCTCCGTAATCAGGCCGGAGCCAACCGCCTTGAGCTGAAGAAGGACGCTCCGGCTGGTTCGAACGATTGCGACGAGACCATCTACGCCCAGATCATGTCTAGCCTCGGCGTCGACCAAGAACTCGAGTGCGAGGCCGAACGATTCACCCCCGCAGGCCGCACCCTCATGGAGCGCCAGATCTTCCTGACTTATCAGTGCTTGGGAGATAAGCTCAAGGAGCTCATCGAAGATTCAAATCGTTTTAACTATTCAGAAGAGCTTGCCCTGCAGCGTATCTTCGAAGTTCTCACGACGAAGCTCATCTTCGTGTCCATCCGCACCGACGACGAGGATTACGCGATCAAGTTCTTCGAGACCCTCAACGCTCGCGGCGAGGACCTGACCCCCGATGACCTGGTCAAGAACGCGCTTTTCCTCCGTGCCGGAACGAACCAGGAGATCCGTAACGAGGTCATCGAAGGCTGGGACAACTTCGTGCAAAATCTGAAGGATCCCAAGGACCGCATCGACTTCCTTCGCTTCGAGTGGAACAGCCGTCACCTCTTCATCGGTAAATCCCGTATCTATCGCAGCTACAAAGGTTACTTCAACGAACTGAATGGTCGCGACGCAGTTTCAGCTTTCTGCGCCGAACTCGTCTTCCAGTCCGAGTTCTATAAGCAGACCCTCAAGGCTTCCGGCAGCTATGAGTTTTGTCGCGGACTGTCGCACCTCGGTGCCAAGATCTGCCGTCCGGTCATGCTGGCTACCAATCACAAGTTCCGCTTGGAACTCCCTTCGGTTAGACGCGCCCGCGTCTACGAGGTCGTCCGCATCCTCGAAGCGGTCATGACCCGCTGCGCCATCTGCGAGCGCGTCACGACGGCGCTTGAGAAGGGCTTCAGCGAAATCGCGCGCAAGATCATGCTCGCCGAACTCCCGTCCGATCAGGCCTGGGCCCAGCTCCTGGCGGAAATCCGCGTCCATCTCAACGATCCGGCCTACCGTATCCCGACCGACGATGAATTCCGCCATCGTCTGCAGAACGCCGTCCTCCGCCCGGCCGACCTGCGTAAGCAGAAGTGGCGCATGTTCTTCGCGACCCTCGATCGCCATATCGCCAGCCCCACGTTCATCGCCGTCCCGCAGATCACCCAGATCAACCTGGTTAATGTCTCGCAGGGTAATCAGCAGCTGCACGAGTCCGTCGGCAACGTCCGGGTCTCGCTCGAGGGCGGCGCCTTGAATGGTGCGACCACAATCAATCCGCCCCTCGCCGCCCAGGTCCCCGGCCATTGGTCCGCCGCGACCATCGCGACCCAGAAGGCCCGGGTCATCGAAGCCGCGCTGGCCTGCTGGCCGGTGTGAGCTTCGGTGGATGCTGAATAGGATTGAAGATGGCACCCAGACGTTAGTCTGATCCCATGGCCGCTCCTCGAGGCATCCGCCCCACGCTCAAAGGCAATGTCGACGAGGCCTTGCGGCTCTTCGCGATGGAGGCGGAGTGGGGCGGCCTGAACGTGGACGAGACGGAGTTCGTGCTGGAGGAGGCCTTGAAGTGCTATGGCTCCATCGCCGACGGCTCCCAGATCCGCACGCTGTTCGCCTTCTACCGTCGCTACCTCGGGATGGCCGACCTCGCCCGACGCCAGGCCCTGCTGACCCGGATCACCGACTTTATCAGCGACGGCCGCCAGAACCGCTACTTGGCGCTGCTTTGCTTCCTGAACGCCGACACCGACGGGCAGATCATCTCGGGCGCCGCCCTCGATATCTCGATGGTGATGCCCCGTGAGAACGGCGACCCCCTCACGGGACCTAAGCACGTCGCCTTGCATGGCTGCGGTGGCCTGAGGTCCAAGATGGGTGGTTCCGCCTCCGATGACGAAGGGCATGCCGCCGCGGGGCTGCTCTTGTTGGGAGACATGCGTCTCTTGCCTCTGCTCGAGGAGATCTGGGCCCGGCTCACCCCGAACGCCCGTAACTACATGATCATGCGGCGCAGCAACCTGGTCTCGAAGCTCGCCGTCGAATTCTTCCTCCGTCGCCTCGAGGCCGATAAGGACGAGGAGTATCACGGCATACTGGGTGCGGCCCTTTACAAGCTCCCGGAAGTCGCCGCCGGTCAGCCGATCCACGCCATTCTGGACATCCGTCGCAACTTCGGCCTGCCGCCGGGCATGGAACCGATGGAACTTGTCGGCAAAGAATCCATGGCCGAAGCCTTCGCCCGCATTCAACCCCGCTTGAAGGCGCTGATCGACCGCGAGAGCGAACCCAAGGTCCTGCCTTCGGCTTATGCTGTCTGGGCTAATGCCGCCGGGGTAGCCCCGGAGCCGACGACATCTTCCGACGACTCCGAAGAATCAGCGGAGGAAGAGGGTGAAGATGAGGATGATGGTTCTGCCTACATGGCGCGGGTGCTCGATCAGGAACTACATGAAGAATTCTCCGTCATCATGGAAGATGACGAACTTCCGCCCGAGATCTTCTTCTACGAAAACCCCTATATGGTGAGGGATGTCACCCCCTCCGAACTGCAAGACGAGCTCTCGCCGCAGAAATTCCTGCCTTTGCTCGTCACCGGTATCTTCAATCCTTTCGGCCCCACCTTGTGCGTCTATGGCGTTCAGGACGAAGGAACCGACGACTGGCGGGTGATGCGCTATCAGCTCAACCCGTTCTCGTGCGTCAAGGGTCCGGTGGCCATGTTGGACGGGGAGAAGACCTCCTTCGCCACGGGTGATTTCGACGAAGCTGAGTCAGAGAAGCGCAAGACTCTCGTGGCTCATGGTCGCACGACGCCTTCGTTGGACGTCGTCCAGGACATCCTGACGCGCATCGTCCTAGGCAGGAGCCGCCTGCAGGTTTCCTTCAGCCTATGCGTCTCTTCCGCCCGTATCTCGAAGCAGAAGTCGCTTGAGCGTGTCGCGACGGTCTATCAGGCCATCCCGAAGGCCCGACAGGAACTCAACGACCTTCGCGACAAGAAGAAGCGCACCGATCCCTGGGCCCGGGCGGACATGGAAGAGGTGATGAAGCGGATCCATGATCCGCTGCCTGAACCGGCGCCTTTGACTCCGGCCGAAGCATCCGAACTCGCCGCAATCGTCTTGGATCGGAATCAGCAGCGCATCGAGATGACAAATCTTCTGGCGGCATGGGAGGGCGCGATCGGTTTCAGCCCACTAACACCGGTCTTGTCCAAGAACCAGCTGCTGGGTGGGCTGGTCATGCTCACCCCGGACATGCCCAATCTGGTCAATCACTCCGACCCGTTCCATCCCGACGATCTGACACGTGACGTGCCGGGTGCCACCCGTGCGGCGGCCGCCCCGGAGCCCCCAGTCGCCAGCGCGCCCCAAGCAGAAGCCAAAGCGGAAAAGAAGCGTTCGCCTTCGCCTGATTACCGTGGGTTGCTGGGCTTCATCGAGACATTCGGCCTCTGGGAGCTGCCCCTGAACATCATCGGCTTAGTCTGGGCCTTGGTCTGCGCTCAGTGGCTTCTGGCGCTCTGTCTGGTTGGCTTCTTCCTGCTCAATTTTTTCCGTCTGGCGCTCATCGCCATCCGCTACTCGTTTTCCCGATGGCTGGCGGTCGCGAATTACGGCCTGATGTCCTGGTATCTCGTGGATCGTCTCGACCCGGTCAGCATTGCCGTGAAGTCCGATTCGCCCGCCTCGGTCATGCTCCTCAAACTCCTGCTCGGATGGTTCGGGATCATGGGCGTGCTCAACCTTGGTTTCTTCACCTATGCCAAGCGTATGAAGGAAGCGCCGAATCTCCCTGAGGAAAAGAAGTAAGGCTACGTCCGCCGACCCGATGGCTCTTTGGAGGTCTGCGATGGGTCCTCAAAAGCCCCCGTACTCCTTGCCAGGAGGTAGCGTTCGGGCATAGTCTCGGTCGATGCCCATCCCTAAGAAAATCCTCGAACAAGCGATGGCCGGGGATCCCCAGGCGCAGGTGAAAGTCGGCCGCCATTATGCCGAGGGCAGGGAGGTGGATTACGATCTCGATCAGGCTTTCGGTTGGTTCGAACGGGCTGCGAACCGTCACCACCCGGAGGCCCTGCTCGAACTGGGCCTCGCTTACGAATATGGTCTGGGTGTCGATCGGGATTACGATGCGGCGTTCCGTTCCTACATGCAGGCCGCCCGCGTGCATGTCGGTCCGCTGCCCTTTACCCTGAGAGGCATGGTGCTCACCCAGAACCTCTGCATGGAACGCCATCGCGGGCAGTTGGCCCTGGCCGAGGCCGGCTTCGCCCATTCCCAGTGGGCTTTTGTCTACGGGCCGGAGCGTGAACACCGTTGGACAGAAAATAAAGACAGCCGTAAGTGGACCCGACGGGCCGCTGAACTGGGCTATCCGCCGTCCCTAAAGTCGATGGCTTGGCAGATCTCAGCCGGCCAAGGCCGGCCGGAAGATGAACCGAAGACCCTGGAATGGCATCTCAAGGCCTATGAGCACGACAAGCTGATCGCTAAGTCGATCTCGATGCTCTACGAACCGTCTGACAAGACCAGCTGGCTGTCCGCCCATCTCGATCCGAAGGTCCGCGGCATCGTGCCCGACAAAGCGACGTCGGAGGAGTGGAACCGACGCTGGCAGGGACATCTCCGCGAAAAGCGGATGCTCGCCGTCGCCGGCGGCTCGTCTTCCGATGCCCGAAGCCTAGGGGATCAGTTTTTCGCCGGTAAAGAGGGCGCGCCGCAAGACTATGCCGAGGCGATGAAATGGTATCAGAAGGCCGCTGAGCTCGGCGACAACTGGTCCTGCGGACAAATCGCCAAGATGCATCTGCGCGGGCTTGGGATGCCGGCCGACCTCGAGAAAGGCCTCGCCTGGCTCGATCGCCAGTATGCGATCACCTATTGCGAGGGCACCAAAGTGGTCGACCAACGTCTGATCTACCACTGGGTGATGCGCCCGGTCGTCGAGGGCTATCTAGACCACCTGAACGAAGAGGCCCTGTTCGCCTGGCTACAGGCAAGGACAAGGGCGTATGTACCGGGATGCGCCGCCTTGAGCGGCAGCTACTACGGCGAGGGCGAAACCGCTCATCTGGCGACCCACGTCTGCAAGGTTTTCAATCCGCATGTCTTCGTGAAGGAGCCGTTGAAGCAGGCGGAGAAGAATATCGTCCAAGCGCGAGCGGCTCGTATCACCCGTCTGATGGAAAAACAGAAAGCCGCCATGACCGCGCTTGCCGAATCGGGTGACGCTGCGGCTCAGTTCTGGCAAGCCGATCAGTTCAAGAAGTACAAGGGCAGGGCGGGCCGCGCCCTGAAGTGGCTCCTGTTGTCGGCCGCGCAGGGTTTTTCACCTGCCCAGTACCAAGTCGGAAAATGTCATATCGAAGGCGATGGGGCTCCGGTGTCGGAGCCAGAAGCTCGGAAGTGGTTGAAGCAGGCGAGCCTGCGAGGCCACGCATGGGCCCAGCGCGAGCTGATCAACGTGCTTGGAGGCACTTGTTATTGGGGTGATCGGGCCGAAGGCGTGGAGCGCAAGCCTGATGCCCAGTCTTTGTTCGAAGGATATGCCTGGTATCTCGCCTGCGATTATGAGGCCTCTGGGGCGGAGGCTTGGAGTAAATACAGCCCAGAGAAGGTCCATGCCGCCTACCAACGGGCTTCCGAGATCCGGGCGGACATGGCCCGTCATGCTCCGAAGCAAGGCTCCGCCGCTGGCTGACCTGACGAGGGTGCTTGGGATTGACCTCGAGGCAGGTGGGATTTAGCCCCGTCGTTGTGTTGTTCTTCATGAAGATCATCGGTAAGGCGAAGGTGGCCGGATGGCTCCTCTTCGCCCAGGTGATCCTGTTCTTCATCGGGATCAATCCCGAGGCGGGTGTCAGGCCCGGACAGATGGGTCTCTGGGATTGGGCTTTCTTCATTCTCGGCGTGCTCAACGTCCTTTCTCTGTCGGCGATGTTGCTGGTCTATCTTTTCGAACGTGATCTCGGCCTCTGCGGAGAGCCCGGCGTGCTCCCTGCCTGGGCAGCGTTCTTCGGGTGCGTGGCGCCGGTCGCGACCAACCTCGAGTCGAAGCCCGTCGAGGTCACTCCGCCTGTTTTCTTCCAGCCGCGTGGTCGTCGCTTCTCTTTCACCTGCAAGGCCTGCGGCGCGGCGAACGAGGTTCCCTTCCTCGGGGCGGCCTGCGAGTTCTGCGGGGAAGCTCCGCCGAAGGCGGCGGAGAGCCGTGGCTCCCGTTCCTCCAAGGGTTCCCGTTGACTCCCTGAGCCATGACCGAACCCGCCGCCCAATCCTCGCCGACTGCCAAGCCGCAGCCCTCGAATCGCGACATCTATGTCGTGGCGCGCCTCCACCGCTTCATGCTGGTGCTCGGCATCGCTCAGGCGATCCTGGGCCTGACCTATCTTTTCGCCTTCAAGCTGCTGCTCGACCCCTCTCCCTGGGTCGACCGTCTGGGGTTCCAGCTGCTGATCGGGTTAAGCCTGTCGCTCTGCCTTTGTTCTGCGGCCGCGACGCTGCGGGTAGGGCGGCTGATGCATGCGGACTTCACCATGCTCTACACGGTGGCCGGCGGCGTGCCCTTCATCGGCACGGCTCTCGTCTTCACCTTGGACACCGAGATCCGCGAATACCTCTCGGGGCACGGACTCAAGGTCGGCGTGCTGGGCGTTTCCTCTGAAGACGCCGAAAAGCTGGTCGCCTGACAGCTCCCGCGGATCAGCGCGTGAAGGGGATCGGCTGGACGCCGAGCTCACGGGCCTGCTGGATGTTGATCTCGATGAACTGCTCTTCGTTCTCGTCCTCCAGTTTTGCGGCGATCTTATTCAGCGCGTATTCGCCCTTGTTCGAGGCTTCGAAGATGGCGGCGGCGAGGGTTTCGGAGGAGAGCATCGTCGTCTCGATGGCATACAGGAACTTCTCGTTCTTCTCATCGCGGACCGCCACATAGGCATGGCCGGGCACGAGGATGATGCTCACGTTGAGGCCGATCTTGCGGAGGATGGAGGCGAAGACCACGCTTCCGTCGACGCAGTTGGCCTGGGAGGAGGTGATCGTCTCGTCGACGAAGCGCACATGCTGGAAGCGGTTGTCTCCGCTGACGGTCGAGCTCGCGATGCTGGAGTAGCGGATGCCGCGTTTCTGCAGGGCGGTCCAGATGGCGTTAAGCTGGCGGCCGACCCCCTTGGGGCCGAGCTGATAACCGTAGAAACCCTCGCAGAGCCTGGTCTGGATGGCCTCGCCCAAGAGTCCGTCGATCCACGGATGGTTCTCGTTCACGAAGCCGGCGAAGCCGAACGCGCTGTTGTAGGGGGCGGCCTGGATGACGCCTTTCTTGGTAAGGTAGTAACTGGCGGAGGCCGTCTGGCAGTCGTTGATCTGGTGGGCTATCCAGGTGTCGCTCTGGGTCTTGGCCGCCTCACCCTGGCGTTGGATGGTGTAGGTGACGTTGAACGGCGTCGACTGCCGGAGCTTGGCCAGCGCCTCGTAGTCGTAGACCATCTTCGGGGCTGCC
>JACCDP010658795.1_pt1 | contig 13424 bp, 12 predicted proteins | sample 7445841 | NCBI WGS metagenome assembly JACCDP01 (sample SAMN15323441, study PRJNA562643) | freshwater metagenome | isolation source: river surface water | place: USA:Blue River Watershed | collected 2017-08-17
TTATTTTATACTATAAAGAGTACTATTTCTTTTTTAAAAAAAATATTAAAAATTTAATTTTTTTTTTTATTATTTTATTTTCATTATTAATTTTTGTTGCATATAATCCAATTTTAACCTGGGATGGGATTGCACACTGGTATTTAAAAGCTATAAATTTTTATCAAGGAGGAAGTTACAAAGATCTATATACTCTCCCATATAATTATTACCCCCACCTCGGACCTTACGTTTGGTCATATTTTTGGAAAAATAGTTTTTTAGAATTGGAATACTTCGGTAGATTCTTTTTTGTATTTATATTTGTAGTTTCAATTTTTTCAGCATGTGCACAGTTAAATAGAAAGTTTTCTAATTTGCAAAAAAGCATTTTAGCATTTTTTATAGTTTATTTGACTACAGATTCTTTTTTATTAGGTGGATATCAAGAATATTTATTATTTTTTATTTTTTATACTTTCTCAAGATTTTATAAAGTTTCTACTTTCATTGCACTTAGCAAAAGAAGCATTTTGTTGCTTTTTTTATTATTAATTTCAAATTTAATATTATGGGTTAAACAAGAAGGTTTTTTTTATTATTTTATTTTAAACATGATTTTAATTTTTCATTATAAAAATAATATTTTAAAAAATAAAACCTATATTTTTTTATTTTTTTTACTATTAGTTTCTTTTATTTATATTAAAATTTATTTTCTTGGTACTTTAAAGTTTAATGAAAATATTATTAATCATCAATTAATTAATAATTTAAATATTTTAATATTATTTAATAAAATATTATTAATTTCTAAATATATTTTAATTAGTATTTTTAAATATCCAATTTGGATACCTATAATTATTAGTTCAGTAATTCTAATCTATGAAGGTAATTTTTTTCGGAAAAATATGTTTTTGTTTAGTTTTTTTATTTTAAGTGTTGGTTTAATTTTTGCTATATATTTGCAAACTACAATGGATTTAATTTGGATTCTGCCATTGACTTTGAGTAGATTAATTTTTCCTCTGTCAGGTTTTTTTATTTTTATAATTATTGAAATGTTAAATAAGAAAAAAAATTAATTATTATTTAAAAATTTTTACTTTAAATATTTCATACAAGGCATTCAATATATGATAAAATTTTATTTTTTTTTCAGCTGAGAATTTTCTTGGCTTGTATTTTATAAACACTTCTAAAATATTTAAGTTTTTTTTACAGATTCTACTAAAAAACTCAAAGTCAAAACCTGCGTGATATGAATTTATTGGTATTTTCTTTACAGATTCAGTTCTATAGAATTTCCCACCAATTATGTCTGTGAAATTTTTTTCATAAAATTTATTAATTAGAAAAGTACATATAATAGTAGCAAGATATGCTGGTTTTTTCTTTACAATTTCAATTATATTTTTATTATTTTTTTTTAAACGTGATCCAATAATAACATCTAATTTTTTTTTCTCGGCTAATAGAATCATTTTTGTACTGATTTTATGATCATATTCTAAATCGGCATATTGAATAAATATGTAATCTCCGCTTGCTTTTTTTATCCCCTCATCGATTGTTTTTCCATAACCCAAATTTTTTTTTCTTAAAATTATTTTTATTTTTTTATTATTTTTAAATGTATTTATAATTTCCTGACTTCCATCTGTCGAACCATTATCAATTATAATTATTTCTTTGTTAGAATATTTTAAGTTAATTACATCATTTATTGCTTTCTTTAATGTTCTTATTTCGTTGTAAACAGGTATTAAATAAGTTATTTTTTTCATGTATCTAAATTAACAAGTACTATTTAGAAGTAATTACTTTTATTTGTTTATTGTTTTAATAATTATATAGATTAAGAAGTTTTAAATATGAAGGCAGTAATTTTAGCAGGAGGTTTAGGTTCACGAATTTCGGAAGAGAGTTTTTTAAAGCCCAAACCGTTAATTGAAGTAGGAAATATGCCAATAATATGGCATATCATGAAAATTTTTTCTCACTATGGCATAAAAAAATTTATTGTTTGCTGTGGCTACAAAGGTTACTTAATAAAAGAATATTTTGCCAATTATTCATTACATTCCTCTGATGTAACCATAAATATTATAAAAAATAAAATTATTGTTCATAAAAAAAATGCAGAAGATTGGCAGATTACATTAGTTGACACAGGAGAAAATACGTTAACAGGAGGGAGAATTTTGCGTATTAAGAATTATATACAGGATGATTTTTTGTTAACCTATGGTGATGGCTTGGCAAATATTAATATAAGTCAACTTATTCAATTTCATAAATTAAATAAAAAATCAGCAACGATGACTGCAGTTCAACCATCAGGAAGATTCGGGATTGTAGAAATTAATAAAAAAAATAATCTAATTGAAAATTTTATTGAAAAACCAAAAGGAGACGGTTCTTGGATAAATGGTGGATTTTTCGTTTTAAAAAAAAATATTTTTAAATATTTAAAAGATGACACTACTATATGGGAAAAAGAGCCACTAGAAATCTTGTCAAGAAACAAACAACTATGCGCTTATCGTCATAGTGGGTTTTGGTATGCCATGGATACTATGAGAGATAAAAATTATCTAGATAGTTTATGGAATTCAAAAAACGCCCCATGGAAATTATGGCATGATAAATAACTTTTTACTATTAAAAAAATTTTGGAATAATAAAAAAGTTTTTCTTACAGGGCATACTGGTTTTAAAGGGTCCTGGGCTTGTATTTTTTTAAACTTGCTAGGAGCTAAAGTAAAAGGTTATTCCTTAAAACCTGAACAAAAACTTAATCTTTTTGATTTGGCAAAAATAAATAACTTAATAAGTTCGTCTATTATAGGAGATATAAGGGATTATAAAAAACTTAAAAAATCTATTTCTTCATTCTCTCCTGATTTTATAATACACATGGCAGCACAACCTTTAGTAAGAGATTCTTATAAAAATCCAAGATATACTTTTGAAGTAAATACACTAGGAACCGTTAATATTTTAAATATTTTAAATGAATTAAACTTTATCAAATCAGCTCTTATTATAACTACAGATAAAGTATATTTTAATGATAATAAAAAAAATTATTATAAAGAAAACGACCCTTTGGGCGGTTTTGATCCCTATAGTAACTCTAAATCTTGCGCAGAATTAGTAGTTAATTCTTATAATCAATCATTTTTTAGAAAAAAAGATATTTTTGTAGCCACCGCAAGAGCAGGCAATGTTATTGGAGGTGGTGATTTTTCTAAAGATAGAATTATTCCTGATTATTTTCGTTCGTTGTCTAAAAATAAAAAAATAATTTTGAGGTCACCAAACTCTATAAGACCATGGCAGCATGTGATTGACCCATTATATGGTTATCTTTTGTTATTAATGAAGGCGAATGGAAAAAAAAATTTTATTGACAGAAGTTGGAATTTTGGTCCCGATAAATCAAATAATAAATCTGTTAGCGATGTTACTAATTTAATTAATAAAGAATTCAATGGTTCTGTAAAAATTATTAAAAAAAATAGCGGTTTAAATAAATATTATGAAAGTTCAGTTTTAATGCTAAATTCAGAAAAGTCAAAAAAAACTTTAAATTGGAAAGGCAGATATAATCTTGAAGAATCTATAAAATTAATAACTTTTTGGCATAAAGAATTTCTAGCAAAAAAAAATATTTTGAAAATATCTCAAAACCAAATAATTGATTATTTTAAATAGATGATGAATAACAATATCTCAGAAATAAAAAGTAAAATATTAGATTTAGTTAATAATTATTCTAATATAAGTTTTAAAGAAAAAGAATTTATACCGGGAATTAGTGAAGTACCTGTCTCTGGAAAGGTTATTGGAAATCTAGAACTTCAAAACATGGTTGAGGCTTCACTAGATGGCTGGTTAACAACAGGAAGGTTTAACGAGCAGTTTGAAGAAAGGTTGTCTAAAATTTTAGGAATTAAGTGCTTGCTCACTGTTAATTCTGGTTCTTCAGCAAATTTGATTGCTTTTTCAACATTAACTTCACCAAAACTAAAAGAAAGAGCAATCCAAAAAGGGGATGAAGTTATTTCTGTTGCAGCAAGCTTTCCCACAACAGTAAATCCGATAGTACAATTTGGTGCAATCCCAGTTTTTATTGATGTTAAAATTCCAACTTATAATATTGATGAAAATTTAATTGAATCAGCTATCACTAAAAAAACAAAAGCCGTAATGCTGGCGCATACATTAGGAAATCCCTTTAATGTCCAAAAAATTAAAGAAATTTGTGAAAAATATAATTTATGGTTAATAGAAGACAGCTGCGATGCTTTGGGTTCAAAGTTTAACAATCAGAACGTTGGTACTTTCGGTGATTTGGCAACTTTAAGCTTTTATCCAGCCCATCATATTACCATGGGAGAAGGAGGAGCAGTCTTTACAAATAGTAAAAAATTAGAACGTATCGCAGAATCTTTTAGAGACTGGGGTAGAGATTGTTATTGTGAGCCCGGGAAGGACAATACTTGCAACAAAAGATTTGACTGGAAATTAGGAGATTTACCATTTGGTTATGATCATAAATATACCTATTCTCACCTAGGTTACAATATGAAGATTACTGATATGCAGGCAGCTTGCGGTCTTGCTCAATTAGAGAAATTGGATTTCTTTATAAATAAAAGAAAAGAAAATTTTAATTTTTTATACAAAAATTTAAAAAACTTAGAAGATTTTTTAATATTACCTGAACCCGAAAAGAATTCTGATCCTTCCTGGTTTGGTTTTGCATTGTCTTTAAGAGAAAATGGTCAATATAACAGAAATGATCTTATAAAATATTTAAATGAGAATAAAATTGGAACAAGATTATTATTTTCAGGTAATTTAATTAAACAACCTTATATGAAAGATGTAACCTTTAAAGTTAATGGAGAATTAAAAAATACCGATTTCATAATGAATAATACTTTTTGGATAGGATTATATCCAGGATTATCAGTAAAACATTTAGAGTATGTTATTAATAAATTTAAAGATTATTTTAAAAAATAAATAAATTTGCAATGAATACCAATAAGTTAAAAGTTAGTGATGTTATTGCTGAATTTTTAAAAGATAAAAAAATAAAATATATATTTGGAGTTATTGGGTCTGCTAATTCTCATATTTTTGATTCAATACAAAAGCTAGGCTATACGGAGATCATTTGCGTTCATCATGAACAAGCAGCGACCATGGCAATGCAGTCTTATTATAGAATTAAGAAAGAAATAACAGCAGCGCTTGTAACAGCAGGCGCAGGTAGCTCAAATGCAATTACGGGAGTTATGAGTGCATGGGCAGATTCTATTCCTGGAATAATCATTTCTGGACAAGAAAATACAAGATTTATTTCATCTATGCAGAGAATGAGAATGTGGGGAATTCAAGGTTACGATAGCACCTTAATGGTAAAAAAGATTACAAAATATCAGAAAAGAATTCTAAATATTAATTCTGTCCTTTATGAACTAGAAAAAGCTTATAGTATATCGTTGGAAGGAAGACCAGGTCCTGTGTGGTTAGACTTTCCAATAGATATTCAAGGAAATTTCGTTAATAAAAAAAATATAAAAAAATATAAGATTAAGAAAGTAGATTTTTCAAAAAAATTTAATAAGAAACTAATTTTTAAAATTATATCAGAAAGTAAAAGACCTGTTTTTTGGCTGGGTCACGGAATTAGGTTGTCATTAGGAAAGTCCGACTTAACTGCAAAGTTAAAATTGTTATTAAAAAAATATAAATTTCCAACTTTACTTACTTGGGCTGGCATAGATATGTTAACTAACTGTCATCCACTGAATTTTGGAAGCCCGGGTGTTTACGGCAACAGATATTCAAATTTTATCCTTCAGAATTGTGATCTAGTAATTTCAATAGGAAACAGGATGGCAATACCTATGATTGGATATGAACATTCAGAACTAGCAAGAAAGGCAAAGTTTATTCAAGTTGATATAGATCAATTAGAGTTAAATAAATTAAAAGATATAGTTGATTTTCCTATTTTAGAAGACGCAAATAAATTTATAGACTTTTTAATAAAAAACAGAAGAAAAATAAAATTTGATAATAAAAATATTAAAAACTGGGTACTGAGAAGTAATAAATATAAAAAAGATTATCCAAAAATAGAAGCGGCTCACAATGATAAGCATGGGTATTTAAATTCTTATCGATTTATAGATAAGTTGTGTGATCTGCTGTCAGAAAATGATATTATTACAACCGATACAGGAACAGCACTTTTATCAGGTCATCAAGCATTTAAAATTAAAAAATTTCAACGTTTGATGACTTCAACAGGACTTGGAGAAATGGGGTGTGGACTTCCATATGCAATAGGAGCGTCTTTTGCGAATAAAAAAAATAATATTATAAATCTTAATTGTGATGGTGGCATGATGTTTAATCTCCAAGAATTGCAAACCATAGTTCATCATAAACTGCCAATAAAAATTTTTATATTTAATAATGATGGTTATCTAATGATTAAACATACTCAAAAGAACTTATTTAAAGGCAAATATGTCGGAGTAGATAAAAAGAGTGGTATTTCTTGCCCTGATTTTTCTAGGATTGCAAAGGCTTTTAATATTAAATATTTTTCTATAAATTCATGGAGGGATTTTAATAGAGTCATACCTATAATTAACAAGGCTAAATATCCTATAATTTGTGATGTTTTTATGGATCCAGAACAAAGTTTTTGTCCAAAATTATCCTTAACATTGGCAGCGGATAATAAAATAGTATCACCTCCACTGGAAGATCTTTCTCCCATCCTAAATAGAAAAAAGTTTTATTCAGAAATGATTATATCTCCACACGAAAAATCAAGAAGTATCAAATAAAAGTATTATGAATGGTATAATTATAGGTGCTGGAAAAATTGGTATAGACCTTTATATAAAATGTCAAAAAATTAAACATTTTAAAAATCTTTATATTTTTAATCGTAATAAAAATTCAATTGGGGCAAAATTTTGCTTAAAAAATAATTTTAATTATTTTGATTCTGGAATACAGGGCTTGGTAAAAATAATAAAATCAAATGATGTTAATATTATATTTGATGCAACTTCTTCAGATTCTAGTATTAAAAATTATAAGTATTTAAATTCTCATCTAAGAAATAATTTTTATATAAATTTAACACCATCAAAAATAGGAAATTATTTAGTCCCTTATCATTCTTTAGCTCTAAAAAAAATTCCTAGAGTTATTAATCTAATTACTTGTGGAGGACAAAGCTCTATACCGTTAATTATAGAAATTAAAAAAATATTAAAAGATTTAATTTATGTAGAATTAGTTTCTAGCATAGCATCACTTAGTGCTGGTAAAGCAACAAGGGAAAATATAGATGATTACATTATTAACACTCAAAGAGCGATATTAGATTTATCTGGCATTAAAAATAACAAAGTTATCATTAATCTTAATCCAAGTGATCCACCTGTTAACATGATGAATTCAATTTTTTTTGAGACTAAAAAAAAATGCTCCAAACAAAATTTTTTAAAAGTTAATAAAGTGTTAAATATAATAAATAATAAAATTAAAACTTATATACCAGGATATAATGCAAAATTATTTAAAACAGAAAAAAATAACATTTTTAGAATAACCATTAGAGTAGTTGGCCAGGGTCATTATTTGCCTTGTTATGCGGGTAATCTTGATATTATAACATCAGCCGCAGCTTATCTTTCAAAATTAATATATGAAAAAAATAATAATTAGCGATGTTTCTTTAAGAGACGGAAACCATGCAGTAAATCATTCTATTAATTTAAATATTGTTAGAAAATATTGTGAATTTGCAGAACTTGCAAAGTTATCAGTAGTAGAGGTTGGTCATGGTAATGGCATTGGGGCTTCATCTTTATCAATTGGAAGATCATTACTCTCCGATCAGCGATTGTTAAAAACTGCCAGGTCAATTTTAAAAAAAACAAAATTATCCATCCATAGCATTCCTGGCTTTTCAACTATTGATCACTTGAAATTAGCAATGGATTCAGGCGTAGATATATTTAGGATTGGATGCAATTCAACAGAAATAGATGTCATAGAAAAGCAAGTAAATTTTTGTAAAAAAAATAAATTAGAGGCCTGGGGAGTTTTGATGATGTTTCATCTCATTTACACTAAAGACGAGTATTTAAAAAAAATTGAATTCTTAAAAAATATTGGTTTAAAAACTATTGTTATTATGGATTCAGCGGGTTGTTTAATTCCTTCCGACGTTAAAAAAATTTTTTACAAACTTAAAAAATTTAAAATAGACTTTGGATTTCATGCACATAATAATTTAGGCTGTGCTATATGGAATTCTATTGAGGCATATAACGGCGGGGCAAAAATTTTAGATGCTTCTATTAGGGGATTTGGTGCTGGTGCCGGAAATACTCAATTAGAAGTATTATTAACAATATTAAAAAATAAAAATAAAAAAATTTTAAAAAATATTGATTTGAGGCTAATCTATGAGATGTCAGATAATTTTAAAACTTTATTAAAAATTAATAATATTGAATACATTAGTGCATTTTCTCAGTCTATGAATATATTGAGCGCAAATTATGGTTTATTTTCTGGTTTTGCTACTCAAGTGAATAATTTTTCAAAAAGATTTAACGTTAATAAATTAAAAGCCTTTGAGGCTATCGGAAAGAAAAAGTTAGTCGCTGGTCAGGAAGATTTGATAATGAACATTATGTTTAATCTAAGCCATAAAAATAAGAAGAAGATCGATATTAAATAATATAGTGCGAAAAACTCTTTTATTAATAGGAGGAACAGGTTTTTTTGGGAAATCAATATTAAATTATTTTTCCTTTTATAAAAATTCTTTAAAAAAAAAATTTAATAAAATTATTATTTTAAGCAGAAGTAGGCTTGAATTAAAATCTAACAAAGAGTTAGGCAAAGAATTTAAGATAGTAAAAATTACGTCTAATATATTAAAAATTAAGAAATTACCCAGAGCTGATTTTGTAATTTATGGAGCAATGTTAAAAAATTTTAATGAGGATAATAGTGCGGTAAAAAACTATTTGAAATTAGCAAGAATATATCATTTTAAAAGCAAAATACTTTATGTAAGTTCAGGAGCAATTTATGGTGAACAACCCAAATCTATTAAAAAGTTTAAAGAAAACTATTTAAAGTCGCATAAAAAAATCGATTTTAAAATCGGTTACAAAAAAAAATATTCAAAAATCAAATTAGAAAATGAAAAGCTATTTGAGAAATTTGGAAAAACAGGAGCAAATGTCTCTATAGCAAGATGTTTTAGTTTTGTAGGACAATATTTGCCGACAAATTCTTATTATGTAGTAGGAAATTTAATCAAGAACATTTTAAATAATGAGAGTTTAAATATTAAATCGAATTATCAAATAATTCGTTCTTACATGCATTCTGATGATTTAGTAAAATGGCTATTTAAAATATTATTTAATTCTAATCCATCATGTCCGATATATAATGTTGGATCTGATAACTCAGTTCAAGTTCAAGAGTTGGCAGTGTCTTTAGCAAAGAAATATAATTTAAGTTTAAAATCAAAAAAAATAAATAAAAAAAAAATTGATAAATATATTCCGAATATTGATAAAGCTAGAAAAGAACTAGGATTAAAAAATAAAATTAATAGTTTTGATGCTATTATTAAAACAATTAATTCAATAATAAAAGATGGAAGCAGTTAAAATTTTTATTACAGGTGGAAATGGATTTTTAGGTTCTAATCTTGTTAATAAAATTTCAAAAAAAAATTATATATTACATCTCTTGATAAGAGAGAAATCTAATATTTCTAGATTAAAATTAAATAAAAAAATTAAATTATTAAGATTTAAAAAAAAAAATTTAGAGAATTTTTTTAAAAAAAATAAATATGATATGATTATACACTGCGCAACAAATTATGGCATTGAAGAAGACAATAGTTCTAATGTAATTCATCCTAATTTATTATTACCATTGCAATTGCTCGATTTAGCTAAGAAATATTCTGTTAAATCTTTTATAAATACAGACACTATTCTTAATAAAAATATTTCTAGTTACACTTTGTCCAAAGGTCAGTTTGTTGATTGGTTAAAATTTTTTTCAAAATTTTTAAATTGTTATAATGTTAAATTAGAGCATTTTTATGGACCAAAAGATAACAATAATAAATTTGTTATAAATACTATTTGTAGATTGCTAAAGAATGAAGATAAAATCGATTTTACTAAAGGTTTTCAAAAAAGAGATTTTATTTATATATCTGACGTAGTTAGTGCGCTTGAAAAAATTATTTTATTCGCTTTAAAAAAAGAGAGAGTTAATTCAAATGATTTTAATTTAAAAACTTTTGAAATTGGAACTGGAAAAAAAACATCAATAAAATCATTTGTTTTATTGATTGCTAAGTTAACAGGCAATACTAGAACAAGATTAGAATTTGGAAAGTTACCTTTTAGAAAAAATGAAATATTTAATGTTAAAGTTAATTTAAGCAATATAAAAGAAATAGGATGGCGTAGTAAAATAAAATTAGAATATGGTTTGATTAAAACTATTAATTATTACAAGAAGATTTTCTAATGTATTTTTTAATAACAGGAGGATGTGGTTTTGTAGGAACTAATTTAACCACAAGTTTGTTAAAAGAGGGAAAAAAAATTATTATTATTGATAATTTTTCAAAGTCACATTCTTTTTTAAACTATAAATTCTTAAAAAGAAATAAAAATATTACTTTTTTTAAAAAAAGTATTTTTAATAAAAAATTTATTTATAAAATTATAAAAAAATATAAGCCAAATACAATTTTCCATTTAGCAGGACAAGTTGCAATGTCTAAATCATTAATTAATCCGCTTGAAGATTTTTATGATAATGTTATCGGTACTGTTTTCTTATTAGAAGCTGTAAGATTGTTTTCAAAAAAAACTAAAATTATTTACGCCTCTTCAAATAAAATTTATGGAAATCTTTCAAATCTTAATATTATAGAAAAAAAAAATAGATACATTTTAGTTGATTATAAAAAAGGTATCTCAGAAAATTTCCCTTTAGATTTTAGAACACCTTATGGTTGTTCAAAAGGATCTGCAGATCAATATGTTTTAGATTATTCAAGGATTTTTAAAATAAAGACGACAGTTTTTAGACACTCAACTATTTATGGAGGTAGACAATTTTTTACTTATGACCAAGGTTGGATAGGATGGTTTTGTGCTCAATCGTATAAGCAGTTTAAATTAAAAAGCAAACATAAATTTTCAATATCAGGCAATGGAAAACAAGTTAGAGATTTATTACATGTAGATGATGTCGTGAAATTATACATATTAGCTTCAAAAAAATTTAAAAGGTTAAACGGAAAAGCTTTTAATATTGGTGGAGGTTTTAAAAATAGCCTATCTATTATTGAACTCATATTAATTTTGGAGAAAAAATTTAAAATTAAATTAAATTTTTATTTTAAAAAAGAAAGAACAAGTGATCAGAAAATTTTTATATCTAATAATCTAAAAATAAAAAAACTACTTGGTTGGAAGCCAACTATTTCAATAAATCAAGGAATAAAAAAAATATTAACTTGGGTCAAAGATTCGAAATTATATGAAAAATTATAAAAGGGTTAATCTTTCAATATTAATTCCTGCATTTAAGGAAAGCGAAAATTTATCAATTTTACTACCGACAATTAAATCTGAAGTTAAAGTAAAAAATTTTGAGATTATAGTAATTGATGGTTTTGATTTTGACAAAAATACATTTTTTGAATGCAAAAAAAACGAAGTTGTTTATTGCCAAAGGCTGAATAATAATTCTTATGGTGAAGCAATAAGAACTGGAATTATGCTTTCAAAAGGTGATTATATTGTAATAATGGACGCTGACTTTTCTCATAGTCCTAAATTTATTAATAATATGTTTCAAAAAAAAAATTATGACGTAGTTATAGCATCACGTTATATTGAAGGGGGCGACACAGAAAACCCATACCATTTGATTTTAATGAGTATGATATTAAATTTCTTATATTCTAAAATCTTGTCTCTTAAAATAAAAGATATTTCAAATAGTTTTAGATTATATAATGGAAAAAAACTAAAAAATATTAAGACTAAATGTTATAATTTCGATTTGGTAGAGGAAATATTATATAAATTAACCAATAAATACAAAAAAATAAAAATTATAGAGATTCCATATTTATTTAAAAAAAGAAAATTTGGAAAATCAAAAAGAACTTTAATTTTTTCAATAACTTATCTTTTAACACTTTTAAAATTAAGATTTTTAAAATTATAATAATTAATAAAAAAAATAACTGATATTATTAAATATTAATTATATATAAACAAATATTTTTTTTAAATGTTTACTGAAAAAACTTCTTTAATTATTCCAACAAGAAATAGAGTATTTTTCTTAGAAGAATTATTAAAACAATTAGACCTGTATAAAGTTAATTTCCTAGAAAAATTAATTATAGATAGCTCTAATGTAAGCAATTCTAATTACGTCAAAAATTTATCAAAAAAATATGTAGCAAAATACTTTAGAACTAAAGCATCAACCTCATTTCAGAGAAATTACGGATTAAAAGTAGTCAATAAAAAAGCAAAATACATTATGTTTCTAGATGATGATGTAATTTTTTTCAAGGATTCTTTTTATCAAATGAATAGGACTATTGAAAATAATCTAAAAGTATCCGGATATGGTTTTAATCAAATTACACCTTTAAAAGATAATTTAATTGAATTGTTAAAAAAGACAAAATTTACAAAATTTATTAATCTTTACGACACAGATCCTGGCAAACTTACAAAAGGTGGATGGCAAACAAAAATACAAAACTTAAGAAATGATATTTATGTAGATTGGATTTATACAACGGCATGTATTTATAAATTTGAAGATATAAAAAACTACAGGTTTGATGAAACATTTGGAAGATATAGTTATTTAGAAGATTTAGATTTTAGTTTAAATTTAAAAAGAAATAATCAAAAAATTATCGTATCGCATCTAGCTAAATATAAACATCCATTAAATATAGATCGAAGTAGTTATAAATTTGGAATTTTAGAGATTAAAAACAGATTTAAAATAGTCCAAAAAAACAAAATAAATTTAATCTATTTTGTAAATTCGGCAATATTTAGATTTATATATTCTTTAGCAAATAGCTTATTTAAATTAAATCCTAAATATTTGTATAGAGCCGTTGGTAATATTTATGGGTTGCTAAATATTTTTTTTATAAAAAAATAAAAATGCTAGTAGATTTAACCAAGATAACTTCTGGATTTTCTGAAAAATTACGTGTTATTACTTTTTTTGTTGCAGTAGTTGTTTTAAAAAAAAAAAAAAAAAACTAAGAAATAATAAATAAAAAA
>JACCDP010910264.1_pt1 | contig 13422 bp, 11 predicted proteins | sample 7445841 | NCBI WGS metagenome assembly JACCDP01 (sample SAMN15323441, study PRJNA562643) | freshwater metagenome | isolation source: river surface water | place: USA:Blue River Watershed | collected 2017-08-17
CTACCTTGGCAAAGAGCATAGGGGGTGAGCACGTTGAGGCCGACCAATACTTTATGTCTAATGGCGAATACCATTTTGACGGATCAAAAATAAAAGTTGCCCACGAATGGTGTAAAAACCAGGTTTCGGATTGGATGTTTTTAGAAATTAAGAAAATCGTAGTTTCTAATACTTTCACTCAGGAATGGGAAATGGAAGCATATTACAAGATGGCATCCAATCATGGTTACAGAGTTTATTCTCTCATAGTTGAGAACAGACACGGTGGGGTAAATGAGCATGGTGTGCCGGAGGACAAGTTGGAACAAATGAAAAATAGATTTGAGGTAAAACTATGAAAAGTCCAATCGTTCAGAAAATGATTGATTTTCTCGATTCCGAAGAGGGAAAGCAAAGAATGGAAGCTTACGTGATCAAGATTGCAAAAGATCTAGCACACAGTGACCGATGGAGAGACAGGATGTGGGAGAGGATTAAAGATAACGTTGATGAATCTATTGAAGCACTTCTTAGGTGGTATGAATCCGAAAGATATAGAGACAGAGAGTATAAAATGGGAATTCAACCCAGAGAAAAATTGCTTTGGGTACTTCTAGAAGTTGCTGTTCTACACGGTTCTGAATTATCTGACGAAGAGCTTGAAACATTTGAAAACATGTTCACCGGAGAAATTGCTAAAATCGGATCTTATGTAATCCAATCTCTTTATGGGCAGGGTTCAGCAATTAGGATAGACAAAATTGAAAATCAGCAAATATGAAAAAGAATGAAATTGATCGGATGTACCTAAGTCGGTTCATAGAATCTATGGAGACTGACTACATGAACTGGAAAATGAACCATTGCGCCGGACCAGGTATGTCATGGACAGAATTTTATAGTCCAGAATACTCGAATGAAAATGGCAAAGTTTCTTTTGGCTGGAGTTTGAGTTATGAGGGTGCTTGGGTTAATGGATGTTTTTCTTGGTCAACCCCATTTCTAAATCCGCTTTCAAAAACTTTCTGGAGATTTAGAAAAGCCAGAAAGTTTTTGACAAATTATTTGGAAGAAAAAGAAGTTGAAGAATATAGAGAAAAATTGAAAAGCGTAATATGATGGAAAGAAAATTAGCAACAATTAGAAAGATTAAAGAAATTCTCCCAATCGAGGGAGCAGATGCAATTGAGCTTGCTGTTGTTGACGGCTGGAAAGTTGTAGTGGCAAAAAACGTAGGTCACAAAGTTGGAGATCGTGTTGTCTATTGCGAAATTGATTCTTTTCTTCCAATTAGGGAGGAATTTGAATTTTTAAGAAAGTCATCCTACAAAAAAATGGGGGATGCTGAAGGATTTCGCTTGAAGACAATAAAATTAAGAGGACAGATCTCTCAGGGATTGATACTTCCATACGGAGTAATTCCAATTGCACAATTTGGAACAGCGTCGGAATTGCCTGAAGGTATGGATGTTACTGAAATGCTTGGAATTGTAAAATATGAACCACCAGTTCCTGCAGAGCTTGCTGGAAAGATTAAAGGCGGGTTCCCAGCATTCCTACAAAAAACAGACGAGGAGAGAGTTCAAAATATTGCGGTTGAATATTCTGCTTTGTGTTTTCAAAGCAAGCACCAATTCTACGTTACTGAAAAACTTGACGGATCGTCAGCTACTTTTTACCTTAATAACGGTGAATTTGGGGTTTGCTCAAGAAATCTGGAACTTTTAGAAACTGAAGGAAACACTTTTTGGAAGGTTGCAAGAGAAATGGAGATTGAAGAAAAGCTGAGAAGTCTAGGAAGAAACATTTGTCTGCAGGGTGAATTAATCGGGGAGGGTGTCCAGGGAAATCCCTATAAATTGAAAGGACAGACCGTGAAATTCTTTAACGTGTTTGATATTGACAAGCAATGTAAAACTACCCTCAATGAATTTTTAGAAGTACTTACTTCTTTAGATCTAGACTTTGTTCCCTATTTGGAAACCCCATTTTTAATCCCCTCCACTGTGGAGGATATGTTAAAGTATGCTGAGGGTAAATCAAAATTGAACCCAAGTACAGAAAGGGAAGGTGTGGTTGTTAGATCTATGGACAACTCAATTAGCTTCAAAGCCATTAGTAACTCTTTTCTTCTGAAGGAGAAATAGAATTTCGATTTTTCTTTACGCTGCTTTTATTTTAATTTACAGCGAAATAAGTTTCTTATGATAGACAATATTGAAGTTATAAAAAATCTTTTGCATTTTACCGAGGATGGTGATTTTTATATGCTATATGTTCTCAAAAGAAAAAAAGATCAACCCGAGGGAGAAAGAGATAACCACCAATCGGTTAGAACAATTAAAACCTATTGCGTGGACAGCATAGATTACCTGGAGAAAAGATACCCGGAGATTATGCAATTGTGCGAGATCTTTTCTGCTAGAGCATATATTCACATTCAAAAGCAAAATCACAAAGACGTTTCTTTGAATATGATGGTAGCTCTTGCCGAAAAAATAAGGAATGGCCAGACCAACCAAAAAAACTTATTTGACTCTGTGGTTGGCCAATTGAAAACCAACGAAAAGAGATGGATTGTGGATATTGATACCAAATCAATTCACATCAAAAACATGATGGTCAATATAATTGATAGTGTTAGACCAACCGATAAAGGTAGCAAGATTGAAGCAATCATTCCAACTAAGAATGGCATTCACTTGATTACCAAGAGATTTGATGTCATGGAATTTGGTAAACAATTGGCTCAAAGGGGTGAAGCTGTACCTGACATCCAAAAGAAAAATCCAACATTACTCTACCTGCCCAAATCTTTATCTTAAAAAATAGAATGAAAAATATAGAAGTATCGGACGAAATATACAGCAGGTTAATCGAACTTGCAAACGAGATGACGACTCAAGATATGAGAGGAACCCGCATGCCACACATGTTTCAAATCAGAGACTGGAAGAAAGTTTATGATGCGGAATTAAATGGAAAGACAATATTTTGGCTGGATAGGGGTAATGGTATTGAGGTAGAGACAGTAGATAATTTAATTGAATATCTAAACGATGCAGAGATCGGTTTCAAGGAGACGGAAATTAGGGAGATGTGGAATGCTTGGAAAGATCGTATGTTTGATGACTCTCTAAAAGATTGGCTAGAAGAGCATGTTCCTGATCTTGAAGAGTATTCTTACTCGCTAGAACCGGAATACACAAATTGCTTCTTAACAGCAAAGGCTGCACAGGAACACCTAGATTCAAATCACTATCATTATCATAAAGAAGCAGACGTTTATTTGAATCATGCCTGGAGAAATCCTGAGGCTGATCTTGTTTCTGAATTTCTTTGTGGTTTAGTTGGAAAAAAAATGCATTCATAAAAATGGCTTTAGAATTTCAAACAACCGAAGATCCAAACTCAGTAGAGGAAATCTTTTGCAAACAACTGCAAAAAGGCAAAATAGAATCTCTCAATGATGATATGGCAAAACTCCTAGTGATGCTTTTATCTAGCCCGGAGATGATAGATTCAATTCATAAGGATCTGTCGTCCAAAAGCATCAATTTACCGATTCTTGAGAATCGGATGAAATCAATGGGAAAAGAAATTGATAAGGGTTCCGCTATTTTTGTTTCTCTTGCGTGTGAAACCCCAGGAGAAGCTGTTATGTATTCATACTACATTTCCTACATGATGAAACGAAAAGAACTTGGGAAAACTATTACTATGGATTCTATGTTTACCCATATATTTCCATTTGGGATGTTTGATAGGGATTCATTGGAAAAGGCTTGGGACATTCAAAAAGTGAAAAGAAAGTATGGATCTGACAATTTGCTTGATTACCCGGAAGCATCGAAGAGCTTAGTTTTCGAACTCGTATAAGATTACTCAAAAATTGAAAACCAAGAATAAGGCCAAATCTCCAGTTCGAAAAGAAATCGATCTGAGCTTGTTAAACTCTGATCAAGAGGTGGCTTTTAATAAGCTTCTTTCCTATATCCTGGATAGAGAAGACCATAAAGTTTATGTCCTCAAAGGATGGGCAGGTACAGGAAAAACATTCTGTATCAGTATGCTGATTAATTATATCATTAATGAGGTTTTTCCGAACCGGGACTGGTACAAAATTGCAGTTACAGGTCCGACCAATAAATCAGTCAGGGTAATCAAGAAAGCCTCCGGTTTATACCACCCCCGGGTAAGTTTTCAAACAATTCATAGTCTTTTAGGACTTAAAGAAAAAATCACACCAGAGGGAAAAATTGAATTTGTAAACGAGAGCGATTTCAAACCAGGAATTGCTTCGACCCGGCTCTTAATCATAGACGAAGTTTCCATGTTGAATGATGAGCTATTCGAAAAGATCCTGAAGTATCGGGAGAAAACTAAAATAATCTGCATGGGGGATCCTGCTCAAATCCCCCCAGTTGGTAGACCCGATTGTATTCCTTTTCTTTCAGATCTCCATGAGGAATATGGGATAAAAACTCTGCAGCTCAAAACCATCATGAGACAGAAGCTGAATAACCCAATTATCTCCACATCGGTCCTGCTCAGGAAAAGCATTTCCCTACCAAACTCGGTGGTAAAAAATGAAAGTCAGATAAATTCGGATGGAGAGGGAATCGAATTTATCAATCTGAATGACGAATCAAGTAGAAAAAGTTTCTCTACGGTTTTGGCTTCATACTTTAAGACTGAAACGTTTGAGAAAAATTCAGATTATTGCAAGATCATAGCGTGGCGAAATAAAACGGTACAAACGATGAATGCCGTAGTAAGAAAAGTAATTTATGGGGAGCTAGCTGCTGAAAACAAAATTTTAGAAGGTGAGAAACTTATAGTAAACAGTCCAATCATCGAAAATGGATTAGTTTCCTATAATACCAATGATGAGCTTACAGTTGAATCTTTTTTAATACAGGAGGAAAAGACTTGGGTTGATAACGAGGTTTTCACTTTGACTTATTACCAAGCATCAGTGGTTTATTTGAATGAAAATGGCGAAGCGATTAAGGATATCATCGACATCATTCACGAAAAAAGCGAAGCGGATTTCAAAAAAGCTGCTAATATTTTGAGATTAATTGCCATATCCAAAAGGGGGAAAGAAAGAACGTGGGTTGCATACTATGACTTTTTAAGGAGATTTGCAGATGTTTCATACTCGTATGCTATTACGGCTCACAAATCTCAAGGTAGCACGTATAGCTATGCTTTCTTATCTGAGGACGATATCAATCTGAATCCAGATGTAGTCGAGAGAAACAGAATCAAATACACAGCTTACACCAGAGCCAGCAAAAAACTCTATGTTCTAAAAAGATTTTAAATCATTTTTTTAGTACGAAACTTCCTCTTACTTTTGTGGTAAATTCCTTACTATGGAAGTTTCAACTCTAAACAGTTATTATGAAAGGGGTTTGCTGACCAAGCAAAACCACCCTAGTCTTCCATTGACAATTTGGAATTACACAGAGAAGGTGCAATACGAAAGTCTTTGGGATGAAATAACTTTGAATTGCAGAGGACTGATCACGGACGACTCTACCGGAAAGGTGATTGTACAGCCCTTTGGAAAGTTCTTCAACTATGAGGAACTCATTTCAAATAGATTAAGCGGGATTGACATTCCAGTAAAAGGGGATTATGTTTACGTTCAAGAAAAAGCAGACGGATCTCTTGGAATTCTTTTTTGGTATGGCGAAGAATGGATTATGGCAACAAGGGGATCCTTCACTTCTGAGCAAGCGGTTAGGGGACTTCAAATAGTCAAGAAAAATTTCTTTCTTCAAGCCTTTCCAAGAGAATATGGATATTTGGTTGAAATCATTTATCCTGAGAATAGAATAGTTGTTAATTACAAAAAGGAGAAGATCGTTTTTCTTTCTGTTGTTCTAAACCGAAAACATCCAGGCTGGAAATCCACCGACGAATCCGAACTTCATTGGACTAACGCTTCCTCTATTTTTTCATACATAGGGATAAGAAAAAAAGATATTGTAAAAACTGAGCAACATTTTAATTTCTCAGATTCTTTATATGAAAGTCTTAAGAGCAAAAATGAGAAGAATAAAGAGGGTTTTGTTCTAAGATACCATCCTGGTAATTTCAGAATGAAAATCAAGTTCGAGGAATACATTAGGCTCCATAGAATTATGACTAATCTTTCGACCACCTCTGTCTGGGAAATTCTTTCTCAGGGAAGAAGCGTGGATGAAATACTCAAGGATGTCCCCGATGAATTCTACCAAAAGGTTCGCAATTATGAAGAAGAACTAACTCAGCAATTCGAATCGTTGAAAGCCGAGTATCTTGATCATTTTGAATCTATTCGAAGATTGGGAACCAGAAAGCTTTTTGCACAATTTGCAAAAGTTTTCCACCACCCAAATCTGTTATTTCAGCTCCTCGACAACAAGGACATTTCAAAATCAATTTGGACTATTATAAAGCCAGAATTCAGAAAACTGTGAAACCTTTCTTACTACCACTATAAAATAGAACTACAAAATTTAGAGATATGAAATTAGTTGATGCTTTGAGATCCCAAGACACCGTTACTGAAAACGGGATGACTACGAATTCATCCTCACTGAATGCCTGTGTGGATTTGTTTTTCACAATTGGAGCCATGAGAGGTCAGGATAAGCAGAGACTCATTTCAAGCTTTTCTGCCGCTTTTGCTGAAGACCCAAATAGGGCTTTGAAAATTCTTTTCTGGGTTCGTGATGTCCGGGGCGGAGCTGGAGAAAGACAAATATTCAGGGATATCCTACATTACCTTGTGGAAGCTAGGCCTGAGGTGTTGGAGAAGAATATGCACTTGATTCCAGAATTTGGAAGATGGGACGATCTTTTAGAGTTTGCTGCCACGCCACTCGAATCTACGGCTTTTTCCTTAATTCAACAAGCATTATTAGGTTCTGGAAACGGACTTTGTGCAAAGTGGATGCCTAGAAAAGGCAAAGAAGCCTCCCGGCTCAGAAAGTTTTTAGATTTCTCACCAAAACAGTACAGAAAAACTTTGGTTAATATGACTGATGTCGTTGAGACCAAAATGTGTTCTAAAGATTGGGAATCGATTCAATATGGCAAGATCCCCTCTCTCGCATCTTCAAGATACCAAAAAGCTTTCTGGAAAAACGATCAGGGGAGATATCAGCTTTACGTTGACGGTTTAAAGAAAGGCACAGAAAAAATTAATGCTTCTGCCGTTTACCCGTATGACATTACAAAATCGCTGCACTCTGGGGTTAAAGAGGTTGCAGTCGAGCAATGGAAAAGACTTCCGAACTACATGGAAGGTTCCTCCGAAAGAATCCTTCCTGTTGTGGATGTTTCCGGCTCTATGGGCACATCTGCAGGAGGCAACTCATCTATTTCCTGTATGGATGTAGCAATTTCTCTTGGTCTGTACATTTCCGAAAGAAACGAGGGAGCTTTCAAGGATTCTTTCATCACTTTTTCAGGAAACCCAAAACTGCAGGTTTTGAAGGGGGATCTTTTCGAGAGGTTCACACAGCTCAAAAAAGCAGATTGGGCTATGAACACTGATTTACAAAAAGTGTTCGCTCTGATCTTAGACCAAGCTAAAAAGTTCTCCATCCCAGAAACTGAAATGCCCACCAAGATTCTCATTCTTTCCGATATGGAATTCGATGCGGCAACTCAGGCAGGAAGATCCTATGGCTGGGGAAATGATGCAACTGTTATCTCAGAGTGGAATCCTACTGCTCAGCAGATGATAGCTAAAATGTACGAAGAAGCTGGTTATGCTATGCCTTCTATCATTTACTGGAATATTCAATCTAGAGGTCACAATATTCCGGTTTCGTTTGAAGAGACAGGCACGGCTCTTATTTCAGGATTTTCTCCTTCGATACTAAAAAGTGTCATGACTGGAGAAATCACCTCACCTCATAAAATTATGGATGCTACTATTTTGTCAGAAAGGTACGAATCTATTTCTATTTAAAATAAAATTCAGAAAATATTGAAACTTTTCTATTAAATTTGTATAAAATAAAAATAAGGATCGATACAGCAAAAGTTATATACATAAACTATGCTAAGCCACAATTGGGATTCGTCCCACTGGGGCAACCCTGGTAACTTCGTCCAGGTAAATAAAACGGAGCGTCATACCACCCCAAATAGGTAGACAAGTAGAAAGTGTATCTGGATGATATGCTTTCCAAAGCAAAGCCGAAGACGTTAAAAATGGGTTATCCTGCCGAGGTGAAGAATACGAACAGCGATCCTGGACTTTTGACCCCGATTAATTTCGGGGTTTTTTGTGGAATTTTTTTTGTAACTACAGTAAAAATATAGCACGTCAAAAGATGGAATTTTTTAAAAAAGATACAATTTTCATTATAGCTAGTCACGCTACTGACTATGATGAAATACATGCTCTCCACACCCTTTGTTCCAAAATTAAAAATAACGGGTATGATTTCATAATCGGGTCCCATGTGAAAATACCAGATCATATCTTGGAGTCTTCCCGTGCTTGTATTATTGATCAAAGAAACAAACTTGTACCTTTAGAAGGGAGGGACCTGGGCCAAAGGGGTCTTTTTTGGATTTCAACCCCTCATTTCGTAATAGAATCACCCTTTTTTATGCATGGGGGTAAGCCATGCTACACCCAAGCACATTTGGCTAATGTGTACAATTGTTTAATCAATGCTTTGAGGTTTGGATACTCTTACGCACACTTTCTGACGTACGATTCTACTTTCCTGATAGAGGAAATATCGGATAGAGAAAGGGAAATGATGGTTTCTAATTACGACTTCGTTGGTTTTGAGCACGAAAACCGTCTAATGGGGGACACTTGGTCCATTAATCTCAAAAAGATAGAAATTGAGGAACTTCTAGTAACCGAGCAGGAGATGGAAGAAAGATTATCAAGGATCCAGCACGACGATTCCCCATACCTGATCAAATATCTTCTGAGAGATCTACGTTTACATCTTTCTGAATTCAGCTATGATGATTATAGAATAGGATCTCAGGTAACCCACACAAAAAATAAGAAAGCAGAGTGGGCATTATTTTATGAGGATGGAATCAATCTTTTTGTTCAGAATACGGTTGAAGAAAAAATTAATGTTTCCTTGATAACTGCGGTAGGCACTATTAATTATGAAATTTATCCCAACACCTTTTTGCTTGAAAAACTTTACCACCCAGACGAATTTGGCCCTTTTTTATTAAGAATAGACGGACAATTAGTTAGGTTTATAGATCTAACGTCAGAAGAGGTAAGAAAATTTTGGGTAGAAAGTACAAAATTTACAAGAATCTAAAAGAAAACTTTTTGGGCCGGACTGGAGAATTTTTGAAATAAAATGGGGTTTTAAACCTAAAATAAGAGAATCAAATTTCAATGAGAATATTAGGAATTGCATACGGAGCCCACAACTCGGGGGTTTGCTTATTAGAGGATGGAAAGGTTTTAGTTTCTTTGGAGGAGGAAAGACACTCGAGAATTAAGCCCTATGTGGATTTTTACAACAATTGGTTTAGGTATCCAATTCAATCTTTGGCTGAACTTTTCGGCAGAATGGGATACTCATGGAAAGACGTAGATTACGTTGCTTCACATAACTCGTTCGAGGATGTTCAATCTGTCCTCAAATGTCTAGCTATAGATTTCGTTGACAGAGAAAGATTTATATGGATAGATCACCACGACTGTCACGCATTTGGAGCTTTCTTCTCCAGCGGATTTCAAGACGATACTTTGAATCTTGCCATCGATGGGGCGGGGTTTGGTTATTCCGCCAAGTACTACTACGGACGGGATGGACACTTGGAGCTTATTTCTGGTCTCACAGGACACGGGGAAAATGAAGAATCCATGGCTTCTCTTGGCCTTTATTACAGCACTGTTACCGATTTTCTAGAATTTAAAAGAGTTAAAGACGAAGGAAAGGTTGTAGGAATGTCTTCCCATGGCAGTTTCAATCCCCAGTTTTACCAGCTTTTCTATGATTTGATAAAGGGCGAGGGTTACCACACCCGAAGGATCTCACACGCCACAATGATTAAAGAACTGTATCAAAATTTCTTCAATCTGGTCGGAGATGGATTTTGGAAAAACAAGAAACAAGATCTCGCGTTCAATGCACAGTTAGCTCTGGAAACCCGGGTGGTGGAAATCGTTCAAGCTTTACACGAAGAATTCCCCAACGCAGAAAAAATCGTTTTATCTGGTGGTGTTTTTGCCAACATCAAGGTAAACAAAAGAATTAATGATCTAGAGTGGGTTAAAGAAGTCTTCGTCATGCCTCCGATGGGGGACGAGGGTATTTCAATGGGTGCATGCATGGGAGCCTATAAACTTCTGAATCCTGACTATCTGCCGGAAGGGATCACTAATGTTTTTCTGGGCAGTTCTTTTTCACCGGTAGAAGTTTTAGATTCTTGGAACGACAGCAAATTTACAATTTCGAAATATTCACCCACCTCAGTTGCAAAACTCATAGAACAAGGAAATGTCATCGGGTTTTTTCAGGACGGATATGAGCATGGTCCTAGAGCTCTGGGAAACAGAAGTATAGTTGCACATCCCGGACTTGAATCCACATATAAGAAGGTCAACGATAGATTACAGAGAAATGATTTTATGCCGTTTGCCCCGTCAGTCCTGGCAGAGCATGCACAAGATATTTTCAAGTGCGAAAAATCATCCTTCACTGGGGAATTTATGACTATGCTTTATGACACCAAAGAAGATTGGGTTGCTAGAATTCCTGCTGTAGTCCATCCCAAGGATAAAACCGCAAGAGCTCAGATAGTGAGGGAGGAGTCTAATCCCAAGTTCCATCGCCTCATCTCTGAATTCTATGCTCTCTCCGGTATTCCATTGCTACTCAACACCTCTTTCAATGTTCACGAAGAGCCTATCGTTTGCAAACCTCAGGAAGCTTTCAGACATTTAGAGAGCGGAATTTTGGATGGATTGGTTATTGGAGATTTTTTTTTCAAAAAAGTTGAAAATGATTGAAACCAAAAAGGAATTTGATATATAATACTTGAAATTTAATTCAAAATGATACAAAGTTACAAAAATATCTATTTTCCTTCACAGGATAAGGGTAGCTGGACACCAGAGGTGGCCGGGGTTTGTGCTTAATATCACTAGGATTTAAATTTCCAGAGCACAAACCCAAATCCTAAAAAGATTTGGGTTTTTTATTGGATTTGTTTTTTTTAATCGAACTTATTCAGTAATATTGCGGCTCTGGAAAACAGATGGGGCTGAATGGAATCGACAGGAGGTCGTTGTTCTTTGAAATGATGCAGGCAGTGCTAGCTTTGGAAGCACTTTAATATCCTAGGCAAATTTTTAAATGGCGAAAATCCATTCTTCGCTCTTGCTGGACTAGTTCCTGCAGAAGCAAACGTTGAAGTTGCCTTGGCAGCCTAAACATCGGGCGGTAACAGCCTTGGAACAGAAAGTTACACGCTGTGGGAAAAAGGGTTAAGAGTACCACTTCGCTGATTCTCAGTAACCCTGAGGACTCCGGTCCGATACCCTTAAGATCGCTGTTAGGAATCAGCAACTGAGTATTGTCTCCCATCTCAGTAAAAAAATAGGAGACAAAGATTTGTCAGTTTATAAAAACTGAATAAGCCTGTGAATGAGTTTCCTTGGCTTGCCTAACTGGACGCGGGTTCGAATCCCGCCAGCTCCACAAGCCTACCGTTGTGAAACGGAAGGAGATTTCTTTAAAATGAGAAACATCCCAAGTTTCTTTTTCTAAAGAATTCGTTCTTTGACATATTGGAAAAGGTTAAGAAGCCTCTTTAGCTCAGCTGGTAGAGCGACTGATTTGTAATCAGTAGGTCGCTGGTTCGATCCCGGCAAGAGGCTCAATTATAATCAGATCGAAACACTTTGTGTGTTAATGATTATAATAATCAACAGTACTCGAAAGCTTACCGTCAGATCAGCTTAGAGTCAATTGGAGGTTTGGCAGAGCGGTCGAATGCACTTGTCTTGAAAACAAGCTTACGTGAGAGCGTAACCGGGGTTCGAATCCCTGAGCCTCCGCCAAGGATAGTTACAGCAATCTTTTAACTAGGATGCAATCGGTTCAATTCCGATCCTTTCGAGCAATCGGAAGTGAAAGAAACACTATCCTGATCCCGGCAAATCTTGAAAAGGGCGCATTTATGGGCCCGGATTTGCCGGACGTTGCGGGAGTAGCTCATTTGGTAGATCATCAGCCTTCCAAGCTGAGGGTGGCCGGTTCGAGCCCGGTCTCCCGCTCAACGCCCAGTTTTACCTTCCTGGTTCTGGGTTACAAAAAATATATGGGACGCTTTTCGGTCGTTGAGCGAGATCATACGGGAGTTCGTTATTCCAGAGGAATATAAGGTAAGCCAAGGCCTGATCAGCTAAGATCAACTTATCTTTTGTCCGCCTTGATAGCCGATGAAAGGGACATAAATCCGGAAGTAGCTCAGTGGCAGAGCAATCCCCGTCAAACGGGATGTGACGCGTTAGGTTCGATCCCTGCCTTCCGGACAAAAAGAAACTCTCCTTACTGAAGACGGATTAGCACCGTTGAAAGGAACCTTGGCTTCAAATGGGTCGCAACCACAACGAAGATCAAAATGCCCCAAGGTACTCAGTGATGGACCCTGCTCTATGGTGCACTCATATCAGGTGATGGGGAACCAACCATCAGTCAAATCCACAACCACGGTGAGCGTGGAAGGAAGTTTCTTTTAAAGCGGGAGTAGCTCAGTTGGTAGAGCACAACCTTGCCAAGGTTGGGGTCGCCAGTTCGAATCTGGTCTCCCGCTCTTTAGGATGGATTCAGCAAGCTTACAAAACTTTTATTGGAAAAAGAAAAAACCATCCTGTTTTTTGGGCCCATAGCTCAGTCGGTTAGAGCAGTTGACTCATAATCAATTGGTCGGGGGTTCGAGTCCCTCTGGGCCCACTAAATTACCCTCTCGTCTAATGGCAGGACAAGTGGTTTTGGTCCACTTAATGGAGGTTCGAATCCTTCGGGGGTAACAACAAACTTAATCGAAAGGTCTTATGAAAAAAGAAAGTGACAAACATCAGACCTCGTAGCTCAATTGGTTTAGAGCACCGCACTTTTAATGCGGGGGTTTCGGGTTCGAGTCCCGACGGGGTCACAAAAAAATTGGCTCGTTAGTAGAGATGGTTACAATGTCGCCCTGTCACGGCGAAGGTCACGGGTTCGAGCCCCGTACGAGCCGCCAAAGGATGCTTCCAGCAAACTTACCAAAAATCAAACTTTTACTTTGACAGAACAGCATCCTGTATTTGGTCCGGTCGTCTAGCTGGCCTAGGACATCTCCCTTTCACGGAGAAGATCACGGGTTCGAATCCCGTCCGGACTACAAAAGTGTTAACCACCTGACCCACTAGGGTGAAACATTTCGTACGAA
>JACCDP010396635.1_pt1 | contig 13418 bp, 9 predicted proteins | sample 7445841 | NCBI WGS metagenome assembly JACCDP01 (sample SAMN15323441, study PRJNA562643) | freshwater metagenome | isolation source: river surface water | place: USA:Blue River Watershed | collected 2017-08-17
AAAGCCTCGGCGATGCGCCAGCCACTGTGATAGTTCTCACACAAGCCGATATTCGCGCGCGGGGCTATAAAGAGCTCGCAGAAGTTTTGGATGACCTGCCCGGGATGGATATCAGTCGTCCCTATGGTGATACCTACTTCAAGAACTACTGGCGTGGGTATCGTAATACCATTGGCGATCCCTATATCATCATGCTCGATAGTATGACGCTCAATCACTTATACTTCAATACTGCTGACACCCCCTTCAGCGCACTTCCGATCTCCAATGTCGAGCGGATTGAGGTCGTCTATGGACCTAGCTCATCGGTATATGGAGCCAACGCTTTTATGGGTGTTGTCAATATTATCACCAAACAAGCGTCCAGCGATGGAAGTAGTCAGCATAGCCTGTTGGTATCGGGCGCAAGAAATACCCGTATTATCGATGTAACGACACTCTATAAAAGTGGATTGTTTTCAGCTAGGCTCAGCGGTAGAGTTCACAACGCCTACCTTGATGATCGTAGCAACGAAAACTACGAATTCACCAAAAATGCCTACTACGAGGATCGTCGTATCTGGGGCGGCTTCGTTGACAATGGCGAGATTGCTGGCAAATTTAAGTCAGGAATTCGCAATAAGTCAATAGACTTACGTCTAGGGTTTGGTGATAGTGAGCTTGGTCTAGTCTACTTTGTGCATGACACAGGTTATGGTCTCGTGTACGCAGGCGATAAGGTTCAAAACAATGCAATTTGGAAGAGACCTGATCTCAGCCTTCATCTAAAACACAAAAGGAAGCTGAACGACCAGCTAAGTTTGACTTGGACTCTGCGTCACAGAGAGAGTGACGTGGACAATGATTCGTTTTTTGTCGATGGTTACCTCGATACGGATAAAATCACAGGTGTCACAGAGCAGCTTGCAGCTTTCTCTTACTGGCAAGCTCTTAACAGCAGTGAGAGTGCAACGCAAGACTTTGAATTCATCGTGAATCCTCAATGGTCTTTGGTTGGGGGTATGAAATACGAAGCCAAAAATCTCGCCAAAGCTTACGAAACAGTTGGTGAGAGTGCTAGTGGAACGCCTGGTGGTTACGAGAAAGTCAGTGGGATACAAGCCGGAAAGTATTCCTATCCTACACCTCCCGATGCTACGCTCCGTAGCCAGAATCGTATTCGTACTGAAGATGTGGGGATTTACCTCCAGTCTCAAAATAAGATCACTGAGAATCAGGAGATTCAAGCAGGGGTCCGTAATGACCAGAATTCAGTATACGGTGGAGCCAATAGCTTGCGATTGGCATACTTGCTCAAGCAGGGCAGCTCAAGTGCAAAATTGCTCTTTGGGCAAGCTTTTCAGGAGCCAAACCCTCGGACACTCTATGGGAGTTGGAGCGGATCGGGTTCAAATCCCGATTTGAAGCCAGAGCGATCACAGACCGTTGAGCTAGCTGTGGCCCATAATCAAAAGCAAGCTGGCCATCTCCTTAGCACCTATGTCGTGAAAAATATGGATACGATCATCAATACCCAAGAGGGTGCTAAAAATCTCGGAACTCGTAATGTTCTTGGGCTCGACTACCACCTTAAGGTGCTACTGAATAGTTCACAAAGCAGACCTGTAAAACTTTGGGGCTATTATTCCAAGATTTTTTCTGCCAAAGAAGAGGTGTTTGATAGCACTCGGAAAGAAATCGTCAAGCAGGATATCGGCGATCTAGCAAAAGATAAAATCTATTTGGGTGTGACCTCAGAGATGAAAAATCTACAGATTACCCTCCGAGGTCGTCGTATGGGAGAGATTGCGACCGTGAGTACAAACCCTGTACGGACAGTCAAAGCTTACCAGACATTCGATCTTGCCCTCAATAGTGCACAGGCAGTTCAGCAAGGCATTCGTCTTGGGCTGATCGTCAATAACCTCTTCGATGCAGATTACTTTCACCCTGGCGTCCGTGAGGCCAATGCCGGTGTAACGCCAGGAGCTTTTAGCGCAGATGGAACTAGGTATGAATCAGGCTCAGGCGGATATTACAACTCGCTCTTGCCACAGCCAAAGAGAGCCATTTACGGGACTTTAGAACTAGACTTTTAATCGCGCGTGAGAGTCAGAATAAAAGTGGGTTGAGAAGACTCTTCGTCATAGAAGAGATCACCACCCACTGAGATTGCGAGTTTTCTGGATACATAGAGACCGATGCCTGAACCCTGGTTACCTTTAGTGGTAAAACCTCTCTGAAAAAGCTTGCTACGCGAAGGGCCAGGGATTGGCAAGCCCGCATTGCTGACACAAAGCTTAATATGCTTCTCCCCAGGCTCTTCTATATACAGATTGATCTGCCTTAGCTCAGGGCTTAGATGTTGGACTGCATCGATTGCGTTACTAACGAGATTTAGCAGGATCTGCATAAGGGCGCTGGATCCGATCTTTACAGAGAGGGGAGGAAGATTTGCAGACCATTGAATCTGTAACTTGCGGAAGCGTCCACTCAAGAGCGGAAGGCAGAGGTGCCACACTTCCGAGATTCGACAATAGCTATCTGCGGTGGACTCGCGTGTATAGCTGAGGACGGACTGCGTGAGCTGATTGCTTCGCTGAATAGTCTGCTGCAGCTGCTTGTATTCGAGAAACAGTTTGAGCTGGCTTGCGGTAAAAGAGAGTTCTTCCGGTGCATAGGTCTTGAGCTGATCCCAGAGTAGCTGCAAGTCTTTGACATCGAGTGCTAGTTCTACCAGAGAATAACGTAAGATTCTTTCTAAAGACTCTGTAGCGTTTGCAAGATTTTCTTTCAAACTATCCAAACGTTCATGTGTGTCGCCAGGAAAGTCTGGAGCAATGAGGCTCTTTGCAAAGTTTTGTCTGAGGTTATCCTCTAAGCTTAGAACCGATGTCGAAAGAAGAGCGTCTTCGAGCTTGAGTCCTTTAACCATGGTCGAGCCATGCAAAATATTTTTGAGTTCATGGCTTAGTTCACCAAAAAGCTCACCCAGCTGTAGCAACTTGTCGTCTTGTGTGCTCCGCTCTGCCTGGCGTAGGACGCGGTGTCGCATAATCATGTTGCGGACTCTCAGGCGCAATTCGGGAGCGAAGATAGGCTTGGCAAGATAATCATCCGCTCCAAGCTTTAAACCCTCGAGACGATCCTCTTCGCTGGCCCTTGCGGTGATCAAAATCACTGGGATTTCTTGGAGTAAACCATCTGCTCGCATCGCGTTGATTACATCCTCGCCGGACATCTCTGGCATCATCATATCAAGTAAGAGAACATCGGGCTGCTTGAGGCGCATGGCTTCGATGCCTTGGCTGCCGCGTTGAAAGGATTCTAGATGGTAGCCATCCTGGGCAAGTATGCCTTCTATCACTTCACAGTTGATGGGATTGTCGTCGATTATCGTAATGCTCCAGCCTTTTCCAGGAGCATCATGTTTTGCAGGGCTGACTTGGTGTTGGGCAATGACCTCAGATCCTTCATGAATATCTATTTTATACGGGTCAGTCTTATCAGGTTCACTCGCGGCAATGATCAGTTCGGATTCGGCTCGTTCAGGAAGGGTGATGGTGAAAGTGCTACCACGGCCTAGCTCCGAAGTAAGCGAGAGGGTCCCTCCGAGTAAATGAACCAGGTCACGGACCATGGTTAGGCCGAGACCTGTTCCTTCGTAAGAGCGTCGGGCATCGGTCTGGACTTGAGAGAATTCATCAAAGATCGTCTTTTGAAACTCAGGTGCTATGCCTATACCAGTGTCTTTAATACTGAGGACAAGAGTACCTGGTTTGTGGTGAATACTGAGAGCCACATGATTCGGACGTGTGTTGTCACAAAATTTGATTGCATTCCCAATGAGGTTGCGAAGCAAGGTGAATATTTTTTCTTGATCTCCGCGATAGCTTAGCTCTTCAGCTTCTAGGCTTGAAGTATAGGAGACTTTTGGATTGTTTAGAATTAAGCCTTCTGCCAAGCGATCCACATCAGCTTTGAGGCGATCAAGGCGAATTGTTTGGGTCACGATGCGGAGATCACCACGCTTAAATTTGGCGAGATCTAAGATGGTATTCACCTGTGCCTTGAGACCTTCGGCGAGGTGGTAAGCTTTGCTGATCTGTTTGTGTGCGATCGGACTTAGTTCGCCGTATGCACCCTTGATCGCAAGCTCCAAAAAGCCAAGGATGCCGTTGAGTGGCGTGCGAAGCTCGTGAGACGTATTGTGAAAGAGCAAGGTACGAGCTTTATCTTGTTCTCGCAGTTCACGAGCGAGGCGACGGCTTTCTCGGTAAGTTTCGGCGTTCTGTTGGGCGACTGCTTGGGCTTGAAAGATGAGGAGCAGTGCGACTCCGAGGGGCGTTGTGTTTATGGTTGTTTCGAAGATGGCATTAGCTTGGCCTATATCGTAGCCGACAGTGATACTTATGACAATGATGCCGCCAATAGAGTAAAGAACAGAAGCCGCATTTTGACGAACTCCCAAGTACAGAAAAAATAAGCCATAGACAAGTGCAAGACCCACATAGCTTTGATAAAGGCTTAAGTTCTGAGTCATGGTAGAAACAGGCAAAAAGAGTGCGCCAGTGATAGGGATAAGGGTGAGCAGGTTCCATGCATTTAAGAACCGATAGTAGGACTTCTTGTGGTAGATTGCTGCCGCAGGAATTCCATAGGAATGATGAAAAAACTGAATGAGACAAGCCGGAGCAACTGCCATAGAAAGGTACTCGAGCTTTCTGAGAATAACATAGGCACTATCGGGAAATAATGAGGCCAGAGTGGTCTGAGTTGGCAAAGAAAATGTTGAGACGAAGACAGTGCCAAGCGCAAGCCACAGAGACGATCTGAGAGATTTGTGGCGCAACCAGAGCATAAAAAGGTAAGTTGCCAGCCCAAAGCAAATGCCAAGTGAAAAAATCCCTGGTACGGCATCAAGGATTGCCTGTTGGAAGCTTGCATCACCGGGACTAAGCCTAGGAATAAATCCCATTCCTCCGTAATAGGGTGTGAAATTGGCGACATGGACAAGGAGCGTGATGTCACCACTTTCGGTCGGATTGAAGCTTAAAAAGCGAGCTTTAAGTGAGGGCACTGTTGTCTGAGAATCGGTACCGACCACGCCAGCCTCTTGATAACCTAGGAGCTGCTGGTTTTGATAGATCCAAAGTCGGTAGCTTGTGCTTATGTTTGGAATACGCAGGATATAGCCTGTTTTGTGAGAAGAGAGTTGCTTGAGCGAAAGCCGATATGTGGCATACCCAAAGGGTCCGAGAACGTGTTGATCCGTCAGCTGTAAGCCATTCCAATGCCGTCCTGCAGGTATCTGAGCATCGACGGGGTGCTGGTCTATTTCCTCCGGACCCAGGTGTTTTTGCCAGTAAAAGTCCCAGGGTCCTCGAAGCTCGAAGGGGGTTCTTCCATCCCAGGCAGAAAGATCGATACTTTCGGCGGCCAGGAGTGGCGCCGCTATGAAGAGGTAGAGAAAGCAGCTGAAGCCTCTCAAACTAAAACAGAAGCCAAGCAATCTGAGTTCTCCTATTGGGACGGCCTAGGAGAGTATCGGTAAGTGAGAGGCTGACTTGATCGGACGAGGCTACGCTGCCTTGAGTGAGTTTTAACCATAAGTAATCAAAGAATAATTTGCAACTAGTCTGATAAGCGAGACCACATGGTCTTGCAGTGGGAGGACTAAGATCAAAAGCTGATGGCTCAAGAGAGTAGCTTATTTTTCTACACTCTTTTTGAGGTCGGGAAAGACCTTACCCACCTTAGCCAAGAGATAATCACCGTAAGTCCCATCGAAGCTATGGACATCGGCATCATCCCAGCGCTGATAACGTTCGGTTTGCAGGCCTTCGAGTTTGGGAATGGCCTTCATCGGAACTGCAAATCCCGGATCAAAGAATAGGGGATACGAGTAACGTTCACGTCCCGAGCGGTTGCGCACGCGATGGGGTGTAGAACGATAGAGCCCTCCTGTCATGCGTTCGAGCATATCGCCGATATTGCAAACAAATGCGTCAGCGAGCGGAGGCGCCTCGATCCAACGATTTTGGGATTTGACTTCGAGTCCCCCACAGTCATCTTGTTTGAGGATCGTTAGGAGTCCGTAATCAGTGTGTTCACCTACGCCCCAACTCTCGCTGCTATCAGGCTTGGGATCAGGGGGATAGTGAAAGATCCGAAAGAGGATAAGCGGATCTGCGGTATAGTCTCGCTGAAAGGTATCAGCAGGAAGGCCTAGACTTAGGCTGAGAAGGCGCATCATCCGATGCCCGACGTTGGTGACAGCTTGCATATACGCAAGAATAGTTTCTCGAAACCCTGGCAGATCAGGAAACAGATTGGGGCCGTGCATCGGCCAAGCAGCTTTTACGCGGGGATCGTCGCTGCTCAGCTCTGTCCCCAGATAAAGTCCTTCCTTGAGGTCTGGTTTGCCAGAAGTCAATTCTCCACCGACTGGAAAATAGCCTCGCCATGCCCGCCCGCCTAGCTCCATACGGAGCTGCATCTTTCGCTCAAGACTCCAGGCAAAGAATTCCTGACTCAAGTCCTCAAGCCGTCGTTGCAGATCTTGGGGTACACCATGACCTACAAGGTAGAAAAAGCCACTCTCGCAACAGGCTGCGTAGAGCTCACGAGCAAGCTTTTGAGTTTCTTCAGGTCCGCTTTCGGTGCGTTGAAGATCGAGGACTGGGATTGAGTTGAAGTCCAGGCTTTCTCGTCGGGTCATGATTCGCTCCTTGCCTCTGTCTGGGGGTGCACCTATAGTGGCCCTCGCTCAACTATCCTAACGTACATTGATGAGGATCGACGATATGCGAATGGGGAAAAGTCTCGGGATACTATGTCTTCTTGGGCTGACAGCTTGTACTGGCTATGAGGGCGCTGTACAGGATGCGATACAGGTCGCTCAGGCCACTTTGGTACCAAGCCCCGGTGAATCGGTATCAGCCACCCAGCAGGCCCTCGAAAAGGGCATTAATCTTGGCGTAGCAAGTCTGAATAAGACCGGGGGCTTTGCTCAGTCGGCTCATCATATCCTGATTCCGAAAGAGCTCCAAAAGGGAGCAGAACTAGCTCGGAGTCTGGGCATGGGAGCTCAGGTGGATGGCTTCGAAAAAAGCCTCAATAAAGCTGCGGAGCAAGCTGTAGGAGCTGCTGTTCCTGTCTTTCAAGAGAGTCTCAAAAAGCTCACCTTTCAAGATATCGTTAGTATCCTGAAGGGCTCAGATCAGGCCGCGACCGAATACTTTCAGCGGACGAGTCAGGAGCAGCTGCTCAAGACTTTTAAGCCCATCGTGGCAAAGGCAACCGATGCGAATGATGTCGGCAAATTGTATAAGCAACTGGCGACTACTGTGAAGCCTGCAGCAGCTCTCGCTGGAGTGGCTATGCCAGCTGTGGATCTTGATCAGTATGTGAGTGAGCAGGCGGTCAAAGCTTTGTTTCAAGAGATCGGTAAGCAAGAGCAGTTGATTCGCAAGAATCCTGCCGAGCGGACGACAGCACTCTTGCAGAAAGTTTTTAGTTACTACAGCGCACGCTGATGAATCACCTTTAGAAACAAAAAAGGAGCGCACTCCTGCGCTCCTTTCGATGTAACTTCCTTTGCGAATTAATTGCGAGCAGCTGGAACAGAGCTCGCTTCACTCTTACGCTTGCTCACCAGTAGCGAAGCTACAATCGACGTCGTGATCAGTCCGGCGATGATGCCCAAGGACCAGGTAATGGGGAATTTGCCGCCAAAAGCCTCGTTCAGGTACACCATCTTACTACCGACGAATACAAGCACAGACGCCAAGCCGTACTTAATGTAAATGAAGCGATCCATCACTCCCGCCAACATAAAGTACATCGAGCGAAGACCAAGGATTGCAAAGATGTTCGAGGTGAAGACGATCAAAGGCTCCTTCGTAAGAGCAAAGATCGCAGGCACCGAGTCGATAGCAAAGATAATGTCACTGAGCTCAAGAAACACGAGAGCCAGAAACAAAGGCGTAGCAGCCCATACACCCGAGCTTTTGACAAAAAACTTTTCACCTTCGATCTGAGGGTGGATCTTCAAGAACTTTTTGAGGCCACGAACAATAAGATTCTTATTGAGATCGGTTTGTTCCGTGCCAGCAAAAAACATCTTAAAGCCTGTCAGAATTAAAAGAGCTCCGAAGAAAATCACGATCCCCTGGTACTGCATCAGTACCGAACCCATAGCAATAAACAAAGCTCGGAAAGCCAGAGCACCCAAGATTCCCCAAAAGAGGATTCGATGCTGATAGATCTTAGGAATGCCGAAGTAAGCAAACACTACAGCAAACACAAAGATATTATCGATCGCCAGCGATTTCTCAACCACAAATCCGGTCAAAAATTCAAGAGCACTTGTCTTCGCTTGAACCTCCGGGTCAAAGCCTGGGATACTCTGATAGAGAGGACTCGTGCTGAAGGTGTGCCGCGCATAGTAGTAAAACAAAACGTTAAAGAGGAGCGCACAGGCGATCCATATCGCCGTCCATATGGAAGCCTCTTTGAACGTGACTTCATGTGCTTTCTTGTGAAAGACACCAAGGTCGAGCGCCAAGACAGCAAAGATAAAGCCCGTAAAGAGCAGATAAAACCAATAGTAGTGTTCGAAGGGAAAGAGAACGGTGTCCATGTTAGTCTCCTCTGTTAGACACAGAGGTATATTCGACATAAAATAAATATTGTTAAAATAGATATAAAAACTATACTTTATCTATTTTAACGATGAATTATAAATCACTTTCCTTATAGTGGATTAGAGTGGAGCTCGCAAAGCTTTGACCACTGAAAGCTTTAAAACCTGTAGGGTCGATAAAAAGCTTGCGAGGCTTGCGGTCACAATTCCTAAACAGGTCGCAGTGAGCAGATAGCTCCAGCGGAGATCGAGTCGTACAGGGAGTTCACGGTTCGTTCCGGGTGTTGGTGGCATCGGGATGCCGCCATCTGCAAGCAGTGCTACCAGATAGGTGCCAAGGACTCCGAGAGCCGCTCCCATGAGAGCGAGCACAAAGGCTTCCATCAGGAGCAATTGAATCAGCTCCAAAGAACCCTCGCCGTGAGCTCTGAGCATTCCAAGTTCTCGCTTGCGTTCGAGAACTGTGTTCGATGCACTGTTATAGATAGCGAGCATAATCATCCCAACAAAAACCAGACGGAAGATGTTGAGCAATGCAGTAAGAAAAAGTTCGCCATTCTCTGCCCAAACCTGATCGAGCACATAGAGCGAAATCGCTTCATATTCTGGAAAATCCTCGTGAATGCTGTCGCTAAAACTCTCCCACTGGGCTTCGTCTTTGAGGGCGATGGTGAGCGATTCTATCTTTTGGGTTCCCAACAAGACCTGAGCTTTTGTGAGTTGGATTTGAAAGAGTGAGTCATCTGCTTCTTTCATCCCCACATGGAAAATACCCACGACATGGGTATCGACGGCATTAAGGGTGCCATGAACTGTTTGTCCCAGAACAGTGATGGGATCTCCGATTTTGATACCTAGGGCACGCGCTAGACCTACACCCACGACGATACCTTCTTCATCCTGACCAAGAGCATGACCAGAGACAAAGTTCATCTTGTCAAAAAAGCTTTCTTCACTGGCACCTACGATGCCCTGGCCGCGTCCCGCGACATTAAGTTGCCCGTTACTTAGCATTCCATAGAACTGAACTCGAGGAAAAACCTGAGCTACTTCTTCACGAGCACGGAGTTCATTCATTAGATCTTCGGGATCATCGATCCAACGTTCCCAGGGCTTTTCAAATGGCTGGCCCCAATAGCCTCGTGACATAATCTGACCGTGGCCAAAGCGCGAGTGTATTGAATTCTCTTTGTGTAAAGCGATAAGACCCGAGAAGAAACCTTGCAAAAAGAGCAGACCAAACACGCCGACTGCGATACTTCCTATCGCAACCAGCGAGCGACGTTGATTGCGCCAAATGTTGCGAACAGCAAATTTATACAGCATGACGTTTGGTCCTCTCAGCTGTGATGCGACCATCTTGGAGTTTGATTTCTCGATGTGTATAAGACAAGACCATGGGGTCATGCGAAGCAAGCACAACAGTGACCCCGTGACGTTCGTTTAGCTTGGCAAGGATCTCCATAATCTGCCGACCGTTGGCCAGATCAAGACTCGCTGTAGGCTCGTCGGCTATGATGACCGAAGGGTGCTTGGCTAAAGCACGCGCGATTGCAGCTCTTTGCTTTTGACCACCGCTGAGCTCTCCAGGACGTTTGTGGCGTTGGTCTATCAATCCAACTTCATCCAGAGCGAGCTCAACTCGTTCTTTACGTTCCTGAGGCACAATCTTTTGTCGCGTAAGAAAGTACTCTACATTTTCCTCTACGGAGAGTACATCGATCAGTTGAAAGTCCTGAAAGATAAAGCCGATTTCATAACGTCGAATCTCGTTGATTTGCTTATCCGTTAGGGCCGAGACCTCTTGGCCTTTGAAGACAAACTCTCCCTCTTGTGGGTGTTCGATGAGGCCGAGCAGGTTAAGCAGAGTGGACTTGCCCGAACCGGAAGGACCGGTCAGACAAAGGAAATCACCAGCTGAGATCGTGATATCAAGGCCATTGAGGACTGGGGTCGCTGTCTCTTTTTCTCGATAAGAGTAGTGTAGGGCATGACATGTATAAAGTCTGTTCAGAAAGCCTTCTGACATAAGAACCCTCCCTCCCGCTACGAGCACCTGAATCTTGCGGACTTAGGCCACAAAAAGGCTCAGTACTCTGCCTTTGAATTCTCGACTATGTTCGTGTTGCTGCTACACATGCAAGAGCTGGGCCTTTGGTCGTGTGATACGGCTTGGCAGGCTTTGCAGCGAGACCAAACTTTGGTACCATAAAGCTCTTGAAACAGGTCTAAGACCGCTTTTGCAAAGGGGGATGTATGCGACAACTCTTACTCCTGGGATGTCTCCTGTCTCCAATGGGCCCTCTCTTAGCTGCAGAGACAGCCGATGAGATCTTGAAGAAAGCCGATGAGATTCGGGCTCCATCCGATGCATATCGAATGGAAGTGACGGTTGAATCGTCGTCTGATAAGAGTCTCTTTCGCTTTGAGCTCAATATCGGTGGTAAAGATGCATCATTGATTCGCACGCTTGAACCTTCGCGCGAGGTCGGCAAGAATTTTCTTATGCTGCAGGAAGAGATGTGGGCTTACATTCCCAATATCAAACGATCACTGCGTGTGACCCTCAATCAAAAGCTGACAGGTCAAGCCTCTAACGGGGATATAAGTCGCATGCGTTGGTATGGAGACTACGATTCCGTCCTTGAAAAGGAAGATGACAAGAGCTATCAACTCCTTTTGACCGCAAAAAAACGTGGGCTTACCTATGAGAAGATTCGAGTCTGGGTACTGAAAAGCTCCTATCGTCCCGAACGCGGCGAGTACCTGAGTTCTGAAGGGAAACCTCTTAAGTTCGTACAGTTCTCTGAATTCAAAGAGTTTGCTGGCGCTCTGCGGCCAAGTCGCATTCTCATAGAGAACGCTCACAAAAAAGATGACTTCTCTGTTTTGGAAATCAAGACGATGAAGCAAACCAAGTTTCCTGACAGCTTTTTTACTCAAAATAATCTCAGCCCCTGATAGCAAGACTGGAGGAGGCGATGCCGCGTGGGACTCTGTGCGAGTACGTTCTGTTTGGATGTGCAGTAGCTCTCGGGACGCCAGCGCTTGGCGAAGAAGAAGGCAAAGCCCCCTTGCTTTTTGGTCGCGTCAATAGCAGCATCGGCTATGAGCACACCCAAGATCTTAAACAAGACAGTAATACTCATGCCATCTGGAGCTTTCGTCAGCAGCACGATTGGGCTTTTGACGCAGAAGCTACCAGCGCTAAACTCCGACTTCAGTATCAGATTCAACTCGATACTGCAGACGCAGAGAGTTTGCGCGGGCCAGATCAGGATAATCTCGAGAAGTTGATTCTGTATGTGGAAAAGCCCTGGGGACCCTTTCAATTTAAACTTGGTCAGCAAGAAGTAAGCTGGGGTGAGAATCTCCTGATGCCTATTCTCGACCTGGTCAATCCTCGCGACATCAGTCACCCGCGCGGCTACTACGATCCAGCCTCAAAGATGCCGGTACCTATGATCAACGTGGATCTTCAGCAGCCAGCGTGGAATGCTCAGCTTATTGCAGTGCCTCAGGCTATACCTAGTCGGCAGCCAGACGAACTCAATGGCTTTGGTATCGAAGATAAGCGTCGTTATCGCCTCGGCCTCGATGGTGAATATGGTGGGCGTTTGGGGGTTCTTGTCAAAGGTGTTGATCTCAAGCTTTACTCATGGAACCATTGGCCGCGGGTGCCGAGCTATCGTTTCACCGCCTATTCGGGGACTAAGGATATCGAACTTGATGAACGACGAGTCGATACCACTGGTCTTAGCCTTTCTTATGCCGAGATGAACTGGCTCTTGCGAGCAGACTTTGCTCATCATCTGCATTTTCCTGCCACTCAGATTGGGACGCAGATTGAACGTTCTAGTTTGGATCAGATGATACTCGGCTGGAGCTGGACGACCGATACTCTCCAGACGCTGGGGGTCGAGTTGCATGCCGAACTCTGGGAAAAGTTACCAAGTGCCTATGTGGAAGGACCCTGGGTCGAAACGCGACGAGCCCAACGTTTTTTTAGTTGGCTTGGGCTGAATGGCAGCTTTCGTCTCTGGGATGGCAAGGTCGAGCCGCAGATCCTGGGCCTCCGGGGTCTCAATACTGAGGATAAATTGCTTAGGATCTTCGTGCCTTGGAATTTTGATGAAGCGATCACTTTGGGGGGTGAGTATCAGACAAGTCAGGCACGGAGTAATAGTCCAAAGGTGCTTTTGAGTCAGCAGGAGACACTCTCTTTGCGTGTGGCTTATAGCTGGTAAGGAAATGAACTTAACGACCTTGCAGTAGTCTTGGATAAGGGTTTTTTAGATGACAGAAGTGCGCTAAATATGTATCCTCGATGCGAACTTTATTGATATGGCAGCAACTGATGTTTCACAAACTTTTCGCAAAAAAACTCGCAAAAGAAGAGGCCGCTCATTTAATTGAGCTGGAGAAAGAATATATTGTAAGTGTTTGCAAACCCCTCGCAATTTTTCTGTTTGGATCTGCTGCTCGAAATGAAATGACAGATGCTTCGGATTTGGATTTTTTGGTGGTTTTAAGTGACGAGACCGACCTCAAGGCACTAAAAAAACAGTACTACTGTTCTCCACGCAAGCGATTATGGCCTGTGGATATCATATTCATGGACAAGACGACATTTTTACAAAAAAGCCTTATTGGGGGAGTCGCAATGATTTGCCTCCAGGAAGGTCTACTCCTTTATGGAGGCGTCAATGACCAAACAAGGTAAATTTGATCGAGCCTATGCTAAAGAGCTCTTTCGTATCGCGCAGCAAGATCTAAATTCTGCTCAAGCACT
>JACCDP010248528.1_pt1 | contig 13417 bp, 6 predicted proteins | sample 7445841 | NCBI WGS metagenome assembly JACCDP01 (sample SAMN15323441, study PRJNA562643) | freshwater metagenome | isolation source: river surface water | place: USA:Blue River Watershed | collected 2017-08-17
CATGCCTAAATATATCGTCACTGCCGCTGACGGCAAGGAATACAACGTAAACGCCCCCGAAGGGACTCCGCAAGAAGATATAGTTAGGTATGTGCAGAAACAACTAGGGTATGAACCCGCTCCAGTTGCGGAGCCGGAGGAAGAAGAGGATGTTTTTGCCAAATATAAACCCCAGCGTGGGGCGTTTGACGCTTTTGGTTCTGGCGTCTCTCGCGGGTTCACTCGGCTAGGCTCGACGTTCGGTGACGTTCTCCCCGCACTGGGGGCAAGTGCGCTTGGGTTTGACGACTACGCCAAGCGGCAGATGGAAGAAGCGGCGGCTACGGAAGAGCAATTGCGGCGCACTAACCGCGCCCAGTTTGAATCTCTCAGTGACGTTAAAGGGCCGGGGGATTGGCTTCCGTTTGCTGCTGAAACGATTGGTGAGCAGGTTCCTAACCTTTTAACGTCACTTATCCCCGGCGGTGTCGGTGCGACTGTAGGGCGTCGGGCAGTTGTCGGCGCGGCTGAGAAACAACTTGCTGGGCTGGCTGAGAAGCGGCTTGCGGGCGCGGCGGAACGCAAACTTGGGAAGGAGGCGCAAGAACAGCTTCTTAACCAAGGGCCGGCAACGGAGGATATGCTGCAAGCTGCGCGTAGCGCCGCTACCACCCCAGAGGCGATCAAAGGCGTCGTTACCCCCGAGGCTATCGAAGCCTCCGCAGAGAGCATGAAGCGGCTGCTGCCGAAGACGCTTGGAGATAAGGCTGCTGATACGGGTGCAATGGCGGGCCTGTATCTTGGCTCTGTGGCGCAGAATGCGCCCGAAATCTTCCAGAACATCTACGACCAAACGGGCGGCGACTTCGCCCCCGGTGCAGCCCTTATCGGTGGTGCTATTGGCGGTGCGCTGGACTCCATCCTCCCTGCCAAGCTTCTTAAAGTCGTGCGGAATAATCCCGCACTCAAAGCCGAGATTGCCGCGAGGATTGCGGAAAATAAGGGGGTTAAGTCTGGACTACTTCCCGCGCTTAAGAGCGGCGCAATGGGCGCTGCCAAGGGTGTCGGCACTGAAGGTCTGACCGAAGCGGCGCAGGAAGCTATCTCCATTGAGGCTGAACGCATTGTCGGGGAAACCCAAGAAGCATGGGGGTCGGAGGAGTTCGACCGTTTGCTCGAAAGCGGTGTGCGCGGTGCAGTGGCTGGTGGCGTCTTTGGGGCTGGTGAAGGACTTGGAGCGCACGCCCGTGAGCGTGGCGAAATCACCCGTCAGGAAGAAGCCGTAGCGGCGGAAGAAGCTCGGGTTAAGGCGGAAGAAGAAGAGGCCAAGCGGATTGCAGATGAGGCTGCGGAGCTTGCTGGGATTCCCCAGAAGCTGCTGGACTTAGATGCAGAGCTTCAAACCGCACGGGCAAATGCGACCGCGAATCCAAAAGACGCAAAACTGCAAATTGAAGTCGGTCGCGTCCAGAAAAAAATTGATGAACTAAAAGCGCGGGAGCTATTGCTCAAAACCCCCAAATCCACCACAACTCCGGGTACGACTGGGGGCGCTACGCCGCCGACCACCACTAAGAAGAATCCCCAAGACTACACCATCGGAGATGCTCTGTTTGATGTTGGGGTGTGGTCTAACAAACAAGACGATGTCAACAAAGCGTTTGGCAAGTTCATCAAAGAATATAACGCTGGGGTTCCTGACGACCAGAAATTTGCGTATTTGGACTTCAATAAGCCTCTCAAAGGGTTGGATGTAGAGAAGCTTGATGAGCTATTGGACATTGCTGCACGCAATCATTCCAAGATTCCGGGGCTACAGACTGACGAGCAACTTCTGCAATTTGCAGAAAAAATCAACGAACTGCGGCAAAACCATCCTAACTTCAGACCGGAAGCCATCGTTGCTGGGATTGATAAGTCCCAGTACTCCGACTATTTGACCCGACTTCTCAAAGGGAGAAAAGTTGGTGTAGACGAGGCCACAGACGAAGCCATTCTTGACGAGATGACGAGCAAGATTGACTTCATCACGAACCATCCTTCGGGGAATCTGAACCCGGAGCTTGCGGCGCACCTGCAATCCAAGATCGACTCTTCTTCTTTGGGGTATGTGAAGGACGTTAAAACGTCCAAAGCTACGGGTGTGTTCACCCCCGGCTATCTCAGAAGTCTTGGTGTGAGTGATACCAAAACTAACAAGCCTTTTTATGACTTACTTGTTAGCCAAGATTTTAGAAATAACACTCCATCAGTAATTAGTTCTTTGGTGTTGTTCTCCCAGACGGCGACCCCTGCGCGGTTGAAGCTGATCACAGACATCATCGCCAAAGTGCCGGAGCTTCAAGCGGAATACGCTTCGGGCGGCTATCCTCCCCTTGGCGGCACTAAGCCTCCCCCGCCGACTGGGCCGACCGCACCGACTGTGACCACTACGGCATTTCCGCCGCCCGCTATTACGACTCCGTTTACGGCTGATTATCTTGCCAACAAAGGGTTTGACACCGACACGGGTGTCCATCAGCTACTGGTCGATGCGGACATTTCAGACCCGCAGATTGCACGGAAGACGTTGCAGAGTTTGAACACGCTGTTCCCCAACTCCACCCCGGATGAGCAGCGTCGGATTAATGAAATCGTAGCGGAGACTCGCCAGCTTGCCGAGGCGCAAGAAGAGCAGGAAGTTGAGAGCGACTTCACTGATGCGGCGAAAGTCGATGCAGCTAAACAACGCCATGAAGCGTTGGTAAATAGTCCAGACCCGCAGGTTAGCGACCCCGTTAAGCAGATTGTTAATCTAGCTCGACAGGGCGCTCAAGCCAAGGGTGCCCCTCTGACTTCTTACGAGATTGCGGAGAAATTGAAATCCGCAAATCAAATGCCGGAATCGGTGCCGGAAATTCTTGCTAATTACGCGCAGGAAATTTCTGACGCTCGGATTTCCAATGGGTTAGTAAAGCCGTTGGAAGTGACTGAAGACCGCTCAATTACAGAAACTAGTAGCTCGGTCAGTAAACGATATGCTTACTCAAACCCTAATTCTGTTGAGTATAAAAAATACCAAGAATCTGTCGCGCTAGAACAAGACCTTAAAGGTAAATCTCCGCTTGAGGTAATTCGGCATGTTGCCGCAATTACACCAAATAAGTCGTACCGCGTGATTGCCACTCGTTTGGCTCAGATGATAGAAAAGCTGGAAAAAGCGGGGCAAAAGTTTGAATTTGCAATTGTAAATGACGCGAATAAAAACGAAAAAGTTACTTATAAATATGCAAACGGGGCTACAGTTAACGACACGCTGGGGGGGATATTAAAGACAAAGTCGCTTGGGTGTGTTTGGTCGCCGGGGAATCAAAAGAAAACTTTTATCCTCATAGGCGGTATTGACCGGGCTACGGGGTATGATGAAATTGGGATAACCCCAGAAACCATCCTTCATGAGTACATTCACGCAGCGGCGGTACTTCTTACCAACAACCGATTTAACGTCTCTAAAGTAGCGTCCCCTAAAGCACGACTTGCGGCTGATGGGCTTGTAGAGTTGTATCGGTATGTAGACAGGGAAGTTCAAAAAGCCGGCGGGCCGCACAAAATGACCCGCGCCCAGATAAATCAGAAATTTGGGTTTTACGCTGAGTATGGAATGAAAAATGAACATGAGTTCATTGCTACTGCATTGAGTAATGTTCATACGCAAAAGTTTTTGGATAGCATTTCATATCCCGCAACCAATCAAACTGTTTTTGACAAGTTCATAGATCTCATCCGAGACCTTCTCGGTATACCGGCACGGGCTAATACCGCCCTGTCTCAGCTACTGCGCGTGTCTTCTGACTTCTTCTCGATCCCGGAAGCAGAGATTGAGCAGCTCGTTAAGTCGATTTCTCCGGGGGCTACTCCTTCGCCGCCTATGTCGCTTGAGACTGCACCAAGTGAGTCGGCTACGCCTCCCCCCGCGCCCCCCGCTGCTCCTGCGCCCAAGGAATACATCCCGCGTGAGCGCCCTGTAGCGGAGTCGGTGAAGCGGACGTTTGATCCTGCGGAGCGGTTGGATAAGTCCACCGACCTTGCAAAGAACGCCGACAAAATTAAGGACGCGGTGTTTACCTATCTGGACGACATGATCGACAAAATGCCCGTATGGGCAGGGCGCGATATCGCCAAGTGGTTCCTCGACAAGGTCGTCAATTTCTCCGAGGTCATGCGTGACCTTGCGTTTAGCTTACTAAGTCTTAAGCAGCTAGCGGATGTGGCTACTCTGGTCAGCCCTGACTTGGGTAAATCCATATTGTCCCTGCGAGACCGCATTGCGGAACGCAACGCCGAGATTGACCGGCAGCGCGAGCGCATCGAGAAGTTTATTGATGCCGCTAAAAAGCTGTTCAACAAGCACCCGCTAAAGGTTAAGAAGGAATTTGACCGGATCGTGCATGACTCCACGAGAGACCAGCTTAACTTCCAAGCAACCCCCACTGAGTTGCAGAAAATGCAGGCAGATGAGCCTGAGAAGTACCAGCAGTGGGTAGACCTCAAACGGGATTTCGATGCGCTGCCGGCGGATGTACAGAAGCTGTACTACGACTTGCGGGATATTTACGCCGAGTATGGCGCTAAATTCAGAGGTTTGATCCAAGAAGTCTCTGACAAGGTGGGCGCTCTGGGAACTGGTAACAAAATCCTCATCCAGATGCTGGAGCGGCAGCTTAATCCGTACTTCCCGCTGTGGCGCAAGGGCGACTACTGGATGCAGTTCATCGACTCCAAAGGTCAGGAGAACATCCTTGCGTTTGAAACCCCCGGAGAACGTCGTCGGTATCGTGCCCAGATTTTATCGCAGGGCATCAAAGCCAAGGACATCATCGACTTTGAGCGCATCACCGACCTCGATGTAGACAAGCTGCCGCCGACCAGTCAGTTCAAGGAAGTCATCAAGCTCCTCAAAGAGAAGAACGTCGATTCGAGCGTGATAGACGCGGTGTTCCAGTCTTATCTCAACTTCTTCCCGTCGAACTCGGTGATGCAGCAGTTCCGTCCTCGTGAAGGCAAGCTGGGTTACCGGGAGGATGCGCTGTCGGCGCTGGCTGATGTGGGCACTCGCATGGCGATGAACGTCGTGCAGTTCGACCATGTGACCAAGATTGACGATGCGCTTTCTGAGGCAAAGGGGTTGATAGGTACTGAGGGTAAGACCACTTCTTGGATTATGAAGGCCATTGATGCCTCTCTGATCAAGCGAGAGGGGTACATGAAGTCCCCGATGCAGAAGGGCACTTGGGGCAAGATCGCTTCGTTTGTTGGCTACAACAGCTATCGGTTCTTCCTGCTCGGCAACATTTCTTCCGCTGTTGTCAACTTGACGCAGCTTCCGATTGTGACCTACAGCCTGCTGGCGGGTGAGTATGGTGCGGGGGAATCCCTCCGTGCCATGTCAGAAGCCAGCAAGATGTTTTTCCGTGGGGGCAGTGACAACAACAGCACGATGGAGAATATATTCACTGGGAAGCCGCTTACCGACTTCACGTTCTTTGGTACTCGGAAGGACGGATCTCGTCCAGACATCCCGAAGCACATGCAGGAGTTGTGGCAGCGTGCGGTCAATGCCGGTGCTATTCGACGTTCTACTGGACAAGACCTCCAGTACCAGCGCGAGTACAGCGTCAAGACCGAGAAGGAAGAGACCGGGGCTGACAAAATTCTCAACACATGGAACAAAGTTGAGAACAACCTTAGCTGGATATTCCAAAACTCAGAACGCTTCAACCGTGAGGTAACCCTCCTCGCGGCGTACAAGCTTGAGTACAACAAGCTCAAAAAGCAGGGGAAGCTCTCAGACCAAGAAATTGCGGAGCGTGCAGCCGCCAAAGCTATTGAGACGGTTGAAGAAGCCAACGGCTCTTCGATGTCTGAGACTGGGCCTGCGTTGTTCCAGTCCGACATTGGCAAGATCGTGGGGACGTTCAAGCGGTTTGCCTTGGCTCAGATTTTTCTGGCGTCCAAGCTGTTCGCCAAAGCGTTCGGCCCCGGCAGCGGGGCCACCAAGGAAGAACGCTCCATCGCTCGGAAGCAATTCGGTTATATCAACGGCATGGCGTTCACCTTTGCCGGCATCAAGGGCATGCCGTTCTTCGGCGGGCTAAACCTCATCGCCTCTGCCATCCTCGGGGACGACGACGAGCCATTTGACCTTGAAGGCGACATCCTCCGTAGCGAAGCCTCGTGGGCGCTACGCGGGCCTATGAGTGAACTGACTGGTGCGGACATCTCAAGCCGCACGGGCTTCACAGACCTCGTCTGGCGCGACGACCCGAAGCGTTTGGCGGAAGTCGGGATGCCTACCTACGTCGCTGAACTCGCGCTTGGGCCGGCAATGGGTATCGTGAACAACTTCCGGCGCGGCATGAACGACATCGAGCAGGGGCACACAGAGCGAGGCATCGAGGCTATGCTCCCTGCGGTTATTCGCAATATGATGAAATCGATTCGGTTTGGTATCGAGGGGGCGACGACTAAGGAAGGTGTGAAGCTTGTGGACGACCCGAATGGGTACGAACTCGTTATGCAGTTCTTTGGGTTCACGCCCAAAGATCTAGGCGACCGTTACGCCGCCAACGAAATCATGAAGTCGGCGCAGCGTAATGGAACGGAACGTCGAACGGCGCTTCTGGCCCGCTTGAACCTTGCAAAGCAAGAGAACGACCTTGATGAGATTCTGGAGATCCGCCGGCAAATCCACAACTTCAACACCAAGGGGCCGGGGGCATCAATCGTTAAACCCATCACTTCCGACACTATCCATAAATCGGAAAAACAATACCAAGTGAAGCAACGTCAGATGGCTCAGACGTATGGCGTGTACCTTGGTAAGCCGATGAGCAGAGAAGTCCGCAATCTGCAAGCCCTTGTGCCGGAAGAAGAGTAAAAAAAGCCCCGCACTTGGCGGGGCTAATTACAACACAAGAGGAAAGACACGTACAAAGAAAGGTTATCACGAGGGGGAATATGAATCAACGCGCCTCCGGGGGTGCCCCCTCAATTCCATAGAAGTCTTCCCCGTTGTACGAGAACTCATACACGCGCACGGCGGGGGAGTCGATGTTAGTGCCCTTGCCCATCCGCTTCTTCTGCTCTCCCAGATACGCCCCTTTGTCTTTGAAGCTTCCCAGCAAGTCTTTAACCATCACCTGCCGCTCGGTGCAGAAATCCTTAAACACCTTGGTGCTTATGTACAGCTTCTTCACATCTGGCTCAAACCTTATAGACAGATTTTTGTGGGGAGAATGTATCGCCAAGGGTGCCAAGGCAGACCTTCCATCGGTGCTGTTATTGATGACCAGCACGCTGTCCCGGTGAGCGTTCAAAAAATCCCCGAGGACATCCGCAATCTCAGGCACCGCATTCGCCACATCGCGGCGCAGGGATGGAATCAAATGCGAAAAAATCCATTCCAGCACCGGCTCTACCGGAATCTCATGTAGCCCTAACTCGTAGGCAATCTGCCCCCCGACGATGCAGGCGGCAAAGCACGCCGACCAATACCGCTCCCGGTTATCCAGCTTGGCCCGCTTGTCGATGTACTCCTGCATCGCCCGGATGCGACGGATGACCTCATCCTTGTTCCGCACCACCCACTCGGCGTAGAGCGTCCCAGCGACCCCGTAGTTCTCCATCAGGGTGACTTCAAACAACTCGTAAGCCTCGGTCTTCGACATCAGGTTCAGTGACTCGACCCGGTACTCAATCAACCGCATCAACTCGCCGTTGGCGGTGGACTTACCAGATGAAAGCTTGTCCACGATGGAAGCGTTGGAAGTGCATAGACCGATGAGCGACCATGTGGTGTCGTTCTTCCGCTCCATGTTTACCTGAGACTGCATCCGCCCCGGCCCCATACCATGCGGGATGGCGTAAACCAACTTGGACGCAACATCCATCGGCATGTTGGTTACTTCATCGACTGTCAGCGGCAGGTTGTTCAACACGCCAGCGCGGTAAATCTTGTGGGCGTAGGTATCCGCCTCTACCGACAGAAGCTTGCTGGGGTGCCCCCAGATGCTGTTGACCATCCGCATGATGGTCGTCTTACCTGTCCCTGAGTTGGGGCTAACCAGAGCAAACATAGCGCCGTTGTAGCCAGTGAACTTTATCAGCGGGGAGCCAAAGCCCCCAAAGAACGGCAGAGCGAAGCCCTCTGCTCCCGGCGCTGCGTAAGTCTTGGTGACTCGCTTCCACTCCACAAGTGCCCCCTTGGCATGCAGCAGGGTGGCGACCGACTCGGTAGTTTCGGATGGTGGACTGTACCGGATTTCGGACACTCCGATTTCTTGGGTGCCCAGAATGAACTTGGAGTCGCCCTCTGCCCAACCCATCTGAGCGTGCAAAATCTCCGTATCCATCGTTACCTGCTGCGTCTTCGCGCAACTGATGAGATACCACATCAGCCGCTCCAACGCTTTCCCGGCGCTGATGACTCCATTGGCTGACAGCACCTTCCGTAGCTCGTCCTTAGAGGTCATAGCGTACAGCGGGACGATGAATTCCCGCGCCTTCTCTCTGGGTAAGTGCAGCCGTGCCAACGCAAGGTCACCGCGCACCGAGTCGGTCATGCGCTTCACCAGATAGAGAGAATGCTCATAAACCAACTCAGGCTCGTCGTCTCCATTTGCTACATAAATAGCTCCAGATTTAGCTCTAAAATAAGGCTTAGGTAATGTTGGGATTTCGTACTCGACGGGGTCGCCGCCTTCTTCGATTTCTACAATCACCTCTTCTTCGCTGGTCTGAACCTCGACTCCCAGCACAATCGGACTCTTAATCTTCTTTTTGTGTGGGCATCCCTTGCAACCGCCGGGGTTGTAGGACTCAATGGTCTCGCACTTGTACGGCTTGTCGATCAAATCCTCCGACTTCCGTATCGTCGTTTCAAAATCGTAGCTGGGGTGTTTATCCGAAATAGCGTGAATGCCGACCTCAAAGTCGGTGCAGTTACGCGCAATCGACAGCCCTGCACGCCACAGGTCGTAGCCAATCTTCTCCTGCTCAGTCGCGATATAGACCAACTGCTGGCACCCATCCCCCCGTGCCGACCGCTCCATAATCAGCACGAACCGCTTCTGGCGGTCGTCTGACAAGGACTTCATCAACTCACTTGGGCCTGTCCGCAAGTAATCCGGCGGCTCGGACAGGAGGATCGTCACGCCCAGCAAACGGGTGAAATCCGCTAGTTCAAACTCCTCGCCTTCCAAAAGAACCTCTACAGGCACCGGGTCGCGCTTGTAGTTGAAGGTGCCGGGGACGCGCAGGATGCGTGCAGCGTCCGCTGTGACGCTCATGTCGATCCTAAGACCTTCCTCCCTGCACAGCGTCTTGAGGCGCTCCGCAGTCGGCTTCCACTCGCTGCGGGTCATAGAGCGCGACGTTATCCAATAGGCATGGATGCCGTAGCCAGAAGACACGATGGTCGGCGTGGGTAAACCCTTTGCCTCGCAGAACACCGACAACGCCTCCAAACCATCTGCCTGCGCTGCATATGGCTTACCTACACCACAGTCGATGTCAACGTAAAACGATTGGAGCGCATGAGCATTGGTCGTCTTGCGACCGCCGCTTTCCTCTTCAAACGACGCGCAAGCAAAGTAGGCGTTATAGGACTGCCCCGAGAGTTCTTCTGCCTTGGCTACCGCACTGGGGATGTCGCGGTAGAAAAATGTGCGGGGGTTGCTCCCCTCTTTTAATCCGACTATGCAGTACACCCCATCAGCGGGAAGTACCTTTTCCATAAATGTCGTTGTGTTCATGTCTTTCTCTTCTTCTAATCTATTCCCATCCCCCGCTAGTTAATAACGCTTGAATCTTCTCGCCATAGACCGCCCTCGGCTCCGACTTGCCGGTAAACCACTTGTAGATCGTCATTTTGGAAACCCCAAAGTACCCCGCCATATCAATGGCGGGGATGTCTCGACTAATGCAGTACCGGCCTAACCGGACACCGAGGCTATCAGACGCTCGACGGTTCGCGTCGATGATTCGCGCACTGTAGCCTCGGTTATCCATTTACTCGTCGTCCACTTCAGTGGCGGCGGGCTTGCTCTTGTTGGCAAACTTCGCCAGCACGGCGTTGACATCGGGCTTTTCCGCCAAGGTTTCCTTCTTCTTCGCCGGCTTAACCTCCGGCTCGCTCTCTTCCACTTCGCCGCCGTTCGCCTTGATGGCGTCCTTCAGCGACGGAAGCGCCTTCTGCCCCTTGTCGGCCTGATAGACAGTCATGGTGACCGCCATCTTGGCCTCGGTGGACTGCCCGTGCTCGATGAGCTTAGGCAGCGCCTCACGGCTCGGGAAGCCGATGGGGGCGAAGAACAGCTTCGGCGTATCCGCGTCGTCGTCAAACGAGATGCGGGTAACCAGACGGTCGATGGAATGCCCCTGCGACGCGACGTACTTGAAGTACTGCTGATACGGCATGTGGGAGATGTCACCCTTGCCAAAGAGAGAAGTCGCCGGAATCTCCAGCATGTGAACGCCGCTGTCGATGTCGTCAGCCAACACCACCGCAATCCGCTGCTTGAATCGGCAGGCACGAGTGTTGCCCTGACCGCTGCCGGCGATGTTCATCGGGCAGTCGTTGCAGTTCTTGTGCTGCGGGTTCTCCACGCTCGGGTGCGGCACCTTACTGTCAGCCGACCAGCAAGTCGGCGGGGCGGCTTCCGCAGTCGGGTCATACGTCCCTTCGTAGTAGGTGCGGGACACATCCTTGGCGACGTTCACCACGATGACATCCAACTCGTCCTTCTTCTTCGCCACTTCCTCGCCGTTGACGACCAGACGGAACACCTTGCCACGGATGGAGATGCGCTTGTTTACGCCCCCCATCTTCTGCATCAGGTCTTTGGTCAACTCGGACTGCCCCTCCTCACGGATGTAGTCGGGGACGAGATTGGTGCTGAACGGAATCATATTGTTCATCTTATTTATCCTTAGGATTTCTTACGAATGGTAATGGAGTATTCGGAGTCCACGTTCAAACCTGCGGGGTGCAAGTCTGGGTTAGCCTCAAGAAACTCCTTCATGTTTGACTGGTGGATGCGCTTCTCAAGAAGCTCGAAAGCATCGTGCTCCTTCATGAAGCTGTGAATGGACGCCCAGTCATTCGTCCAGTACTTCTTCTTCACGCTACGGATAACCGTACCGTGGCTCGTGCGGATAGAGTCCGCGCCGATTACTTTGCAGAGATCGTTCAGTGCAATGGTCAGCACCTCCATGTCGGCCTCAATCTCGGCAACCTGCTGCGCCGTAACGCGCTCGATAGCCTGCTTCTGGTCTCGCAAAGCGATGAACGCTTCTACGATGGTGTCTACACCGTATTCATCAGTAGCCATGTCTTGTCCTCTAATTCGTTGTTATGTGCGGATGGTGAAGGATTAAATTTACTGTGTCAACTCTTCCCGGTACAAATCAATCAACTTTGCATGGTCACCCAATTTCTCCCGCAGCATGCGGTAGATCTTCTGTTCGATCTGACTACCCACAATGTGTACCACCGTCATCGCGTTCTTCTGCCCTTGCCGGTCGATACGAGCGTTCGCCTGCAAATAAATCTCAGTGCTGGTGACCGGCGCATACCAGATAATGGTGTCGGCGGCAGTGAGCGTGATGCCATGCGCCGCAGCGGCAGGCTGGATAATCAAGACTTTGATGTCGTCTTCATCTTTGGTCTGAAACCGCTGGATGATGTCGTTACGTTTGGTCGCGCTTACCGATCCCGAGATGACCTCGCAGGGGATATGTTTGCTCACAAGGTGAGTTTTTAACAGGTCGATGGTATGTGTAAACGGAACGAACACCAGCACCTTGTGCGACGCCTCCTCAATGACTTCATCCACCACACTCAAACGGTTCGATACGTCAAACTCCACGGTCGCCCCGGAGTTGGTATACACCGCGCCACCTGAGATTTGCAGGAGCTTGTTGAGATTCACCGCTACGTTGGCCGAGGTGATCTCCTCCTCCCCAGCCATGACCAAAAACTCCTTCTTCAAAAGCTCGTAATACTTCTTCTGCTGCGGCGTCAACGCCGCTTCCCGGTCGGTGTAAGTGATGGGCGGCAAATCCAAACAATCTTTCTTCTCAAACCGAATGGCAGGCTGCAAAGCCGTGTGGACGATGGTCGATGCATTCGGCTTCGGAATCCACTTGAACCGGGTTATCTGCACCATGACCGACTCTTTGAACGTCGTGTAGAATTTCGGGACGTTGTGCGGCACGCACATCTTAGCCAGCCCATAAGCATCCGCCGGAGACTGCGCCGCAGGCGTCCCTGTCATCATCCAGAGCCACGTGTTAGTGGTCACTAACTTGTTCATCGCCTTCCATCGCTTGGTGGTCGCCGTCTTGTAGGCGTTCGCCTCGTCAATGATGATGAGGTCAAAGCCGCCCTTCGCAATCTCGTCAGCCACGATGGAAACGCCGTCAAAATTGATGATGACGTAGTCGTAGTCGCCTCGGATGATTCTTACCCGTTTGTCTTTGTCCCCGTGGGCTACCCCGACTTTGCGGTGCATCGCGAAGTTGAAGAGGTCACGCTGCCATGCGGCTTGCATGATCGACAACGGACACACCACCAGCACTCGCTTGATGGCGCCCTCCGACATCAAATACTCCGATGCCCAAATGGCGCTAGCGGTCTTCCCCGTGCCCTGCTCGTTGAAACAGAACGCTCGGTTGTGCAGGGTAAGAAACTCGGCAGTGTCCCGCTGATGCGCCATCGGAGTAAAAAGCCCCGGCCACCCGTAGTCCCGGCGAATGGGGGATGGGACATTCTTGAAATTCAAATACCGTAGCCATTGCGCTTCTTCTAAATCCCACTCTACGGCAACCGTAGAAATATCGTCTTCTTTGCGTATTACTTGACTTCGTTTGATTGCTTTGGTGATTTTATCGGGGTTTCTTGTGCGTACCGCAAGGTACTTGTCTTCAATTATTTCCATTGCTGTCCCGCAACAGTTTTGCTTTTAACACTCGTTGTTGTTTCCCAGAATTACCGGGGCGTGTGAACCCCGCTTCTTCAACATACCCTTTATCCAGTAACGCTCGAAATCTAGCGGTGACGCTGGAATATGGTTTACCCGGATGCAACGCCAACACTTCATCTTGAATGCACCCGTCAGGATGGGCAGCAATCGTTTCGTACACCAACCGTTCTAGACGTTTGGTATCCACAGATTCTGCGGCTGCATGGCTGGTCGCGGGATCGTCGCGGCGAACTAAAATATGAGCAGGTGTACCAAAATCGTTTTCCATGTCTTTTCCTTTTTAGGCTAGCCGGCTAGCCTGATTATTTTTTCTTGCGTGAGACGTTCTTTTTAACTGTGTGGTCGCTGTTTCGGTAGAAGCTCCGATTGTCGTGCGGGGATTCAAGCCGAAGATTCGATAGAGAAGAGTCTCCACC
>JACCDP010834611.1_pt1 | contig 13415 bp, 27 predicted proteins | sample 7445841 | NCBI WGS metagenome assembly JACCDP01 (sample SAMN15323441, study PRJNA562643) | freshwater metagenome | isolation source: river surface water | place: USA:Blue River Watershed | collected 2017-08-17
CTAATTTCTTTAAAGTAGGGGATAGTTTTAGGGCTGTAATAGCTGGTGTTCTTAACGTAGGTAATAACCAAACAATAAGAATAAGGATAAAAGACGGCACTTCTATATTAGCTGACAGTGGAGCTAAAACAATAACTAATATCACAGGAGATGTATTTTCTTTAAATGTAGACTTCACTGTAAGGGCACTAGGAGGCCCAGGTATAGCTTCTATGGTCACATTAGGCACGTTTCATTACACTAAGACATCAAATGGTGTTACGGAAGGATTTGCTTTTAACAATATTAATAACACAACTTTTGATACAACAATAGCTAACACTCTAGATATAACAGTTCAGTGGGGTGCTGCTAATGTTACTAATAGTATTTATAGCGATATTTGTATTTTAAATAAAACATATTAATGGGAGCTAGTATATATTTAGGGAAGTCATTAAGCGCAGGAACTTAGGGGTGTAATATAGTAATAGCTTCTACTACTCCTTCTATTGATCCAGACGCACAAGCATTCATAACAGCTGCTTCAATTACAGACCCTACTCAACAAAGTGCTATTAATCAATTAGTTCTTGACTTAAAAGGTTATTCTATTTGGACAAAGTTTAAAGCAATATATCCAATAGTTGGTGGTTCTGCAAGTAGTCATGCGGTTAATCTTAAGACTCCTGGAACTCACAATTTAACATTTGCTACTGGATGGACTCACTCAAGCACAGGAATGCAGCCTAATGGAACAAGTGCTTACGCAGATACGAATATGCAAGTTAATTTAATTGCTCAAAATAGCGGGCATTTAAGTTATTATTCAAGAAGTAACACAGCTGGAGCAGGAACATTTAAAGTTGAAATGGGTTATCTTAAATTGACTCCAAGTGTTTCAGCTTCATCAGTATGTATTTTAAGAGACACACAATCATTTGGTGTTATTAATTCAGATAATATAACAAGTCCAACAACTAATGCAGATACAAGAGGTTTTTATATTTCAAATAGAGTAAATTCAACAAACCAAACATTTGATAAAAATGGAACACAAGTAGTAAATAGTGCAGATGCTTCTGTTGCTCCTACTTCAGCGGTTATGAGTTTTTGGATAGGTGGTAGAAATTCTCCTGATAACTCTGCTGCAATTAATTTTACTGATAGAGAGTGTTCATTTGCTTCAATAGGAGATGGATTGACTCCAACTGAAAGAACTAATTTTAGAACAGCAGTTCAAGCATATCAAACAACTTTAAATCGCCAAATATAATGGAAGGTAGAATAGTAACAAATCAACAAGCTCAAGATTTACAAGGAGTATTCTTTGATAATGATACATTCTTTAATTTTGTTCAAGATATTAACGATGTATATTTTTTATTTTTAAGTGAGCAAGATGAAGCGGACATCGCAAACACGGAGTATGCATATTTATTAGATATTCCATTAAGTCCATTTGAGCCTAAGCCTGAACCACCATTTCCACCAATAGAAAACTAATTATTATTTTTGCATAATGAAATCAATACTTACTAGATTTGTAATGACAGCAGGGTATGAAGATTTACCCCATTTTATGAATAGTACATTTCACCCTAAAATTGCTCTAACTGGTCTAGGGCTTAGTGGTTGTCTAGCAAGTATTGGTTATTATTTCAATCTGATTTTTGGAATAGAAGCTGTAGTAGGTATATGCATTCTTGTTTTATTTATACTTGAATTCTATACTGGTCTTACTGCTTCTAGAAAAGAAGGTAAGAAATTTGATTCTGAGTTATTTGGCAAGGGATGGTTGAAGTTATTTGTTTATATGATAATGATCGGAGTATCTCACGCATTAGCCCTAAATTTAAAAGGGGTAAGTGTATTAGGATATAACTTTAATGTATATGAATGGATGCATGGATTATTCTACAACTATGTTATTCTTAATTTATTTGCATCTAACTTAGAGAATTTCAAGAGATTAGGTTGGTCAGAATATATACCAGTTTTAAATTATTTAGCTAAGTTTGTAAAGGATGAACCTAAAACACCAAAGAAAAATGGAAAAAACACTTAAAGAAAGATGGAATGCTCCGACTCCTAAATTTTGGAAGAGAGCGCAAAGATGGGCTATCATTGCTGGAGCAGTAGCAGGAGCAATTATAGCAGCACCAGTGGCACTGCCAGCCGCATTGATTACTACAGCTACTTACGTTGCAACAGTTAGTGCTACAATAGCTACAGTATCTCAATTAACAGTTGATGATTCTAAATCGGAAGACAAATGAGTTACGCTTGGTTAAAGGAAGAAAAAGCTCCTAAGTTATTAGTAGAAGCTGTAAAGCATTTAGGCGTTAAGGAGTTTGTAGGGCCTACACATAACCCTGTTATTCTTGGATGGGCTGAAGCTACAGGATTGAAGAATGTTTATACCAATGATGAGATTCCTTGGTGTGGATTGTTTGTAGCTTATTGCTGTCACGCTCAAGGTCTACAAGTAGTTGAAAGACCGCTATGGGCATTGAACTGGAATAAGTATGGCAACAAGGTAGATGAGCCAATGCTAGGTGATATATTGACTTTTAAAAGAAATGGTGGAGGTCACGTAGGAATATATGTCGGTGAAGACAATACACATTATCATGTATTAGGCGGAAACCAAAACAATTCTGTAAGTGTTTCACGTATTGCTAAGTCAAGATTAAACCAGGCACGTAGAACAGCTTGGAAGGTGGCACAACCTTCAAATGTAAGAAAGGTTAAATTAGAACCTAAAGGAGTAGTAACAACTAATGAACAATAAAATGGGTAGAAAGAAGAAAGTTGAAGACTTCGAAGTAGAAGTTAAAACTAAGAAAGCTAGTGTTAAAGTAAAGAAAGAAGGGAAGAATGTAGATGCAGAGGTTAAGACTAAGAAAGTTAGAGCATCTGTAAAGAAGGATGAGACTAAGAAAGAATTTACTTTAGATACTGACAAACTTGATGTTGTAGTAACTGAGGAGAATGGGGAGATCAAAGCTGAAGTTCAAGCTGAGAATAATGTATTGAGAGCTATTGGCAACAAGGTTGTTAAAATCTTTTCTAGAAACTTTAGAAGAAGAAAATGAGAAATAGATTAGCTGGTACTAAAACTGGTAAATCTAAGAGTGCTAAATACTACCAAGATAATCCAGATGCAAAGAAGAAGAAAGATGCTTATAATACTGAGTATCATTCTACTCCTTCTCGTAAGAAATACAGAGCTGCATTACAAGCTTTGAATAGAGATAAGGGAACGCACGGTAATCTTGATGGTATGGATGAAGCTCACGTTTCTAAAGGTAAGACTAAGAAACAATCTCAATCAAAGAATCGAGCAGATAAGAAAAGACAATTCTTTAACTAATGGCAAAACAAGTATCTACAATTGGTAAATTAGAAACACCTAAGAAAAAAAGACCAGGTGTTCACGCTAAGAAAAAGACTAGCAAGATTAAAACTTCTAAGCTTTATAAGAAGAGAAATATCGGTCAAGGCCGTTAATCAATCTCTACCAATAGTTTCACTCTAACGTTTTTAAACGTATCATTTACTTTTTTAAGTAGGAGGATTCCGTGAGGCCCTCTACCTTCTTCTGTTGTAAGAAGTAGTTTCTCTTTTACTTTTATTTTTTGAGCAAAAGGTTCAGCGTGTATTCTAAGATACTGAACTCTAATCATCTCAATCATTTCACCAATATCTTGTGGTGTAATATCTAATGTATACTTATCCATTTTTTTGTTTTATGTAATCGTTTATGAATCCAATACCAACGAGTATGTTCATTCCTGCTGAAGCAATTATCTCATATACATCTTCGTAGATGTTAAGACCTAAGTGTATGTGTCCTATTGTCCAGAATGGAATAGCCAAGTTCTGACTAATCCAGGATAAAGTATATGATAAAAAGTTCTTCATAATTCTATTTGTAGTCGGGGGAGGACTCGAACCCCCAGCGCCCTGTTCATATCTTTACAGTGGAGCACCTGATAATGGCTGCGTTACCCATACTTCGCATCCCGACTATATGCTCGTCTTTCCGAGCTGTCATTATATATTAAAATGGTAATCACTAATCATCATATTCTTCTATACATTTATATATGAATTCTAAATGTTTTTCTTTTGTATCTAACAATTCATTATTATCAAATCTTCTATACATCATTCTTTCTTGATCGTAAACTAAAAACCTATGAGCCTTAAAATGATTTTCAATTGTTATATCTATTACATCTTTAGCGTGTTCAATATTATAAGACCAATGATGGTTATGTCCGAGTGTAGATTTGATTCTTTGAGATAAATTTTTAGCTATATATTTTTCTGGATATTTATCTTTGTATAATCTTATTGTATTTTTTTTATTTTCAAAATTTACTTTTTGTTTTTTAATTTTTGATTTTTTTCTGCATCTAGCCCTTTCTTTTTCAAGCCATTCTGGATTTTTTATTTTTTCCTTGTATGTAGATATTGAATCTTTTTTGTTGCATTCTTTGCACTTATTTAAGTGTCCGTCCCCCATCTGTTTATGTTTATAAAATTCAGATAGGGGCTTGACAATTTTACATTTAAAACATTCTTTCATAAATCAAATATACAACTAAAATGTTTAGAATGGAAATTTTTCTAGTTTTTTATTACGAGATACTATAACTCTTAATTAAAAGGTAAATCATCTCCATCCTCAATAGCTGGTTTAGATATTGATTGACTTACCGTTGTTTTAGGTTGATTAAATTCTTTAGGTAATGCTTTTGCTTTAGCGAATGTTTTAAAGGAAGTGCAAGAGATTTCTTTGATTTGTTTCTTTTCTCCTTCCTTAGTTGTCCATTCGTTTGTGTTAATGGATCCTTCAACATAAATTACATCACCTTTACCAATTGATTTAGCTTTCTCTGCTAAATTAGGCATAGCAAAGATTAATCTGTGCCATTCAGTTGTGTTAACCCATTCATCATTTTTCTTATAGCCATCTGTTGTAGCTAAACTAATCTGGACTATTATTTTTCCAGTTGCAAATTCTTTTACTTCTACTGTGCCTACTCGCCCAGCCAAAATTACTTTGTTAATGTTCATTTTACTTTTCTTTAATTAAACTATTTACATATTCACGAGTTTCTTTCTGAGTCCTAACCCAAACTACATCAGTAAATAATTCATCTTTCAAGTGATGTTTAAGCATCTTATATTTAAGTATCGACACAGGCGTAGGTAAACCCTTTGTATCTAAGTAGACTGTTCTTCCTTTTAAATGTAACACGAAATCTACTACTATTGTTGTTGCCCTTATTTTCTCACTATTATAGGTGAACTTATCTATAAGTGTTATTTTTTCTTGAAAGTCGAATTTAATTCCTGCCGCAGTTAGAAGTCCGTAACAGAAGAACTCCAACTTTGAATCAAACTTTAAATTATTTGACTCAATCTTTTTATTACCATATTTATTTACCTTACGCAATGATCTTGATCGTATATCCTGATTGTAATATCATCGTGAACTCTCTGAGGATATATTACTTCAACTTTCTTGCTTAGGTTCAATTCCAACTTATTATACAACCAGAAAATGAACTTATCAAATATGTTAAGTTTTGATTTAATCTTTGTCTTTATGAGCTCAGATGTTTTCTTAGCTTCTATCTCGGCTATCTCTTTAGCTAGGTCGCTGTTCTTATACATACTGAAATCTCTTTCAATGATTGGTCGAAGATTGGGCTCTCTATAAGTTTCTGGCTTCATTACTTTACCATCTTCTCTAAAGATAGCTTTCCCATCTTGGAACTTAGTCATATTAGAAGAATGAACTTCATCGAATAGCATAACGAATCTGTCTGATAATCCGTATTCGTGAGCCGTTCCTATTGTAATATACATAATGTCACATAGGGCATCAGCTACTTCTAAAATGTTTTTGGCATCCCTCAGTTCTTTAACTTCTTCTTCTAAGAGTCTTTGTCTGAGCAATGTTCTTTTCTTTGAAAGCATCTTTGGCTGTGTCGGTGTCTTAATTCCGAATGCTTCTTGAAACTTTACTACGCTTAAAATTTGTTTTTCCATTGAATCCTTTTTACAAATATAAAATTAATCTTTTTCATAGTCAAACCTATACGATAATGTTGACATAAATTTTACGTTACTTATCTCTTTTAACTTAAATATAACCTCGTTATAATCTCCTTTATGTATGAATCTATCGTATATAGCTTTATATAACCGCTTTTTCTGCCTCTCTGTCGCAATATCTCCGTCAACCATAGTAAATGGATGTTGATACAATCTAAACGTTCTTATATCGTATGTTTTGTTTTTAGTGCTTCTTCCAGGTATCTTAGCTTCTACTACTACATCTGCAATATAAACTTTAGGCTGTGGCTTTTCAGTTTCCATCTTCTTCGTTTCTATATGATTTAAAGTGCTTCATTATCTTTCTAACGAACTTTAATATATTTCGATGGTAATATTTGTCGTGGACTGTTTGAAATCCATTTGGTTTCTTTCTATTCTTCATCCTATTCCATTGTTAGGTTATTATCAGATAAAATCTCTCGAATTTTATCTCTTAAACCTTCATAAGCTTTCATCACTTCACCAGAAAGTTTTTCATTATACTTAATTTCACTTCTCAAGTGTTGATCTAACTCCCAGATTGCAGCTCTATATTGCCATCCATCTAATGCTACTTTTGCATCTTCTGCGGCATTTTCATTTTTAAATTCAATGGTTACTTTCATTTCTTCTCTTTTTCTTATTATTTTTTAATTATATTTTATGATAAATTTCTTTTGCTTGTAGATATGCTTTCCTTGCCTCTTGTTCTGTTTTATAAAAACCTAGATAAATCTTTTTATTATTTAATTTTATTTCAGCCCTATATCTATCTCTACCTTTAATCATATAGTATCCTTTAGCATTTACTCTATTCCAACTATTTTGCTGATGAGTTACAGGTCTTAGATTGCAAATTCTGTTGTCGTGTCTTAAACCATTAATATGATCTAATTCAGCTACACAATCTCTATATTCATAATACCAAGCAAATTGATGGCCTTGAATTTTAAATGATTTTTTATTTACGGTGATACAAATTTCGTGGTATCCATTTGATTTGTTTGGTTTTGATTTTTTGCCGTATCTATTAAATATGTCTCCAGTTTCAGCATCGTAGCTAAATCCTCTTTTAATAGCTAATTGACATCTTTCTTCTCTTGTCATAGTTTATTTGTTTAAAATTATTATCCAAAAGGTTTATCCCAATCAAAATCATAATTTGGTTTTAATTGAGTTTGTTGATATACTTCTATGTGGTCATCTCTGTCATCGGGATTCTTCCAAGCAGGAATATTAGAATCAAACTTCAGTTGAATATCCTCTAACTCACCATCTCTATGCTTTGCAATAATTGCGTATCCATCATCTGCCATTGGATTAGTTTCCCTTTCATTGACATCCATATAGTATCCTGCCCTATACAAGAACATAACAATATCAGCGTCTTGTTCTATATCACCAGACTCTCTCAAGTCAGATAGCATAGGTTTCTTATCATTCCTATGTTCAACAGCTCTAGACAACTGAGCTAGTGCAACGATTGGAATCTTTAATTCATTTGCTAAATCCTTTAGTCTGCGAGATACATCACCTACTTCATTCGTTCTATTTTGAGCACCAGGAGAACTAATCTTCTGAATGTAATCCACAACAACGTAATCTAGGCCCTCAGAGTGCTTCATTTTGTAAATCAATGATAACACATCAGAGATAGTAAAAGAACCTGCTACAATGCGTAGATTTGAGTCTATGATACGTTTGCGTGACTTCTCGTATCGCATAACTTCATCTGTTTTTAGATTACCACGCTTTATGTGGTATCCAGGGATTCCACTATCAACAGCAATAATTCTCTTCATAACTTGAACTTCATCCATTTCGCACGAGATAAACAATCCAATCTTATTGTTCTTTATAGAGGCGTGCCTCATCATACCTAGGGCATATTGTGTCTTACCCATCGCAGGCCGAGCAGCTATAATAATAAAGTTTGTTGGATGCATACCCGATGTAACTAGGTCGAATCTTTTGTATCCAGTTTCTATCCCACTAATACCTTGGTGTGTAGCGGCATCAGCCATACGCTTATCAAGCTCAGTCAATAGGTCTTCATTAGTAAATTCTTTTTTATTTAGAAGAGTCTTGAATTTATTGTCTGAGATATGAGATTGTATTATCTCTAATGCTTTTTGTGGATCGTAGGATTGTGAATTGGATAGTTGTATAATCTTATTTCCTAGTTCAATGTGCTCGTGTCTAATGCTTTCTGCTGTTAGCACAAGTATTGCGCTCTCTAGTTCGTTTCTTTCTTGTGAATGGAACATAGCGTGTAGTCCTGATAACTCAGCTACAGCTGTCTTAGAATACATTGACTTATCTTGCTGAATGCTTTTATAGACGCTAATTAAGTTTATTGGCTTTTGGTCGAGGTATAAATTGGTTATGTTTTCGAATATGAGCTTGTGCATAGGTAGCTCAAACATATCAATATTGACTCTAGCCATAACTTTATGGATACAAGTAGGTTCTGTAAGGATGGAGTTGATTACTAATTGTTCTGAACGTAATTGTATCTTATCCATCTTATCTTCTTACATTAAATGTTGGCATTATAAAATCTGATTTCTTCTCTTCTTTAGTTACATTCAACCATTTATCTATTTGCTCCATTCTAGAAAAGTATTCTAATGTGCAGTATTTATATGAGTTTTCTGTATGGAAGTCATCATCTTTAGCTGATTCCATTGCTGATTTAATATCCTCTAGGGTGAAGTATTTAAGTATCTCCTTGTAGCGATTAAGAACTTTCTTAGTCATTACACGAGATTTCTTTTGGAATATTTCGTTGAAGATATTAATTATTTTAGATGCATCATCTCCAGATGTTATGCTGTTGGATAGCTCTTCATCTCTCTTTATTGCATTTAAAATTAAGGTACGTTCTTCTGCAAACGGGCCGAATATCTTATCTAGCTCCGCTTCTAAATGTTTATATTTCATAGTGTTAACTTGTTAGAAAGTCTACTAAACACTTGACATTATCATTGAATCGAAATGATTTCTTTCTTTTTCTCATGTGATGGATTATAGTCGAGTGATTCATATCAAGTAATTTAGCTAAGCTTGTTACTGTAGAATACTTAATGAATCTACTTCTGTTTTTATCCCACCACATTATAAAGCAGTGTTTTCTATCCATACATTCTTCGAATCTGTCCTTTGTTTTAAGGTTGTAACTTGAGACAGCTAGTTCAGCAATTTTATCTAGAGGGCCATTTGTTAATGCGTTACCAGACAATAGTATCCAAGCTTCCCAAGGAGTTTTATCCTCTAAATTCATTTTGTTTGTTTTTAGGTGAACCTAATGTTAGATGATTGTTCCGATAATTATAGAGCAGATAACTGCTATAACGAAAAATACACTTCTAATGAACTTTGTTTGCATATCTAATTCATAGTAACCAGTTAGGTTTACCGAAAAGGCTCCGCAGACAATCACCATTATTAAACATATTACTATGTGAAGCATATCTATAAATTCCACTAATTATCGTATCTCATTATTCTTTCACCAAAGTTATTAAAAAAATCGACAATGTGAGACACTGGCCTTCCTTCCGAATCGATTACATCTAATATTGATTTGTATTGCTTCTGTAATTCTTTCAATACATTCTTGGTGTGATGTTCTATAAACATAGGGTAGAATGTTCTTCTATTATCAACCATCTTATCAATATCATATAATGCGCTAGACAATTTACAATAGAAAATGATAAGAGATGTTTTCTCTGGCGTATCCATTTGAACTTTGTCAGTAGACTCTTCAATTGAATTGTATATCTCCATAAGTAAAGTAGAATCTTCTTCCACTAATGAACTCATAAGCTGTGCTGTGTGTAGCTCCATAAACTTAGCCCATCTATCTGCTTGCTGCTTGAATCTAAACTTATGGTATTTCTTTTGATCTACTATTGCGTCTAGATCGTTGAGGGCTGAAGATATTTTCATTACGCTACGAAGTAAGTGAACGGTGTCTAAGTTAACTTCTTTTACTTCTTTATCTTTCATAGCTTCTCAATTTCATTTATTACTTGCTTCAAGAATTTAATACGCTCAACATCCATAGTTTCTTGTATGCGTTGATGTGCCGTAAAGATGGCGCAGCTTCTAGCTTTCTTGTAGTCTTTAATCTCAAGGCCTATGTAGAACTTATCTACTAATTCAATTGCAAATTTCTTTTCGTCTGACATTATTTCGGAATGTTTATCTGGATTGTTTCTCCACCTGGCTTCTTTATCTGAGCAGGTTCAATAACAACTCCATCGTTAGTAACTAGTTGAGATACAGTGGTAGCTAGTATCATTTGCTTTTCAATATCTTTCTGTAAAGTTTTGAGCCTATTGATTTCATTGTTAAGATTAACCCATTCATCATTGTTTGAGAAGTCATACGTTGTTGGAGTAGACTTAATTAGAAATTCACATCCTAATACTTTCTCATCTTTACGATAGTCTTGAGCGTCATCGATAGCCGCTTCTTTGATTGATTCTTGAATTGACTTAGCGATTTCTTCTAACCCTTTAGCTTTTATGTATGCAGGTAATGCATATTCCTCGCCATCGTATACTGATTGAGCTATCTTATTAGCTACTGATTGGAGGTATTCCTTAGACAAGTTATCTAAGGATAATACCATTCCATTCGTTTCTTCTTTGAATATATCTATCATTTGTTATTAGATTTAATTCGTGCATAATGTGCGTTACATAATTCCTGGAACTCTTTGATGTTCTCTGCTGATTCTGTCTCTTGGAATGCAGCTACAATATCTTTGGCCCAAGGAACAAAATCTTTTGGATCCTTAAACATCTCGATTGAAGAATACATATCCTTGATAGATGCTAATTGCTCTTCTTCTACTTCGGTAGTTAAGTCTATCTCTGGAACATCAGCAACTTCTTCTTCAGTTTCTTCTTCCTTATTTAATTTCATTAACTCTTCTTGTACTGAGTTCAAGATGTTGTCAGTTGACATTCTTCCGTGAGGAGCCTTACCAAACACAGCTTTGTATTCATTAACAGCTCTTTCTCTTTCTTCATTAGAACCATCTATCTCATCTAAAGGCGTAGCTTCTTTCTTTAAGAAACCTTTAACGTCTCCTTCTTCTTTGACTGGTGTTTCTACAATTGGCTCTGTAGTTGGCTCAACTTCTTGAACATTCGCTGCTTGCTTATACTCAGGCTCAACTTCTTTAGGTTTCATTTCTCCCCACTTGAATCGAAGCTTACCATTCTCATCTTTAGCGGCTAAGAAAGATAGTCTACCATCAGTGAACTCTGAATACCATCTCCAATCCTTAATCTTTAGATTGTATGTTTGTCTAGGTTTACCAGACTTATTATCCCATTCATTCTCGTTAAGCTTAACAGATATGAAAGGATAGTCATAAAGCTCACGACCTATACCCCAATTGAAACAAGCACGCTTAAATGAATCAGAAGATTGACCTTTGGTAGCCTCAGTCATTGACTCAGTACCTACATCTGATTTCCATACCCATTCTGCGATTACTGGATTGAATATTCCTACGTGACAATAAAGATTACCACTGATTAGTTCGTGCTTACGTTGCCAATGAAGTGGGCCAACTGCTGCATCTAATCTTGCCATATCTACTCTGGCATCTTTGTATGCTAGTATTGTAGCATAGCCACCATTATTAATTGACTGAACTCTGAAGTCTATGTCGCTAATATCTAGTGGTCTTGATAATTCTGAAAAATTCATAATGATAAATATAAAATTGAAATAAATCCTGCGATGAAGCCTAGTGCTTCTACTATTTTGTTAATTGTTTCTTTACGCATTTCCTTTAGTTTTAATTGGCATTACATACTCACTGTGTTTAACTTCTTCAAGGCCAGTACCTCCTTCTTCTTCAGCAATCTCTATAGATGTTTTTATAACACCTCTAAACACATAAGATGACCTGTATAAAGATGAGAATGCTCTAATTAATTCAAATGGTTCGGCCTCGCATCTAATTTGGATACCTTCTCCAGTATCTGTTATTGAAAACAGATTTTTTTCTTCTGACATATATTAAAATTTAATTGGTTACTTACCATTCAAGATCCTCTTTCATAAGACTTTTAGTTCTAGTCTCAGAGTATCTGTAAAGAATTGTTCTTAAATCTACATCAAGTAGATCAGCAAATAAGATGTATATATATGCATCTTTGGGTATTACCTTACCATTGATAAGGTTGTAAATGTTTTGATATATATTCCATTTACCTGGAACATTGTGCTTGATTAATTCATCAGCTATATGCTTAGGCCTATATCTTTTAGCCTCCATTAAATCGATGATTCCTTTTTGATTGTTCATAATTAAAGTATCTCATTACAAATATATGTATTTTATTAATACAAATAACAAATTATTTTTTATTTTTTTCTTCTTCTTCAAAATATTTATTTACTTTTTCGATTAGTCTATCTGAGATTGGCGATTTTTTTTGAGTAGGAACTAGGTAGTTCACTATGCTTCTAATCTCATCCATATCTGTAACTGGATTGAATGATTCTTGTTCGAATAATTCTTCTCTTTGTTTTCTACTGATTCCCATATTATTCTTTGTCCATTTTATAGATTATTATTAATGCTACCATTGTTGATATAGTAAGTGTTATTATTATTTCATACATAGGTTTCGATTAAGTATTTGATTAATTCCCATAGGCCTATGCCAGCGAACATAAGCATTATTCTTTCATAGCATTTCATTCTATTCTGATTTACTTCTTTTAAGTATCAAACATCCGTCTGCATCAAGCTTTGGTTTTCCTAACTTACCCCAATCTTCACTTACTGATTTCAAATCATCTCCAGTAAAGGTTACAATCTCAACATCCCATTCAGTTTGTTGTATGGATTGGATAGGGGAATTAGTTTGACCTCTTGAATATGCTTCCATTAAATCCTCCTCACTAAACTTCTTATCACCCATCAACTCAAGTGCTTTTTGGAAACCTTTTTTGAAAGCAAGTTCTCTGATAAGTGCTTCTTCTTCATTCCATACTTCACCAATAGGATACTCTGTTTTAGCCAACTCTTCCAAATCATAACCACGCTCAATGGATAGGCAGTTTTTGAGGGAGAGTTTATTACCTGCACCATCTAATGTAGAGGCTATTTTATGACCATCTGAATCATATAAATCATACCTATCTTCTCTTTTAACTAATTGTTCAAACATTTTATTCTGATTTAAAGGTTAAAATTTTAAAGTCCATGTTTTTGTAAGCCACCCAAAAGTTATTTCTTTTCTGCCGTCATTGTACTTGCAAAAAGTAAGAATCGGTAGCAC
>JACCDP010165919.1_pt1 | contig 13413 bp, 11 predicted proteins | sample 7445841 | NCBI WGS metagenome assembly JACCDP01 (sample SAMN15323441, study PRJNA562643) | freshwater metagenome | isolation source: river surface water | place: USA:Blue River Watershed | collected 2017-08-17
GGTAATTTAGATTGCAGAGGAGCGAGTTTGAACTCTGCGTGATGAGTGGTCATAGAATTTTGCAATGAATATTTAAATAATGAATGCAGGTATTGTAGCTTGCACAGTAAATTTTTTGTATTTATGCGCTAGGTTCATAGAGCTTAGTCCATGCTTCAGGGCTGGCAATGGCAAACAAACCTAAGCGTGATGTTTTACGTGCCAGTTTTAATAATACTTTGTCTTTAGTGATTAAGAAATCAGCTTGTGCAGATTGCGCACAGACTAAAAATTTTTGATCATCTTTATCGCGACAAACCGGTAGCTTGATAGGTAAAGCAATACTCGCTTCATCATCTGGTATCACATGAATGAGTGCATCAAACTCTGCAAGCAATGTTTGCTGTTGGATTTCAGTTAAAGCTAATTTTTTATAATTGAGCACCAATGTCCACTCCATACGGCAAGATGAAGAAGTCACACACTCCACCTGTTGTTGCTGCATAGCGGATAAGAGCTGCTGCCAACGCGGATCACGAAACACAAATAAATCCAAACAGACATTAGTATCGAGGACGATGCGAGGTTTTTTCATTGCATTACAATCTGCATGGTGAGGAATGTTTGGGCAGTTGTCTGCCTTGTGCTGATTTGTTTTAGGACCAACGCTTATGTTGATGTTGCTTTCCCCTGCGAAGACCTTGGATTATGCGTCACCTTTGAAGACCAAGACACATACTTTGCCGGATTTTATTCCGCGCTCTGCTGAGTTGATCACGGTTTTACGTAAGTTGCAGCCTGCTGACATTGGCAGTTTAATGAAAATCTCCGACACACTGGCGCAGCTAAATGTTGAGCGCTATGCAGATTGGTCAAAAAAATTCAATTTTGATAATGCGCGTCAAGCGCTGCTCGCGTTTAATGGTGACGTCTATGAAGGCTTGGATGCAGCTTCACTCACAGAAGCGCAACTGACATGGGCGCAAGACCATCTACGCATTTTGTCAGGCTTATATGGCGTGTTGAGGCCATTAGATTTAATGCAAGCCTATCGATTAGAGATGGGCACACGCTTAGCTAATCCTAAAGGCAAGGATTTATATGCGTTCTGGGGCAAGACAGTCACAGAGGCACTACAAGCTGTATTACAAGAACAAAAATCGCCAGTAGTGATTAACTTGGCATCGGAAGAATATTTTAAAGTCGTGAAACCTGATTTACTCGATTCACCAGTGATTGCACCTGTGTTTGAAGATTATAAAGATGGGAAATATAAAATTATTTCGTTTTACGCCAAGCGCGCCAGAGGATTAATGGCGCGCTATGCCATCGATAAAAAAATCACCAAAGCAGAACAATTGAAAAAATTTGATAGAGAAGGCTACGCGTTTGATGCCAAACATTCCGATGAAACCAGTTGGGTATTTAGACGGCGAGTGTCAGCCTGATTGGGGAAATATTTTTCTAACTCAATCCATAAATTCTATCTAAACGACTTAACGCCAGCAGTGTCTCGGGACTGGTAGATGCAAGTGCATTCACGGCGACGATAAAACGTTTTAAATCTGCGGCAATTTTTTTATCAACCGATATCTTAGTTGTCGGGCTTAGTAAAGCTGTTAATGCCACGATATCATTGAGATGTTTTTTTATATTTCTACTATCAACTTGATTGCCGACAGCTTTTTCTTCACTGAGTTTTAGCCATGCTAGTGCTTTAAGAGGTATGAGTCTATCTTCGCCTACCCAAGGTATGCCATCTATAATTCTTCGGTCGGCCATAATGAATGCATAGTAAGTTTGGTCTAGCAAAATCGCAGATAGGCTTGATACGAGTTCATCTAAGGGAATAGGCGTCAAGTGACTTTCTGGTGCTATTGCAATTCCTAATGGTGCTTTTGCAAAGAGCTCAACCATGAATGGAAATTTTTTATCTGCAGGCTTATGAAAGCGAAAAAATTGTGGTCTACCAGTTATTGCTGATTGGCGAATTTCGTAACCACCTGCTTGTATAAATTTCCAAAATTGTTTTCCAAATGATGGAGTCAAAGCCTCAACATGTAAGACTATATCTAAATCTTTTGTAGCCCGAAATTCCAGTCCAGCGGACTCCAGTGCAATTGCGGCTGCTGTTCCTCTATGAGTACATACTGATCACTATAGTCTTGGAACCAAGTTCTAAAAATTTCTAGACCATTCACCATATAAATGAATCTTGTAATTTGTCGAGGGCGATCTGTACGCGTTCGTTAGGTTCATCTTTGAGACTAAGCCATAAAGAAAGCGGATCAACTGTCTTTGATTTAGTAATCATTGTCGGACTATAAGTCCAGACTTGCCATTCTTTTGCACCGGGTACTGGTTGTGGATATTCTTTCACTCCGTTTTCGAGAGCTGCATTCCACCTTCCCAAGGTAATTGCCTTGCAAGGTGTTGATGGCTCAATGAGCATACTGAGCTTGGCAAGGGCGGATAGTCCTGCAAATCGAATTTCAGATTGTTTAATATTTAAATTTTCTTTGCACCACACAACACGTTTGATAGGTGAGCGAAGAAAGCGTTGTGCATCATTCCAAGTCTCAGATTTAGTCTTAATCATCTGTAGCCACTTAGCCCTTCCGACTGTGACTGATTCGGCGAGTCCGAATATTTCCAACTCTCGAACGGCACGACTGATAGTCATCGGTGTGTAACCCAAGTTCGCTCCAATTTCCCCCGGATGCCATTGGTTGCTAGTGTTGTGATTAAGTAGATAGCAAAATAGCAAAGCTTGGGTAGCAGGACTACATTGCTCTGTTTTTATTGGATTTGCATTCCGAAATGATTCGCGCAGATCGATACCAAGTTCAGGCAAATACATTTGCTTACCTGGCACAATGAAAGAGATCTTTTGCTCGATGAGATTGCGTCTTTCATAAGAAGCTAGTGACTCAGGGCAGAAAATTATTGGTGTTTCTAATAACTTAGAAGCAGCATCAAGTTGGGTTCGAATAGTTTTAAGCGTGAACTGAGGCTCAATCTTAGACTCAGCCTTTGGAAAGGCTAGCGTCACATCATATTCAGCAAGGCGTATTTGTCTAAATGAAAATGCGTCTTGTAAAAAATAGGGCAACGAGGCGGCTCGATTGCTCATTGCTAGTTTGGGGATCCTAAGACCTAGTACATCATGTAAATAACTTTGAATTGGCTTTTCCATTACGCCTCCAATAACTCAATAATTGCACACTAACATAGGCTATGTTAACGTGCAATTACAATGTTAAATTCAGATATTCGTGTCCGCAAAACGGGGTTGAGGTAGGGCGCAATAGATTGCGCCGCATGGGGCATGTATTAAATAGGGTGCCGCATGCATGCACACATAAAATTTAGTCAGCCGTAGGGACGATTAGCGTAGCGACATCGTCCGTATCTTTAAAAACAATTGCGCTATCCTCCCTAGCGTTCATGCAAACTCTCATTCACATGCTGTAATAACGGTGATAGAAAATATTCAATCACTCGTCGTTTTCCGGTTTTAATCTCTACAGACACTGCCATTCCCGGACTGAAGGAAACGAGTGTGCCATCGACATTGATGCTAGCCTTTTCTAGTTTGACGCGTGTGGAGTAGATCAAGCCGCGTTTCTCATCACTAATAGCATCATGTGACACGGATTCCACCTTGGCATGCAACGTGCCGTATTTTGTAAATTGAAATGTCTCGATTTTTACTTCAGCCTCTTGATTCGGTTTGATGAATCCAATATCTTTATTTTCTAAGAAGGCTTCGATTTCTACAGCGTGATCATGTGGCACGATCACCATCACTGGTTGAGCAGGGGTGACCACACCGCCTACGGTATGCGTCACTAGCTGCTGCACTGTGCCATCAACTGGTGAAGTGAGTTGCATGAGCTTGCTATGTGAATTTGCTTTCAGGAGTTCTTGTTCTAGCGTAGCCACTTTTTGCTGACCATCTGTAATGCTATCTAGATTTAAACGTCGAGTCTCTGCTACTAATCCTGCATATTGACTACGAGTTTCGCGCAGTGATGCTTCGATTTCTTTGACTCTGCTACGCTGATTTGCTAGATCTGCTTCTTGCTCGATGCGAATTTGTTCGCGTTCTAAGTAGCCATGTTTAGAGACGAAATTTTGATCAACCAGATTTTTAAAATCCTGCGCACGTTGTCTGGCAATGGGCACGGTGAGTTCAAGCTTGCGCACTAACTCATGAGTTGAACGTAACTCTGCTTCGCGTTTTGCGGTTTCTGCTTCGATGAGATTTTGTTTGGCACTGAATTCTGCCATTTGGCCTGCTAAAAGGCGTTGTGCTTCTAAAAATTTAGCATCATCAATGCCGCTTGGTCGATTCAGATTTGCACTTCGTCGATTATCTAGAGCATGTAACATTGCTTGTGCACGAGCGACTTGCAATTTAGCGACACGTAAATCACTCAAGATACGATCTTGGTCGGCTTTTGCTACGGTGGCATCGAGATCAATTAAAACATCTCCCGCTTTTACCTGTTGACCATCGGTGACATGAATGGCTTTTACAGTGGCAGTTTCAAATGGTTGAATTGTTTTTGTGCGATCGCTGGGTATGATCTTGCCTTGTGCAGTCGCAACAACATCAATATGACCAAAGTTTGCCCACAATAAGGCGAGCCCTGCAAAACTAATCAACATCCACATCGCAACTCTGGAAGTGGGTGATGCAGGTGTTTCTTGTAATGACAACACAGCAGGTAAAAACTGTAATTCGTGATTCAGTTTTTGAACTGAACTCTGCTCACGATTTTGCCAAGCGTGATGAAACGTCTCTTTATAAATTTTAAATAAATCAGCAATCGCTTGCAGTCGGGGTGAGGATGAAATGTTATCAAGCATAGATTCATCCTTGCTGCAGTCGGTATAGATGCGCGTAATGGCTGCTCTCATGAGCAAGTAATTCTTGATGCGACCCTGTTTCTACAATTTGCCCACGTTCCATGACAATGATGCGATGCGCATCCCTAACTGCGGATAAGCGATGAGCAATGATGATGACTGTGCGACCTTTACAAATTGCTTTCATGTTGTCTTGAATAATGCGCTCGCTTTCATAGTCGAGTGCACTCGTTGCTTCATCAAAAATCAATATGCGAGGATTACTTATCAGGGCTCGTGCAATCGCAATGCGTTGGCGTTGTCCACCAGAGAGCGTCGAGCCTTGTTCACCAACTAGGGTGTCGTAACCTTCGGGTAATTCAAGAATGAATTCATGCGCGCCTGCCAGTTTGGCAGCAAGGATGACGGATTCCAGAGGAGCGCCAGGATCAGTGAGGGCGATGTTGTCGCGAATGCTGCGAGCAAAGAGCACATTTTCTTGTAACACCACGCCTATCTGTCGTCGAAGTGAACTGGAATCAGCTAGAGAGCAATCCATACCATCAACTAAAACACGCCCACGCTCTGGAACATACAAACGTTGAATGAGTTTAGTTAAGGTGCTCTTGCCTGAGCCAGAACGACCAACGATGCCTATCACTTCACCGGCATGTATATCTAATGACAAATTCTTAAGCACCTCGGGACCATCGGGGCGATAGCGAAATACGACATCATCTAGCGTGATACGTCCTGTGAGTGCGGGCAGTGCATTTTTGTTGCCTGCTAATTCAGTACGTGTATTTAAAATATCGCCCAAGCGTTGAACTGAAATGCCAGTTTGCTGAAACTCTGTCCATAACTGCGCTAGACGCATGACAGGTTGGGCGACTTGACCTGCCAACATGTTAAAGGCAATGAGCTGACCAACAGAGAGTTGGTTATCTATGACTAAGCGCGCGCCACAATACATCGTTGCTACGGTCACTAATTTAGAAATCACCGTCACACCACTATTGGCAAACGTCCCCACCATTGCTGTTTTAAAGCTAGAGGATACATAGGCTGCTAATTGGTTGTCCCACTTGCGTGTCCATTGTGGTTCAACTGCCATTGCTTTCACGGTGTCAATCCCGCTAATGGTTTCAACTAAAAAAGCTTGATTCTCTGCGCCACGATTAAATTTTTCATGTAAACGAATGCGTAGCAAAGGAGTGAAGATGGCTGTCAAAATGACATAGAAGGGGAGTGAAATTAAAACGATTAAAGTTAACCATCCACTGTAGGTGAGCATCACAGCAATAAACACTACGGAGAATAATAAATCCAACAGCACAGTGATGGCATTGCTCGTTAAGAAAGATCGTATGTTTTCTAATTCACGTACTCGAGCAACCGAGTCTCCTATGCGGCGTGATTGAAAATAACTCAAGGGCAGCGCGATTAAATGCCGAAATATGCGCGCACCTAGTTCTACATCGATGCGACTCGTAGTGTGAGCGAACACATAGGTACGCAAGGCATTTAAGGACACATCAAATAACACTACTACAAATAAGCCGACAGCAATCACATCCAAAGTAGAAAACCCGCGATGGACTAAAACTTTATCCATCACCACCTGAAAAAACAAAGGCGTGATGAGCGCAAAGAACTGCAATACAAAACTCACTAATAAAACTTCTAACAGTAATTTGCGATATTTAACGACCGCCGGAATGAACCAGGTGAAATCAAACTTGCGTAAATCATTGACCAGCGAAGCACGCGAAGTAAACAAAATCATTTCGCCTGACCATCTGTCTTGAAGTTCATTCAGGGTCAAGGTCTCGGGACGACCAACAGAGGGCGACTGTATCAATACTTGATTGTGCTCTGATGCTGTATCGATACGAGCTACAATAAAAAAATCGAGGGTGCCGTCTGGATGACGACAAATGGCCATAGCGGGCAGGGGAGTGTTAGGCAGTCGATCTAACTGTACTTTCACGACTTTAGCTTGTAGTCCTAAACGCTTTGTCGCAATGAGTAATTCAGTGATACCTAAATAACAGCCATTCATTGCAGATTCATGCGCTAACTGATCTGCATCGGCAGCCACGCCGTGTAAGCGTGCCATCATTACCAGACATGCTAAACCTGTATCGAGCTTAGGTGATGAAGAAGTTGATTCTTTTTTTGATTAGAATCGACGACATGCTGATCTTGCTGTAAACCGTCGTCGAAGAATGCTTGTTTCATACAATGCCACTCACTTCACAAATAAACAAACTCAAGCCCGATTAAAAGCTTGAGTTTGTTTATTTATTTCCAGTTAGCGGCAATCACTGCATTGAGTGTATTCTGATAGTCATCAGGTAAAGTAGTTTCACCTGCCTTAGGAGGTGCAAATGCTGCCATTGCTGAGACGAGTGCATCAACTTGGCTATCGAGGAGAGTTTTACCATCAGAGGTTTTAAATTCTTCTATATGATAAGAACTACCATAGTACCAATTGCTAATCGTAGTTTTATCACCAGTGCCTATGATACTGACCTCAAGATCATTATCTACACGACGTAACCAAATTTGATTCGCTTCGACTCCTCTGCCTACAGAAAGTACGTCGTTGTTACCAGATTGATAGTCATAATCACTAACACGATCTAGACCTGAGCCAAGACCAAATTGATAGGTATCGTCACCCATGCCACCGGCTAGGTAATCGTTACCTTCACCACCATCAAGAACATCTGCACCATATCCGCCATAGAGTTCGTCATTGCCTTCGCCGCCTAATAGTCGGTCTGATCCTTCCTTGCCATAAAGTCTGTCGTCACCCGTTCCACCGTCGATCACATCGTCGCTATCCCCACCATCGAGATAGTCATTGCCACCTAAGCCGTAGATACGATTACTACCGTAGTTATAACCATAAATGGAATTGTCGTTATCATCTCCTCGTGTCATGACACGTGACTTAATATCATTTACATCCCAAGACACGCCATCGCTAAATTTGAATTGCTCGATTCTGTAATATGAATTGTAGAAATAATTGCCGAGAGTGAGACTATCGCTTTTACCGTAAGTGATTACGAGGTGATAACCTTTACGTTCAATAGAAGTGATATCTGAAGAAGTGATATTAGTAAATGAGACTACGTCAGTATTGTCAGTGTAGTCATAATCATCGATGACATCCTTACCTGAACCCAAATGGAATTGATAGGTGTCATTACCCATGCCGCCGTCTAGGTAATCGTTATCTTCGCCACCATCAAGAATATCTGCACCATATCCGCCATAGAGTTCGTCATTGCCTAAACCTCCGAAGAGATTATCAGCACCATCACGACCATGCAGTCTGTCATTGCCAGTTCCACCGTCGATCACATCAGTCTTTGAACCACCATAGATAGTGTCATTGCCCGCAGCGCTGTTAATGATATTTTTACCATTCCATCCATAGATAACGTCATCGTTAGATGTGCCTTCGAAAAGAATTGCCATGCTACGCAGAGCTTCAAGATCCCAAGACGTACCATCAACGAATTGAATTGTTTCGATATGGTAAAAGCCGCTATAGAACCAGTCTTTGATAGTAACTTGATCTGTCTCGTTAATTTTAAAGATGAGATCATTGCCATTTCGAGCTAAGGTAATAGTAGAAGCTTCAATGCCTTCACCGAATTTAAGTGTGTCATTTAAACCATTTCCAGCATAGCCTAAGGCATTACTGAAGCCATAGTCGCTGATGGTGTCTTTACCATCACCGAGATTAAAGATATAGGTGTCACCTGACCAAACTTCAGTAGCAGTGATGACATCATCACCTTTACCGCCTTCGATGATGCCTCGACTTGTGATGGTGTCATTGCCATCACCACCTTTGATGGTATTAAAGCCATAGTAATCATTGATAGTGTCATTGTCTTCACCGCCATCAATGAAGTCATTGCCTTCTTCACCAAAAATCGTGTCGTTACCTTGACCACCTAGAATTTTGTCATTTCCAATACCGCCATAAATGTCATCATCACCGCCTTTACCAAGAATGATGTCATTGCCATCACCAGTTCGAATAGTGTTTACTCCATCTGAGCCAATCATTAAATCAGCTCGTGAACTACCAATGAGGGTGTGTTCATTAGCAGCTGCGAAGAGAACTATCCAGCTGCTGAGTTCTTCACTAAATTTTCCTAGATCAGGTGCAGTATTGAGTTGGGCAACTAGAAAATCAGTGGCGTTCCAATTGAGATTTTGTAAGCGGGTTTCCCCAACAGCACTTAGAAACTCGATTAGATCGATGATTCCTTCTCTTGGATTGAGACTAACCGCAGCCTTGAATGCTTCTTCTACAGGTTGGAAATTAAGAACGACTTTATTATCTGTAAGTGAAATATCTAATTTTTCAAAATAACCTTTTAGTCGAGTTTGAATTAGCAGGGATTCATAAATATCTGTTTTGAGTCTTTCATAGGCAAGTGAAACATTATCAATTTGTGGTCCTGCCAGCGAGACGATGAGCTTGCCAGAGTTAGTATTTAAAAAAGTAAAGCGTGGTTGGCCATTAGCACCAGAGTAAGTGAAGCCCATAAAACGTTCTACCACTCCTAACTTGTGAATAAAATCCTCATAAGCTTGTGATCCCGGTGTTAACCCTGCTAGCTGATAAGTAAGCGAGACACCACTGCTTGCAAGTGCATACGCTTGCTCTTTGAGAGACTTCATCTCAGAAGTGTTCGCCCACTGATCAATGAAACGATCTAGCTGATTGATTTGATCTTGACGTGTGGTTTGTTGGGTATAGCTTGCTACAGTTTCGCCCAGATCAGTTGAGAGACTAATTGCTTCATTTAAATCACGCACTTGTCCAGAGCCTCTTAGTGAGGGTAGAGACTTTGCCTGATCTGAAAGAGGGATGCGAGTAGTGAATTGACGATAAAAAGTGCTGACTAATAAATCAAGATTGCCTGCTGCGTTTTCGCTAGTTTTACCACTAATGCCTGTGGTACCGTTAGAGCGTGTGAAACTGCCAGCAGCAGTTTGGATGTTGCCATTGCCAAGATCATTACGAACAGCAGTGGAATTGATATTGATTGCAGTGATGCTGTTATCACTTAAAGTACTTAATTCGTTTGCTTGGCTGTTGCCATCTTGATTCAGATCGCGCCAGATGCGTAAATTAGCAAACACTGCATCAATTGAGTCGACTTTATCATCTTGATTTGCATCGAGATCTTTAAGTGCATCAAATCCATCTTTTGCTAACTGGCCATTACTCTTAATGGTGTTCACACCAAACAGTTCATGACCTGAATCGATAGTGCCATTACCATTACGATCTAAAACTAACCATCCATCATCAGGCTTGACCCAACCTGTACCTGTTTTAATGCCATCACCATCATGGTCAAACAAAATAATACTGCCATTGCGTATGCTGGTTGTTTCAATGCCATCACCGTCTAGATCCAGAACTAAAGGATCAATACGTGGAGCTACTGTTGCAGCTTCAGCTGCTGCAGCCGAAGCAGGGCTCATACCACCAGGGGCGCCGTTGCCAATACCATTACCACTCAATTCAATAGGTAATAAATGCAAATGCTTAACGAGATCACTGATTAAATCATTGACAGCATCCGTATTTGATTGAACACCGAGTTGCGCTGCGCTAGCAGCAATTGTGATTGCTGTAAGAGTGAGTTTTAAAGGACAGGGAGGTAATAGCGCTTCTAAGGTGCCAGCAGAACCACTTAGGATCCCAAGTGCTGCTGCCATTGCATCAGCAGGAGTTTTAGCATTTTCTAGATTTGCAATGCTAATTGATAACTGAATGACACTTGCGGCAGGAGCTACTCCGGTGCCAAGTCCTTTTAAGAAATATTTTTCATCAAGCTTGTCAGTTAATGTAACTACAATTGATGTTAGAGCAGCTCCAAAAGAAGCTTTATTGGCCGGAGAATCAAAGCCTCCTTGATAATTACCATAAGCATCGCCTGCTGCAGTAGTAAGTTTACCCGTATCTATAACTAAACTCATATTAACTCCTAATTAAAATCAAATAAGCAAGCAAGCCAAATGGGAAAAAAAGCCATAAACTTGATCCGACTGTAGAAAAAATTATGGATACCCAATAAGCTACTTCCTCTTTTTTTGTTCGAGGGTAGAGTTCCATCTCTCTAACATCGCGATAAGTGCGAATTCGCATCAAACCTCCCGGAATACTTTTAGTTAGTGAATTTTTTATAAAAAAAATAAAAATCAAAACAAATATATTGATAATTGCCCAGCCACTCTGGGTAGAATAGTCGTGAAAAATCGTTGATAAAATTGGTGTATGTTGAATAAAGCTACGCCAAGATTTTAAAAATATAGGTAATAGAATTATAAAAAATCCTATATAGGCAAAAAATGAATCAAAATAAGAAAGATATTTTTCGCACCACCTTGCTGCTGCTACGTGATATTTCAATCTCGCTACCACGACAGGATCAGCCTCTCCAGTTGGTTCTGGTACGCCATGCATTTTTCTGAGCATGTGTTTACTTATCGCCATTTAGAATTTCCTTATTTTCAAGATCATTGATAACCTGTTTATTTCAACTCTACGGATTTCGTTTGCCAACAAAACATCCTAAGCTCATCAAAATCTCCGATTAAATAATCTATATGTTTCAAAGATGGCGCCGACAAAAAAAGACACTAAGATTGCAAATACTAAATAGCTAAAAATACTATCTAGATTGTGTCTAATAAACACTATCCATCCACCTGTTAAAAGTAGAGTCAGGCGTATCAAGCCAACTCGTTCAAGTGGGTTATTAATAACCTCTAAATTTAAATAGATTCCTTTTTTGCGTAGTATTTTTTGTAATTTGTATTCAATACTCAAATGAAAAATAAAAAAAATAATGAAAAGGAGTGCTATATAAATATATTTTTGACCTAAAACTATCTTTAATCCTGAATTAGATTCAATTGTTATTCCGATTGCACATGCCAGAAGTATTGAAATAATGTTTGAGAAATTTTGAAAATATTTTATTGTCATAAAAATTTATTTAGATAAGAATTTATATTTTAGTAAAAATTCAAAATATGAAAAGTAAGGATACAAAAAAATTTAGAGGAAAATTATTGAGATGGGTTTCATAAGTATCGCTATTTACAGCGTCAAGTTTGACTGTGTTTATAAATGAACTCATATTAATTTCTTAATAAGATGAAATATGCAAGACTAGAAAATGGGATAAAAATAATCGCAGTTGATGCTACAACATCAAAAAATATACAAATCCAATATGCGAATTCTTCTTTTTTTGTTTGAGGATATAGCTCCATTTCTATTACCTCGTGATATGTACAAACAGGCATTGAGCCACCGGGAATATTTTTAATAATAGAAATTTTGCAAATCAGAAGAAATATCATTGGATAAAAATTTATTAAAGCCAAGCCACTTAAAGTGGTGTAGTCATGAAAAATTTTGGAAAAAATTGGTGTGTGTTGAATGAATGCACCCCATGATTTCAGAAAAACAGGTAGTAATACAACAGCAAATCCTGTGAGCGCAAATAGTGAGCAAATATAAGATAGCCATTTGTCACACCACTTTGCTGCTGCTACGTGATATTTCAATCTAGCTAATACAGCTGGATCAGCCTCTCCAGTTGGTTCTGGTACGCCATGCATTTTTCTGAGCATGTGTTTGCTTATCGCCATTTAGAGTTTCCTTTTTTCATCATCATTGACGGCTTCTTCATTTCAAATCTATTGATTTTGCATACGCAAATAATCCAATGCTGTTGATTTGCAATTTTGCATGTCACTAATTAATTTCTTTTATGCTAGATGGCTCTAATTCAAGATTGCACAAATATAAAGATGGAGTGTTGTTTTTTAAAAATTCAATCGATAGCCGGAAAAACATTTGAAGATCGAATTTAATTTTATTAATCAATGCAAATTGATTGGGAATTAGTTTCGATTAAGGTATGAATTGAATTATTTTTGAAATTTTTATTGATAATGTTTGTAGAAATTTCAATTGGTGATGTGTATGCAATGCAATTAAAATTGAAGTTGGGGTTAGGGTGGGTAATTAATCATAAATTAAGTTACGTTTGTTGAGGTGTGGATTTGTATTGATGTATTCACATCATGATGATGTTTGACTTACAAAGGTGCGAGCTTGTGGTGATGAATAGCGGACGATTACGCTTCGCTAATCGTCCCTACGATTTTTTTTGTGATGGTGTTGGGTATGGCGATTTATTCGGACGATTACGCTGCGCTAATCGTCCCTACGAATTTTTTTGTGATGGTGTTGGGTATGGCGATTTATTCGGACGATTACGCTACGCTAATCGTCCCTACAATGTCAGCTTGAGGTAGGGCGCAATAGATTGTGCCGCATGGGGCATGTATTAATTATGGTGCCTTATGCATGCACACATAAAATTTAGTGAGCCGTAGGGACGATTAGCGTAGCGACATCGTCCGAAGCAAGAGGAATGATTGTTATCGTTTGTTGATACTTATGCGGACGATGTCGCTGTGCTTTTCGTCCGCACATTTAATGAAGTTAATTCCAGA
>JACCDP011110531.1_pt1 | contig 13413 bp, 12 predicted proteins | sample 7445841 | NCBI WGS metagenome assembly JACCDP01 (sample SAMN15323441, study PRJNA562643) | freshwater metagenome | isolation source: river surface water | place: USA:Blue River Watershed | collected 2017-08-17
AATCAATTGCGCTTAAAGGCTGAACAAATCAAATCGGCCGCATCACCACCTCAGAGTTAATTCAGAGGAAGAGTCAGAAATACCGAGCTCCCTAAAGTATCACGCCCGTTTACCGAAACCTTCATGCCTATTGAGTTTCGTTCCCTTGGGAACAATTTAATCGAACTAGGATCAGGGCATGAGAATGGAAACTAAGGCTTCTACTCCGTTTTGGTGGATGATCGCCTGCGCACTTCTGACTATGTCCTGTCAAACTTCTACTCCTACTGTAGAGCAATTGACGCCACAGCTTGTGGTGACCGATGAAACGAAAGAAATCGAGAGTTCAGTTGCAAAAGCGGAGACTGAACTGGCTCCTGCCTCTTACGGATATTGCCACGATGACATATTCAGTAAATATCTTCAGGAAAGCTACCTAAACTCCTTCGACCCTTTGCAGACCGAAAAGTTTGGTAAAGCAAAAAGTTCCAGTAAACGAGACGCTGAGCTTAGCGCGTTTCAAAGGCTTAATAGTCACCTACCCGTTGCCTTTGGGGGCCTCCCCATACAGGCAACGCCTAGGGTATATTCTTGGGTTAAGTACTTCACGACCAATGGCCGTCAAGAATTTTTACTTTGGCTAGTAAGAAGCGAATCCTTTAAGGATCTCATGGTCCCGATTCTTAGAGAAGAAAAGATTCCAGAAGAGTTTTTATTTGTTGCTATGATTGAGTCGGGCTTTAGTAACGCTGCTTACAGCAAATCTTCTGCCACCGGTACCTGGCAATTTATGAGAGCGACAGCGAAGCACTATGGGCTCTCAGTGAATTATTGGGTAGACGAAAGAAAAGATCCCATAAAATCAACGAGAGCGGCAGGTCGTTATCTTAGAGATCTCCATCGCCAATTCGGTGATTGGTATTTGGCTTTAGCTGCCTACAACGCAGGACCAAGAAAAATCCAAACTGCTATAAAAGCAACTAAAAGTAGAGACTATTGGAAATTAGCAAAATCACCCTTTCTCAAGACAGAAACAAAAAACTACATTCCTAAACTATTAGCTGCTTTAATTATCGCCACCCATCAGGAACACTATGGATTCGACGTGGCTGAGGACTTTCGTAATTCCACACCCACAACTAAAGTCGATCTGACCCACTCTTTCAGCCTAATTGACCTTTCTGATGCATTAAACATACCTCTTCGGGAACTAAAAAAATGGAACCCTGAACTGATCCGAGCTACAACACCACCAACTTCACACCTAAAAAACAACGTTTATCAATTACGAGTACCCGCTCCTTTCGCCAGCAAATTAACGCTTTCGCAAGCAAACCTTCCGATAAAAGCTCCACCCGAGATGGATTTCCATACAATTAAAAAAGGAGAAACTATAAGCGACCTGGCTTTTATGTACAAAACAAGCGTGAGTCAAATTCTACAAGACAATCCTTCACTGAATCCAGTTCGTCTTAAGCCTGGCCAACTAGTTGCAGTCAACACCACATTTCAGTCTGCTAAAATTTTCTCAAAGCGCTAACCAATACCTAAATCCGACCTTCACGAACTTGAAATATTCGGGAATACTTGTTTTTATTTGCAGACAAGCTACGAGTAAGTGAAAAGCTCTCTAGATACCTTGTGATCAAGACTTTTTGTAAGTCCGTTTAATTACCTACAAAGGATGTCTATATGGCCACCCTGCCCTTTTCCAAAAACAGACTTTTTTGTCCTGGCCCCACCCCAGTTCCTCTAGATGTAGGAATGGCTGCTTTAAACAGTAATATTTATCACCGCACAGACGCATTCAGAGACATCATTATTCAGTGCAGAAAACTATTAACCCCCTTTTTTAATACTGAGGTAGAGCCTCTCTTACTCACGAGCTCGGGTACCGGCGCATTAGAGTCCGCTCTCGTCAACCTCACGGACGTCAAGGACAAAGTACTCGTGATCAATGGAGGCAAGTTTGGTGAACGTTGGGAAAAAATGGCCCTATCTTATCAATGTGAGGTCCTAACCTATCAAATTCCCTGGGGCACAAGCCCTGACCTAGATACATTAAGGAAATTGATTTTAGATGCTGGTCCTTTAAAAGCCGTTTTTTTTCAGGCTAATGAAACATCGACAGGAGTTGCTTATCCTGTCGAAGAAATCGCAAAAGTAATTCGAGAATCGAGGCCTGAAGCATTAATTGTTGTGGATGCTGTTTCGGGCTTAATCGCGCACAAAATGGATATGTTGAATTGGGGTATAGACTGCGTAGTTTCTGGAAGCCAAAAAGGGTTTGGAATCCCTCCTGGATTGAGTTTTATCGCATTATCTCCCAGAGCCTGGAATAGCTTATCCAAGCGCCCTAAATTTTACTTCGATTTAAAAAAAGAGAAACAGGGACAGGACTCTGGCGAAACTTCCTGGACTCCCGCCACCACTTTGATTCTTTCACTTAAGAATGCCTTGGAGCAGTTAACAATTCTTGGGCCTGAAGGCTGTGAGCTTCATCATCGTCAATTAGCTATTGCATGCCGTGCGGCTATACACTCAATGGGACTTAAACTTTTCCCCTCATCTCATCCATCACAGGCCTTGACAGCAGCAACCCTACCTCCGAATCTTGATGGAACTGCAGTCGTTAGGTATTGCAGAGAGACATATGGAGCCATTTTTGCTGGTGGGCAAGATCAGCTCAAAGGTAAAATTATCCGCATTTCGCATCTTGGAATGGTAGACCAACTAGACTTACTTTCAGGTATCTCAGCCCTTGAAATGGGGCTTACGAAGTTGGGACACCAACACACACTAGGATCCGGAGTAGCAGCTGCGATGACATCTCTGCTTAAGACTTCGCACTGATATCACAAGTCAGCACGGTAGGGCTAATGAGTTGCCAGATTTTTCGCCAGCTGCTAATCTTCACCCTCTAATAGACTCTTAACGTAGAATAGTCGGACCGAGGTTAAGAATGAAAATTTTGGTTTTTCTCAAGAAGACCCCTGACACTGAAACCAAGATCCAGCTCACGAACAACAACACTGCTATTGATCCAAGTGACGTCAAGTTCATTATTAACCCTTATGATGAATACGCAATTGAAGAAGCCATTCAGATTAAGGAACGCACTGGGAAAGCTGAAGTTGTTGTGGCCAGCTTTGGAGATGAGAGTTTGAAAGAACTCATCATCAAAGGTCTAGCAATGGGGGGAGATCGTGGCCTACTTATCTCTAACCAGGGCCTAGAGAACGCTGACTCACTGACAATCGCTAAAGTTCTAGCTGCTGCAGTGAAAGCTGAAAATCCCAGCTTAGTACTTTTGGGGAAGCAAGCGATCGATGACGACAACATGCACGTAGGCCCAATGATAGCCGAACTGCTCGGTTGGCCACACGTCAATGTTGTCAACAAGCTTACGCTCGATGGCTCTCAAGCAATGGCGGAGCGCGAAGCTGAAGGTGGATATATCGAAGTTTACAAAGTATCACTACCTGCTGTTGTTGGAGCAAACAAGTCTCTAAATAGTCCAAGATATGCAGCTCTACCAGGCATCATGAAAGCCAAAAAGAAACCCTTCGATGTTAAGACCCCATCTGACTACGGTCTTTCCGATCTGGCATCAAAAGTGAAAGTTTCGGTTACATCCTATCAATACCCTTCCGAGAAAAAGGCGGGCCAAATCTTCAAAGGAGATTCGGTCGACAACATGGTAGGTCAAGTTGCAAAGTTGCTTCGTGAAGAAGCCAAAGTCATCTAAGGAGAATTTTCTATGAAAGTATTGGTCTTCGTAGAGCAACGGGACAATAAGCTCAAAAAAAGTTCGTTTGAGGCTCTGGCAACAGCGAGGAAACTAGCCGGTGCCGCGAACCAGGTTGCAGCAGTCATCGTAGGGTCACATGCCGACGGACTTGCTAGCGAAGTAAAAGGTTTTGGCGCTGATACGGTCTTTACTGTCAGTGGCGAGGCTTTTAATCTTTACAATGTACTCAATTATGCCGCGGGTGTAGAAGCCGCAATTAAGGCGTTTTCTCCTCGCTTGGTACTTGGAATGGCAACGCCCATGGGTAGGGATTTATTCCCACGCCTTGCTGCACGCCTAGATGGCGCATTAGCTACTGACCTGGTGGACATTAAAGCATCCGGAGATAGCATTACTGGTCTGAAGCCGATGTATGCCGGAAAATGTTTTGCTGAACTTAAACTGCAAAATGCAGAAGTTCTTTTTGCCAGCCTTAGGCCTAACGTCTTCAAAGGTGAAAGCTCGGGAGACGGCGTCGCATCAGCTAGTAGCTTAAGCGTAGCTCCAGTTACAGGCAAATTAGACACAGTTGAAATTCGCAAAGGTAAGAGCGAAAAAGCCGACCTTACAGAAGCAAGCTTAATTGTCTCTGGTGGACGAGCTCTAGGTTCAGCTGATGCTTTTTCGATTTTGTCCGAATGTGCAGATGTGTTGGGTGCAACTGTAGGCGCATCAAGAGCTGCGGTAGACGCTGGATTTGCCCCTCATGACATGCAAGTTGGACAAACAGGAAAAACCGTCAATCCCAATTTGTATATAGCTTGCGGCATTAGTGGCTCAATTCAGCATATGGCTGGTATGCGAACCTCAAAGGTTATTGTTGCCATAAATACGGACCCAGAAGCTCCCATTTTTAAAATAGCTAACTATGGGATTGTAGGAGACCTTTTCCAAGTAGTCCCCGCTCTTACTAAAAAGCTTAAAGAACTAAAAGGCTGAGTCAATTGAAATAGCAGTACCCTTGGAGGAGTTTTCAAGGGTACTTAGATTCCTCACTGGGAATCTGTTTCAAAAAGTTTTTTCCAGAGATCTCCTCTAAATAGTTCAGGTACCTCACCTTTAAAAACTTCCTGTCCAGCCTTTAAAACCATCACTTCATCTGCAGACTGCAAAGCTGTCAAGCGATGGGCAACCATTATTACAGTAGAACCAAATGTCTCCACCAATTCTCGTAAGCTTCGTAAAGTCAAGACTTCCATCTCGGGATCTAGTGCCGAGGTACCTTCGTCTATGACGATTAGCCTAGATCTGTGGTAAATAAGTCTGGCCAAACCTAGTCGTTGGGCTTGTCCACCCGAAAGACTAAGCCCGCCTTCCCCAACATGAGTCTTTAAACCCGTCGTCCGACTTTTTACGAATTCTAGTAGCCCAACTTTTGCCAAAGCCTTCCACATTTCATCTTCTTCTTCCTCTTCGTATGGATAGCTTAAATTTTGAGCAATAGTACCGGGAAAAAGGCGATATGTTTGAGGCAAATAACCGATATCCTTATAGGAAGGCAAATTAATCCGAAGGGATCCTGACTGTATTTTCCAAAGACCAAGTAAAATTTTCAAAAACGTAGACTTACCTGATCCCGAAGGTCCAGCAATCGCATATATTTTTTTAGGACTTAACTTCCAATTAATCTCTTTGAGGGCAAACGTATCTGAGCTTGGATAAGTATAGGAAAGATTTTCTGCATTTAAAATCCATTCAGCTTCTATATTTGAAAAAATTAAAGATGAATTAACTTCTTCCTTAGAACTACACATAGTTCTCAAAACACGTGATAATCGATTTAAAGCAGACTCACCTTCTTTGTTACTATTATAATACCTACCCAATTTGCTCGCGGACTGCGAAAGAACTCCCAACACAGCAAAAAATGAAAGCAATGTACTACTGGACATCGCTCCCTCAGCAATTTGCCTCAGAGCATACAACAACAAAAGAGCCATAACTATAACAGCTAGAAACTCCATGATTGGTGCTGTTCTTGCTTTTACTTTTGCAGTACTTACATAGAGCTTGTTGAGAATTTGTACTTTTTTTTCCAAATTCTGAATCTCTAAGTTCTCGCTAACAAAATGCTTGATAGTTTCAATACCAGCAAATCTCTGCTGAAGCCACTCAACCAATAAACTATTGCCATCCAAAGCTTTGAGTGACTTCTTTCTTAACTTTTTGCCCAAGTTTGAAACGATAAAACCAAGGGGACCGATACCGCATAAAAAAAACAGAGCTAGGTGCCAATTTAAAACAAAAAGAGTCACAATATAGAAAATCACTTGTACTAATTCTCTAGGAAAGCCGCCCAAAAAGTGAACAAGGTATTCCCTTACCATTCTTATGTCAGTGCCAATTGCAGCTGAAATTTCTTTATCTACAGCATCCAATTGGTCGCGACGTTCGTCGGCACTCATCTGAAGAAAAGTTCTGACGAGATCTGATCTCATTTCTCTAGCTATCAACTCACTGGTCTTTTCCCACAAATACCATTGCAGTAATGCAAGGAGAGCGCGGAGCAGAGCGGCCGAAATGATAAATATAGGCATTACCTGCCATATTTGCCCAACTGTATAGACAAGTTGCCCTGGACTTTTCGATAATAATCCAAAAATCTGTTGTGGTATATATTGCTGCAAATCAACTGTCGCCTGTGACGCAGGCAAGCTCATAAGCTGCACTGCTGGCCCTATCAAGCCGAAAGTAAGTGCAGACACCAAGCCGAGAAGGAAAGTACAAAACGTGGCAACGAATAATGGTACAAGCTGCTGCTTGAGATATTTTTGAAGCAACGAAATCTCGATAATTCTTAGGGTAGGATCATATCAGCTGGTGCGAAGGGGGGGACTTGAACCCCCAAGGGCTACGCCCACTAGCTTCTGAGACTAGCGTGTCTACCAATTCCACCACCTTCGCAGTTCATCTCATCATCCTGAGATGGCTTTAGCTTGTTACAAGATTTCTTTGATGTTGGCTACTACTTTTGTTACTAGTCCGTACTGCACCGCTTCCTCAGCGTTCATCCAGTAGTCTCGAGTAGTATCTTCCTCGACTTTTTCCAACGGCTGATTACATTCTTGAGAAAGAAGCTGATTAATTTTCGATCGAGTCTTAATGATTTCTTTAGCGGTAATCTCCAAATCAGACGCTTGACCCTGAATACTACCACCAATAAGAGGCTGGTGAATTAAAAAGCGAGTATTTGGCATAGTGTATCTATGTTTTTTTGGCGCCCCCAAGAGCATAATTGTTGCAATACTTGCGGTGAGGCCGGTGCACACTACTCTAACCTCAGAACCAATAAAACGCATGGTATCATAAATTGCAAAGCCGCTGTTCACTTCCCCACCAGGACTGTTTAAGTACATATAGATAGGAACTCCACTCTCTTGGCTATCCAGCGCTAAGAGGTGGGACACTACACGTTTTGCAACAGTGGAATTTATTGCCTCAGAAACAAAGATTACTCTCTTTTCGAGAAGCTTGTTTTCACTTTGCTGGCCTGTTAATTGCTCAAGATCTGTGCTACCGATGACCATGCTGGCTCCTCTGGTGGGATAGGCGACAATATCTAAACCACTTTATTCTAGCGCCGCTCTCTTGGTATTGGCAAATCAGTTTTCTCAAAAAATTCCTAATCTTCAGGATTAAATGAGACTCTGAGGGTCTACATCTATTCGAAGGGTTAAATCTCCTGGGTAATCACGAAATGCAGCTTTGAGCTGAGAAGCAAAAGACCAGAGCTGCTTCCTTGTATCCCCAACTAGCAAGAGCGTACGTCGATATCTCCCCCTGATCTGGTACAAGGGGGGAATCGACGGCCCGAGTATCTGAAGAGAAGCAAAGTCCTGTCCTAATTTGTCTACAGCTTGCTTTATCCACAGCTCTACTTGACCCGAGAATTTAATCAAATGGCTTTCGTCTAAGCTAGAAAACTCAAAGAGAATCATCCTAGAGAAAGGAGGATAATGACATACCTGTCTAAATTTGGCCTGATCTCTCCAAAATTGACCATAGTCCTGGGATAAGCCCGCCTTTATTACCGGGTCGTCACCCTTAAGAGTTTGGATTAATACTCGACCTTTATGCTGACCTCGGCCCGCCCTACCTGCTGCTTGAACCATAAGCTGGAAGGCTCTTTCGCCAGCACGAAAATCTGGCAAGTTCAGTGTCTGGTCAATTTCCAAAATACAGATCAAAGTTACTTTCGCAAAATCATGACCCTTAGCCTGCATTTGCGTCCCAACTAGGACGTCTATCTTTTCCGATCTAAAATCCTCTAAAATCTCTGCAAGAGCATCTTTTTGCCCGACGGAATCAGAGTCGACCCTGGCAATTCTAGCTCCAGGCAAGACTTCCTTTAGGTAAGATTCGACCTGTTCACTCCCATAGCCAACAAGGGCATAATTTTCTAGACTATCACTACCTAATACTGAGTTTATGTCCGCAGAAAAGCCGCAGTAATGGCACTTCAAGATTGTCGATTTTTTATGAACAGTTAACGAAATTGAACACTTGCGGCAACTTACTGCTTTTTTATCTTTAAGGGAAAAAAGATAATATGCATAACCTCGGCGATTGACTAACACCATCGACTGCATTCCACGTGAGTAATTGCGTCGAAGCTCTTCTATAACCTTCTCGTCAATTGGCAAATCTAGATACTTTGGCTCTAAAGCCCAACGATTGATTTTTTTGGCGTACTGGAAAGAAATTGACGGCTGAATCAACTCAACTTCTGGCATCTCTCTTCCAAAAGGTCGCTCACGCAGCTCTAGGTATGTGTAACGACCAGAAGTTGCATTAAAAAAAGACTCCATAGATGGCGTCGCACTACCCAAGATAACAGAGCAAGACTCAATCTGAGACCTCATAACAGCAACGTCTCTTGCATTGTAGGAAAGCCCAGACCCCTGTTTATAACTTGAATCATGCTCTTCATCGACAACGATAAGCCTGAGATTTCGAAATGGCGCGAATACCGCAGATCGCGGTCCTATGAGAATCGACTTTCTAGCGTCCTTAACTGAGCTAAGTTGCTCCCAGCGAGCTTTGTCTGTAAGAGCTGAGTGAACCACTGCTACCTGCCCTGGAAATCGGGCAGAAAAAACTCTTGTCATTTGAGGAGTCAGAGAAATTTCAGGAACTAAAACCAAGACCTGTGCTGAGGAATTGAAACAAAATAAACGAGCAATAGCTTGCAAATATATCTCGGTCTTTCCCGCCCCTGTGATGCCATGCAGCAGAAAAGACTTAAAAGGTGGTGACTCGTCCTGAAAGTGACCTTCCTTTTGTATCCTATCTAACACAGCTGTTTGAGCCGGCGTTAGTTCCTTCCTCGGCTCTTCATGAGCGGCACTCTCTTGAACAACTGAGGTTTCGATCCAAGTTCTGGCACTGACTTTATTTCTAGAGAAACTTTTTACAAGCCCCATCTTCGTCAAGGAATTTAAAGTAATTTCCTTGGGTAGACTTACACTTAATGTTTTTAAACGCCTTTTAACTGTTTTTAAATCAACAGGAGTTCCCCGCTTCCATACACCTTGAAGTACTGAAGCCAGAGAGTGTTCTTTATCTTGCAATATTTCAGAACCAAGCGCAGTCAACTCAACAGATGTACCTTTTGTTTTCTTCTGCGAGGCCGGAAGCATAGTCCGAATGACTTCACCAAAAGAGAAGATGTAGTATTGACTCATCCATTTTGCCAAACTCAAAAGTTCGGCGCTAAAAGTTGGCTCTTGATCGACCTGTTCTTCGATTTTCTTTAAAACTGGGGGTAGATTTGCACCATCAACGGTACGCCCTACTACAATACCAATTAAACGCCTATTCTTTTCGCCAAATGGCACAACGACTCGACAGCCGATTTTTATGTCATATTCGCTACAGTAGGTGAACTCTTGATCGATCGAAAGGGGTAACGAAACCTGAAATTTGAACATACGTCCGATCCCCCCATATGATACTCCCTTGACACACTACATCTAAGAGATCTCTTTAGCCTTGCCTATAACGCGCGTTTGAGTTAATTTTCAACACCTTTAGGGTATTACCCAAAAGTGCACGGATGATAAGTACGTGCATTAAAAGGCTTTTCTAAGATCATCATACCGAAACAAGGTACTGATTTGATAGTAACATCGGAGGCTGCATGGCAGGCGCTAGAAAGAAAAGACGTCTCATGTTCCGCAGAAAGCGGACATTAGACCCAAGTATCGTGATCGATTATAAGAACCCCGAGATTCTGCGCAGATTTGTTACTGACAGAGGCAAAATTATTCCTCGGCGCATTTCTGGCGCAACTGCAAAGCAGCAGAGGGCAATTTGCTCGGCTGTCAAGCGGGCAAGATATCTCGCCCTATTGCCATACAGCCTAGGCCACAGACAAGAGCGTAACTTTGCGACAGAAATGTCAGCAATAGCTACTTCTGCAATGGGTACTTCAAGCAGAGGCGCGGGCCCTCGCGGTCCTCGCTCGGAAGACAAGCCACAGCGTGATGGAGAGGAGTAATCATGTCTCGTCGTTGTGAACTGACTGGGAAAGGTGTTCTCGTAGGACACAGAGTCTCTCACTCAAATATTAAATCGAAACACCGCTTCTTGCCGAACTTGCAAAAGAAAAAGTTCTGGTCCACGGAGTTGAACAAGTTTGTGACCCTAAAGGTTACAACCTCTACAATCAGGACTATAGACAAACTCGGGCTTGACGCATTTGCTCGCAAAAACGGCGTGAAACTCAAATAAGGAGCGTAGAACGATGGGACGTGGCGACAACCGTAGAACTCCAAAAGTTAAAAGAGCGAAGGCGCAGCGTAAACTGAAAGCTCGTCTAAAACGCAAGCTAAATCCAGCAAAGAAAGCCAAGTAACCCGAGCTAAGCAAGTGGAACAGAAGATCTCATCAGAGATTTTCCATCACATAACTAAGGGTTAACATGAAAAAAATCACCTTGGTGACTGATGGCGCTTGCTCTGGAAATCCTGGCCCAGGTGGTTGGGCGGCGCTCCTGCGGTTTGGAAAGCACGAAAAAATGCTTTCTGGGGGCGAAGCAGCTACCACAAACAACCGGATGGAACTCACAGCTGTAATCGAAGGCTTAAATGCACTCAAAGAGCCTTGTGAAGTAGAAATCGTTGTCGATAGTCGCTACGTCATGGATGCCTTTGAGAAGAACTGGATTGGGAACTGGAAGTCTAACGGCTGGATGACAGCTGATAAAAAAGCCGTCAAAAATAAAGAACTTTGGATTGCGTTGGATAGTGCACTTTCGAAGCATAAAGTTGGATGGAAGTGGGTCCGCGGTCATAACGGACACGAGGACAACGAGAGAGTAGATCAGGCTGCTCGCAACGCCGCATCGCGAATTAAGTTGCCTGAGTAAATCGACCAGACAATCAAGATTTTATATTGACGAGTCTACCCTAGACTTGTTATCCCGAGCATAATCTCTCGGCTTACGAAGAGAAAGAAAGAGGACAAAAGTGGCACAGCATAAATCAGCAAAAAAGCGTATTCTGACAAACGCCAAAAAGCGCTCAAGAAACCAGTCTTATAACTCCAGCGTTCGCTCTGCAGTCAAGAAAGTGCGTGTGGCTGTTGAGAAAGGTCTAACTGAAGAAGCCGCAAAGTTTTTCTTAGAAGCACAGTCTTTGCTGCACAAAGCCGCTTCGAGGGGCCTAGTTCACAGAAACAATGCCTCTCGTCGAGTCGCGCGTTTAAGTGCACTCATCAAGAGCAAAAATACAGCTAAATAATCAAATTCTCTTACTTTAAGAACTCTGACCCGGTCTACTGGTCGGAGTTTTTTTCATTTTTTTTAACACCTGACCATAACTTCTCTAGCTCAACTGCACTTATCTGGTTAACTTCCAACCCCTTCCCCCTCAAAATATCCTCTATCATCGCAAAGCGTCGTAAAAACTTGTCATTTCCCTCTTGAGCTGCTGCTTCGGGCTCAATGTCCAAATGTCTGGATACCTGAGCTAAAGTAAAAAACACATCGCCCAGCTCTTCTCGAACCTTTTCTCGATCGAGAGCCTGAATTTCATGCTCTAGCTCTTCTACCTCAGATTTGAAATGCTCCCACACCAGATTTAAATTAGCCCAGTCAAAATTAATTTCCGCCGATTTCTTGCCTATTTTATAGGCCTGAGAAAGAGCAGGATTTACTTTTGTTACATCCTCGAATAAACGCTGCTTCCTTCCATTAGCTTCTTTTTCCAACAACTTGATCCTTTCCCAGGTCGATTTTATCTCAGCCACACTAATTGTCTCGGGGAGGCTGTCAGAAAAAACATGCGGGTGTCGTCTAATCATTTTAGCGTTTATGAGCTCTATAACCTTTCGAATATCACCCGTACTCAAGTCTTTGCTAACTTGAGCATTGAGGACAACCTGCAACAGGACATCGCCAAGTTCTTCTAATAGATGAAGAGGGTCATCACCCAGCATAGCAGACGATGCTTCGTAAGCCTCTTCAAGCATATAACGCCGCAAACTTTTATGATCCTGCGCCAAATCCCAAGGACATCCTGACTTAGGGTGGCGAAGCCTGGCTACAGTCTTAATAAAATGAGCAAAAAGTTCGCCAGCCTCCCTCGCACGCAGCTCAAGCTCGGCATCCCAATCTTCTAATTCGCTCACAAGTGCTCCACAAGGCTTGGAAGAAAAATTTCATTCGATGGTAGACCCAACACTGAAATAACAGTAGATGCTAGATTGCCTATACTTGCCGAATCAATGTTTTTTAAACTGTAATTACGAGAACCACGAGGATCGTAGAGATAAAAAGGCACCTCACTTAGAGTATGAGATGTCTTAGGCTTTGGCCACAACTCAATAGGTAGCTCCTGCCAATTCTCGGGACCTTCTTTGTTAGTGTCAAACATCTCATCACAGTTCCCGTGATCTGCGGTAATAAGTACTATAGTATCTGTTTCATTTGCCGCTTGGATTAGCATTCCAATGCACAAGTCTACAACAGAAACAGCAACAACACTTGCTGCAAGATTTCCTGTATGCCCCACCATATCGCCATTTGCAAAATTAATGCGACCAAAGTCAAAGCTATGTGAGCGCATTCTCTTTATGGTTTCATCGGTTATTTCTCGAGCCTTCATCCAAGGCTTGAGATCAAAAAACGTGTTATCTGATGGTATTTCAAGATATTCTTCTAGCTTGTCATCAAACTTCCCAGATCTATTACCGTTCCAAAAAAAGGTAACGTGCCCAAACTTTTGAGTCTCGGAGCACGCAAACTGCCTCAAACCCAAACTACATAAATGCTCACTTAAGGTATTCGAAATTTGAGGAGGAGATACGAGATACTTTTTGGGAATATGGAGATCCCCATCGTATTCCATCATACCGGCAAAAAATACGTCGGGAATCCTAACACGATTGAAGCAGTCAAAATCTTTCTCGGTAAAAGCTCTAGAAATTTCAATAGCTCTATCACCACGAAAGTTAAATAAAACAACTGCATCCCCATCATCTATGGATCCAATAGCTTTTTCATTTTTCGTGATGACAAATGGTGGAAAGTATTGATCTACCAGTTTTGAATCTAGTCTAAAATGTGTAAGGGCTTGTGATAAGCTTTCAAATCGAAGAGGCGCTATACCTAGTACATGTGCGTTCCACCCACGCTCGACCAT
>JACCDP011188740.1_pt1 | contig 13413 bp, 5 predicted proteins | sample 7445841 | NCBI WGS metagenome assembly JACCDP01 (sample SAMN15323441, study PRJNA562643) | freshwater metagenome | isolation source: river surface water | place: USA:Blue River Watershed | collected 2017-08-17
AAACGCCGTTGAAGTCTCTGGTGTGGCAATCGCAACGGATAAAATCCACACTGTGAGAGGCCGTATTGTGCTTGTCGGGTTTACAACTCCGCCTACAAGTGGTGATGTAGGCAACTACGTCTATTTAGACACTGTAGGAAAGGCTACAGTGTCTACACCTACATCAGGAGCCACTCGACAGGTAGGGCGTCTTTGGGATGAAACGGCGGTTGATGGCCTGTACCCGGTCCTATTTAATCCTGCTGAGGGCATAACCCTTAACGTTGACCCCTTCGCCCCATAAAGTATCTTGTGAAGGTTTTATCTTGTCTTTTATCGGTACAAGCCTGAGGGGATAAATGTCCAATTATTTGGTGATCTACAAAGACGGCGGACTAGCAGGTATTACTGGCTCTGCCGATGGTCAGACAGTGGTTTGGGATGAAACCACTCAGGCGTGGCTACCGAGTTTACAATATGGTCCGACAGGTGATACTGGCCCTACCGGCGTAACGGGATCTACTGGACCCACAGGTGAAACCGGTCCAACCGGCGATACCGGACCCACAGGACCGACAGGGGTGACAGGTCCCACCGGACAGACTGGACCCACGGGCTCTACTGGGGAGACCGGACCGACTGGAGAGACTGGGTCGACCGGCACAACCGGACCGACCGGATCAACGGGCCCAACAGGTTCTACTGGACCGACCGGAGAGACGGGGCCAACAGGAGAGACGGGTTCTACGGGGCCTACCGGTCATACTGGACCGACAGGCGTCACTGGTCCTACTGGAGAGACCGGGTCGACCGGACCGACAGGATCGACCGGGTCCACAGGTCCGACTGGCAACACGGGACCTACCGGCCAAACCGGGCCTACTGGACAGACGGGTCCTACAGGAGAGACGGGACCCACAGGCGAAACGGGATCTACTGGTCCCACAGGTCATACTGGGCCGACTGGACAGACCGGACCTACCGGAGTGACCGGTGAAACTGGACCCACCGGCCCGACCGGTTCTACAGGACCTACCGGCCAAACAGGCCCCACGGGAGAATCCGGTCCTACGGGCGAGACCGGTCCAACCGGAGCCACCGGGCCTACGGGTGATACTGGGCCCACTGGACAGACTGGGCCCACAGGCGATACTGGTCCAACAGGTGTGACCGGCCCTACTGGGGTCACGGGAGAAACCGGTCCTACCGGTATGACGGGACCTACTGGAGAAACCGGGCCTACGGGTGATACCGGGCCAACAGGTGTGACGGGGGAGACAGGTCCAACAGGATTCACAGGCCCTACGGGCGACACTGGTCCTACGGGTGATACCGGTCCTACTGGTCAAACGGGGGAGACGGGACCAACGGGGCCGACAGGAGAGACCGGTCCTACTGGTGACACCGGTCTTACTGGGGCCACTGGACCCACGGGAGAAACGGGCCCTACGGGAGAAACCGGACCTACAGGCGAGACAGGTCCTACCGGACCCACGGGAGAGACCGGACCCACTGGACACACAGGCGATACTGGTCCAACAGGTGTGACCGGAGATACCGGTCCTACAGGAGATACCGGTCCTACGGGTCCTACCGGAGAAACCGGATCCACAGGACCTACGGGTGAAACCGGTCCCACTGGCGATACCGGTCCCACTGGTCCAACCGGCGAGACAGGGCCTACAGGCCATACCGGAGAAACCGGTCCGACAGGAGAGACGGGTCCCACAGGTGTAACGGGTCCCATAGGTGTAACGGGTCCCACCGGAGAGACCGGTCCTACAGGCGACACGGGTCCTACAGGCGACACGGGTCCTACAGGGGAAACAGGGCCTACGGGTGATACCGGTCCGACTGGGGATACTGGTCCCACCGGTGTAACAGGAAATACGGGCCCCACCGGTGAAACGGGACCCACGGGCTCTACTGGACCCACCGGAGAGACCGGGCTCACAGGTGACACAGGCCCTACTGGAGCTACGGGGGAAACCGGTGCAACGGGCGACACAGGTCCTACCGGCGACACCGGTCCCACGGGCCCCACTGGAGAGACAGGTCCCACAGGTCATACTGGACCGACTGGTGTAACCGGGGAGACCGGGCCAACCGGTGAAACCGGTCCTACAGGACCTACCGGAGAAACTGGCCCCACTGGCGTTACTGGCGAGACGGGCCCCACAGGAGAGACTGGGGCTACTGGAGCCACCGGCGATACCGGACCCACAGGTCAAACCGGACCTACTGGAGAGACGGGTCCCACAGGCGAAATTGGCCCAACGGGCTCGACCGGACCTACAGGTGAGACCGGACCTACGGGCGATACTGGTCCAACCGGATCTACAGGTGAGACCGGACCTACAGGCGAAACAGGTCCCACAGGAGCAACCGGTGAGACTGGTCCCACCGGGGAAATCGGTCCTACCGGTATGACCGGAGAAACCGGTCCCACTGGGGACATAGGTCCTACGGGTGAAACCGGTCCGACTGGACAGACCGGAGAGACTGGACCTACCGGAGAGACGGGTCCTACAGGTTATACTGGGCCGACCGGGGAAACCGGTCCGACTGGAGAAACCGGTCCGACGGGGGTGACGGGAGAGACTGGTCCCACCGGAGCGACTGGCGAAACCGGTCCGACAGGAACAACTGGACCTACGGGTGAAACTGGCCCCACCGGAGAGACCGGTCCCACTGGTGCCACTGGATATACCGGTCCGACAGGTCCTACAGGATTTACAGGTGATACCGGACCTACAGGCGATACGGGATCTACCGGTGTCATGGGGCCGACGGGAGAGACTGGGCCTACAGGTGACACCGGTCCGACGGGAGAGACCGGACCGACTGGAGTCACGGGATCTACTGGTCCCACGGGGGATACCGGTCCTACCGGCGAAACCGGTCCGACAGGAGTCACCGGGGAAACAGGTCCTACAGGTCCTACAGGTGATACCGGCCCTACGGGCTTCACCGGAGAAACCGGTCCTACGGGCGACACGGGTCCCACCGGAGATTTTGGGCCTACGGGTTCCACAGGTGAAACCGGCCCTACAGGTGTGACCGGAGAAACCGGTCCGACTGGACAAACTGGTTCGACTGGTCCCACGGGCTTAACCGGAGAAACCGGTCCCACAGGCGAGACCGGTCCTACAGGCCCCACAGGCGAGACTGGTCCTACAGGAGATATCGGACCCACCGGTGTCACGGGATATACAGGCCCCACTGGAGAGACCGGTCCGACGGGAGTCACCGGGGAGACGGGCCCCACTGGTGACACGGGTCCTATCGGCCCCACTGGGGGTACCGGTCCTACTGGCGATACCGGTCCGACGGGAGACATAGGTCCCACCGGGGAGACTGGGCCAACGGGTGATACCGGCCCTACTGGAGAGATGGGTCCCACTGGAGATACCGGCCCTACGGGCGACTTCGGACCCACTGGCCCAACAGGCTTGACTGGCCCCACGGGAGAAACAGGCCCGACCGGACCGACTGGCGAGACTGGTCCTACGGGTGCCACGGGCGATACTGGACCTACTGGCGAGACAGGTCCCACAGGAGAAACAGGTCCCACAGGAGCAACCGGTGAGACTGGTCCCACTGGGGAAATCGGTCCCACTGGTCTAACAGGACCGACTGGTGACGTGGGTCCGACCGGGGACACGGGTCCGACTGGGGACAATGGACCTACAGGAGAAACGGGCCCTACAGGCGACACCGGTCCTACCGGTACTACCGGACCAACAGGAGAGACAGGATCGACCGGCCCCACCGGAAACCTCGGTCCCACGGGTGAGACTGGCCCAACAGGCGACACCGGTCCTATCGGTGCAACGGGCGATACGGGTCCTTTGGGCTTAACTGGACCCACCGGCGAGACAGGCCCTACCGGTGTAACGGGCGATACTGGCCCTACCGGGGAAATCGGCCCCACTGGCGCAACGGGCGATACTGGCCCCACCGGAGACATGGGACCTACGGGCAACACAGGAGCAACGGGTGAGACCGGGCCTACAGGGGGAATCGGACCCACCGGTTTCACGGGCCCTACGGGATTTACCGGTGAGACTGGCCCCACTGGAGAGATTGGTCCTACCGGGGAGACTGGCCCTACAGGCGATTTCGGGCCCACAGGTGCGACCGGAGAGACCGGTTCAACGGGGCCCACTGGCCCCACCGGCCCCACCGGTGACCTCGGACCCACCGGTGAAACAGGACCCACGGGTGAAATGGGGCCAACAGGCGAGACTGGTCCTACTGGTCCCCAGGGAGATACCGGTCCTACGGGCGAACTCGGCCCCACAGGCGACACCGGTCCTACGGGTGTCGCTGGGGCAACCGGAGACACTGGCCCGACTGGCTTGGGCGACACCGGACCTACCGGACCTACCGGAGTCGATGGGCCGACTGGTAGCACTGGTTCGACTGGTGTGGCAGGACCCACTGGAGATACCGGACCTACGGGTGTTGCTGGCGAGACTGGTCCTACGGGCGCCACGGGCGAACTCGGCCCGACGGGCGAGACTGGTCCCACCGGCGAGATGGGTCCCACAGGTGCAACCGGTGAGACTGGTCCCACTGGCGATACCGGACCTACCGGTTCTATCGGAGTCACTGGTCCGACCGGTGAAACGGGTCTTATCGGTGAAACGGGTCCCACGGGTGCCACGGGTTCACTAGGTGAAACTGGCCCAACCGGAGAGACAGGTCCCACGGGTGAAATCGGCCCCACTGGTCCCACTGGTGTACAAGGTCTAACTGGCAGCACAGGTGATACCGGTCCTACAGGTGACATTGGTCTGACCGGCCCCACAGGCGCTACCGGCGAGATCGGACCCACTGGAGATACCGGTCCCACGGGAGTGGCTGGAGAGACTGGGCCGACCGGTGAGACCGGACCCACAGGAGATATTGGCCCGACGGGCGTAACCGGGCCGACGGGGCTTCAGGGAGAAACCGGACCCACGGGAGAAACCGGCCCTACCGGCGTTGCTGGAGAGACTGGTCCGACGGGTGCAATTGGTGATCTAGGTCCGACGGGCAACACTGGCCCCACAGGCGTCGCAGGTCCGACAGGCGATACGGGTCCCACGGGTGATATCGGTCTGACCGGACCAACTGGACCTACCGGGGAGCTAGGTCCCACAGGAGATGTAGGACCTACCGGCGAAACCGGCTCTGTCGGTCCTACAGGTGACACAGGACCCCAGGGTGTAACAGGTCCTACAGGGGCTACAGGTGCGTTGGGCGATACGGGCCCGACGGGTGTCACCGGAGCCACGGGCGAGTCCGGTGCAACTGGAGCCACTGGCCCCACGGGCGAACTCGGCCCGACGGGCGAGACTGGTCCTACCGGATTTGACGGGTCGACCGGTGCAACCGGGCCAACGGGCGATATTGGACCTACGGGCGAAACGGGCCCCGGTGGGGCGACCGGTTCCACAGGTCCGACAGGTCCGGAAGGTCTGGTAGGAGACACCGGACCCACCGGTGCGACAGGCAGCGTTGGTCCTACCGGTGTAACAGGAGAAACTGGTCCGACGGGCGCTGGTGAAACTGGACCCACGGGCTCAGTCGGACCCACCGGCCCGACGGGGCAGGATGGTGCTACGGGTGCAACAGGACCCGTGAGCGACACTGGTCCTACAGGTTCTCAGGGATCAACCGGACCCACGGGCGACACCGGGCCTGTGGGCACCCAAGGTGATGTTGGCCCCACGGGCGACACAGGTCCGCAAGGTACAGAGGGACCCACCGGGCAAACCGGCCCCACGGGCTCTCTTGGAGCCACTGGCCCCACAGGCGAAACCGGATCGGCTGGACCCACGGGCGTAACCGGTTCGACAGGACCACAAGGTACGGAAGGCAGTACCGGCCCGACTGGCTCTGCGGGTCCCACAGGAGATGCGGGAACCACCGGTCCCACCGGCTCGGTAGGTGACACTGGACCCACAGGTTACACAGGATCCACAGGACCAGTAGGACTGGGCGACACCGGTCCTACGGGTTCGGACGGGTCTACAGGCCCGACCGGATCTACGGGTCCTGTAGGATCTGGCGACACCGGACCTACGGGTTCGGCAGGATCTCCCGGTGCCACGGGAGCGACCGGACCTGCTGGGTCTGGGGATACCGGACCGACCGGTGCGCAGGGTGCGCAGGGTAGTGAGGGTGCAACTGGTCCCACAGGCGAAATAGGAGCCACTGGACCCACAGGTCCTCAGGGCACCGCTGGAACCCCAGGCACGGTCGGTGATACTGGACCCACCGGACCCACGGGACTTGGATCCACCGGCCCGACCGGTGTAACGGGATCTGGTGGAACAACAGGACCCACTGGACCGGCAGGCTCAGGTGATACCGGTCCCACCGGTTTGGACGGGACGACTGGCCCCACGGGAGCGACCGGTCCGGCAGGATCTGGATCAACAGGACCCACTGGTGCTGCAGCACCGACGGTCCCGAACGATATCTCGGGCGTGTTTTACGGAAAGCCCGGTGCAACGACTGAACTGTTCCGATATGTCGCGGTTCGTACTTTCACCATTTCCACCACCACGACCGACCACAAATTCCTCTCGATCACTGGTCCCACTACTTCTAGCGCGACCATGCAAGTGGTTCGATTCCGGAGCGGAACTCCCGCCACGATTTCTACCATCACATTCACGGCTGGTGCTGGAACATCGGGGTCTGTCGGGGCTATCAGCAACAACTCGATTCAGGCCGGTGATATCATTACTGTCTCGATGACCGCTATTGACAGCGGTGCTACATTTGATACTCCATACTTCACCGTCGCGGGGACCGTCTAATGAGTGTTACAGTGGTTCAACGCAACACACCAGTTATAGCTACAAATAAACAAACGGTAACGACCGGTCTACCCTTTACTATTGGCGGTGCTGTCGATTTACAGCTTGATAGCACCGCTTTTACAAATGTCGGTCGGTCAAGATATGCCATCTTTAAATATGGAACGAGCAATCTTACAGGATCCCTGAAAGACATAACCCCTTCTTTCTCGGGCACTAGCTACTCAAGATTCGAGGGTTATGGGACGTTCGTCGAAGATACGTTCTATACGGTCTATTATATAACCGTTAGCTAAGAGGGATGTGGCATGGCAAACGGGACGTGGACTAATGATGCATCTAGCTTGTGGTCTACCGCGACCAACTGGTCCGGGAGCACCGTAGCCAACGGTGCCACGTTCACTGCATTTTTTACCAACAACATCACGGCGACTCGCACAGTCACCAATACAATTGGCGGAACTTGGACCGGAACGATCGGGAATATTGAATTCTCGGACAATGGACTTTCAGGATCAGCTTGGGTTGTGAGCGGTGCGTCGACAATAACTTTGTCGAACAGTGGTAATGGATCAACACTTACCGCAAAGACAGCTGCGACAATAAGTGGTGTCCTGGCGGGAACCGAAAACATAACCAAAGCCGGATCCGACACTTTGACATTAAGCGGTGCGAACACCTATGGGGGTTCGGGAAAAACGGTCACGGTATCAGCTGGCATTCTCTCGATTGGTAACAATGCTGGATTGGGAAACTCTAGCAACAAAGTAATCGTTAACAGTGGCACCACACTTACTTATACTGCGACCGCCCCCACATCGCGCACCCACGAAATCATAGGGAACGGAAGCACAGGCACGAATGGAGCGATCAACGGGGCTCAGAACGTCCAGGGAACCGTTGATCTGACGGGCGATGCCCTCGTAGTTTGCGGTTCCGGGATGATCCGTGGGACTTATAACCTCAACGGCCACTCGCTGTCCATTAACTGTTTTAATAACGGATCTCAGGCCCACACCATATCAGGGGCGGGCGATATTGTCACGTTTACCATTGCAAACGCGGGTAACTTCGGCATTTCAGGATCAGCTCAGACCTACACAGCAAACCAAGTCATCGTTGAGAGTAGTACTGGGACCCTGAACGACTATGCAATCGCAACTCGGGAATTTGGCGACGATGCTAACCCAGTCCTACTCCGCAGCTACGGAACTGCTTATAACGCAGCAAACGCCAACGTTACGGACAACCATGATTATACCGTTCAGAATGGTATTTTCATGTCAAACGTCGGAAATCTAACGTTAAACGGCGACATTCAAATTGACACCGGGTATGATGCTTATTTTACTGCAAGCGGTGATACTATCTGCAACGGGGTCATATCTGGCGGAGGAGGAATTCAAACTTCTACCGCATACACGGCTTTTGGGACTTTAGAGCTGGTAAACACCGCCAACACATTTACAGGTAAATTCGTAGTACCTACGGGAGTGGTCAAGGGATACGCGGACCGATCTTTTGGCGCGGTTCCGGCTTCCACGACATCCGATTTCTTTACACTATCCGGTGGCACCTTAAACGCATCTGGGACTGTTAGCCTGGATGCCAAGCGCGGCGTGACTTTAGGGGCCAATACGACGTTTACTATCACTAGTCCAGATTTATTGCGTATTAATGGCATTATCGCCCAAAACGCATCTGGGAGAACTGTCACGAAGGCTGGTACCGGATCTCTAGCTCTTGGTGGGGCAAACACCTACAGTGGTCTCACCACTCTGAGTGCAGGAACATTGAGTCTCGAGAATGCTGGTGCGCTCGGTGGCAACGGAGGTCTGACCATAAGCGCCGTGACTACGCTGGACAATGCGGGCAGCGGTGCGGTGACTCTTACTTCCACTAACGTTCTCGCCATGAACGCGAATTTCACCTTCACAGGTACGCAAAACCTAAAGTTCGGGACAGGTAACGTGACTGCCTCGGCTTCCCGAACCATCACGGTTTCAGCAGGTGATTTCGAGTTACAAGGTGCCATAACCACCGCTAGCGCTTTTAACATCACAAAAGCTGGGACGGGTCGGTTAATCCACAGTTCCACAAACGCATTGACGGGTACAGCTTTTGCTGTCAATGCGGGCTCATATCAGGTACGAAACAGCGGCGCATTTGGAAACTCTGCTAGCAATACTTGGACGGTAGCATCGGGCGCTGCCGTAGAAATTGGTGGTGGTATAACTACTGCTACTTACCCGACCATTGTCGCCACTGGAACTGGGGTCAGTAGCAATGGTTGTATTAGATTTGTAGATGGCACCAATACATATAGCTGTGTCACATCTTTCTCGGCTACAACTAGTAACACGCTGGGTGTGGAGGCTGGAACCACCACCATTAGTACTGCCTTAGGTGCGTCATCCGCTGGTACCACATTCACCGCCCGAGTGATTACTGGCGCTACTCTTGTATTTAGCACAGCCCCTTCCTCTAGCGTTACCTCCATGTCGGTTCTTGGCGGGGGAACCGTAAAAATACAAAGCGATTTTTCGCTCACACCGACTACGATGAGTACCGGAGTAGTAGAAGTGGGCTCCGGTGGGAACGGTTCTTTCACCACTTCTGGCGGCCGTGTTGATGTGCTTTCATCAGCGAACGCAGCCACTTCGGTAAGTGTGCAAAGTGGAGGGTCAGCCATAAACTACAACACAAGCATAGGCTTTGTAGATGTGGACGGCGGCGGCTCCTACACTGTAAAGACCAGCACCGGAGCATGCACGTATGGTAGTAACGGTCTGTCCATCGGATCCGCAGGTTCCACCGCAGTCTTTAAAATCGCGAAGTCCTAACACAAGGAGAAACCGCCATGGCACTGATCGGACCTTTGGCAGCAGAAGACTCGAACGTCGGATTCGCTTTTGCCCAGAGCTACGCTCGGATCTGGGTCGCCCGACTCGACACTTCCGTCACGCTCATCACGGTGAACTGGTATGCGGACCAAGCGGCTCGCGAAGCCAACGCGACACCGGTGCGGCAGAAGGAATTCGGTACTTCGACGACGTCACTTACGGGTGACATTTTTCCCGCCATGTATACCTGGCTCAAGACCCTGCCAGACTTTGCCGGGTATGTAGACGGATAACCCAGTACCGTTTTTAAGTAAATTTATTTTAGGGGATACGATCGGATAGGTCGTATCCCCTAAATTTAGGAATGATGATGCCTTTTACTGCCATCCCTGGGTCAGCTGGTGCAATGCCTGGACTCATTTCCCCGGGCATTGCCACGACGTTCGTTAGTGGCCCCTTCGGATTTTCGGTTGATGCGATCTCGGCTACAGAAATACTAGTTAGATACTCAGTGCCCGTTAATCTAAACGACCCGTCCACTGATGCGAATTCTGCTCTCTTGCTCGCAAATTACTCAATTAATGTCGATAGCAATCCTGCTCAGACGCTTGTCGGAGTCAAAGAATCTGGTGCACACCCATACTCGGTTATCCTGACTGTCAGCGGTTATCTTAAATATGGTAGCACTTATTCGATTTCGATCGTCGGTGTGAGATCACTCGATAACACACGAGGTGTTACGTCTAACGGCGTCAACTTCACGGCGAAGACCAAAGCCCCGCCAATCCCGCTCGGTGCATTTTTCTCTCTCGAGAATCACATCGATGTAGTATTCGACCGGGATCTGAAGTCCGGTATCTCGCCCACAGCGTCGATCAATTCCACATCCCTGACATTCGTGAGTTGTGTAGAAAATCGCCTCCGGTACACACTCCCTCCCATGCTCCCTACTACTGGCGGGTGGACGGTGGATTTGGGCGAGACCGAAGACATTTGGGGCAACAAGTACGACTCAGCCAACTCGGATTCCATACCGATAAATGTAGTTGCTCACGACTCGTTTGATTACTCGAATTACGCCAGTATTCAAGTGCTCGATTCTTTCCTAGTCAATACCTCGCCTGTTACCGGTTCCACGACCCCGGTGAAGACTTTGCGCGTTTTACTAAGCAATGCGTTGACTTCCACCACTATCTCTGCTGGCTCGATTGGCGGTGGGTTGTCGGTAGTATCCAAAAATGGAGTAGCGACGAACTTCAGCATTCAAACATCGAGCGGCGTCCCACTCACATCTCCGGACTGTTATATCCTCGATGTTTATGTAACTGGAGATCTGGACGGGACAACGGTTTCCATCACCACGAGTCCTGCGATTAATCCATTTACACCCCGTGATATATCTGAACCGGCTGTTTCCTCAGGTTCCGCCTCCAGCCCGTCTGACTATTTACAAGCCAATTTTTCCCATCCAGTCCTAAATTCTGCAAACCAGATATTTTTGGACGGTCTCGAAATCAACGGACTTGCAACGCGGGTGAAGACCTCGCAGCCCGTATTAGTGCTGGCTATTGTCGATCTTTGGCATGCGTTTTATAAGCACACCAATAATTCGCACAACGCGACTCAATCTTTCACACTTAGCTCTACGAATCTGCCTCAGTCACCCAGCTTATCTGATGTAAGTACGTCGTTCATTTCACTAAAAAATCTCATCTGCGCACATTTCCAACAGGCATTCCATAAATTCCAGGATCCTTACATCGGAGAGCTAAATTCGAGACTTTTGGAAGTCAATGCGGATTCGATCATTTCTTGGGACTTTTTATCATCATATTTCGCAACACTAGTGGCCTTCTTCGATCAACACACGCTCAACGGCCCAATTCACGCAAGTGGCTCAAGCGAACAGGGTTTTTCCCAAAGAACATATTGTGGCGTCTACGCGAATTCAATTGAATTTGCGACACCGAATGGTCAAAAGATTAATGCTCGCTATGAGATTCGTTCCGCCATATCGTCTTATTACTATGATAGTTCGCAAAACCCGCAGGTCGTTTCTTCTTTGGATTCGACGGAAGTGATTGGCCTAGACGCCTACCCACAAGTCAGCGCGGCTTACCCCGCTTCTGGTGTTGAGCTACTTTATGGGAAGCCTCGAGTATGGAAGGATCGAGTCGAAGTGTGGTACTCGAAGCCAATGGCAAGCGTGGGAATTGACGACTTGACCATCACGGGTGGCCTCACAATAACGGATAAGTCCTGGGTAACGGACCGTATGGCGAAATGCGATGTTTCTGGAATGGCAGAAGTTAGTTATACGGCCTCGTCTACTGGTTCAATAGACCTTGCAGGTAATGAGGTCCAGTCATGAGCATTACGTTTATAGGAACACCGTCTGTTATCGGTAGAACCATTTTCGTAGACCGTGGGGCGATAACCAAGCCCCCGATGCCCGTGGTCTACGGTTCCGATCTCGAAATCACTGGGACCAACACCGTAAAAGTCGCTTCCGGCGGTCTGCTCAGCACTTACGTCGGGTTTACTGTCACGATATCCGGTGCCGCAAATGCCGCGAACAACGGCACCTACACCATTGCCGAAGTTAGAAATGGTTCCATCCTGCGGTTGTCTGACGCAGCATTTCATATAACGGACGTTGCTACGACCACGAGCCGCGTGGTTGCCCTAACCAACGATTTGCGCAGGCAGTACGAAAGCCACCGGGTGGCGACGGGCATCCATTACCACGACGACACCGTAAACATCGTCAGCGCCATTCCATGTTCTAACTTAGCTTCTGCAATACCACTTCTAAACGAGTTGAAATCGGATCTCGTGGACCATGCGAAATACGTCACATGGTCCAATCCATCCCCACCCCAGGGCGGAGTCGTTCATAAATTCGTAGATCCAAATTCTTCGATTTACATCCCAGACGTGAACGGGACCACGGATTCGTTTAACGGTCTCTACAAAGCAATACTGCTTGCGAACGAGATCCGTCGTCGATATGAGGAACACCGGCTGAATTCGGCCATACACGAGAACGACGACACCGTAAATAGGGTCGCAACACCGCCCGTGAAAGTGGCTAAGCTGTCCATTACGGGCTTGACTTGGGTGATTTCCGATCCTCGATACGGGCAACTCGCGGATGATCCCGCCGATGTCAACGTATTCAATGGGACAACGCCCATTGCAGTCGATATGGTGAGTGGCGAGCTTGGGGCGATAGTTCTTACCAATACTCCGGCTCCGTTATCGACTCTAACTTGCGATTACTACAACCTAATCAACCCACCGCTATCCATAACTCGACTAAATGATTTCGGGTTTAATCTAAACCAAGAGAATAACCGGGGTTACGGCGGGTACCCGGGCCAGCAGAGAAGGCAACGCGCCTTCCTTCTTAATAGTAAGAACCCGGGATTCGGAATCAAGAGCCCGGTTCAGCCCAAGCAAATCGGGTGGAAGTATAAAGCCATACGAAGTGAAGGGTCTGCTCTGTTAAATGATCCGACGTCGCTTCTATTGAACGCTCCGACAAACAAAATCACTTACCCGATCAAGACCGAAGTGGTGCAAGAAGCCACGGTCAACTACGATTCGTACGTTCTACCGACTTCCTATCCCGACCCTTGGACTTTCAACGGCACAGGTCTCACCCAGTTAAACGCTCAGTTATCGAGTCTCGACATCCAAGACAATAGCGCGACATTCTATTTAAATCCAGGTCCGCCGTTCTACTCCCACCCGATCGATCTCCAGTTCACAAG
>JACCDP010210143.1_pt1 | contig 13412 bp, 18 predicted proteins | sample 7445841 | NCBI WGS metagenome assembly JACCDP01 (sample SAMN15323441, study PRJNA562643) | freshwater metagenome | isolation source: river surface water | place: USA:Blue River Watershed | collected 2017-08-17
AATTTAATCAAGGAATAAACAATGACACAGGATGAAAAAACTAAACAGTTGGATAATTGGTTTCATGAACTTGGTGGTTTTGCACTAAGATCGGAATATTTTTACTCTGATATTTTAATATTCAAGGACAAACTAAATTTTGAAGGTATATTGCTGGATTGGCTGAAGTCTGCTTTTGAAGCAGGTGCTCAAAGTCAACTACAACAAACTACACAACTGCTGCAAGAGTTTGGTACAAACATGGCTGGAGTTGGAGAGCATGTCAAGTTAGAATTGTTCAGGGCATTTGGTCCAAAAGTAAATGAACTGTACACTTACACTGAACTTGTGGATAGTGTAGTAGAATCATTGAACAATCATTTTCAACAGGAATAAAATGATACACAAGTTTTTGGAAATAATGGGCGTAGTGTTCTTGCTGTTCGTTGTGCCATTTGTAATTGGTTATCTGAGTAAAATATAGCGTTTAAATTTACTTTTATCCGATTTCGGATATAATATCATACGCTTATGAAAGATTTATTATGAAAAACAATTATTACATTATTACCGCACTTGACACGAGTCGTGACAAAACTGTCTACCTCGCGGAACACGTTCGTGGCTATTACACTTGGTCTGATTCTAGATCGGAAGCAACAGAATTTGAGTCATTGGATAAAATACCAAGTTCGATACCAAATGCTTGCTCGCGGCTAACAAATTTTGAAATACGGCACACTAGTGGTTCAAGGAAAGATTATTTTGAAGCTAGAGAGACTGCGCCATCTATTGAAGCTGAATATAAAATGAAAACATTAGAATGTACAAATAGTGAATTTTTAAAATTAGTAGAGAATTTTACTGAGACACTAGAAGATCATAGAGATGAATTCTACACAACTGAACAAGAATTTGCAGAACTCATTTTGACCAAATTTTATAATTTTATTTGGGCTGAAGATTTAGAAATGCAAGAGAAGTACAAACAGTATCTTGAATTGAAGAAGCTATTTGAAAATCAATGAACAGAGAGTAGTCATATGAGCGAAGATAATTTCTTGTCAGATGAAGAGGTAGATTACCTGCTAGGTGGTTGTTCAGAAGAATACTCTCAAGAGTATAAGGTGAAAAAAGCTGCTGCAACCGTTAAAAAACAACGGTATGACCAGTTTTATATGGATATGGCTCTACGCTGCGCTGCTATGTCTTATGGCATTCGCGCAAAGGTAGGTACAGTTATTGTCAAGAATGACAATATTATCAGCATGGGTTGGAACGGTATGCCAGCTGGTATGCCCAATGATTGTGAAGATCGTGTTTATTCAACTAAGGTAGAAACTGGAATACTAGGTAATAACGCAGAGTTTCCATATGCAGAAAATATGTCTAACGGACATTACCGTAGGTACAAGTTGGTGACTAAACCAGAGGTACTTCATGCAGAACAAAACGCAATTTGTAAGGCAGCTAAATCTGGCACTGCTCTTAAAGGTGCTGAGTTGTACGTCACATTGTCACCTTGTATGCATTGTGCAGCTATGATCTACAATAGTGGAATTTCCAGGGTTGTGTATCAGCAGGATTATAATTCCACTGGAGCAAAATTCTTAAAAGATCGTGGAGTAGTGGTTGAACAACTTGTACCTGAAATAAATACCTAAAAGGAGAATATTATGCCAGAAGTTTTTAATTTATTTGCTTGGAGAGTCCTTGAGGTATTTGGAGCCGTGCTGGCTATTATGTGGACATTCTGGGCAGTGTATGTACTTGTTATGGGTGTTTATAGAGCGCACTTATCTGGTCGACTGGGAACAGTAGCGCTTGTTCTAGGATTGCCAATTGTCATTGTTGGTATTCTGCTGGATATTGCTGTTAACTTCTTTATTGCAACTTTCCTGTTCTTGGACTTGCCTAGGGAACTAATGATGACCAATCGTATGATTCGGTATCGTAAAACTGACTGTGGTTGGCGGTCAAAATTATCTGCTTGGATTTGTGATCACTTGCTGGATATTTTTGATCCTAGTGGTAATCACTGTTAAGCTAGTGATAAATTTCAAACAAAGCCGTTCACAGAGCGGCTTTTCTTATTTCCTGTAAATAATAGAGGAGAAATATATGAATAATCCTTATCAACAAAACTTGTCCAAGCGTGAAGTCAACCAGCAGTTATTAATTGGATTAAAGCGACATCTACTGATTGCACAAGATACAACAGCCAAAAAAGAAGCTAGAATAACAAGTTTGTCTAATTTAGCTGAAGTGCTTGAGTATGTGGTTGGGGATATTAATGCTGCTGTTGGCGCAGAGGAACGAGCTATCTTGCAAAGATTTTTCAATCTACTATTGGCAAAGGTAAAGTTTGCTATTATTGATATACACAGCAAGCCAGCTAGTTTTACTGAAGAAGTTGCGTTTATAAGTATATTATTAAAAATCTAAACTCTATTAGAAGAACTCAAAATGAATTTAAAACAACAACTAGAATGTCTTTTTTTGGGTGGTACACCTGCCTTTATTTTTACAAAGGGCATTAAAATTACAAAACCTGTATATTACAAACAAGTGCCTGAGGCACAAGATTTAATAGGTAGACTTCGGCCTATTAATAAAGTAAAGTATTTTAATGTTCCAGAGTTACCTCTGGAATTTGTTGATTCAATTCCCACAGATGAAGAAGATAAGACTAGAATGGCTTTGATAAAAATCAAAGAGATTTTAGATAAAGTACTTAAAATTATACCATTCAAGCATAAAAATTTAACAGAAGGTGAAGATAAAACTATATTTGAAGAATACTTAAAAGATATATTTGTTGAAGCGGGAATTCCAGCTCCAACTTTTGACAAAAAATTAATGGAGCCAGACAATATTGTTAGAAATGGAATTTTATTTTCTTTTTTAAAGCCAGTCTCATCAAACAAATACAAAATAGATTTTAGACATTTTGCAAAATACGACTTTAGAAAAGAAATAGATTGCCCAATACTAGTAGGAAATTTAAAACTAACTAATAATGTATTAGAATTTGAAAATATTGTCAAATATAACAAACTATTAAACGTAACGGAAACTGTCTGTGCAGATGAAGGCGAAAGATTTATCAAGTTACGAGCTGAGTTATACGCTAATGCTTTTTTTGAACTTACCGCTGTACAGCACTTGCTGGGTTGCCATTTTTTAGCTGGATTCAATCTGAATATTGGTACAAGACTGCTCAGCAAAGATAATCCTCTCAAGCAGTTTCTTTGGAATTTTGTTTATGGCACTATGAACATAAATTCTCAAATTAATACATTGATAGGTAAAAATATCGGATCTGTTATTGGATTATCGCCATTTACTGAAGAAAGTTTTTATGAATATATCAGAGATATGGCAAAGGTACCAAATATAGAAATTTTTGAAGCGACTCCAGCTATTCCAGCAAAACTAGCAGTGGATTTAAAATCTATTAAAAACATCATATCACCACATATAAAAAACCTAATTGAACATTCCAATGAAAAATATAAAAAAGAAAATTCAAAGATGTTTGAATTTTTACGTAGTAAAGTATCTATTATAAGTGATAAAAATGATGCTGAATTATTAACTGACTTGGTATATGCTGTTTCCGCACATCACGAGGTAGTTGGAAATAATAGCTTGGAACCAAGAGCACAATCGGTATATACTACATATGGGACAACAAAGTACAACTACATCGCTGCTATACTTGTTTTAATTATAACTGCTATTCCAATCAGAAAAATTACAGCGCATGATGTAGAATGTACTATTAAAAATACTCATGCTAAACAAATATACATTAACTTAGTAAAAGATTTGTTGGAATATGAATCTAGTATGATTTGTGACAATCATCTTCATTTGCGTATTAAACCGTCTAATTTAGAAGCTGCTGTTCAGGTGTGAAATTTTAAAATGCTAAATAAATGCGAGTGTAATAACTCAATAGCTTTAATTAGCGATTCTCAATTCAAGGAGAATCATTATGATTTCACTAAACAGCAATTCTATTTCTAGCGCAATCGCAAGAAACCTTAATACTAATGCAGCTGACCTGCAGAAGATAACTCAACAAATTTCTAGTGGTAAGCGTATTTTATCGGCTGCTGATGATGCTGCTGGCACAGGAATTTTGTCAAGTCTGAAAAATCAAATGGCTAGTTCTACAGCAGTTGACAAAAACTTGTCTGCTGGCAATAGCTTGTTAGGAGTGGCAGACAAGGCATTGGGTACTCAGCAAAAAATCTTGAGCTCAATGCGAGACTTGGCAACTCAGGCAAGTTCTGAATTATTGAGTACAGAACAGCGAGCAGCTATCCAAAGCTCATTTGCTGAACTGCAAACTCAACTTGACAGTACAGTTACTAATGCAAAAATGTTTGGTAAAAACTTGCTGAACAGTACTGCAACTGATGTCAAGATTCAAAGTGGCATCAATGCCGGTGATACTTACACTTTGAAAGCTGCCAAGAGTGATGCTGCAACCTTGGGTGTAAATGCAGGTGCTATTGACCTGACAGATGCTACCAAAGCGGCTGCAGCAATGACTGCAATTGATACTGCCACCGGTACTGTTGGAGCAAATCAAAGTACAATTGGTACCTTGATGAATGGTATGAAGCAGATTGGTGAAAACAACAAAACTTTTCAAACCAATCTAACTGATGCCATTTCCAAGATCGAAGATGCTGATATTCCTGAGTTAAGCAATAAATTAACTCAGTTACAAAGCAAACAACAGCTACTTAGTTCAACCCTGGGTATGTCAAATCAAATGCCACAGTACTTGTTGAACTTGATCCGTGGGTAATTGAACGAGGGGGAGAAATTCCCCCTGTCTTAGGAGAGTATCGTGATTTCCAATTCAATGTCTACTGCTGCCAGTGGGCTTTTTGCCCAACGTGATGTAATAGATGCTATCTCAAAGAATGTTGCCAATGTCAACAGTGAGGGGTATAAACGGCTGGAGACAAGTACTCAAGCTATTGATGGTGGGTCAAATGTTCAAGCAGTTATTAGAACAAATACAGCACCTTGGGTGGATAACAATCTAAGGATCCGAGGTCAAGAATTATCCACAGATGTTGCTGTAAAGGATGGAGTTGATCGCGTTGACAATCTAATAATGAATTCTAATGTCGAGAGGGCATTCTCAGACTTTCAAACTGCAAGTAAAAATCTACAGGCATTTCCAGAGAGCAAACAATACCTACAGGAATTCAATAGTGCTGGGTATGGACTTAATGCAGCTATAAACCAAACTGCCAACAGCTTTGCCGAATTGCAGGCCGGAGTAAAACAGCGAATGGACCTTGATCAAATGCGCTTGGATGGTCTCAAGCAACAGCTGATACAAATATCCAGCAAGGGTGTTGTCAATAGCGACAATGCCAATCAAGTTAGTATGATTCAGCAACAGATAGCCAGCTTGACTGGATCAGTTGAAGGGTACAACAGATTTTTGAATAGCATTGTACCGCCTCTAATAAAAGACTACACTACTATTACTGGAGATTTAAAAGACAAGATCAATGCTGCGGCTGGAGAAAACTTGTTTGTGGATGGCAAGTGGGTTAATGCAACTGCAGTAAAAAATATAGATATTAATAACGACCCAAAGGTCTTGGAATTCCCAGATGAAGTCGGCCGTATGAAAACCTTGATTGGCAGCTTGGGCAATAAGTCTATACTGGATACTAAATTTTCACAAAATAACTTTGATCAAGCCAGCAGGGACTTCAATAGAGAGTATGGAGTTGATCTTGAGCAGCAGACTGTAAAGTTGTTGCAAGCTCAACGCTTGTATGAAGCCAATGCCAAAGTCCTGCAAGCTTCTGATGGAATGATAGGTACCTTGCTAAATGCCATAGGTTAGTTTACTTTTATTGCCTGTTGCTGGTATAATTACCATATTGACAGGAGTAAATTATGTTATCAATGAACGAAATGATCAAAACCCAATATGCTGGTAAAGTTGTATTTGGTAAAGTAATAAAAACTCTTGACACACCATTTCAAGAGCCATTGTACAAAATTGAACTGGATAGTTGGATACTAGATACTAAGCAAGCTATTGTTGACTGCTTATACTTGTCTGAGTCAGAGTTAACTGTTGTGTGAAATTTATTTTAAGCTGTATTAAAATACAGCAATTGAGATTGATTAATGATAAAAGGTAAACAGCGAGAATTATATCAAATGGTCCTGGATGAACTCTACGATATAGAGGAAAATCAGGCCATAGATCAGCATGATGACAGAGAACTCATTGAGTCCTTTGACCTGCTGGGTGAAGATTGGTTCAAGACACTGGAAGATTCTATTAAAACTCCCCGGCTTTGTATTTACGCAGTTATGCATGATCCAACCTTGCTGAGGTATATTCCAGAGGAATTCAAAACTTATTCGTTTTGCTTATTTTGCGTATGTGGTAACTGGCGAGCATTGAAATATGTTTCCAAGGCAAATCTGTGCGATGCTATTATTATGGAAGCAATACAGCAAAGCTCATTTGCAATACAAATGATTCCAAAAAAGTATAGAACAGTCAAACTGTACAATACAATCGCTAAACTAGATCCACACGCCATAAAGTATATGCCCAAGGACGAATTAGTAGAAGCAGTGTACGAATCTGCTATTTGTACTGATCCTGGTGTACTATTTCATACTCCAAACAAACAAAGAACAGTCAAGTGGAAATTTCTAGCAGATTCTGCTCATTTCCTGTACCAAGAGGAAGAAATGGTAGAGTAGAGTTATATTACTAATAACAGTGTAGGGTCATTAGTTTTTAGCTAATGACCCCTTTTGTTTTCTAAATATAAGTCGATGTTTAATTAACTACAAGAAAACAAAATGGATCCGATATTAGCAGAGTATGAAATTGATGGTTGGAAGCTTGGACAATTGCCACCTGCGCTCAGAGTATATCAAATATGTGAGATTGCAGTTAGGCAAAATGGCTTATCCTTGTATCATGTTCCCCTAGAAATAATGAATTATGAATTGTGCCAATCTGCAATTGAACAAAATGGCAGAGCTATTCAATTTGTTCCTGATAATTTTATGGATAGTAAATTGGCTACTAATGCAGTCAAACGTACTGGTACTGCCCTACAATTCTTAATAGACAAGGTAGAGTACAGAACACAGGCCATGTGTTTTTATTCAGTCAGAAGTGAAGGAGCTGCCTTAAAATATGTACCTGAAGAATTTAGAATTAAAAAGCTTGTAGAATCTGCCTTGATCTCTGATGGTTTAGCTCTTAGGTTTATCCCTCACACTGAACGTACTTATGATCTTTGTTTGATTTCTCTTTCAGTCAATGGCTTGGCTCTTAAGTATGTACCTGAGTATTTGATAAACCGACACATGTGTGATATTGCCCTGGCTAATGATGGATTGGCATTACAGTATATTCCCAAGAACTTTAGAGATGGTATGCTGCTGGCTAAGGCAGTAACCAACAATGGTTATGCATTAAGATTTATTCCAGAGAAACAAAGAGTACCTCAACTTTGTAAAATAGCTGTCAAGGAAGAACCTTTGGCTTTACCTTATGTTCCAGTTAAGTATAGAACAGAGAAGATGATCTTGGATGCTGTTATGGCTAAACCTATAGTTGCTTCTATGATTCATCAACCAGTAGAAGAATAAAAATCTATTATAAGTATGCTATAATCAAGTAAGATAATAAAGAGTTTTATCAATCTTCGTAAGTACATTATACTATTAAAAAACCAATTAAAAAATAAAGTTTCGTATATTTGTTAGAGCATTGACTCTAACTTCACTGATCTGTTTACTTTTATTAAATCCAGAGTTATAATAGTGTTATGACCAATACACTGTACATTGATTTAAAGTATGCTTCTCTGGTAAGTAACAGACTGCGGAACTGGACATTCAAGGGAAATGGCAAGAGTGCTTTTTCTCATCACTGTGAGCGAAGTGATTCAAATAAAAAACGAGCTCACCTATCTCCCTACAAGGGTCTGCTGATGATGAGATGTTTTCATTGTGGTATATCAGTACCCTTTGGAAAATTCTTACGAGAAGTTGACTCAGTCCTGTACGATCAGTACAGACTAGAGGTATTCAGGGAAACTTCTATAAACCCACCACCTCAACGGGTTGAGGAACAACTCAAGAAAACAATTGCCACTGCACAATTTTCTGGATTAATACCTTACTCTGAATTGGCCAGAACCAATCCTGCCAGGGCTTATTTGGAGAGGCGACAGTTACCGGATGACAAGATTAATTTATTTTATCTTGCCACAAAATTTTTCAAATGGGCTAGTCAATATGAACCATCATTCAAGCGATTCAAGGAAGATCATCCTCGTTTGATTTTGCCAGCTTATGATGAGAATAAAAAGGTACTAGGCTTTAGCTGTAGAGCATTTGGCAAAGAAGATCCAAAATATATACAGATTAGACTTGATAAAACCTCTGAGTATGTGTACGGTTTGGATACTATAGACAAGACCAAGCCAATTATAGTTGTAGAAGGGCAAATTGATTCGTTGTTTTTGGATAATTGTGTGGCTGTTGGTTCTGCAAATTATAATGTTGATTTTGTCTTGTCAAACAATGTTATAATAGTACCTGATAATGATTTTAGAAGAAATATTCAGGTGTGTAATCAATTAAAAAATATTGTTAAAAAGGGAAAAACAATATGCTTGTTACCTGGTCATTTTAAAAAAGATATTAATGATATTATTAAAAAGGATAAAATAACCAAGCAGCAATTAATGGAATATATACTTACCCACCAGAAAAGTGGTGCTGAGGCACTGTTAGAAATAGCTTTAGAAAAGAAATGTTAATAGGAATAGAATTATGATCAAGAATATTATAAAACGTGATGGGTCTCGCGAAGCATTTAATGCGGAAAAAGTAAATGGTTGGGGTATTTGGGCAGCAAAATCTCTGGGTTATATTGATTGGTCATCTATTGTAATTGATGCAGTATCTCAACTCAAAGAAGAAACATCTAGTATTGAATTACAACAAAAGTTAATTGATGTTTGCTTACAACAAAAAACTTGGGAATACAATCGTATGGCTGGGCGATTGTATATTCCATTACTTGAGCGGGTTTTTTACGATAATAAAATTCCAACTGTTAAACAATTACACAAAGTTTTATTTGATGCAGGTTTAATGGTAGAGTTAGATTATTCTGAAGCTGAATATACTGAAATAGAACATATTATCAATCACCGTCAAGATTTAAAATATCCACATTATCAAATACATCAGATTCGTACAAAATACGCACTTCGCAATAAAGTAACTAAAAAAGAGTATGAAACTCCACAGTTTGTGTATATGCGAATGGCTATGGCATTGGCAGAAAAAGAGCCAAAATCAGTTCGTATGACACATTTGAAAAACTGGTATGAACATTTTAGCCACAATCGCATTAATCCACCTACTCCAAACTTTACTAACCTTGGGACTAAATTAAATGGATATGCAAGCTGCTGTTTATACACCACAGACGACACAGCTCAATCATTGGCTGCAGGTGATCATATTGCTTATATGATGACTTGCATGAGTGCTGGTATTGGTACTCATATTAAAACACGATCATTGGGTGACCCAGTTCGTGGTGGAATGATTCAACACCAAGGCAAACTTCCTTACTATCGAGCAATGGTTGGAGCGATTGGTGCAAATCTTCAGAATGGCAGAGGTGGTGCATCTACAGTTTACTACTCTGCATTTGATCCAGAAGTCGAAGTAATTCAAAAGTTACGTAATCCAATGACTCCTCAAACTAAACGGATTGCTGGGTGTCATTATAATTTTGGTACTAATAAATTGTTTGCCAGAAAAGTAGCTAAAAATGAAAAATTTGCTCCATTTTCATATTTTGGCAATGAAGAAATGTACGAGGCAATGTTTGAAAAGGATCAGAGTAAATTTGAACGTATGTATGCAGAGTATGAAGCTCGCGCTACTGTATTTTTAAATGCCCGAGATATTGCTCTTGGTGCATTAACAGAATCGTACGAGACTGGAGTTCAATACTTGCATTTTATGGATATGAATAACCAGCATACTCCATTTAAGGATAAAATTTATCTTAACAATCTCTGTGTGGAAGTTGCTATTCCAGTGAAACCTTTTTCCTCTGTTAAAGAGTTGTACGAATCTTATCAAGAAGATGGTGGTGAAATTGGACTTTGTTCTTTGGCAGGAATTTTACCTGCTAATATTGAATCTGACGAACAGTGGGCTGATGTAGCTTACTACGCGCTCAAAATGATTGATGTATGTATTCATAAGTCAGATTATGTTTTTAAAAATCTAGAAGAAACTGCAAAAGCTCGCTTGAGTGCTGGTGTAGGTATTATTGGATTGGCTCATTATATGGCTAAACACCATAAACGATTTGATGACCAAGAAGGTAGAGATTTTATCCACCAAACTTCAGAAACTCATATGTGGCATTTGATTAATGCATCGCTACGTTTGGGTAAAGAATTAGGAAATGCACCTTGGATTCATAAAACTCTTTGGCCAACAGGATGGTTACCAACAGATACCTATGAAAAACGGGTTGATACATTTGTTACTACCTCTAATGTTCGTGATTGGGATTCACTAAGAAAACAGATCGTGGAAAATGGTGGTATTCGTAATTCAGTGGTGAGTGCAATGATGCCAGGAGAATCTTCATCAATTGCATCTGGTACTACTAATGGTGTATATCCTATACGTGAAATTAGTATTATGAAAACAAATGATACTGCCACAACGTACTGGATTGCACCGGAAGGTACAAAACTTAAAAAATGGTATCAGTCTGCTTGGGATATTTCATCCCCAGATATGATTAAAGTTTATGCTATAATTCAAAAATGGACTGATCAAGCTATTAGTGCAGACTTATATACTAGTATCAAAGGTAGTGATAAAATTTCAAGTACAGAAATGATCCGTGATTACCTAGATATTGTTAAATATGGCTTGAAATCAAGATATTATGTAAATTCAAATACATCAAATGGTGTAGATTTAAACTCAACAGAAACTGCAGTTGATCTTTCTGATGATTCAACTGGAGAATGCGAAGGATGTAAATTGTGAAAGAAATTTTTAATACCGAAAAAACACTACAGCAATATACTGAAAAACAATCATTGTTTTTTGGGCCTGAGCCAGGTTTATTTGACACTGTCAATAAACAATATCCTAAAATTTGGGAAATTTACAAAGAAATGAAGTCTCTTGATTGGGACGAATCTGAATTTGATTATTCACAGTGTAATACTGATTTTAAAACTTGCCCTGAATCAGTGTATAATATGATGATAAAAACACTAGCTTGGCAATGGGAGGCTGATAGTGTTGCAAGTAGATCAATTGCTCCAGTATTGGCTTCTTTTATAACAGATAGTTCTCTGTGGGCTGCTTGGCAACGTATTTCTGATAATGAAGTAGTTCATGCCGCAACGTACAGTGAAATTGTACGTATGAGTTTTGATGATCCAAAACAAGTCTTATCTGCTGTATTAGAAGTCAAAGAGTCATTAGAGCGACTTGATGTGACAGCAAATATATTTAAAAAACTGTACGTTGCCTCACACAAATATGCTTTAGGTCAAGTTACTAAGCAAGATATATACGATGATGTTTTTATGGGGATTATTGCGCTATTGGTTCTTGAACGTATTCAGTTTATGGCATCATTTGCTATTACTTTTACAATTTGTTCTAGTGGATTATTTCAATCCATTGGTAAGGCAGTTCAGAAAATTGCCCAAGATGAACTTGAAGTGCATGTTAAATTAGATAAAGAAGTTTTGAGAATATTACTCAGCTCAGAAGATGGTAAATTGGCATATCAACGAAACAAAGATAGTATCAAACAATTGTTAGATGCTGTAGTTAGTAGAGAACTCAAATGGACTGAGTATATTTTTTCAGAGGGAAGAAGTTTATTAGGTACAACCAAAGAAGCTGTTTCCAATTGGGTTTTGTTTAATGCCAGAGATGTGTATAAATTTTTAGATATTGAAAGTGATCACAAATTTCCATCAAAAAATCCAATGTTACATTTGGAAGATTGGATTAATATTGGTAATGTTCAGGCAGCTCCGCAAGAGCAAGATAATAATCAATACAAGGTAAATGTAGTCATTCGTGATGACAGTAATGAAACTTTTGAAACGGATTTTTAAAATGGATTTTATTGTATACTCTAAACCGGCTTGCCCACAATGTGATCAAGCCAAGATGCTTATTAAAAACAAAGGTAAATCATACAAAGAAATTATTATTGATGTTGGTCAAGAAAGAATACATGGAGTAGAGTATATTCCTTTATCTGATTTGAAATTAAAATATCCATTAGTTCGAATGGCACCTGTAATTGCTGATAATGACAGTAATTTTATTGGATCATTTCCTGAATTAAAAAAACTTCTGGCTTGATTTTACTGCTATATAGATCACTAGTCTATTATTTTAGGAGTGTGATCTATGGCAGTTATTCAAACAATTGATTGTGAAGAATGTGGTGGCAAGTCAGTAGTGAAAATACCAACTGACTTTGCAGATGATTATCAGATTTCAGCCTGTCCGCTGTGCGGAGCCGCAGTGGAAACACATGATGATCTAGATGATGCAGAATAATGCCTGGACATTTCAAGGCAAGGAAGTTGAAGAAGTTCCCCTTGGATATGAAGGATTTGTATATTTGATCAAGACGCCCTGCGGCAAGCTGTACATAGGACAAAAAAAATTTAATTTTAAAAAGACCAAAACTGTCAAAGGTGCCAAGGTCAGACGTACAGTAGAATCAGATTGGCGAGATTACTACGGCTCTTCAGAAGAAGTAAAACAGCTGGTTGTAGAACTTGGAGCAGAAAATTTCAAGCGAGAAATCTTGTATTTTTGCCAGACAAAATCTGTAATGAACTACATTGAATCTGCCTTGATCCTGAGCACTGGAGCGCTCCTATCTGAGCAGTATCTGAACAAGTGGGTTAGTATTAAAATAAATGCATCCACTGTGGTTGGTAAGATTTCCCCACATTCGGCATTTCCTGCCTTTGAGCTAATAGAACGACCTGTCAAGCCCAAGAGAATTAAAAAATGAAATTGGATATTTTGAAATGGTGTTCTGTTATTATGGCGCTTGGCGGAGGCTGTTTGACTTCCCTGAACATATACCCAGCAAATATCTATTTGATGAATATTAGTGCATTTACATTCCTGATCTGGTCAGTACTGGTCAAAGATATGGGCATGATCACCATGAATGCAGGTTTTCTACTGATTTATTTGATTGGATTGATTAAAATTTTACTTTAACCACGTGTGGTGTGATATAATACACTCAAGGAGTTAAAGATGTCTTTTTTAATCTTTTTTGTTTTGCCAGTTTTAGC
>JACCDP010008167.1_pt1 | contig 13411 bp, 14 predicted proteins | sample 7445841 | NCBI WGS metagenome assembly JACCDP01 (sample SAMN15323441, study PRJNA562643) | freshwater metagenome | isolation source: river surface water | place: USA:Blue River Watershed | collected 2017-08-17
GCTGCCTACAAGCATGTACCTATGATGGAGCTTTGCCCTACCGAGGCTGTTCGTAACAATGTAATTGGCACCAAACTTATTGCAGATTTAGCTGCCGAATATAATGTAGAGCGTTTTGTAATGGTAAGTACCGACAAGGCCGTTAACCCTACCAACGTTATGGGTGCTAGTAAACGCCTTGCCGAAATTTATGTGCAAGGTTTAAGTAAGCATATTGGCCATACAAAATATATTACTACTCGTTTTGGTAACGTATTAGGGTCTAACGGATCTGTTATAAATAGGTTTAAGCAACAAATAGAAAAGGGTGGGCCAATTACGGTTACGCATCCAAATATTACGCGTTACTTTATGACCATCCCTGAGGCTTGCCAACTGGTATTAGAAGCTGGTAGTATGGGTAATGGCGGTGAAATATTTGTTTTTGATATGGGACAGCCGGTAGCAATTGCCGACCTTGCTAAAAAAATGATTCGCTTGTATGGTCTAATTCCAAATATAGATATAGATATTGTGTACAGTGGACTCCGCCCTGGCGAAAAGCTATATGAAGAGCTTTTAAATGATGGCGAAAACACAGGTAACACTTACCACGATAAAATTATGATTGCTAAAGTGCGTGACGTTGCATTTGAAGAAATTAAAGATCATTTTAATACACTTGTTACACTTATTAATCAGGCCGAAAGTGAAATGTACTTAGTAGCAAAAATGAAAGAGATTGTGCCAGAGTTTTTGAGCAACAATAGTGTATTTGAGAAGCTTGATATGGGTGGTAAGGTGGTTGGGATGGATTAGTGTGGTCCACACTAATTTGGAGTGTTCGCAGATATTCACAAATCATTAATAAGTTGAAAATCAATTATTTTATATGTTTGATTTTTTGTTTATAGGTTACTGAAAAAGGTTGAAAAATAGGTTAAATGTGCGCACTTTTGTGCGTATTATTCTAGAGAATAACAAATGAAAAAGCGTATTTTAATTACAGGAGGAGCAGGATTTATTGGATCGCATGTAGTACGCTTAATGGTGACCAAATATCCTGAGTATCAAATCTTTAATTTAGATGCGCTTACATATGCGGGTAATCTTGAAAATTTAAAGGATATTGAAAACTTACCTAACTATCATTTTGTTAAGGCCAACCTATTAGAGGCTGATTCCTTGAAGGAAATTTTCCAAAAGCATAGCATCACAGATGTGATACATTTGGCTGCAGAGTCGCATGTGGATCGTTCCATAGTTTCTCCATTGGATTTTGTGTACACGAATGTTATCGGCACCGTGAACTTATTGAATACCGCTAAAGAATTTTGGAAGGGAGATTTAAGTTATGAAAATGCACATGATGGTACTTGGGATCAAAAAAGAGACCATTTATTTTACCATATTTCTACCGATGAAGTATACGGAAGTTTAGGTAAGGAAGGATTGTTTAAAGAGACTACTCCTTATGATCCCAACTCACCATACTCTGCAAGTAAAGCTGCAAGTGATCATTTTGTAAGAGCGTATGGTGAGACCTATCATTTACCAACAGTGATTTCTAACTGTTCTAATAACTATGGCCCTAATCATTTTCCAGAGAAATTAATTCCATTGTTCATTCACAATATCATCACTAAAAAACCTTTGCCTGTTTACGGAGATGGTTTATACACGCGTGATTGGTTGTTTGTAAAAGACCCTGCGCGTGCGGTTGATTTAGTGTTCCATCAAGGTAAGCGTGAAGACACTTATAATATTGGAGGATTCAATGAATGGACGAATATTGATTTAGTAAAATTATTGTGTGCGCAGATGGATGAGAAACTAGGACGCACAAAAGGAGAGAGCGAAAGCTTGATCACTTATGTAAAAGATAGGCCAGGGCATGATCGTCGTTATGCGATTGATGCGACTAAATTAAATAAGGAATTAGGATGGTCGCCTTCTGTTACTTTTGAGCAAGGCTTAGCAGAAACCATTGACTGGTATTTGACCAACGAGGACTGGTTGACCAATGTGACGAGTGGCGCCTACCAACAATACTATAACGAAATGTATACGAACAGATAATGACTATAGAACAGACCCCATTAAAAGATTGTTTTATTGTACACGAAAAAGTGAATGGAGATGCAAGAGGCTATTTTATTGAAACATTTAACCAAAGAGATTTTAGTGCATCAACTGGCTTGGATATTGTGTTTGTTCAAGATAATCAATCTACATCAACGTCTAGGGGTATTTTAAGGGGACTCCATTTTCAACTAGGAAAATTTTGTCAAGCTAAGTTAGTAAGAGTCTTGAATGGGACTGTATTAAATGTAGCTGTAGACTTACGAAAAGAGTCAAAAACTTTCGGTAAACATATTGTAGTAAAGTTGAGTGATAAAAGTAAAAAACAAATTTTTATTCCTAGAGGATTTGCACATGGATTTTTAGTGTTAAGTGAACGAGCTGATTTTTTTTATAAGTGTGATAATTTTTTTGATAAAAAATCAGCAAGTGGAATAAAATATAATGACCCTGATTTGAAAATTGATTGGCAAATCCCTGAAGAAGATATTATACTTTCAGAGAAAGACAAGTCTTTACCTTTTTTGAGCAATCATGAAATATTATTTTAACTTTTAATCAACTGATAAAAATATTATGAAAAAAATACCATACGGCAGACAAAATATTACAGACGAAGATATAGAAGCTGTTGTAAATGTTTTAAAGTCTGACTTTTTGACTCAAGGGCCAAGCATTAAATTATTTGAAGACGCTTTTGCTAAATATGTAGGAGCAAAATATGCTATTGCCGTTTCAAATGGTACTGCAGCATTACATTTGTGCACTTTGGCTTTAGGTGTAAAACCTGGTGATAAAGTAATAACGACGCCAATTACTTTTGTTGCTTCAGCAAATTGTGTGCGTTATTGTGGAGGGGAAGTTATTTTTGCTGATATCAATCCAGATACTTATTTATTAGACATAAATAAAGTAAGAAAACTATTAGAGAATGATGTAAAAAAAGAAATTAAAGGTATAATTCCTGTAAATTTTGCAGGCAGAGTAGTAAATTTGGAAGCATTTAAATCACTAGCAGATGAATTTGACTGCTGGATAATTGAAGATGCATGTCACTCTCCCGGAGGCTATTTGATCTCAAATGCGGATAAAAAAATATTGTCTGGATCAGGTAAATGTAGTGATTTGTCAATTTTTTCGTTCCATCCTGTAAAGCATATTGCAGCAGGTGAAGGGGGTATGATTACAACAAATGATGAATTACTTTACAGAAAAATATTAAACTTGAGGACTCACGGTATTCAGCAAGATTCTAATAAAAAAATTGAAAATCATGGAGTTTGGTATTATGAAATGCAAGAACTTGGATATAATTATCGATTAACAGATTTTCAAGCAGCACTAGGTATAAGTCAATTAAATAGAGCTGATTTTGGACTTGAAAGAAGAATTGACATTGCAAAAAAATATGAAAATGCATTTAGAAATTCATCTTATATTAAAAATCAGTCTGGAGTAGTAGACGGACACGCTTATCATTTATATGTTATAGAGGTTGATAGAAGATCTGAGCTTGTTAATTATTTAAGAGAAAAAAATATTTTTGTGCAAATTCATTATATTCCTGCACACACAATGCCATATTATCAACAGTTTGGTTGGAAAAATGGAGATTTGCCATTTGCTGAAAAATATTACTCTAGATGTTTAAGTCTTCCAATGTATCCAACATTAACCAATGAAGAACAAGAATTTGTGATAGATCAAATTCGTAATTTCTATGCAATCTAGAAATATTTGTATAATACCGGCACGTGGGGGTAGTAAGCGTATACCTAGAAAAAATATAAAAAATTTCCTAGGAAAGCCAATAATAGCTTACAGTATTTCTGAAGCATTAAACTCGGGCCTTTTTGAGGAAGTAATGGTTTCTACTGATGATAATGAAATCGCAAATATTGCTATTGAATTAGGCGCATCTGTGCCATTTTTAAGGAGTTTAAAAAATTCTAATGATTTTGCAACAACGGCAGATGTGATACTTGAGGTTATAAGCAAATATTCTGAACAAGGGTTAATTTTTGACCATATTTGTTGCTGTTATCCTACAGCTCCATTTATAAGTATAAGTAGATTAATAGAAGGCTTTGAATTATTGAAATTAGATCAAGTTGATACAGTTTTTCCAATTACAAGCTTTGATTACACCATATGGAGAAGTTTCAAAGAAAACACTGATGGATATTTATCTTTTAATTGGAGTGAATTTGAAAGTACAAGGTCTCAAGATCTACCCACAGCATTTCATGATGCAGGCCAATGGTATTGGTTTAAAAGTAATTCTTTTTTGAAACATAAGAAAATAATTACTCCTCATTCTAAAGGAATAATATTAAATTCTATGGAAGTACAAGACATTGACAATATTCATGATTGGAAAATCGCCGAATTAAAATATGAATACTTACAAAGTATTAAATAATCAAATTGTTAGTAGTGGGAATTTTTCTCTAGTGCCACTTCGGTTTGAAGATAAAAATACTATTATGAATTGGCGAAATGAGCAATTATATCATTTGCGTCAAAATAAACCTCTTACAAAAGAAGACCAAGACAAGTATTTCAATGATGTAATAGCTAAAATATTTGATGAAAGTAAACCCAATCAAATATTATTTTCATTCTTAGATGGCAATAACTGTATTGGATATGGGGGGTTAGTACATATTAACTGGATTGATAAAAACGCAGAAATATCATTTATTATGGATACGGAGTTGGAAAAATTTTCGTTTTCAACTAACTGGAAAGTTTATTTAGCACTAATTGAAAAAATTGGGTTTGAAGAATTGGGTCTATATAAACTTTACACCTATGCAATTGATTTAAGACCTCAACTTTATCAAATTTTAGAGTTAAGTGGTTATGACAAAGAAGCGGTCTTGAAAAATCATGTATCATGGATGGGGAAAATGGTCGATGTAGTAATTCATTCTAAATTCATGGATAATAAATGAATGTAGTTATTATAACCGGTGCTAACAGAGGGCTTGGTTTGGCTTTAGCGAATTACTATATAGGCATCGAAGGCACTTTGGTTATTAGTGTGTCTCGAGAACTAGCAAAAGAGCATCAAAAAGTTAATAAGTCTCTACTTCGTTTTATACTATTCGATTTAGCTCATGGCTTAAATAAAAAAATTGTTAATCTTTTTGACAAAGAATTAAAGGGTTTAAACCCGCAAAATATTTTGTTTTTTAATAATGCCGCTGTTGTTACTCCAATTGGCAGGATTGGTACCTTAGATGAGAATGCAATTAGACAAAGTCTCAATATAAACCTTGTCTCACAAATTGAGTTAATAAATCTTCTTGCATCAAGATTTAAAGATATAATTATTGTAAACCTTACTTCTGGGGCAGCTAATAATCCAATTGACGGTTGGTCATTATATTCTACAGGAAAAGCTGCAATGATTTCCTTTCTTAAATCATTTTCTAAAGAAAATAATAAGATTAAAGTGTTGAATTTTGATCCTGGTGTAATGGACACAAGAATGCAGGCAGAAATCAGAGAATCGAACTTTGAAGAAGTTAAAAAATTTAAAGATTTTTCTACTTTAAATAGACTTAAGAAAACTGAAGAAGTAGTAATCTCACTCATTAAAAAAATATCAGATGAAATTGGCTATCCTATCTGATATACATGGCAATTATTCCGCATTCATGGAAGTAATTACTGTTTGTCAGAAATATAATATTGAAAAATTACTTTTATTAGGAGATCAAGTTGGATATTATTACGAATCTGAGAAAATATATAATCAGTTAATGTCTTGGAATTATCTAGCAATTAGAGGTAATCATGAAGATATATTACTTGACTATATTATTAGGGATAATGACTTCAGAAATAGAATTGATAAAAAATATGGTAGTTCAATTAAATCGTTAATTAGTAATAAAAAAATCATAGAAATTACCCAAAATTTACCATTTACTAACTCACTAAAAGTTGACAACATAAACATACTAATGTGTCACGGCAGTAGGACTGATATGGGCAAATATTTATATCCAACTGAAAAAAAAGAAATCCTGGAAGCAGAATTAGATGAGCAGTATGATTTTATTTTTATTGGGCACTCTCATTATCCATTTATTTACTCAAATGGAAAATCGACATTAATTAATGTTGGATCTGTTGGTCAAAATCGTGTTGTAGGGGGAGTTGCAAATTGGGGAATACTCGATACTTCAAATCGTGTTTTTAGCCCAATGTCTACACCGTATGATATAGATCAGTTAATTCAAATGGCAAAAAAAAATGATCCTGATATCGAATATCTTCAAGAAATTCTTAAAAGAAAATAATGGAACAATATAATATCCTAGTGACTGGTTGCGGAGGCGACATTGGCCAAAGCATTGGGAAAATTCTATCTTCAAACGAAATTTGTCGAAATTTAGTAGGGTGTGATATTCATTTGAATCATCCGGGAAAATTTATATTTAATTCAGTAGATACTTTACCTAAATGTTCGGACCAAAATTATAAGAACGAGCTTAGAAGGTTAATTACTAAATATAAAATCAATTTAGTAATTCCTGCTTCAGAGCAAGAACTTCGATTGTTCACAAAAGACTCAAGCTTTGAACAAGAGTTTCCTATTCTAGCTGCAAATAGTTTTTCCCGAGATGTTGGATTTGATAAGTACAAAACTATTGAATTCTTAAAAGCCCATGAATTACCCTATCCCCAAACACAACTTGAAAATCAAGTAGATCTGGATAAACTGAAATATCCGTTTATTATTAAGGGTAGAACTGGAGCAGGAGGAAATGAGATAGCCTTAATAAATAATGATATTGACTTTAAATATTATCAAAATAAAATTAAAAATTTTATTTTACAGGAGTATCTCGTGGGGGATGAGTATACATGTGGTATATTTAGAAAGAATAATGGCGAAGTTAAAAGTATTATTTTGCGAAGACAATTATCAGGCAATAATGGAGGATATACTTTATATGGAGAGGTTGTTGAAAATGTCGAAATAGATAGACTGCTTATAAATATTTCAGAAAAACTGAATCTAATCGGCAGCATAAATGTTCAATTAAGGCTTTCGGCTGACAATATCCCTTATATCTTTGAGATAAATCCAAGATTTTCAAGTACTGTTCGGTTTAGGCACCTGATTGATTTTGAAGATATAGTTTGGGCGATAAAAGAGTATTTTAATATTGATGTAAAAATTGATAAAAAAATTAAGATTGGGGTAAAATTTTATAAAGGGTATAATGAATACATTGATAATTAGCGTATGAAAATCGGAAAAAAACATATTGGAGATAATAATCCTTGCTTTATAATTGCAGAGCTATCTGCTAATCATGGAGGTGATATTAATACAGCAAAGGACACAATAAAAGCTGCGAAGAGAGCAGGGGCAGATGCTATAAAATTGCAAACTTTTACCGCTGATACAATTACATTAAATTGTAATAATGATGATTTTAAAATTACCCAAGGTACACTTTGGGATGGTCGCTATTTACATGAATTATATCAAGAAGCAGCATTACCATGGGAATGGCATGAGGAATTATTTGATTTTGCAGCAAAAGAAGATATAATTTGTTTTTCATCCCCGTTTGACCGAACTGCAGTAGATTTATTAGAGAGCTTAAATGCACCAGCTTACAAAATTGCCTCCTTCGAAATTACCGACATACCATTAATAGAGTATGTAGCTTCAAAAGGGAAGCCTATAATTCTATCAACAGGTATTGCAACAATAGAAGATATAGAACTCGCTTTGAATTCTTGTAGAAAAATGGGCAATAATGATATAGCGCTTTTGAAATGCACCTCAAGTTATCCTGCACCTGTTGAGGAAGCAAATATGGTAATGATTGGAGATTTTAAAAATAGGTTTGATGTTATTTCAGGTTTATCTGACCATACAATGGGTAACACAGTGCCTATCGTTTCAATTTGTTTTGGTGCGAAAATCATAGAAAAGCACTTTATTTTAGATCGTTCTATAGGAGGACCAGATGCAACTTTTTCAATGAATGAACAAGAGTTTACAGAATTGGTTAAAACCATAAGAGAAGCTGAAAATGCGGTTGGAGTTATAGATTATAAACTTACCGAAAAGCAATTAAAGAGTAGAGATTTTTCAAGGTCTTTGTATGTAGTACAGGATATTAAAGTAGGGGATCTCATTACAGAAGAAAATTTACGGAGTATAAGACCAGGGTTTGGACTTCATCCAAAATATTATAATCAAGTATTAGGTATAAAGGCAAAAAAAAATTTTAAAAAAGGAGATAGATTTAGTTTGTAGTTATTTGTTGAAAATTTAATCAATATAACTAATGCCTCCACTAATATAAAAAATTTAAAATTAAGAGCATATGAATGATTTACAAAATTATTTCCATAATAACAAAGGAAGAGTTATTAATAAATGGGAACATTATTTTGATATTTATGAAAGTTATTTTAAAAAATTTCGAGATTTGCCCAATGTTGTGATTTTAGAAATCGGCGTAGCTAATGGAGGGAGCATTGAGATGTGGAAAAATTATTTTGGATCAAAAGTGAAAATAATTGGTATTGATATTAATCCAGAATGTAAAAAATTCGAAGATGACAACGTAACAATTTTTATAGGATCACAAAGTGATAAATCTTTTTTAAATGAAGTTAAGAAATCAATCCCCCAATTAGATATATTAATAGATGATGGCGGCCATTCGATGATTCAACAGATTACCACTTTTGAAGTAATGTTTGATCATATTAAAGACGATGGAATATTTTTGTGCGAGGATGTACATACTTCTTATTGGTTACAATATGGAGGAGGTTACAAGCGGAGTGGCACCTTTATAGAATATTCTAAAAATTTAATTGATTTTTTATATGGATTTCATTCTAAACAAAACTCATTAAAGATTAATGATTTTACAAAAAATGTGAATGCAATCCACTTCTACGATAGCATTGTGGTAATTGAGAAAAAGAGAAGGGGCAAGCCGATTGATTTATGCTCTGGAACAATCTCTTTAAATACCAAGCCTACAAATAAAAAAGATTTGAAAATTTTGATTAAAAAGGCTTTTTTATATAGTATTAATTACATATTGCGATTTTTTCGAATTAGAGGATTTATCTGGAAGTAATACATTAATTATAATATATCATTTTTGTTGAATGTGAATTTATTAAATTTATTTTATTTGAATGATTGATACTATTTCAAAATCTGAACAAAGTGTAAGTGTGTGTCTGGCGTCCTTTAATGGCGAAAAATTTATAAACGAACAGCTAGATTCGATTTTGCGACAAATTAAAAGTACAGATGAAATTATAATTGTCGACGATTGCTCAACTGATACTACAGTTACTACTATTTTAAAATTAAATGATCAAAGAATAAGGTTAATAAGTAATAAAGCTAATTTAGGTGTTAATCGTTCTTTTGGATTAGCAATTGAAATAGCAAAAAATGATATAATTGTTCTAGCTGATCAAGATGACATTTGGATTGAAGGTAGATTAACTTTGATTTTAAATAAATTTCACAACAGGCATTTTACCTTAGTTTGTGGAAACTCAATTTATATTGATAATAATCGACAAGAAACTGAAGCTCTGATAGGGAATTTAATCAGCGTAGATTCAAAGAAACCCTTCACAAATCTTTTTAGAATATTTAATGGTACTGCTCCTTATTATGGCTGTACTATGGCCTTTTCGAAAGATCTAAAGACATTAGTATTACCCTTTCCAAGACTCATAGAGTCACATGATTTGTGGATTGCTAAATGCGCTATTTTAATTAATAGGATTATTCATTTAGAAGAACCTATTTTATATAGAAGAATTCATGGAAGTAATGCTAGTGTTATATCAAGAAAATTTAGATCAAAAATATATAGTAGAATCATTTTTTTCATATCAATAATTATTATTCTAAAACGAATTATCATAAATCAGTCATGCAAGTATTATTAAACGATTTAAGTTTTTACGGTTTCCTAAGATTCTTTATACTCTCTAAGGTAATTAGTACTGCAGAATTTTTTTATTTTGTAATTCCTAATTATTTTAAAATTCGAAAATTAAAAACCTTTAAAAATATAAAAAAGGGAAAATCTGCTTTTGTATTTGCTGGGGGGCCATCTGTTGATCAACTTGATATTAATAAGGTAAAAGAATATCAGAATAGCGGCTTCGATGTGTTTGCTGGTAATTCTTTTATCAATAGTAAGCTAGGGGAAATAGCAAGTCCTAATTATTATTTTATAAGCGACGATAAATTTTTTAAAAAATCAAGTACAGGTGTTGTCTATGAAGAAAACCTAAGAGCAGTCAAAAAAATTGAGGATATGGGCATCCCGTGCTTTTTTCCCCATCGATATGCAAAGTATGTGAAGAGAAATAAGAATAATTATATTTTTAATGATACAATTGATCTATTCTCAAATAACATTACAGATTTAACTAGACCTAGGCCATACGTATCAATGACTTTGTATAAAAGCTTAAGTTTAGCTTGTTATATGGGATATTCAAAAATCTACATATGTGGATTTGATAATGATTATTTTAAAAATTATAAGTGTAATGAAAATAATGATATCTTTTATGAAGACAAGCATTTTTATACAGAAGAAATTGGCGAAAACACAATAAGAAAAGTTGATAAAAATGTTCATCAATCAATGGCTTCTTTATTGCTACATATTAGCACATTATTTTCTGGATTAGAGAAATTTAAGAACTACCCAATAGTAAATTTAGATAAACATAGCCTTGTTGATTGCTTTGAAAAACATCATAATTTAAATATTTATAAATAATAAAAAATGAAATCTGAATTTTACGAGATTAAGGATAAATCATATTATAACGAATGGAGAGAAGATATTTTTAATATACTTTATAATAAAGAAAGAAAGTTTGAGTGTTCTTTAGAAGTTGGATGTGGTAGTGGAATACTATCGAGAGAGTTGAAAAAACAAGGCCTTGTAAATTATTCAGTAGGCATAGAGCCATATGCAAAAATTGTTTTAGATAATAATTTTAATGAATTTTATAGTAAGGATATAGAGTCAATGCTAATAGAACTAGATGCGAATAAAAAATTCGATCTAATTATATTGGCAGATGTACTTGAACATACCCTTGATCCGTGGTTAATTTTAAAAACATTAAGATCCAATTTTCTTTCTAACGATGGGATAGTTATAATTAGTTTACCAAATTTTAGAAATATTTTAACACTATATAAAATTTTAATTAATAATTCATTTAAATATGAAAGTGAGGGTGTTTTTGATATTACTCATATGCGTTTTTTTTGTTTGAATGATATAAAGGAATTGATTGAAGGAGCTAATTTAAAATTAAGTAATCTAACACCTTCATACTTACACAAACGGTATAAGTTTTTTTCTATTAATAGATTACGGATATTAAATATGCTAACTTTAGGGCTTTTCAAATTTTTATTGGCAGATCAAGTAATATGTATCTGTAAGAAATCGAATTATAATGAATAAAATTCTACATATTCTTACTATCTTTTTCATTGTATTTTGTTATCAAATAGGTCAGATTTATATAGCTAATATTACCTTTATTTTATTTTTTTTAAATCAGATATTGAATTCTGGAAAATTAAAGATTGTAGGTTCAAAAAAAGCATCAATTAGTTTGTTCATTTTTTTAATTTACATTACTTTAAATACGATATTTTATTCTTTATTTTTCAAATCAATAGAGGCTAGAAGTATTCAACAATTTCTTTATAATTTTCAATATTTATTTCTAATTTTATTTATAGATATTGATTATGTTCTAGTTGAAAAATTAATTTTTAAAACCATAATTATATTTAGTACAATTATTTGTGCCGTTTTCTTATATTCCGGGGATAGTGTAGATTTATTCAAATGGAATGAATTTATGAACAATTATTTCCCAGGTTGGCCCAATACGGTCCCATTAATTTTAATTTTTGGGTTGTTTCTGAATAGAAATTTAAAATACCCATTTTTTTTTAGTTTAGTTATTGCATCAGCGGCATTAGTAACAGGATCAAGAGGTGCATTATTGGGAGTTATTGGCATATTGCTATTACCTTTCTTTAAAAAATTTAAACGTTATATTAATATTAGTTTAGTTATTAGTTTCTTTACTATTGTTCTATCTTTTAATTTTTTATTAAATTATGAAAGTGATTTAAAATTATTACGTGCCTTTGATAGAATAGATATTTATTATACTACAATGGCATATTTAAAACAGAGTTTATTGTTCGGTTATGGAGGTAATACAATTGAGCAATTACAATATGTAAAAATAGATTATGATCCATTGATGAATTGGGGTCACACTCATAATATTGCATTAGAATTTACATTACGATATGGATTAATTGGTCTAATGTTATTTAGTACTTTCCTTTTCTTTAAAATAAAAGAAATTAGTGACTTTGATTCTAGATATATGTTTTTTATATTTATTTTACTTGCTTTTTTTCAAACCTTCATACGTGATTTCATTTTTTTATTTATACTTATATATTTAAAGAGGAACGAATCATCCAAAAATGATGAATATCTACTTAATCATTAAATTATACAAAATAAATTAATGAACAAAATTGCATTAAATGGGATATCTTGGAATTTATTATCAAGAATTTTTTCAAATGGTAGCCAATTAGTAATTTATTTTGTACTAGCAAGATTATTAAACCCAGCTGACTTCGGCGTAATTGCGATTGTATTAGTATTTATTAATATTTCAAATATTTTTGCAATTGCAGGACTTGGTGCTGCAATTATTCAAAATAACGAATATAATAAAGAAAAATTCGATACAATTTATTTTATAAGTACTTTATTGGGAGTTATTGTTTGTATTATTCTATATTTTTCTGCTCCGTTAATTGCGAAATTCTATAAAACAGAAGTTGATCTAGTTTTGTTAATTCAAATCTCATCTCCAATAGTAATTTTTAATTCTATAAATTCAATTCAAATTAGTATTTTACAAAGAGATTTGAACTTTAGGATTATGTTTTATGTCACATCAATTCCGATTTTTATTTCTGGTTTAGCTTCAATTATTTTAGCATTTTTTGGTTTCGGCATATACTCTTTATTACTAAATAGCCTTTTAGGAACTTTTTTAAGTATAATTATTTGCTTTCTATTTTATGTCGATCTCCCAAAATTTACTTTTAATATTAAGCATGCCATTAGTTCGTTAAACTATTCTTATAAAATACTATTTGCAGCATTGTTAGATGAAGTTAGCAAGAGTGTTTTTACTTTGTCAATTGGAAAAAATTATTCTAATAATGTTCTTGGCAACTATAATA
>JACCDP011266001.1_pt1 | contig 13411 bp, 11 predicted proteins | sample 7445841 | NCBI WGS metagenome assembly JACCDP01 (sample SAMN15323441, study PRJNA562643) | freshwater metagenome | isolation source: river surface water | place: USA:Blue River Watershed | collected 2017-08-17
CTTCTAAGATAGATTTATCCTTTCCAAATACAGTTAATCAAAGAAGTCGGGTATCTTATCACCTCAGATCACCTCAGATCACCTCAGAAGGGAGATCCCCGACTTCTAAGATAGATTTATCCTTTCCGAATACAATTAATTAAAGAAGTCGGGTATCTTATCACCTCTAATTTAATTAAAATTTTTGTATAAACATCAATATTTAACATATAATATTATTTGTGTTCCGTGATCAACCCTAAGCTTAATTGTATCTGCCATGCCACGCAAAACAAAAACAGCATCTCCAACCATAGCAACCCCTCTTGCACTATCTGACTTACATCTCAAGTTAGCAGGTTTGGAGAAAGAACACCAATCTCTATTAAAGCAAATTAAAAAAAAGCGGACAGAATTAAATAACTTTGTCGAAAAAATGCGCTCCTTAGCGACAGAGGTATTTCATCGGGTCAATCCCAATATGAAAACAATGGCAGAATTAGATACAGAAATTCATGCTTTATTTACCGAAATTTTAACTACAAGAAAACTGGGAAAAAAAACCCAAAAAAAGATAGAATCCCTGTACAGAAGTCTGCAAATGGAGGGAATTATTAGTTATAAACCTATAGATGAAGATGATGATGAAGAATTAGATGAACTCTTTGAAGAAAATGAATTTCAAGAAAATCATCAACGTCGTCGTCAATTTTGGGAATCAGAACGAGATTCAGAATCTCCCAGCGGAGGGAGAACAGATGAATCAAGAAAAATTAGACAGACATTTTTGCGGTTAGCGGAAATTTTTCACCCTGATAAGGTTAAAGACAACGAAACCCAAATGAGTCATACGGAAATCATGAAGGAAATTAATAAAGCTTACCAAGAGGGAGACTTAGCCAGACTTTTAGAAATTGAACGTCAGTATGAAGTGGGAGAAGCAATTGATAATAATAGCGAAGATGATTTAAGTCGCAGATGTAAAAATATAGAACAACACAATCAGATTCTCAAAACCCAATACGAGAAATTAAAACAGGAACTTAAGTTAGCTAAAAATACTCCCGAAGGTTCAATGGTTGCTGATTACAAAAAAGCAGCTAAACAAGGTTTTGACCCTATTGAATTGATGCTAGAAACCATACAATCTCAAACTAAGATAGTCGCAGAAATTCGTGATTTTGTCAAAGATTTTAAAGATAAAAAAATCACCGTTAAAGAATTTCTCGCAGGTCCAGAAAGTCTCAGTTCTATGCAAGAGGATATGATGGAACAACTCATGGAAAAAATCATGGGAGAATTTGGAGATATTATGGATTTTAATTAGCAAATTATTTCAATATTTGCTAAAAATTATCAACCGATTTCTTAATTATGAATTACCCGATGTTTTTGCAAATCTGCTAAGAGGATGTTTGAAAAGTTTCCGGCGATTATAAATCGTGACTACACAAACCAAGTCCACCTTCATGGACTAACACAAAATTAAGGTTCTTAATCCACGTTCGCGTAGCGTTCCGCAGGAATAGGTGGGTTTTGTCTGTGTAGCCGCGACTTCTAGTCGCCAGGGTTAGTATGAATTGAGACTTTTCAAACATCCTCTAAGGCTTTTTGCCATCTTGCACCAGCAATCACCGGGTTTTAAGCCGGCAAAACTAAAATTATATACGGCATTTTGCGCGACTGGTACAGGTTTCATCTTGATTTTTCAAATTATTCCTTTAATTCTTGTATTTAACTGTTACGCAAAGTGCTGTAATCATGAAGATATAAACGAAAACCGTGATGATATAATTGATATTGAGTTTCCTTACCTCTGTGTATTTCTTGCAGAAATTCTAACCAAGTTTCCATAATTTCCACCACATCAAAAACATCAGCTTTGATAATTTGACTAATAGCTACCGTTGACATCGCTGGAGTTTCTTCAGCAGTTAAAACCCCCAATATATCCATCGCAACATCAGATAAACCCTCACCTTGCATTTTTTGCCAATGTTGTTGATAATAGGTTTCTAAACCTGGGGGAATTTGCTCAAAATTACTGGCAGAATAAAAACCATCAGCCATAGCTTTTAAAATTTGTTGCACATACATAAAATTATCTTCATTTTCGTTAATTAATTCAATTATATTTCTCTGCGAACTCTGCGTCTCTGCGGTTCGTTTCTTCCGAATAAATTCCTTCACATCCTCCCTATTCTCCACTGGATAATCTGCTAAATCTAAAACCTGTGATGGTGCTTCAATTAACAAACCAGAATGAGATTTTTGATAGGGACGACGAGCGAAAATAAAATAAACTTGATCCGGTAAATATCGCGGTAGATAAAATAAATTCGTTCCTACAGCTTGACTATTTATATCAATTCCATCCAAACCATCAATCACAATAATTATTTTCTGATCTGGTAATTTCTCGGTGACTTGTTGCAATAAAGTAGAAAATAACCAACTTCCCTCATCTGTATTGATAAAACCTGTCTCCGTCACCGTTTGCAAAGAGAGTTGGGGAGGGGTGCTAGATAAATTCTCTAACAATAAATTTAACTGTGTACAAACCTCTGGAAAAAATGCCTCAACTCGATTTTTACCCGCCATTTGGGCATTATAATAAATAGTATGGGGATTTTGGCGCACTAATTGGGCAAGAATGGCACTTTTACCGCTACCGGGAACACCCACAATGGTGAAATAACCCTTGGGGTAACGGTGGAGAAAATTATTAATAGCAGTGAAAACAAAATCACGACCAACAAAATTTTCACTCTTGACTGAAGCAGAGAAAGATAAACTATTCATCTGTCACCTTTCCTTGCAAACGCAGAAAATGTAACCTTCCTAATGATTCCCCTGCAACAATTGTCACCCCATCGGGAGCAACTGCACAGCATTTGATAGGACTTTCTCCTGTGAAAGTTGCTATTTCCTTTCTGGTTGCTAAATCCCAGATTTTGATAGTCTTGTCCCAAGAACCAGAAATCACGGTTTTTCCATCGGGTGTGAGTGCGATCGCATTTACCCACTCACTATGACCTTGAAGGGTAAACTTTTCTTTACCTGTTCCCACATCCCAGATTTTGATAGTCTTGTCACTTGAACTAGAAATCACGGTTTTTCCATCGGGTGTGAGTGCGATCGCACTTACCGAGGAACTATGACCTTGAAGGGTAAACTTTTCTGTACCTGTTCCCACATCCCAGATTTTGATAGTCTTGTCACTTGAACCAGAAATCACGGTTTTTCCATCGGGTGTGAGTGCGATCGCACTTACCCAGTCACTATGACCTTGAAGGGTGAACTTTTCTGTTCCTGTTCCCACATCCCAGATTTTAATAGTCCGGTCAGCAGAACCAGAAATCACGGTTTTTCCATCAGGTGTAACTGCGATCGCATTTACCCACTCACTATGACCTTGAAGGGTAAACTTTTCTGTTCCTGTTCCCACATCCCAGATTTTGATAGTCTTGTCACCTGAACCAGAAATCACGGTTTTTCCATCGGGTGTGAGTGCGATCGCATTTACCCATTTACTATGACCTTGAAGGGTACGAATCAAGGGACTACCGGGAGGGGTGAGACTGGGGGTTAAACAACGTAAACCTTTATCTGTGGGTATTTGTTGCAGGAGGTTGTTAATTTCTGGTTTGTGAAAATGTAGTAATCTCCCTGTTAGTTGTGCTGGTAATTGTTGACTGTCTTGATTGAGAATATGTGCTGAAAGTCGCAAAGCACCTTGAATTTTTTTTAATGATGATGTTGTGGTGTTGCTGTTTGAATGTAGAGACGTTCCATGGAAAGTCTCTACAAGGGTTTTTGCTTCATCTTCAAGTAAATCATAATCTTCAATCAGTGCTTGCACTCCAAATAAGGGATGATTAATTTTTGCTTCAATAAAGTAGTAGTCCGATAATAGTTTAAACAGCTTTGTATACTCTTCACCCGCTAATAATAATCGGGGATATTCACCTAAAAACTGTTCTTTTGCTTCCTCCGACAATTCATTAAACCAAGTCTGAAAGTTACTCATAGTATTAATCCCTTACCCATATTATTAGCAACTACCGCGCTAATTTCTGATAAACTTACCCCCGCAGCTTGAACAATATCTTGACGTAATAAAAAATCTCGGAAACTTTCATGATAAAAGTGATAACGAGGCGGTTGATAGTTTTTTTGTTCCTGTAAAAATTGTGTCCAATCTTTGAGAACTTCCTGGACTGTGAGATTATCTTCCTGGGAATATTTCACAATCATTTCACGGGATACGGCACTTTTTAAAGCACACATCACATAAATGATTTTAATTTTATCCTTGGGTAATGGTTTCTTAGTCATTCCCATAATCCGCCAATGACTCTCATAATATCCCTGTAAACCTGCGGGTAATTGTTCTAGTTTTTCATCCTGATAAAATCCTTCTGCAATTGCTTCTAACACATAGCGTAAATACATGAAATTATTTTCACTTTTAGCAGCGATAGTATCTACAAATTTTGGTTTACTCAAATCATGTTGTTGATTAATCCACTTTTCTAAACCTGCTTTATATTCTTCTACAGTAAGAAATTCTAAAATATAGGCTTTTACATCATCTTTACTATTATCCTGATATTCCCTCAAATCTAATTCTTGATATTTAGTATTAGGGGAAAGTGTTAATCTTTTCTCATCTGAATTATAAGGTCTTCTGGTCAGGATCAGGTAAACATGATCTGGCAAATACATCGGTAAATTTAACAAATTACCATTATCTTCTTGATCAACTTCATCTAAAGCATCAATAACAATGACTAAATTTTCAGAATCAGCTAATTTTTCACTAGCTTTAGTTAATAAAGTAGATAAATTATCATTTTCTGCATTTTGTAAATTAAACCTATTTATTAATTGTTGACGAATTGATTTAAGGAATTGATCAGGGCGGTTTGTACCATCTGTACGAATATTAAAAAAGCAAATTGTACCGGGATTATCTACTATATATTTTGCAGCTATGGCACTTTTACCCATTCCTGCATCACCAAGAATAGTAAAATAGCCGCTTTGGTGATTTTGGATAAATGTAGTAACAGCATCAAATACAAATTTGCGACCACAAAATATTTGTGTTTTATCTTCAATGACAGTTTTAAATTCTGTGGGGATAATGGGTAAAGATGAAGATATAAATGGTTTTAGTTCTGTGGGAATATCTCTACCTAAATAATCTTTAAAAAACCAAATGATTAAATTATTGAGACTTGGCTTCGTAACTGATAAATCATTACTATCTATTGCATCTCTTGGATCATTAGGATCATGTGAACCAGTATTACCATTATTTCTGATTATTTCAAGATAAGATCTAATTTTATAGCGGTTTTTTTTATGTTCAATTATTATGTATTGTTGATCCTGTTCTTGGGTAACTATAGTAATTAGTCCACTGAAATCTAATTCTCTATTTCTTGATGAAATTTCTGTTCCTGTATATTTCTTTTTTCCTAAGATAATTTCCTCACCCAAAGTTTCTGCATAATGATTAATAATTATTGCTTTACACAAAGCCTCCCCTGCTTTCCTGGCATTATTCATTGCATCTTCAGCTATAGGATCAGAAAATGCCCGTGTTGACCACTTGATTAAATCTGAAATTTTCTCTTCTAGTTTCTGATTCATAGCTACCTTGATATGATTTTTCAGTACAGCATCAGCAATTTTACCATTTGTAAGCGTTGTTTTATTCTACACAGGTCAAATTGAACAAACCCATCTTAACATGGGTACTGGTATAATTTCTAGTCTGGTTGGTTTTAAATCTGCCAACGATAGTAAGAACGAGTTAAAGGAACTGTTAGAAAGCTGTGAAATCCTAAACAACAGCAAATAAAGGTATTTGCCCCCTAACCCCCAATTCTGGGGGAATAAAAATGTAAGTATTCAGCTATAAAGACTGACGCAAAGAAGTAAAGTTGATTATCTCCCGCAACTTATACTTTTCTATTCGTAAAAGATAGCAATTTGAATTGCTACTGATAGAAATACTAGCGATTTATACTAATTCCTCAAAAACAATATCCTCATAAACCGACTCAATGGAAAAACTTAAATCAATACTTCGTAGCTCAATATGATCCCCGGACTGATAATTAAAAATCTCCCAATTACCGCGATCATTTTTGCGGTATAAATCAATCCCTATTTTCTCCGCATCAACCAAAACATAATCTTGTAAACTAGGATTGCGACGATACAATCTAAATTTATCCCCCCTGTCATAACTGGCTGTACTGGGAGATAAAACCTTTACATTGAGCGAAGCCGAAATGTCAACAATTAGACAGGGATATTTAATTGCTTGGCTTGCAGTGCGATCGCGCTCGTCGCAAGTAACGCTCACATCAGGATAAACATAATCTTTAGTTTCAAAAATGTTTACACGACAATCGGAATTACCAACCTGACAACCACTACCCCGTAAATGACCTTTAACAATGAAAATAATATTACTAGCAATTCGTCCATGATTTTGAGTTCCTCCACCCATAGCGTAAACTTGACCATTAAGATATTCATGGCGAAGGAATTGTTTTTCTTCCCAGACAAAATATTCTTCCGGTGTTAACTTAGGAAACTTACCTTTTACAGCAATCATTTTTTGTTACCTCATCTGCGATCAACACAAATTAATTTGAAACTCCCATTGACAACACCATTAATCAAGTTTAGTGTGCATTACGGCTTTGCCTAACACACCCTACAAATACTAATAATTATTAACCATTTTCCTCATTACGAATTACCCGATGTTTTTGCAAATCTGCTAAATCACAAACTTCTAACGCCCTAGCATGGGTAGCTTCTAAAACTACGGTCGGTGCAACACCAGCTTCTAGTGCTTCTTGCCATCTGGCAGCGCATAAACACCAACAGTCTCCAGGTTTTAAACCGGGAAAACTAAAATAAGGTACAGGTGTACTTAAATCATTGCCTTGAGATTTAGTATATTGCAAAAACTCCTCTGTAACTTGAGCGCAAACGACGTGCATTCCCATATCTTGTCCACCGGTAGTACAAAATCCGTCGCGGTAAAACCCAGTCATGGGAGATGTACAGCAAAGTTCTAATTTTGTTCCCAGTACGTTTTTAGCTTCTGTCATGATTAATTCCTCACAAGTCTTAATTTTTTACGGAAAAACGAACCACAGAGGCGCAGAGGGCGCAGAGAATGGAGGGTTTGAGAGATATTTTCGGTAAGTCCCGATTTTCTAAGTTTATGGAAGTTTATCAATTGTTCATATTCAGATCCCCGACTTCTTTTATTTATTGTGTCCATAAATGATGCATTGATCGCAGAAGTCGGGGATCTTTCTACATGACCTGAATTTTTACGGAAAAACGAACCACAGAGGGCGCAGAGGGCGCAGAGAATGGAGGGTTTGAGAGATATTTTCGGTAGATCCTGATTTTTTAAGTTTGTGGGAGTTTATCAAATTCAATTTTGCCATAGTCTAGTTTAATAATTCTATCGGCTAAATGAAAATAATGATCATCATGACTAATTACTAAGATGGTTTTTCCCTGTGCTTTCAATTCTGGCAATAATTGAGTGTAGAATATATCTTTGAATAATGGATCTTGATCGGCCGCCCATTCATCAAATAGATAAATTGGCCGATTTTCTAAATATGCTGTTAGTAATGCTAGGCGTTTTCGTTGTCCTTGGGAAAGGGATGTGGTGGAAAGTTGCCCATTTTCAATTTTAACTTTATGATCAAGTTGTAATTTTTCTAAGTATTTTTGGGCTTGAATATCTAAGTTATTATTTTCTAATCCCAACAATTCTGCAAATAAGTAAAAATCGGAAAATACTACGGAAAAATGTTGGCGATACCATTCGCGGTTATTTTCTGTAATCAAGGTTTCATCTAAAATAATTTCGCCCTGTTCGGGAATATATAACCCAGTGATTAATTTCCCTAAGGATGATTTACCGCTACCGTTACCTCCCACAATAAAAACTAATTCTTGGGGGGAAAGGGTAAGATTAATTGGACCGAGAATAAAGCTTTTATCTTCTTTGTCTGTGTAATAGGTGTGATTAACATTTATCAGTTGTAAACTGTGCCAATTTGTGAGGGTGTGAGGTGGTGCGGTGCCAATTTCCGCCCGACTGGCTAAAGATAAACCTAATGATTCGATTTTTTGTAAGGCTACGCTGGCTTTACTAATTAATGGCAAGTTATTAGAAATATTATCCATCGGCAACATTAAATAAGTAAATGTGAGAATATAACCGGATAAGGTTTCGGCATCAATGGCGAATAAATGGGGTAAAATAAACAGAACAAAACCAATGGCAAAGAAAAATATTAATTTTCCCCAACTGGTAGTTGTGGCAAATAAGGTTAAACCTTGGACATTATGATTTCTAAAGCTTCTGGCTGTGGCTTCTAAACGATTATTGAGAAAAAATTGACGGCGTTGATAATGCAGTTTTAGTTCTTTGATGCCGGCTGTAATTGTGCTAAAATTATTAAATAAACTATCTTGATCTTCACGGGCTAAAGCTAAGAATTTTTCTCCCTTATCTAATAACAATTTACAACTAGCAATAGCCGCTATCATTAAAACCACAACCATGATAAATACTAACCAAGATAGCCAAGTTATATATAATAAACAGCCTAAAGCCATGGATATATCAATACATAAAAAGGGGATAATATAAACAGCATTGGCGACCGCTTGCACATCTTCTGTTAAAGTTGCTAATAGGCGGGAATTTCCTACTTGTTCTAAATGACTTAATTCCGATGCTAATATTTGCCGACTTAACTGCATTCGTAATTGCAAAACGGCATTTTGCGATAAGCGAATTAACATAATTTGGGAAATTACGCCGGTAATTAAGGCCACTATCACTAAACCGACGAACCCCCAGGCTATAGTTGTCAGAGGTGCGGCATTGCTTTTACTCGCTGCACTGCTAATTAATGCAATTAAACCTGCACTACTACCACCACTCAAAAAACCTGTGATAATAGCGATCGCTACCATTGTCCAAGAAGAACGCAAAAGAAAGTAAATTAGATTCATGTCTCAGTTGTCAGTTGTCAGTTGTCAGTTGTCAGTTGTTTTATTTGCTGACTCCTTCCCCCTGCTATTAATTCTCTGTTTATCAGCCGTTTTATTCTACACCTATGGGGTTTATACAGCGATCGCCTTCTTGCGCGACTCTCCCCCCATAAACCCGGAATTTCATCCCCCTGTCACCATCCTCAAACCCCTATGTGGTGTTGACAAGGGGGCTTACACTAACCTAGCTTCATTTTGTCAACAAAATTATCCCCAATATCAAATTATTTTTAGTGTCCGCAGTTCCACAGACCCTAGTATAGAACTAATTGAGAAACTAATTTCACAATTCCCCGAAATAGATATTAGTTTGGTGGTGAAAGATCATATTATTGGGGCTAATTTAAAAATTAGTAATTTAGCCAATGCTGTCACCTCCGCCAAACATGATATTTTAGTAATTGCTGATAGTGATATTCGTGTCAGTTCAGAATATTTGCCAACAGTTATTCAACCCTTACAAGATGAAAAAGTCGGCGTTGTTACCTGTTTATATCGTTCCACAGCCCAAGGAATGGGGACTATTTTAGAAGCTATTTGTACAGCCACAGATTTTCAACCCGGTATTTTAGTTAGTAAGCAATTAGAAGGAATCAAATTTGCTTTAGGTTCAACAATTGTCATACGTAAAACCACATTAGCAAAAATCGGCGGTTTTGCTGCTGTAGCTGATTATTTAGCCGACGATTATCAACTTGGTTATTTACCCACCCAAGCCGGAGATAATGTAGTTTTATCTAACTACATAGTAGAACACAGATTAGGGTATAGTAGTTTATTAGATTCTATCAATCGTCAAATTCGTTGGGCGCGTTGTATTCGTGTTTCTCGTCCTGGAGGTTATATAGGATTAATATTTACTTTTGGGACAATTTCTAGTTTACTATTATTAATAACTAGCAGTGGTTCTATTCTCTCTTGGTCGGTGTTATCTGTAACTTTACTCATGCGATTTATTATGGCTTGGGTAATAGGGGTGAACGTTCTCAATGACCAAGTTACTAAAAAGTATTTTTGGTTAATTCCTATTGCTGATATAGTCAGGTTTATAATTTGGTGTTGCGGTTTTGTGGGTAATACAATTGAATGGCGAGGGACAAAGTTTAAATTAGTTAAAGATGGTAAATTGGTAAGTATTCAGCTATAGCAATTGTTTCCAGATCCCCGACTTCTTTGATTGATTGTATTCGGAAAGGATAAATCTATCTTAGAAGTCGGGGATCTTATCAGCGAATCCTTACGATTTTAGGCGTTGCTGAATTGAGGTATGAAATTGAAAAATCAAAAAAATGAAACTCTTACTCTCTGAGACTCTGGTCCTCTGTGGGAAATAAAATCATACTCTTAATCAGCAACGCCAAGTTGCTTTAGCTGTTCATAATGCGGGTTTGGGAGCGAACTGACAAGTCAGCACTTGCGCTATCGCTCTCACAAATGTTAAGAAAAATCCCGGTAATAGATAGGGCTTTAGCCAGGGGAGTGTCAATGTCCTTAGATATGACGCAGAGGAGAGGCATGAGGAAGTTTTTGATCTTCCCTTCTGCCTCTTGCCTATTTCTGAGCAAATTAAGGAACAATTAAAACAGGACAGGGAGAAAGATTAATTACCCGCGTGGTGACGCTATCAGTTGCACCCTCATCAGTTAAACCTAGTCCCCGACAGCCCATAATAATTAAATCTGCCCCAACCTCGTCAGCAACATCACAGATAGTAAAGGCTGGTTTACCTTGTCTTTCTAGTAATTCGGTGGTAATTCCTTGTCCAGAAAAGTGAGATTGGGCATTTTCTAGGAGTTTGGCAACCACCTCTGGAGATACCATTGGGCTGGCTTCAGGTGCGTCTGTAGCTGGTTCTTCGACGACTGATAATAGAATTAAGCGACTGCCATAGGTTTGCACAATATTGGCAACCAGATCAGCGGCCTCTCTGGCTTCTCGACTTTGATCAATGGGAAAAAGAACAGTTTTAAACATAAATCACCTCTGCACCCCTTACTCCGGTAAAATCTTGATGGTCATATTTTGAAGACAATAACAAAAAAGTAATCAGGAGAGTTGGGCTGTGTCTAAAAAAAGTTTAGCAAGTTTATCTGCGGCTGATATATCTGGAAAACGCGCTTTGGTGCGAGTTGATTTTAACGTGCCTGTGGATGATCAAGGCAACATTACCGATGATACCCGGATTCGGGCTGCGCTGCCAACTATCCAAGATTTGACCCAAAAGGGTGCTAAGGTCATTTTAACAAGCCATTTCGGTCGTCCCAAGGGTGTGGATGAAAAATTACGTCTAACCCCTGTCGCTAAACGTCTTTCCGAATTATTAGGACAAGAAGTTGTTAAGACTGATGACTGTATTGGTGATGATGTTGCTGCTAAAGTAGCAGCTTTGGCAAATGGCCAAGTGCTGTTGTTGGAAAATGTCCGCTTCTACAAAGAAGAAGAAAAGAACGATCCTGAATTTGCTCAGAAATTGGCAGCAAACGCTGATTTTTATGTAAATGATGCGTTCGGTACTGCACACCGCGCTCACGCTTCTACCGAGGGTGTAACTAAGTTTTTAAGCCCTTCTGTAGCTGGTTATTTGGTTGAGAAGGAATTGCAATATTTACAAAGTGCAATTGAAGTACCTCAACGTCCTTTAGCGGCTATTATCGGTGGTTCTAAGGTTTCTAGCAAAATCGGTGTGATTGAAACCTTATTAGAAAAGTGCGATAAGTTGATCATCGGTGGTGGGATGATTTTCACCTTCTACAAAGCCCGTGGTTTGAATGTAGGTAAGTCTTTGGTAGAAGAAGATAAGCTGGAATTAGCCAAGTCTTTGGAAGCTAAGGCTAAGGAAAAGGGTGTTACTTTCTTGTTGCCTACTGATATCGTTTCCGCAGATAAGTTTGCTCCCGATGCCAATGCAACTACTGTTGCCATTGAAAATATCCCTGCTGATGGTATGGGTTTGGATATTGGACCTGACTCTGTGAAGGTTTTCCAAGCGGCTTTGGCTGACTGTAAAACTGTAATCTGGAATGGTCCTATGGGTGTATTTGAGTTTGATAAATTTGCTGTGGGTACGGAAGCGATCGCTCATACTTTAGCAGATATCAGCAAAACCGGCACAACTACCATTATCGGTGGTGGTGACTCTGTAGCAGCAGTTGAAAAGGTAGGTTTGGCTGATCAAATGAGCCACATTTCTACCGGTGGTGGCGCTAGTTTGGAGTTGTTGGAAGGTAAGATTTTACCTGGTATTGCAGCTTTGGATGAAGCATAATTAATAGGGGTGAAGGATGAGGCTTTTGGTCTTTGTCCTTCATTCTCTGCAATTAACCAAATAAGGAAAACAATATGGAAGTACAAACTCGCAAACATATTTACACCCCTGAAGAATATTTAGAATTAGAAGAAAAAGCACTTTATAAAAGCGAATATCGCAATGGGGAAATTATACCCATGACTGGGGAAACTGGTAATCATAATAAAATTACATTAGCTATTGCGGCGATTTTACTATATGCCATGAGACGCAAAAATAACGAAGTTTTTATGGGAGATATGCGTTTATGGATTCCACAATTTAAAGAATATACTTATCCCGACGTGGTTGTAAGTGATGGTCAGGCTAGTTATACAGGTAAAAATAATACTACTATTACTAATCCTCTATTAATTGTTGAGGTTTTATCTAAATCTACAAAAAATTACGACCAAGGTGATAAATTTACTGTTTATCGTTCTATTCCGCAATTTAAAGAATATGTTTTAGTAGAACAAAATCAATATCAAGTCATGCACTATAGCAAAACTAATGAGGGAGAATGGATTTTTCGAGAATATAAATATGAAAATGATATTATTAAGTTGCAATATCTTGATTTTGAAATTAGTTTAGTTGATCTTTATCAAGATGTGAATTTTGACGATAGGGAATAAATAATGCTATCTATTCAAAAAAAAACTGCTATTCAAAAAATCATTTAATGGTGAGTCATGAAAATTGAAAGTATCCATCTAAAAAACTTTAAGGCTTTCAAAGACGTAGAAATTAAAAAAATTCCTAAAATGTGCGTTTTTGTCGGTGCAAATGGTACTGGTAAAACCACGATTTTTAATGTATTCAGTTTTTTAAAAGATGCTTTAACTGATAACGTTCATGTTGCTCTCACGAAATTAGGAGGAGGTCGAGGATTCCGGGAAGTAAGAAGCCGCAATTCAACCGGACCAATAGAAATTGAATTAAAATTTCGTATTCCTCAAGGTGAAAAATCTCCATTAGTTACCTATTCTTTAACAATTAACGAAGAAGATGGTCGTCCTATTA
>JACCDP010355184.1_pt1 | contig 13409 bp, 14 predicted proteins | sample 7445841 | NCBI WGS metagenome assembly JACCDP01 (sample SAMN15323441, study PRJNA562643) | freshwater metagenome | isolation source: river surface water | place: USA:Blue River Watershed | collected 2017-08-17
TCGCGATGGCATCGAAGGTGGACGCCGCGGTGGAACCGGAATACTGCGGGTAGAGCGGCAGCACCAGCAGCTTGCGCACGCCCTTGTTGAACATGGCTTCCAGCACGGAGGGGATGGACGGATTGCCGTAGCGCATCGCGAAGTCCACCACCACCTGGCCGTGGCCCTGCTCGGCGAGCAGCGCCTGCAGCGCCGTGCACTGATTGCGCGTGTGCACCAGCAGCGGCGAACCCTCCTCGGTGAAGACGCCGGCGTAAGCCTTGGCGGAGCGACGCGGGCGGATGCGCAGGATCACGCCATTGAGCGCGAACCACCAGATCAGCCGGGGCACCTCCACGACGCGCGGATCCCACAGGAACTCCTTGAGATAGCGATGCAGCGCCTTGGGCGTGGGGGCGTCCGGGGTGCCGAGATTGGTGATCAGGACGCCGATGCGGTCCTCCTGCTGATGGGTGAATGTGGGACTGCCTTGGTATTTCATGCGTGACCTTTGTGGTGTGAAACGGAAGTGTTCCCTATACGTCAGCGGAACAGATCGAGATCGACGGCCTCTGCCATCGCCTTGTAGCCTTCGTCATTGGGGTGCAGATTGTCCGCGGTGTAGGACGGCACCAGCCGGGTGATGTGGGACGGGTCCCGCGCCGGGATCTCGAAGTCGATGATGCCGTCGAATTCGCCGCTGGTGCGGATCCAGGCGTTGACTGCCTGCCGCTTCACCTCGCCCTCGGGCGTGTAGTAGGCCGCGCCCTCGAAGGGCGTCAGGGTGGCGCCGATGATCTTGATGCCGCGCGCGTGGGCCCGGGTGATGATCTGGCGATAGCCCGCAATGATTTCCTCGGGCGTCACGTCCTCGCCCGGTGCCAGCAGCGCCGGCATGCCGATGTCGTTGATGCCTTCCAGCAGCACGATGTGACTGACGTTGGACAGCGCCAGCACGTCGCGCTCGAAACGCACCTGCAGGTTTTCCCCGAAGCGCGGCGAGAGTTCCTGCAGCACGCGATTGCCGCTGATGCCGGCATTGGCCACGGCGAAGTCAGGCACCTGCGGGTCCAGCAGCAGGCGGCGCGCCAGGTAGTTCGGCCAGCGGCTGTTCAGATTGGCGGTGGAGCCCACGCCGTCGGTGATGGAGTCGCCCAGCGTGACGATGGTGGTGATGGCATCGGTGCGACCCACGTCGATGGCCGTGAGGTAGTTCCACACCGGGATCTCCTGCGCGGTGTTGAACGGGATGCTGCCGGTGAAGTCGCCGGGGGCCGAGACATAGCTGGTCTGAGCCGCCGCCAGATGGGTGGTGACGGTGCCGCTGGGCGCGGGAATGTAGAGGCTCACCGCCAGATTGCTGAGCTGGGGCACGGTGAAGGCCACCGGGTCGCTGAACACCAGGCCGCCACGGGCGATGGTGACGCTCTCCTCGCCGCCGAAGGTCAGGCGGGTCAGGGTTTCAGGCACGATGGCACTGCCCTCGGCCTGCAGGGCGATGGTGGCGGCGCCGATCTGCAGGCGCTTGTTGCCGTGCGTGTTCGACAGACGCACCCGCACCACATCGCCCCCGGCACTGCTGTGCACGATCAGGCGCAGGGTCTGGTTGTCGAAGGCATCCGTGATGGCCTCGGGGGGCAGCAGGCCGGGCGGCAGCGAACTGGGCGCGGCCGACCAGGTGGTGACCCAGTTCAGATCATCCTGCTGGGCCGGACTGAACGGCGACAGCGCCAGCAGCACAAGGGCGGCGACGACGCGCAGGGAGGTGAGAAAACCAGGGCGATTCGGCGACACTGAGGGGCGTGATTTCATGGCGATCTTCTTGTTGTTGTTGAGATTTCGGGTTGAGGATGCAGCGCTCGGAAGGGTTGCGGCGAAAGTAAACCACCTGCCCTGAAGAAGCAATGCCGGCGCCGGTTCAGACCATCTCCGCGAAGCGGCTGCGAAAGGCGAAGTACACCGCGCCCATGATGCACAGCCCGCTCCACAGATAATCCAGCTTCAGCGGCTCCTTCAGATAGAGGAAGGCGAAGGGCACGAACACCGTCAGCGTGATGGCCTCCTGCATGATCTTGAGTTGCCCCACCGAGAGCACCGTGTAGCCGATGCGGTTGGCGGGCACCTGCAACAGGTATTCGAACAGGGCGATGCCCCAGCTGATCAAGGCGGCGATGATCCAGGGCTTGTTGTTCAGCTCCTTCAAATGGGCGTACCAGGCGAAGGTCATGAAGACATTGCTGAGCGTGAGCAGGGAAATCGACAGCAGAATGGGGTTGTTCATGGAGCGAAGCCTCCCGCGCAACGGACGATGGCGCGCAGTGTAGCCTCGGCTATGCGCTCCTGCATCTGCTGGCGCGCCGGGCTCCAGCGCCCCTCCCCGCTCAGGGACGACCAGACCGGGTATTCGCGGCAACGGCGCAAGGCGCCAGGCAAGGCGCCCTGCCACAGATCCGTCTGCAGGCTCTGTGTCAGTGCAATGCGATCCACCGCCGCGTGGCCCCGGGCTTCCAGCGCCAGCACCAGCGCCACCTGCCGCGTCAGCAACACCCGCAGGATGGCCTCGTCCACGCGCAGATAGCGACTGCCGGTGACGGCGCTGCTCAGCGTCTGCCCCACCCCGCGCAACAGACGCCGACCGAAGCGCTGCAGCGTCGGCAACCCCCCGCCGAGCAAGGCCCCGATGGCTGCGCCGGACCCCAGCGTCGTGCCGCCCAGCATCAGGTCGATGCCAAAGCCGGCGGCGGCGCCGGCCGCTGCGCCACCGCCCAGGGTGATGCCTAGTGCAGTGAGCGTGGCCGGATCGAACAGATCCTCCTGCCAGCGCCCGTCACTCAGGGGCAGATGGCTGGCGTCGAGATCGTCGCGACCGAAGCGGTAGAGTGCCAGCAGCGCATCGACACAGGCCTGCTCGCGCTCGCGCACCTGACGATTGAGCGCCTCCAGCGCCTGTGCCAGCACGGCGGCGTCGTCGCCATGGGCCACCTTGAGGCGACAGGCCGCCACGTCGATCAGCATCTCGGCGAGCACCTGGGTGGCGGCGCCGCGCCGGTTCAGAGCCTCCTGCTCGTGGTGCTCGGCCAGCCGCAGAAGCGCCAGCCCGCGCCTGTCCAGCAGGGTCGCCAGGCGCTCGTAAAGAAGCCGCTCACCGCCGCGCGCCGGGGCCACCGTGTCGAAACTCACCACCACGTGCAGGCCGAGCCGGGCCAGGGCCTCACGCCAGGCCGCTTCGTTGGCCCGTGCGTCGCGCACGAAATTGAGCAGGGGCAGCAGCGGCACGGCGCAGCTGGCCAGGATCTCCAGCTCGTCGCGGTATTTCGCCAGCACCGGGTCGCGCGCATCGATCACGTAGAGCCCGGCGTCGCACTGCAGCAACTGGCGCAGCACCTTGGCCTCCTGCTCGAAGCGCCCGGCGGCGGCACCGCTGCCCAGGAACTGCTGCACGCGGGCGGGCCCGTCCAGACGCTGGCGTGCGCCAGCCGCCTGGGCATCGAGTACTTCGAGCAGGGCGATGGAGTCCTCCATGCCTGGGGTGTCATACAGATCCAGCACCGGGGTGGCGCCGATGCCAAGACTCACCCCCTCGACATGGCGCGTGGTGCTGGGGCGCGCGGACACCTCGCCGAAATGGCTGTCCCGGGTGAGGGTGCGCAGCAGCGAGGTCTTGCCGGTATTGGTGTGGCCGACCACGGCAATGCGCAGCACGTGAGGGCGCGAGGTCTCAGTCATGGTGATTCAGCCAGCCTCCCGCCAGGGCGGCATCGGTGAAGACCCGCTCGCTGCCCAGGCCAATGTCGGCGAAGCCCTGCAGCCAAGCGGCGCGGCGCTCCGGCGGGCAGGTGGCGGGCAGCAGCAGCACGCGCAGTTCGCCCGCGAAGAAGGAGCATTCGACCAGCGCCCGCAGGCTGCCGCGGTCGGGCGAGAGCCGGCCATCCACGCACAGCAACAGGCGCGCCGGCGGCGCCGACTTCAAACGGCTCAGCAGTGCACGACGCTGTTCGCGGGTGTCGACATGCTCCTCCATGGCCACGGCGGGCAGCAGGCCCATGCCGCGCGGCGGCCAGTTCATGTCGGCGCCCAGCTCCAATCCTGCCAGCAGGCTGCCGTGACTGTGCACATGATGCAGGGGCGCCACCTGGCCGATGGCTTCGGGCGCCGGTGCCGGGTCGACGATGCCGGGGCCGACCGGCTTGAGGCCGGGCAACAGGGTGAAACCCGGCAGATGCAGGGCCGGCAGGCAGCGCGCACGCCGGCGGCGCAGCAGGGTCTGACACACCAGAAAGGCCAGCGCGCGGGGCAGGACGGCATACAGCAGCACACAGCCGACCAGCCAGGACGCCCAGGCGCGCCCGGCGGCCGCGTCCTGTACCGCGGCTGCCGGGCTCAGCGCGGCCTCGATCATCGTGGCAGTCGGCACGGCAAAGCCAAGCCACGCGGGTGCCGCACCGAGCCCTTCGACGACGCCGGCAAACACCGTGGCCGGCAGGATGGTGGTTTCCAGGGTGAAGTTCACGCTGCGCAGGCTCAGCACGGCCAGCAGCGCCAGCAGCGCGGCGGCCAGGGCGAACAGCCACAGCGCGTGCGTGATCATCCCGAACCACCAGCGACCCAGACCGTCGCGTGCCAGCAGTGCCGGCAGCGCGCGGCCCAGTGGATCGGGCCTCCCGGCCAGCGTGCGCTCGCCTGGGCCCCAGCGCTGGACCAGGGCGAACCAGAGTCGTCCCGCCGCGCCACCGCTGACCTGGCCAAGCAGCAGCCAAGACAGCAGTGCCACACTGTGCACGCCGATCAGTCCGAGCAGGGCCCACAACACGTTCACGCTGCGCGATTCGGTGTCCACCAGGCTCAGGCCGGCCGAAAATCCCGCCAGGGCGGCGAGCACGCCGAGTCCGCCCAGCACCCACCGGGCATGGCGATGCCAGCGCTGCACGCGCTCGGGATAACCGTGTTGCCTGGCGAGGGTGTGGGTGAGGGCGAGGATCGCGGCGGCATCCGCGGGCGCTGCCACTGGAGGGGATGGCCGCGCCGGGTCGGCGGTGTCGAGGGCGTGCAGGCGCATGGCCTCGGCCAGCCAGCACGCGTCGAAGGGAGAAAGGGTGTCCGTGTCCGGTGTCGTCAATGCCTTACTCGAAGCGACGCCAGGTCAAGGTGCCTGTGGTGCGGCCCTCGGCGTTCACGATGGAGAGTTTCAAGAGCCCGTCTTCCCAGGCGTAATGCCGCACATTGTCCTCGCCCACCCAGCTGCCGCGTGAGGGCGAGCCTTCCACGTGATGCGTCACGATCTGGTTCTCGATGTCCCAGGTCACGCTGCCGTAATAGGCGAAGCCGCCGCTGACATTGGTGGACGAGGCCGCCGCGCGGGCGGGCAGGTCCCGGGGCATGCCCTGGGCCGTCATGTTGTCGTGCTCGTCATAGGTGATGCGACCTTCGTAGTTGTTGTCGACCACGCCCCCGCCTTCCGGAAAGGAGACATAGCTGACGAGTTCATAGTGCCCCACGAACTGCTTCTTGACGGCTTCCAGATCGGCATCGGCGGCGCTGAGCTCGGTGCCGGTGCCGATGAAAAGAGCGGAGGCTGCCACCGCAGCGAATCCTGTGAACAGTGCAATCTTGCGCATGAAGTGCCTCCTGCAAGGCGGTGTTGTCATTGTTGTGCGGCGATCATACGCGGCGGCTGCAGCGGGCGTAAAGCCGCGCACCGTGCGCCCGCCTCGGCTCGTCCTGCTACACTGCCGCCCACTCGAGTACCCGTTCACCCTCGCGGACACCCTCATGAATCAGCAATTGCAGCAACTGTTCGACCACCTCGACCTGGAAACCCTCGACGACGGCCTGTTCCAGACGCGACACAAGAGCGAAGGCTGGCGCCAGATCTTCGGCGGCCAGGTGCTGGCCCAGGCCCTGCTCAGCGCCAGTCGCACCGTGGACGAGACGCGCAAGCCACACTCCCTGCATGCGTATTTCCTCCGACCCGGCGACAAGGCCCACCCCATCCTGTTCAAGGTGGAGAATCTGCGCGACGGCAAGAGCTTCTGCACACGCCGCGTGACTGCCGTGCAGCACGGTGCCGCCATCCTGACGCTGGATGCGTCGTTCCAGATTCCCGAGCCGGGCCTCTCCCATCAGGAGCCCATGCCCGAGGTGCCGCCGCCCGAGGCCTGCCTCACGCGCGCCCAGCTGGCCGACCAGCTGCGCGAGAGTCTGGGGCCGGAACTGCACGCCGCCTTCACGCGTCCCTTTGCCATCGATCTGCGTCACACGGTGGTGGAAAACATGATGCAGCCCGAGGCACGACCGCCCCGCCGCTGCGTGTGGCTGCGCGTGGCCACCGACCTGCCGGACGACTACGCGCTGCACGCGCACATGCTGGCCTACGCCTCGGACATGACCCTGCTCGACACCAGCCTGCTGCCCCATGCCATGAGCCTGTTCTCGCCGCAACTGCAGATCGCCAGCCTGGACCACGCCATGTGGTTCCACCGCCCCTTCCGCATGGACGAATGGCTGCTCTACGTGCAGGACAGCCCCTCGGCCTCGGCCGCACGCGGCTTCAGTCGAGGGAATATCTACAGACAGAACGGGGAACTGGTGGTGTCAGTGGCGCAGGAAGGCTTGATCCGCGTGCACGCGAAGAAGTGACCTGGCACCGCGGGTGGCGGCCCGCGGTGCTCGCTCTGGAATTCAGGCGCCGGTGCGAAGATCGGCCGTCAGCACCCCGCGGCGCAGGCAATCGTGTTCGTGTTCTTCATCGCGCCAGGGCTCCTTGAGGGCCTCCTGGTACCACTGCTGCATGGCGGGCAAAGCCAGCAGCTGATCGACATAGGCCTGCGCCGGCGCACTCAGCGTGATGCCGTAAGTCTGCACACGGAAGGCCACCGGCGCGAAGAAGGCATCCACCGCCGTGAACTCGGCACCCGCCAGGAAGGGGCCGCCGAAGCGCTGCAGTCCCTCACCCCACAGCTCGTTCAGTCGCGCGATGTCGCGCAGCAATGGCGGCACCCAGTCGTGCAGACGAATGCGCACGCCACAGCTCATGGAGCAGTGCTCGCGCAGCGCGAAGAAACCGGAGTGCATCTCCGCTGCCGCCGACCGCGCCCAGGCCCGGGTCATCTGTTCCTGCGGCCAGACACGGCTGTGCTCTTCGGCCAGGAATTCGGCGATCGCCAGCGAATCCCAGATGGTGCCGTTCTCGGTGACCAGGGCCGGCACCTTGCCGCTGGGCGAGAAGCGGCGAAACTCTTCCCAGTTGGAATTGGCGGTGAAAGGAACCAGACGTTCCTGAAACGGAATGTCCAGGGCCTTCATCAGCACCCAGGGGCGCAGGGACCACGACGAATAATTCTTGTTGGCGATGTACAGAGTCAGCATCGGTGGGCTCCGCTAGAAATCGACCTGGCGGTGCTGGGTGCCCTCGCCCGCCGTGATGAACAACAGCACGCTCAGGGCGTGCACGCGCGCGGTGTGCCAGAGGCCCTTGGGCGCCAGCACCCAGCTGCCGGGCTCGCGCAGCGGCAGGATCTTGTTGCCGTCCTTCTTTTCCAGAATCACATCGACGGACCCGGCGATCAGCACCACGATCTCGTCGCCCTTGGGGTGCATCTCCCACAGCGGCCAGTTCTGCGTGAAGCTCTGGGTGGTGACCAGATACTCGTTGTGGAAGTCGCCGAACTTGCCCGCGGTGAGGTCCTGCCAGAACGTGGCGTCGACGGGCAGGCTCTGGGCGCTGCCATCGGGCCGCAGTCGGGCGTAGGCGCTTTTCATGTCGAAGGGGCCGGGGTGCGAGCTCATGGCAAGTCCCTGTGATGGTTTGAGCCGCATCATAGCCGCATCGCGCGCGGGGCGGCAAACGCTGGGAACCGGCCCCGAGGCGCCGTGAGCGCATTCTGCGGCTGACCCGCACCCGTCCCGGGTGCCCTCATTTCACCGGGAGCCACGGTCTCCCGGCTCACTCGGTGCGGGTCTCTTATGCCGCTGACTGCGCTCACGGCGCCTCGGGGCCTCTTCCAGTGCCAGCGAAAGGGCGCGGCCAAGCCGGTTCCCACAGCTCTGTGTTATCGTCCCGGCATCACTTGGACACAGAGGCCCACCATGCCCTTCGCCACGCACTACGCCCAGCACATCGAGCGCCTGCAGGCGCTCTACACCGACGCCCTGCTCGCCACCGGCCATTTCGACGCCGTGCTGATCCACAGCGGCTCGGCGCGTTACCACTATGCCGACGACCAGACGCCCCCGTTCCGCGCCTACGGCCATTTCAGCCATTGGCTGCCCGTGAACAGGCCCGAGCAGGTGCTGTTGATCCTGCCCGGCCAGACACCCGTGTACTTCCAGGTGGTGCCGCGCGACTTCTGGTACGAGCAGACCGCCCACCTGGAGGACTGGGTGCGCGCCCAATGGCAGGTGCACACGCTGGAGCGCAGCCAGGGCGTGGCCGATGCCCTGCAGGGCCTCAGTGGTGTCGACATCCCGCCGCTGGCCCGCATCGCGTTTCTCGGCGAGAACACCCCCTTCGCCACCGCCATCGGCCTGCCGCCCGAGAGCCACAACCCCTCCGCCCTGCTGCACTGGCTCGACTTCCAGCGCGCCGTGAAATCCGAATACGAAGTGGCCTGCATCCGCGCCGCCAACCGTCTGGCCCTGCAGGGCCATACCGCCGCGCGCCACGCCTTCGAGGCCGGCAGCAGCGAGTACGCCATCCACATGGCCTATCTGCAGGCCTGCCACATTCTTGACGAGGAGACGCCCTACACCAATATCGTCGCCCTCGACGAGAAGGCCGCCATCCTGCATTACCAGAACAAGCGCCGGCAGAGCGGCGAGCACAGCCAGGTGCTGCTGATCGACGCCGGCTGCAAGACCCACGGCTACTGCTCCGACATCACCCGCACCTGGACCCGCCCCCACACCGACCCGCGTTTCGTGGCGCTCGTCGACGCCATGAGCGACTTGCAGCAAGGCCTGATCGAAAGAGTGCGACCCGGCATCCCCTACCCCGACATCCACGTGGCCTGCCACGAAGGCATCACCGACATCCTGCTGCAGTCCGGCATATGCCACGGCAGCGCCGAGGAACTGCTGGCCCACAAGGTGAGCACGCTGTTCATGCCCCACGGCGTGGGCCACCTGCTCGGCATCCAAGTGCACGACGTGGGCGGCCGCATGAAGAACGCGCGCGGCGAGACGCAGACCCCGCCGCCCGAATACCCCTCATTGCGAACCACCCGTTCCACCGCAGTCGGCCAGGTGTTCACCATCGAGCCGGGGCTGTATTTCATCCCGGTGCTGCTGGAGCCGGAGCGCAACAGTGCGCGTGGGAAGTTCATCAATTGGGGATTGGTGGATGAGCTGACGCCGCTGGGCGGGATTCGCATCGAGGACAATGTGCTGGTGACGGCGAGTGGGGTGGAGAATTTGACGAGGGTTAGGATTTAGGGCGGGGGACGGAGTGGATAGTAGGTGCCGTTTAAGGACAACGGCAATAAGATTCGATCACTGTACATTGCCGAGAAGAAAATTCGCCAAAATGGACAGCCTTACAAACACGCTAAGGTGAAAGTGACGGCCTCAGGGAATCCATTTACACATAGCCTTGACTACCTCGCCATCAAGATGATGGAGAACAAGGTTCTCCCCATTACTGCGCACAAGAATATTGTCGCTCTGTGTGAGATTAGAGATTCATCGGTGCACTTTTACAATAGAAGCACGTTGTTTGCAGTCAGGCTCCAAGAGGTTGGTAGTGGCCCGTGACCAACCGAGTCGCTATCAGCGCCTATACTTAAGTCGTGGCGCTGGCAGTACCGCGCACTTTGACATTTGACAGCCTATTTATTGTAGCTACAATAAAAATGGACATTACCTTTGATCCAAGGAAGGACAAGGCAAACATTCTCAAGCATGGGGTGTCACTGGCAATGGCCAGACTCTTGGATTGGGACGCTGCCCTGGTTTCGGTTGACGACCGGTTTCACTACGCGGAGTGTCGAATGATTGCACTCGCTCCTGAATCCAGGACGGTCTACTACGTAGCCTTTGTGGAAACACCTGCAACGCGAAGAATCATCAGTTTACGCCCCGCCACCCGTCGAGAGGTGAGTCACTATGTCGAGAGCATTCAGTAAATCCAAGATCGTCATTCCGTCGGAAGCCGAGAACCGCCGCATCGTCGCTGCCGCAGAAAGCGATCCACATGCAGCGCCATTGACTGATGAGCAGCTCAAGGCAATGGTTCCCATGAAGTCACTGCGAGGCAGACCCAGGGTGGAGAAGCCGAAGTTACTGGTGTCCGTTCGTTACAGCCAGGAGGTCATTGAGTATTTTCGGGGCACAGGAGACGGTTGGCAGGTCCGCATGGATGAAGTCTTGCGCAAGTATGTGGCGCGACAGCGCAAGGGAGGCTCTCTCCCATCGCATTGACTATACTCGAGGCAAACACCGAGCACTGCCATGCCAACAGCCCTCATCAATCACCGCATGCTGACCTGGGCGCGAGAGCGCTCCGGCGCTTCTTTGCCTGAGTTTGCCCGGCGCTGCCACGTCGATGCCGATCGACTGCAGGGTTGGGAAAACGGCGAAGCGACGTTGAGCTTCAAGCAGGCGCAGGTGTTCGCGAGCAAAGCGCATGTGCCATTCGGTTACTTGTTTCTTCGGGAACCGCCGCAGGAAGAACTGCCCATTCCGGATTTGCGCACACTCGAGAATCGCGGAGTCAGACGTCCCAGTGCCGAGCTGCTCGACCTGATCAAGCTCACCCTCTATCGCCAGCAGTGGTACAAGGACCATCTCCAGAACGAGTTGGTCGGGCCCAGCCCTGTGGTCCGACGCATGAGCATCGATATGCCGGTGCATGATCTGGTGAACGACATGCGTCGCATGCTGCAAGTGCCGGCGCACCCCGTGCGCGGCGCGTGAGACGACTATTACCAGGATCTTGTTTCTCGCATCGAAGGTCTTGGCGTGCGGGTCATGCGCGAGGCCAGTCTCGGGCATCACACGCGCCCGCTGCGCGTGGATGAGTTTCGCGGATTCGCGATTGCGGATGACATGGCGCCGGTGATCTTCGTGAACCATGCCGATGCGCCGGGCGCCCGACTCTTCACGCTGATTCATGAGCTTTGCCACATCTGGACAGGCGTCTCCGGGATATCCGATGGCGAGGAATCCTCTGCGCATCGAAGCGAGACCGTTTGCAATGCGGTGGCTGCGGAGTTTCTGGTGCCAGAGCAGGAATTTCGGCAGGACTTGCCCGCGTGGACAGAGCGCACGCAACGCAGTGACTGCCGGCCCAGCTATCACACCGCCAGGAATGCGCAGCTGAGCAAGCCCTTCTCCCGCGCAGTGCTGTCGCAGGCCTTCAATGGTCACCTGGCGCTGTGGGAAGCCGGAGAACTGCTGGGGATCAATTCTGCCAAGCTGCGACGATGTGCTGAAGAGGTGCGGCTGTGAAGTACTGGTTGGACGCAACTCCTCAATCGCACACCACGGAGTCACCATGACAACGCACGCCATCAAGCTCGGGATACTCTCCAGAGAGGACTACGCCAAGCGGACCATCGCGATCGCTCAGGGGACTTACACGCCTCGTCGAGACGAGCCGAAGATCTGGTTCGACTCGCTTCGCTCAATGGCAGAGACTCTGAGCAACGACAATCAAGCGCTTCTGCGGCAGATCGTGGAAAAGAAGCCGCAATCATTGGACGACCGCGCCGCTGACATGCCCAAGGCCTGACACGCCCTTCCCCCCCCCTAAAACTCCCCCATCGTCCCCAGCCGCGCGAACATCTCCGTCACGATCTGCAGGTCGCTCAGGAACTGGTCCAGACGCTTGAACTCGTTGGCATTGTGGCCCGTGTATTTCTCGTTGGGCATGGCCAGGCCGAACTGTACGCCGTTGGGCAGATCGTGAATGGACGTGGCACCGGCCGAGGAGCCGAACTCGCGCGGGATGTCGAGATTCGCCACGGCGATGTCGAGCAGCGCGTTCACCCAGGCGCCTTCGGGATTGCGGTACATGGGCGCGCCGGCACTCAGGGTCAGCGTCACGTCCACGCCGCTCGTGGCTTTCCACGCGTTCAGTCGCGTCTCGACCTGCTGCAGCAGCGCCTCGGGTTCGCGCCCCACGGGCAGGCGCAGATTCACGGCAGTGCGCAGGCCGTTGGCATCGGTGGATACGAAGGTCTGCGCGGCGGTGAGCGGGCCCATGAACTCGTGGCGGTAGGCGATGCCCATCTGCTCGCCATAGTGATCAAGCCCCCAGTTCTCGCGGGCGTAACGCGCGGCGTCCGTGAACTGATTGGTCTTGAACACGCTCTGCCCGCGCAGCGAGTCCATGAAGGCCAGCAGGCGCGAGACCGGGTTGATGCCGCTTTCGGGCTCGGAGGAATGGGCCGACACACCGAATACTTCCAGCAGCACCGCGTCGCCTTCGCGCCGGGCCTGAATCTGGAAGTCGCTGCCGTTCGTCGCGGCGAACACGGCGCCGCGTTCGTTGAGCAGCGTGACCAGGGCGTCGGGTCGCTCACTCAGCAGCGTGGCGGTGGACGAAGCGGGAATCTGATTGGTGGCCAGCCCTCCTGTGAGTGCCACCAGCTCGGCACCCTCGCCCGTGGCCGCGCGCGCCGGGAAGTTCGCCATCACGGTGCCGTAGCCTTTCTCGGCGATGATCACGGGGTAACTGCCATCCAGCGCGATGTTGTAGTCGGGCGTGGGGTGGCGCTCGAGGTAGTAAGGCATGGCGTCGCCGCCCGTCTCCTCCCGCGTGTCGATCAGCAGTTTCAGCTGCCGCCGCAGCGGGAGGCCGGACTCCTGCAGCGCGCGCATGGCGAACAGGGCGGCGACAATGCCGTTCTTGTCGTCCTCGGTGCCGCGTCCGTAGAGCCGGTCGCCGATCTGCGTCACGGTGAACGGGTCCAGCCGCGTGCCATCGGCCAGCACCCATTCGTCGGGGTTCACCGGCACCACGTCGGCGTGGGCATGCACGCCGATCAGCTCACCCTCGCCCCGCGCCAGCGCGTCGCTGGCATACACGGCGGGCGGGGAAGCCAGGCTGATCTCGTAGACGCGATTGTCCACGTTGCGCCACTGCAGGCCGAACATCTCGACCAGGCGTTCCAGGGTGGCAGCGAAGCGCAGGAACTCGGGGTTCTCATGCTGCGGCACGCCCTCGACATTGAAGGTGGGAATGGCGACCAGTTCGCGCAGCATGTGCAGCGCCGCCTCGCCCTGTTCATCACGCACCTGTTGCGCCAGCGGGCGAATGTCGATGACGTAGCTCACTTCGTCGAGTGCCGCGCGGGCCAGGGCCTGTCGCGCGGGAACGAAGTCGTCACCCGGTGAGCGCGCCTGCAGCAGCGCCGCCACGAAGCGCACGCCGCGCTCGGTCTCGATCCAGCCCACCCACCAGCCGGTGTTCTCGTCGCCATCGAGCACGGCCA
>JACCDP010614172.1_pt1 | contig 13407 bp, 8 predicted proteins | sample 7445841 | NCBI WGS metagenome assembly JACCDP01 (sample SAMN15323441, study PRJNA562643) | freshwater metagenome | isolation source: river surface water | place: USA:Blue River Watershed | collected 2017-08-17
CCGACCGGTCCCGCGACCGCGACAGCGGCGGCTTCGGTCTCGGCCTTTCCATCACCAAGGCCTACCTCCGGGTCCTCGGGGGCAACCTGCGCTACCAGCCGGGCGCTGTCCGCGGCAGCGTCTTCCGGCTCGAATTGCCGACGGGTTGAAGGTGCGCCGGGGCGGCTGACCGCAAGTTCAGGCTGGATCGTTTGCCCGCCGCGCGGGCAGCCCGGGAAATCTCTGCTTTTCCGGGCCGCCCCATGCCGAAAGCCGAGCCAACCGCCACCCCGCCGGACACTTCCGGCGAGTATCCTTCCGCGGAGCGCGAGGCCTTGGCGCGGGAGTCCTCCCACCGGGGCGGAGGCCTCGCGCTGACGGCGGCCCTGCTCTGCCTCGTGGCCACCTTCACCTGGGCGCTGCACCTCACCGCCGACGCGAGGCGGAACATCGTTTATTGGGACGAGTTCGACACCGCGCTCGCCCTCATCCTGCACCTCGACGCAGAGCCGACCTTCGCGGAAGCGGCCCGCGAGATCCTGCGGATCAACAACGAGCACCGCATGGTCACGAGCCGCCTGCTGTTCGCAGCCCAGTACTGGCTGACCGGCACCCTGAATTTCGTCTTCCTCAACTGGGCGGGAAACCTCGCGATCCTCGCGGCCTGCAGCCTGCTGGTGGCTCATGCGCGGTCGCCGTTGCGCCGCCTGCTGCTGGGCGCGGCGTTGGCCGCCGTCGTGTTCCAGCTCGGCAATTACGAGAACCTCGTGTGGTCGGGCGCCTCGATCGACCACTTCCTCGTGCTCCTGTTCGCCACAGCGGCGTCCGTGGCGCTCGCCGTGCCGACGCGTCGCCGGATCGTCTTCGCCGCCCTGACCGGTGTCGCCGCCACCTTCACCCTCGCGCACGGGCTTGCGATCTGGCCGGCCGGGGCGCTGGCCCTGCGGGGCCGCCGGCGCGCCCTGCTCGCCTGGCTCGTGACCGGCGCCACGGTCACCCTCCTCTTTCTGTCCGGATTCCGGCTCAACGAGGCCCAGGCGTTCCCGTTCCCGTCCTGGGAGGCGGCGAGAAAGGTCTCGCTGTACTGGCTCTCGCTGCTGGGAGCCACTCCCGCGATGGGCCACGCCCCGCTGGCCCCGGTGGCAGGCTCGGCGCTCCTCGCCATAATCGGATGGCAGACGGCCCGCGGTCTGATCCGGCGGGAGCCCGCCGCGGCCACGCTGCTCATCTTCCTGGTCCTGGGCGCAGCCCTCATCGCCGCCGGCCGCGCCGAGCATTCGCAGGGCGTGGTCTTCTCCCGGTACCACGTGATCAGCGCGCTCGCCTGGGCGCTCGTCTTCGCGCTCACGGTCGAACGAATCGGCGCGGCGCGCGGGCCAAGGCTGACGTTCGTGGCGGCCGCCGCCGTACTCACGGCATTCTTTTTCGCCTCGAACCGGAGCCACGCCGACGAAACCGACTCTTGGATCACCTGCCGGGACCTCGCCGTGAATCATTACATTCGCCACCGGGCGGACGGGCGCGGCGCCTTCGCCCTTCATCCTCAGCCGGCGCACTCGACCCGCCTCCTCCGCGAGGCCGAGGGGAAGGGAGTCTACGTGCTGCCGCCGGCCTGCCTGCCCGCCACGCCGGAACCGGCGGCCCGCGAGTCGGCGAGCATCGCGTACTACGTCGAGGAAGCGGCGGCGAACGACACTTGTCTCGCGGTCACCGGCTGGGCCGGAATACCCGGCTTGGGCCTGCGCCGCGGTGACATCCGCCTCATCCTGCGCCACGCCTCGGGCCCGCGCGTCTTTTCCACGGTGACCGTGCCTCGCGAGGACGTCCCCCGGCTGATGAAACAGCCCACGTGGACGAACTCCGGCTTCTCCTTCGTGGTGCCGGCCGGAACCCTGCCGCCGGGGGAACACCGCATCGGACTCCTCCTGGGCCGCGGCCGGAACGCGGAGTACGTGATGACCGCGACCTCACTGCACGTGCCGCCGCCGCGGGCGGAAACAGCCGACCGATGAGGCCGCCTCAGCGGGCGAGCTTGCGGAGCCAAAGCTGGCCGCCGCCGCCCCGCGCGCAGAGCGGCATGCGCTCGCGGAACCAGGCGTGGCGGGTGTTGAAGAGCCAGCCGGTGAAGAGCTCCACGCGGTAGGCGGCGTTGTGCATGAGGAAGGCGCGCAGCAGGTACTGCTCGTTCCACGCCCGGCCCTCGTCGAACCACTCGCGCGGGTACTCAAGGTTGCCGGCGACGTCGTGGATGTGGATCAGCACACCGGGCGCGAGCGCCGGCAGGACGTCGAAGTAGAGCCGGTTCACGTCGCTGCCGAGCTTGCTGACGTGCGAGGAGTCGATGAACAGCACGTCGTCGGCGCCGAGCGCCGCGAACGTCTCGAGCGGCACCTCCTGCACGCGGCGCTCGATGAGCGTGACGCGCCCGCTGTCGCCGTCCCGCAGCAGGGGGCGCAACCGCCGCATGTCGGGATCGATGAACGTGAACTTCACCGAGCCTCCGAGCACGTGGTCGTTCAGATCGAGCATCGCTGCGGAGCTGAAACCGGAGCCGACCTCGATGACGCGGCGCGGGCGCGCCTCGCGCAGCATCGAGTAGAGCATGATCGCGTCGAAGTGCCCGTAGGACGGGTTGGCGAGGTGGAACCGGCGGCCGGCCGCCGGCACCTCGGGGAAAGGCTGCTCCGCGTACCAGCCGGCGAACCGCTCGAGTCGCGCGAGCTGCCCCGCCTCGTTGAGGTCGACGCCGGGGAAAGGCGGCCCGAAGCCGCCGCGCGCGAAAGCCTCCGCCACCTCCTCGCGGGACGGCAGCGGCGAGTAGAAATGCCCCGGCGGGAAGAACCGCGCCCAGTCGGCCTGCGCCGCGCGCAGTTCACCCAGCTCGCGCCGGAGACGTTCGTTCTCCTTGGCTGCGCGCCGGTACGGCGGCAGCAGACGGAGGATCTTCTCGGGGAAAAGGCTCATGGGCGCGCGGCCGCGGATGCTTCAGTTTCCCGCTCCGAGCGCAACCCCGCGCGTCGGGCTTAACGCCGGACGGACCCGTCAGCGCCGCAGCGCGATCTCGAGGTTCATCACCTGGAACGCCAGCTCCCGCGGGTCGGTGCCGATGCGCCGGCCCGGCTGATCGGCGGCAAACACCAGGACCGTCTCGCCCGGCGGCAAGGTGAGACCGAAGCGCATCCCGCCGGGCCGCGCGCCGAAGGTGCCGCCGAAAACGAGGCGACCGCCCGCCGTGACGCGCAGGTGCTGTTCGCCCGCGCCGGCCCCGGCGAGACCGCTGAGCGCGGCGAGGACGGGCGCGCCGGTCGTGTTTTCGAACCGGAGTTCGCCGGAGCCCGCGCTCCAGCGCCACGTGTTGGGCCCGTGGCGCTCGGAACCGTGCCAGCCCTTGCCAGCCGTGACCCGCACGCCATCGCGCAACGCCTCCTCCGCCCGCACCGCGAAGAACTCCCGCGGCGGGGAGAATTCAAACGCCGAGGCCGCAACGGTGAGGTTGCCCGCCAGCAGCAGCGGCAGCCAGCGCCGACCGCGCGGCACGAGGATGTTGAACGCGAGGGTCATCGGCAGCAGCACGCGGGTCGAGGCCCCGGGATAGCCTTCCCAGACCGGCGTCGAGAGGAACACCGTCATCAACGCGAAGGCCGCGCCGATCCGCCACCAGCGGTCGTCCGGCCGCGGGCGCAGCACGAGGAAACCCCATTGCACGGCCAGCGCCACGACCGTCGCGAGCGTCGCCCAGGCCAGCGGCGGAGCCTCGGGCGCGCGGGCGTCGCGCCAGGCGGCCGCGGCCTTCTCGAAGAAACCGGAGAATGGATACGTGAAGTTGCCCAGGCCCGGATCCTCGGCCGGGCCAAACCGCCCGCGCACGTAGGCGAGCCACGCGGCCAGCGGCAGCGCGACGAGGACCACGCGCAGGACCACCCGGGGCCACGACCGGGGCGCGCGCCAGTCGAACCGCAGGCCGGCCGCCGCGAGGAGCGAGGTTTCCTTGGCGAGGCCCGAGGCCGCGAGGGCCACCCCGCCCGCCCAACCGCGCCCGTCCTCGAGCCAGCGCACCGCAAGCGCCACGAGCAGCAGCGCCGGGCCGTCGACGAGCGAGTGGCGCACGCTCATGCACAAGCCGTGGGAGAACATCACTGCGGCCCAGCGGAGCACGTTGCCCCAGCCGTCGGGCGGGAACCACCGCAGGAGCACCCAGCCGAGGGCGAGCCAGCAGCCGACGTTCAGGAGCGCGTAGGCCTGGACGACCCACGCCGGCCGGCCCGCGCCGAGCACCCAAGCGCACCAGCTGGTGAGGATGCGGCGGGCGCGGTAGGGCAGGTTGTCGATCGCCTTGCCCAGCTCGGGATTGGCGAGCGAGGGATGCAGCGCCAGCTGCACGTAGTAGGCGCCGTCGTAGCCCGCCGAACCTTCGTAGACGTGGTGCGGCACCGCGCGCAGGGCGGTCACCTTCGTCTCACTCAGGACGTCCCCGATCGACAGCAAGCTGGTGAACCCGCGGTCACGGTCGTGAAACTGGGCCACGGCCACGAGGAACGCCGCCACCAGCCCGACCAGCACCACGCGTGGGCGGAAGCGTAGCCACCGCAGCAGGAATCCGCGGGGTTCATCATCGGCCGGACGGCTCATGCGACTCGGCCGCACCGGCGCGGTGAAGGGAGGCGAAGCGTGCCGCGCGGGTGCTTGAATTCCGAATTTGCCACGGGCAGGGTCCCGCATCCCAAAACGCGACCGCGGCATGTCAAATCCGAATCCCCCCGCCGGCCCCGCGCGCCACACGCGACGGGTGATCGCGGCGGGGATCATGCTCCTCGCTCTATACGCCGCCTTCCTTTCGCGCCACACCGCGGTGGTCGCCGGCGGGGCCGACTCTTCCGGCTACCTCAACAGCGCGCGGCTCTTCCGCGAGGGAAACCTGCGGGAGACACTGCGCGCGCCAGCCGCGTTGGGCCCGGCGGCCGGGCTGGATGCGATGCACTTCCTGCCGCAGGGGTTTTTCCCTTCCGCGGAGCGTGGGCGTCTCAACCCCACCTACCCCGCCGGGCTTCCCCTGCATCTCGCCGCCGCGCAGGCGGCGTTCGGAGCTCGCGCCGGCACGGCCGTCGTGCTCCTCGGCGCCGCCGCGGCCGCCGTGGCGCTCATGTACGCCGCGGCACGGGCGCTGGGCCTTCACGTTGCCCTCGCCGCCGCAGGGGCCGTCACCCTCGCGGCGTTCCCGGTGTTCCTCTTCGCGTCGATCCAGCCCTTGAGCGACACGCTCGCCACCGCTTGGGCACTGGCCGCGCTCACGGCCGCCCTGCGCGCCGGAAAATCCGGGATCTGGTCGGCGGCCGCGGGCTTCGCATTAGCCGCCGCGGTGCTCACGCGGCCGACCAACCTCCTGCTCGCGCCGGCGCTCGTCGTCCTCATCGGCTGGCAACCGCGCCGGCTCCTCGCCTTTGCCGCCGGCGGCCTGCCCGGAGCGGCCTGGCTGGCGTGGTACAACCACGCGTTGTACGGGCATCCGCTCGCCTCGGGTTACGGCAACATCGGCGCGGCCTTCGCCGTGCAGTACGGCGCCCCGACCGCGCTGCATTTCGCAAAATGGATCGCGCTGCTACTGCCGGCCGCGCTCCTCGCCCTGCCGCTGGCCGCGGCCGCCCGCGGCGAATTCCGCGACCGGCGACTCGCCGCGCTGGCGCTCGCGTTCCTCGCCATCGCCGGATGCTACGCGTTCTACGAGGTGTCGCACGAGGTCTGGTGGTGCCTCCGCTTCATTCTGCCCGCCGTGCCCGCGCTGATCCTCGCCGCGCTCCTCGGGATCGAGGCGCTGGCGCGGGGACCCGGCGCCCGTTGGCCGCAGGCGTTCCGGCCGGCGGCGGGGCTGGTCATCGCCCTCTGGGCCGTCGGCGTCTCGTGGCATTGGACACCCCGCCTCGCGGTGTTCGAGATGCGAAGGTACGAGCAGGCGTACGCTGACGGCGCGGCCGCCGCCCTTGAGCGGTTCAGGCCGGGCGCTCTCGTGGTCTGCTCCGCGTTCAGCGGCTCGATCTACCACTACACGCCGTTCGCCGTGCTGCGTTCTGATCAGATCGCTCCCGATGATTTCCGAGGCCACGCCGCGCGCCTCCATGCCGCCGGCACGGAGGTCGGCGCCGTCCTTTTCGAGTCCGAGGAGGCTGAAGCCTTCCGCCGCTGCCCCGGCGACTGGACCCGTGTCGCACGCGTCGGCAACGTCGGCCTGTGGCGCCTCTCCCGTCCCGCCGGTCCGTCATGAAGGCTCCGTTCCTCCTCGACCTCTCGCACACCTGCCACACCCGGGCGCGCACCGGCGTGCAGCGCGTCGCGCGCTCGCTGAGATCCGCGCTCGGAAGCGACGCGGCGGCCGTGACGCACGACCCGCACCTCGGCGCCTGGCGGGTGCTTGAAAGCTGGGAGGAGGCCAACCTCGACGCGACAGCCGCGGGCGGACGCCGCGGCGCCCGCTGGCCGCTCGCGGCCCGTTGGCGAGGACGGATCGGGCGGTTCCTCGGGCGTCGCCCGGCACCGCTGCCCACCAACGCCGGACTCATCGTTCCCGAAATCTTCTCACCGGCGGTCGCGACGGCGCTGCCCGCGTTGTTCACAGCGGCCGGCGGCCCGCGCGTGGCGGTCTTCCATGACGCGATCGCGCTGCGGTTGCCCGAGCTCACACCGGCCGGCACCGTCGCCCGGTTCCCGGCCTACCTGCAGGAACTGCTCACGTTCGACGGTATCGCGGCGGTCTCGGCCGATTCCCGCGACGCGCTGATCGATTACTGGCGCTGGCTCGGCGTGGCGCGCACCCCGCCGGTTAGGGCGATCCCGTTGGGCGTGGACCTTCCGGCGAAAGCGGCGCCGGCCGCCACCCATGAGGGGCCGCCCGTCGTGCTGTGCGTGGGCAGCATCGAGGGCCGCAAGAACCACCTCGCGCTGCTCGACGCCGCCGAATCGCTCTGGGCGCGCGGGCTGCGTTTCGAGCTGCGACTGATCGGGCTGGCCCAGCCGGCGACCGGCGCGCCCGCCCTCGCCCGCCTTGCGGAGCTGCAGGCCGCGGGTCGTCCGGTGCGCCACGACGGACCGGTGGGGGACGATGCCGTGGCCGCGGCGTACGCTGCGTGCGCCTTCACCGTCTACCCCTCGATCGCGGAGGGTTTCGGCCTGCCGGTCCTGGAGAGCCTCGCGCACGGCAAGCCCTGCGTGTGCTCCGCCCACGGGGCGCTCGGCGAGGCGGCGGCGGGCGGTGGTTGCGCCGCCTTGCCCGCGGTCGCGGCGCCGGAGCTCGCCGGCGCGATGGAGCGGCTGCTGTCCGACCCCGCGGAACTCGCCGCGCTCGCGGCCGCCGCACGCGGCCGCCCGGCGCGTACCTGGCCCGACTACGCCGCCGACCTCGCGGCGTGGGTCGCCGTACTGGGCGCTTCGCGACGCTGACGGCCGCCGGGGCCCGGAGGGGACCTTTCCGTTTGCAATCACGAGATGCGGAAACCACGGTTCGCCCGACATGCCGCTCAGCATCTTCACGAGGAACCGCAAGGCACTGCTCTCGCGCTGCCGGGACGACTACGCGACGAAGATGCGGCTGAAATACGCGCCGTACTACCACGCGATGGAGGCCCAGGCGGGCACCAACGTGCGCCTCAACGGTCGCGACATGGTCATGCTCTCGAGCAACGACTACCTCGGGCTGTCGTTCCATCCTAAGGTGATCGAGGCCGGGCAGGCGGCGATGCGCAAGTGGGGTACCAGCACGACCGGCGCCCGCACGTCCAACGGCTCCCGCGCGTATCACGTCGAACTGGAGGAGAAGCTCGCGGAATTCCTCGGCCGCGAGGCCTGCCATATCCACGTGGCCGGCTATCTCTCCTGCCTCTCGAGCGTGGCCTCGTTCGCGCAGAAGGGGGACCTGATCCTCGCCGACAAGAACATCCACTCGTGCCTGTGGGATGGCATCCGCCTCTCGATGGCGACCGTGGAGCGCTTCTCTCACAACAGCCCGGACGACCTGCGCAGCGTGCTCACGACGCTCAGCTCCGAGGCCGCCAAGATGCTCGTGATCGAGGGCGTCTACTCCATGGAGGGCCACATCGCCCGCCTGCCCGAGCTCTCCGAGATCGCCGAGGAGCACGGCTGCTTCACGGTCCTCGACGATGCCCACGGCTTCGGCGTCCTCGGCCGGCGCGGCCGCGGGACCGTCGATCACTTCAACCTGAACGACAAGGTCGACGTCGTCTGCGGCAGCATGTCGAAGTCACTCGCCAGCACGGGCGGCTTCATCGCCGCCTCCCGCGAGATCATCGAGTACCTGCGCTCGCACTCCAAGCAGACCATCTTTTCCGCCGCCATCAGTCCCAGCCAGGCCGCGATCGCGCAGACCTCGCTCGAGATCATGCAGCAGGAACCGCAGCACCTCGAGAAGCTGTGGTCCAACACGCGCCGCTACCGCGCCATGCTCAAGTCGCTCGGGCTGGACACCTGGGAAAGCGAGACGCCCGCCGTGCCCATCGTCCTAGGCTCAAAGGAGCGCGTGTACCTCTTCTGGCGAGCGCTCATGGAGAAGGGCATCTTCACCGTCATGTCCATCGCGCCCGCCGTGCCCGCCGGCAAGGACCTCGTCCGCACCGCCATCTCCGCGATGCACACCGAGGAGCAGTTCGAGAAGATCGCCGACGCGATGGCCTACGCCGTCCGCAAGCTCTGAGCCGGACTCCCGGCGGCCCGCGCTCCCTCAACGCAGCGGCACCGGCCGCTCCTCCACGCTATCGCGGAGCACGCGCATCACCGCGCGGTAGGCTTCGGAAGTGGTGTCGTTGCTGAAAAGCCGGAAGACCACCATGACGCCCGCCCACGCCTTCACGCCGGCGGTGAGGTGACGGTACTCGTTCGGCGGCAGCTCCGCCTTGCCCACCAGGGCCGCGTCGGTGAACAAGCAGAACGTCCCCGCCCCGCGGCGCGGCGCGAGTTCCTCGAACTGCATCGCCTTCTCCACCGAGGCTGCGACGTGCTCCCCGAAGAACTCGACCATGCGCTCGTTGCGTCCCCGCAGCCGGAGCGCCTGTCCCTCGGGATCAGGTAGAAAAGAGAGATCGAGGCTCAACCCGCGGGCGGCGTCATTCAGCACCGCGCGCGGCAAGCCCTCGGCGTCGCGCGCCTGCCCGAACGTGAAACCCGCCGGCACCGCGATCGTTACCCGCCGGCCCTCGCCGAGCACCACCACCTCTTCGCGCTGGGCGGCGCGCGCGGAGGGGACGAGAAGCAGGGACCAGAGGATCAGGGCGACGGGAGCAAGGAAGCGGCACATGGAGGGATGAACGGACTTAACCCGGGGCTCCCGGCTCGGACCGCCTCCGTAAGCAAAGCCGTTTTTCCGGATTTGTCAGCGACGGGAAGACCCCGCTGAGGCCAGGGCCCTTGCCGGCGGTGGGAGCGCGCGCGGCAGCGGACTTCCGCCGCCCGCGGCGCTTGCCAAGTTCCCGCGGCGGCACGTTGACTCGCCGCGCCCCATGAAGTTCCCCGCCGTCCTCGCCGCCTTGGTCACGCTCCTCACCGGCCCGGTCAACGCGGCGCCGCCCAATTTCCTCGTCATCCTCGCCGACGACCTCGGCTACTCCGACCTCGGCTGTTACGGCGGAGAGATCGCCACCCCCCATCTCGACGCCCTTGCGCGCGACGGCCTTCGTTTCACCCAGGCCTACAACACCGCGCGCTGCTGGCCCTCGCGCGCCGCCGTCACCACCGGCTACTACGCGCAGCAGGTGCGCCGCGACCTCGTGGCGGGAGTGCCGAGCGGCGGCCGCGGCGCGCGTCCCGCGTGGGCCCCGCTCGTCACCGAGTTCCTCCGCGCCGCCGGATACCGCAACCACCACTCGGGCAAGTGGCACATCGACGGCCGGCCGGCCGACAACTTCTTCGACCACAGCTTCGAGATCGGCCAAGGGCAGAACAATTTCTTCAAGGCCCCGGGCAACACCGACGACGGCGTGCCCGACGTGCAGACACCCGATTACCACGTCACCGCCGCGACGGCCGATCGTTCGGTCAAGTACCTGCGCGAGCACGCGGCAAAGTTCCCCGGGCGCCCCTTCTATCATTACCTCTGCTTCACCGCGCCGCACTTCCCGCTCCACGCACCGGCGGCCGACATCGCCCGCTACCGCGACACCTACACGCGCGGCTGGGACGAGATCGCCGCCGCCCGCCACGCACGGCAAAGAAAGATGGGGCTGGTGAACCACGACCGGCCGCCGATGGAGCGGGAGGTTGGCCCGCCGTACGCCTTCCCGGACGACATCCGCAAGCTCGGGCCCGGCGAGATCGACCGCCCGTTGCCCTGGGGCGAACTGAACGCCGAGCAGCGCCGCTTCCAGGCGAACAAGATGGCGATCCACGCGGCGATGGTCGACGGCATGGATCAGGCGATCGGCCGCGTGATCACGCAACTCAAGGCGATGGGCGCATTCGAGGACACGCTGATCCTCTTCGCGTCCGACAACGGCGCGAGCGCCGAGATCATGGTGCGTGGCGACGGCCATGACCCATCCGCGCCACCCGGCTCCGCGAAGACGTTTCTCTGCCTCGGCCCGGGCTGGTCGAGTTCCTCGAACACGCCCTTCCGCCGCCACAAGACCTGGGTGCACGAGGGCGGCATCGCCACGCCGCTCATCGCGCACTGGCCGGCCGGCATCCGCGCGCGCGGCGAACTGCGGCACACGCCGGTGCATCTGGTCGACGTCGTGCCGACGCTGCTCGAACTCGCCGGCGCGGCAAAGCCCGCCGTGATCCGCGGCCACGCGGTACCGCCCGCGCCGGGCCGCAGTCTCGCGCCCGCCTTCAAGGCCGACGTCCCCGTCGCGCGCGATTTCCTCTGGTGGGAACACGAAGGCAACCGCGCGATCCGCGCCGGCGACTGGAAGCTGGTCGCGCTGAAGGGCGGCGGCTGGGAGCTGTACGACCTGTCGACCGACCGCGGCGAGCAGCGCAACCTCGCCGCCGAAAGGCCGGAGAAGGCCCGCGAACTGGCGGAACTGTGGAACAAGCAGATGGACCAAACGACCGCCCTCGCCCTTACCGACCCGCCCCCGCCCGAGACCACGAAGAAAGGCAAAGGCGCGAAGAATCGGAAGTGACCCGAGCCAAGGGATAAGGAACGGGGATAAGGCGGAGCCTCAGGGCGCCTCGTAGAGTTCGAGCAGGGCCACGCCGGTGTCTCCGGCGGCGCCCGTCACCTGCGCGGTGTAGTTGCCGGGGTCCAGCCGCGCAAGGAGCGCCGCGTCGCCGCTGCCGGTAGTGAGCGCAAAGGCGCCGGCGGCGGCGGAGAGTCGTGCGATCTCCAGCGCCTGCGCCGAGGCGGTCCAGCCGGCGTTGGCGGCGAGGGGCGTACCACCGCGGTATAGCGTGAGCACGGGGCGGCGCAGCGCACCGTCTACGCCGAAGCCGGCGAGGGTCGGCCCGATCGCGCGGATCAGCACAGGCTTCGGTCCTGCTCCCGTCACGGTGAAGCCGGCGATGAGCGCGGCATCCCCTGCGCCGACCGCCGCGCGGGCGGACAGGTTCGCCAAGCGGGCCGCGCCATCGGCGGGGGTGAGGTCGTAGATCTCGACCAGCCCGTTGCCGCCCCGGCCCGCCGCGTCGGTGATCACCGCCGTGCAGGCACCGGGAGAAAGCGAAGCCTGCAGCGCCGAATCAGCCGCGGCCGCATCCAGCGGGAATAACCCGACACGTGCCGCCGCCGCGACGAGCGCGGATGCGTCGCCGCCGGAGGCCCAGCCGGCGTTGGCCCCGAGCATCTCGGCGCCGCGCACGAGTTCGATCCTTGGGCGCGCCAGCGCATCCGCCACCCCGAAGGCCGCCAGCGCCGGACCGATGCCGCGCACCAGCACGCGCTTCGCGCCCGAACCGGCCACGACGAAACCGACGATCACGGGCTCCGCGCCGACGCGGGCCCGCGTCGAGAGGCCGGTGAGGCGCTCCGGTCCCGGGGCGGCGGCCGCGGGCACAGGCGGCGTCCAACCGATTACGAACTGAGGGTCGCGGTAGCGCGCCGCCGCGGCGGCGTCGATCCGCCGGGAGTCGGGCAGCCGGCGCGAGATGTCGAGCGGTTTGCCCTCGAGGTCGGTGGAGCCGGCCTCCCAGAACCGCACGTCGGGCGCGGCCGTGGCGTTGTTGAGGAGCCAGCCCTCGGGGCGAATGTGCGGTCCAATCGCACAGCCGAGAAATACCACCTCACTCCACGGCCAGGTGTTCGCCACGCCCGGCCGCGGGTCGATGCGGGCGAGGTAGACGTTGGTCACGCCCGGTGCCGCGGTGAGGCGGCAATCGACGTACACGTTGCCGCGGCCCGTCTCTCCGTTGCGCACCTGCGCGAGGTAGCCCGAACCGACCGACCGGATCTCGCAGCGCTGGAAATAGCAGGCGCCGCCGCCCCACATGAAGTCGACGTCGCCCTCGATCAGGCTGTCGGTGACGAACAGCGCGCCGTTCCACAGCAGCGTGTCCTGGAAGCTGCGCAGCGTGACGCGGTCGAGCATCACGCGCCGTCCGTTGCCGCGCAGCGCCTCCGCCTGCGAGCCGCCCCGCGGGGTCGTGTTGTGAAGCGTGAGCGTCTCGAGCGTCACGTCACCGGCGTCGACCGCGACCATCGCGCGGTTATTGCCGGCGTTGAAATTGTTGTTGTTCGGGTACGCGATGACGCACGCGTCGCGGTCGGTGCCACGGAACGTGAGGAAAGGTTTCCGCGAGCCCACGTACACCATCTCCGGATACGTCCCGGGCCGGATGACGATGAGGCGCGGCCGCGTGTTGCCCGCCGGCACGTGATCCACCGCGCCCTGCACCGTGCAGAAGTCGCCGGAGCCATCGGCCGCCACCACCAACGTGGCCGCATCAACCGCCGGAACGGCGGCACGGACCGTGAAGCGCGGCTCGGCTCCGGACGGAAAACCCGCGAACGCATCGCCCCCGGCTCCGGTCAACGCCCCCGGGCTCACCCGCACGCGATAGGTGCGGCCCGCCGCCAACACGCCGGCCCGCGGGAAGAACGTCACCACCCTGCCGTCGGCGAGGAGCGGATGATAGCGGAACGGCGTCGCGTTGCCGCCGATCAGCCGCGTGGGAGCTGGATCGGCGAGGTCGGCAGCGTCGACCACCTCGCCCGTGGCGGCATCGAGCAGCTGGACCGTACCGACCCCGCCGGCCCGCACGTCGCCGTCGAAGGTCAGGCGCACGAGGGTGTCCGCGCAGACGTTCATCGCGCCGTCGGCCGGGGCGATGGCCGTGACGCTGAGCGCCAAGGCGAAGGGGGCAGACGAAACCGACGCGAGTAGCGCAAGGAGGAGACGAAGCGGCATTTTCCGGTGGAAGTTCCCACGATCCCACCGCGAACGGACGGCGCAAGCGGCCGCGCGGGCGGACGGTCCGCCGACCGGAAGTCCGGCG